>Ga0209347_1005392_pt1 | contig 12192 bp, 14 predicted proteins | sample AutmiccommuBRH23_FD_187382 | JGI IMG/M metagenome (GOLD analysis project Ga0209347, IMG submission 187382) | Deep subsurface microbial communities from Mt. Terri, Switzerland - Autotrophic microbial communities BRH/23 (SPAdes) (version 2) | ecosystem: Environmental > Aquatic > Deep subsurface >...
TTCTCATCAGGGGCACCATACACCACGCGTGTAATCTGTGCCCATCGCAATGCCCCGGCACACATGGGACAAGGCTCCACGGTAACATAAAGGGTACAATCGGTCAGGTATTTGCCACCCAGCACGTTGGCTGCAGCCGTCACAGCCTGCATCTCTGCATGGGCTGTCACATCATTCAGCATTTCCGTCAGGTTGTGCGCGCGGGCAATGATGCGCTGGTCGGCCACGATGACGGCTCCGACTGGGACTTCCTCTTTTTCAAAAGCCCTTTGTGCTTCCTGCAGTGCCTGGCGCATGAAGTATTCGTCATCTAACATATCGGCTGATTTTTCTTGAGCGTTTGTTTGTCATCGGCCATATTCCTATCGTCTCATCTCGTTCTCTTCGAAGAGTGTGGGATAATCCTGATCCATATTTCTCAGGATGTGATTGAGGACAGTCTCACGAAACCACCGGGAGCGGTTGCTGATCTTGTATTTTTTCAGATAGAACTGAATCAGGTCATACTCTTCATCGCTGAGCATGAACTCCGCTTTTTTGATGCGCGGCCTCGGCCTGCCCTGCAGCTTGTATCTCTTTGTCCTCATCAAATAACCATTGAAATTCCAGTTACAAAGAAATAAAGAGTTTTTGAACCGTAATCAACCGCTTTTCCTTTGCAGGTACAAAAAAACAAAATATTTTCGCCAATACGAAGCAAATACGGTGTAAATTTGTAATTTTACGTCTTATGTCGGACATTTCTACCGGTAAAGTGATGGCTGAACACAACGAGTTGGGATGGAAAGGGGAGGATGCTGCGGTGAAATACCTGGAATCGAAAGGACACCGCATCCGGGAGAGAAACTGGACCTGTTTTGGCTATGAAGTCGACATCGTGACAGAACACGAGGAGTATATTGTGTTTGTGGAGGTCAAAACCCGCACATCGGCAGAATGGGGCGATCCCGAGGATTTCATCGGAAAACAGCGGATGCGGCGCATGATTAGGGCCGCAAACCATTATCTGATTCATTACCGTATCGACAGGCCGGCGCGGTTTGATATTGTCTCTATCCTGTGGAATGACCGTCAGTTCGAACTCGAGCATATAGAAGATGCTTTTATGTCGTTTATGTAAGTTTCACAACGATGAATATAGAAGAGCTGTTTCAATATTGCCTGTCGGTGAAAGGTGCGGAAGCAACCACCCCATTCGACGAAGTGACCATCGTGATGAAAGTGATGGGCAAGATGTTTGCATTGATCCCCACCGATGCCGAGAGAGTCAGCATTACCCTGAAGTGTGACCCGGAGAAAGCCATCAGGCTGCGCGAGAAATACTCCTGTGTGGAGAGTGCTTTCCATATGAATAAAACATACTGGAACACCATTTATGCGGACGGCGAAATGCCGGCAAAGGAGTTAAAAAAGTGGATTACACATTCGGTGGAGGAGGTGATCCGGAAATTACCCAAAAAACAACAACAGCAATATGAAGGATCTGTCAAATAAAGAACATCTGATGATGCGTGTTGAGGAGGTCGATTCAACCAACCACTATCTGAAGCAGCTCGTCAGGGAACAACATCCCGAAGAGGGGACACTGGTGGTCACCGATTACCAGACTGGTGGCCGCGGACAAATGGGTAGCAGCTGGTCCTCTCCGAAAGGAGACAACCTCCTGTTCAGCCTGCTGATCTATCCCCGCGGGGTGAGAGCCAACGAGCAGTTCATCCTATCCCGTATTGCCTCGCTGGCTGTCAAGAATACACTCGATCAGTTTACCAACGACATACGTATCAAATGGCCCAACGATATCTACTGGAAGGATCAAAAGATTGCCGGCATACTGATTGAGAACGATATACAGGGAAAAGAGATCGAAAACTCGGTCATCGGTATCGGTATCAACATCAATCAGCAGATCTTCCCTCCCGATCTGCCCAATCCTGTTTCATTACGCCAGATCACCGGATCGGAACATGACAGGGACTATATCCTGGATCTTTTTATAAGGGAGTTCTTCCTGCTCTATCATGATTTTCAGAGCGGAAAAACCGCTGCCATAGAAGACGAGTATATGCTCGATCTCTACCGGGTGAAGGAATATTACTGGTTTGAAGATACGAACGGCAGGTTCAGGGCAATGATCGAAGATGTGCTGCCTTCGGGACATCTGGTGCTGAGAACACTGGACAATGGTGAAGAACGGAGATACGCCTTTAAGGAGGTCGCTTTCGTGGATTGAAAGAAACATTAACCCGGCTAAAAAGCTGACAGCTGATTGCTGACAGCTGACAGCTGATAAAAAAAATATATGCAATTTAAACGAATATTACTCAAACTGAGTGGCGAGTCGCTGATGGGTGACAAGCATTACGGCATAGACGAGACCCGGCTGAGTGAATATGCTGAGCAGATCCGTGAGGTAGTACAAAAAGGGGTAGAGATTGGCATCGTGATTGGCGGAGGGAATATTTTCCGCGGATTGAGCGGCGCCTCCAAAGGGTTCGACCGGGTGAAAGGCGATCAGATGGGGATGCTGGCCACCGTGATCAACAGCCTGGCCCTCAGCTCTGCACTCAATGCGGTGGGACAGCAGAACCGTGTTTTCACGGCTGTCCGCATGGAACCGGTGGGTGAGTTCTATTCCAAATGGAAAGCTATCGAGTCGATGCAAAACGGGGAGGTCGCCATCATTGCCGGCGGTACAGGAAACCCATTCTTTACCACTGACACCGCATCCGCTCTGCGGGGTATTGAGATTGAAGCAGATGCCATGTTCAAGGGTACCCGCGTCGATGGTGTTTATACGGCCGATCCCGAGAAGGATCCTGCCGCCACCAAATTCAGGACAATCACTTTCGACGAGGTGTACAACCGTGGGCTGAAAGTAATGGATCTGACGGCTACCACCCTGTGCAAGGAAAACAATCTGCCTGTCGTGGTCTTCGATATGGACAGCTACGGAAATCTGAAAAAAGTGATCGAGGGTGAGGATATAGGGACATTGGTCCATTTGTAAGTGTTTTTTACAATATTTTTCACTATTTTTGTTCACCAAACAAGAAAATAGGATAGTTATGGATACAACGACAATCAGAAAAGAGGCTGAGGAAAAAATGCAAATGACCCTCGAATTTTTGGATGAGACTTTCTCACGCATCCGTGCCGGACGTGCCAACGCGCGTATCCTCGACGGCATCCGCGTGGACTATTACGGTAGTCTCGTTCCCCTGTCGAATGTGGCAACCGTTACCACCCCCGACGCCAAGACAATCATGGTGCAACCTTGGGAAAAACAGATGCTGAAAGTGGTGGAAAAAGCCATTCAGGATTCCGATGTGGGGATCACGCCCGAGAACAACGGAGAGGTGATCCGTTTGGGGGTACCCCCGTTGACAGAGGAGCGCAGAAAACAGCTGGTCAAACAAACCAAACATGAAGCCGAAGAGGCCAAGATCAGCATCCGCAATGCCCGCCGCGAAGGCATCGACGAGCTGAAGAAGGCGGTGAAAGAAGGCCTTCCGGAAGATATGGGGAAGGAAGGCGGAAGTGAACTGCAGAAGCTGCACGATAAGTATATCAAAAAAGTGGATGAGATGTTCGCCGAGAAAGAGAAAGAAATCCTTACCGTTTAATGGCCAAAGAGGAAGATGAAAGCAGCCTGAAAGGGGTGAAGGGGCTGGTCATCAGGAATACGGGAAACACCTATCTGGTACGTGATGATAACGGCAACGACCTCATATGCAAGGCAAAGGGGAATCTGCGTCTCAAGGATATCAGAAGCACCAGTCCTGTGGTGGTGGGTGACCGGGTAACCATGGATGTAAATCCCGACGGCACGGCGTTCATCACCGATATAGAAAAAAGGAGGAACTACATCGTACGCAAGGCGTCCAATCTCTCCAAACATGCCCATATCCTCGCCGCAAACATCGACCGGGCATTACTCTGCATCACACTGCGTCACCCCGTTACCACAACGGTCTTTATCGATCGGTTTCTCGTCACCGCAGAGGCGTACTCCGTACCGGTAACCCTTGTCTTTAACAAATCAGACCTTTACAACGAGGAAGAGAATGACTACCTGAATGGTTTGGTACGTCTTTATACCCTGATTGGCTATTCCTGTTTGATCACCTCCATGGTAACAGGGGAGGGCAGGGAGCAGCTGGAGGAGCTTACCGGTGGGCGTATTGTTTTGCTTGCAGGACACTCGGGCGTGGGAAAATCGACGATTGTAAATGCATTGCAGAAAAATGCAGCGCAAAAAGTGGGTGAGATCTCCGGGTATCATCACAAAGGAATGCATACCACCACCTATTCTGAGATGATAGAGCTGGATAATGGCGGATTTATCATTGATACACCCGGCATCAAAGGATTTGGGACCATCGATATGGTTACGGCCGAAGTGTCTCACTATTTTCCGGAAATATTCAGCACTTCAGGGAAATGCAAATATTACAACTGTCTCCATCTGAATGAGCCTGATTGTGCCGTGCGGGAAGCGGTGGAAAATCATTACATCAGTGAAAGCCGTTACCATTCTTATCTCAATATTCTGGAAGACATCAGCGACGGAAAATATCGATTATAACTATGCATCTGAATGATACATTGCTGCTGATCATCGAGATACTTTACTTCCTCACCGTGGTGAGTATCGTGCTGGTGGTTATTTCCGAGAACCGGAATCCCATCAAAACAGTGGCATGGATCATGGCGGTTGTTTTCCTGCCATTCGTCGGCATCATCTGGTATGCTTTTTTCGGGCAGGATACCACGAAGAGATATGTGATATCGAAACGGATGTACAGTAAACTGAAGAAACGTCCGCTGGGTGAGATGGAGACGCCGGTTGAAGGTTTTTTCCCCGAAGAGCATGCCAACCTGGTGAAGCTGCTGCAAAACATGGATTATACACCCCTGCTGGGTGGTAACGATGTGAAACTGTTCACCAGCGGAAAGGAAAAATTCGGCCATCTGTTTGCCGATATCGAAAGAGCGAAGAAACATATCCACATAGAGTATTATGTGCTGGAGGACGACGAACTGGGAAAGAAATTGCAGCAGGCGCTCATCAGGAAAGCAGAGGAAGGTGTGGAGATCCGTATCATCTACGACAGTTTCGGCTCACGGAAAACAAAGAAAAAATTCTTTGAGGACTTCCGGAAAGCAGGAATCGAGGCCGAACCTTTCTTAAAACTGTCTCTGCCATCCCTTACCGCAAGACTCAATTACCGGACGCACCGCAAGATTATCGTCATCGACGGTCAGATAGGCTACCTGGGAGGGATGAATATCGCCGACCGTTACCTGCATGGCTTTTCCTGGGGTCCATGGCGTGATACACACGCCCGGATCGAGGGAAAAGGGGTGCAGGGCCTGCAGTCTGTTTTCCTGATCGACTGGTATTTTGTGTCACAAACACTGATTACCTCCCGTCATTATTTCCCCATGCTGGAAAATTTCGGTGAGTGTGCCATGCAGATTGTCAACAGCGGCCCGTTGAGTGAGGAGAATGAGATATCACACGGTATCATGCAGGCTATTTACGGAGCAAAAAAATCGATCTTTTTGCAGACACCCTATTTTTTGCCTCCCGATGCCATGATCGATGCCCTGCAGGCTGCCGCTATCCGCGGCGTTGACGTGCGCATCATGATCTCCAAACGTTCCGATGTGGCACTGGTACAGGCGGCTTCCGGATCATTCATCAAGGATATGCTGAGAACGGGAGTGAAGGTTTATCAATACGAAAAAGGTTTTTTACATTCGAAAATGATGCTTTTCGATGACTCCCTCACCCTGATCGGGTCAGCCAATTTTGATACCCGTAGTTTCGAACAGAACTTCGAGGTGGAGGCTTTTATTTATGATGAGGAGGTAGCGACTGTGGCAAACGATATTTTTGTGGAGGACCAGCGCTGTGCAGAGGCTCTGTCGCTGAGAGAGTGGTCGAAGCGTTCCCGGTTGAAACGGTTCGTCGAATCGCTCATGCGGCTCTTTGCCCCGTTGCTCTAAGGACATAAAAAGTAGAGATGTGAAAAATGAAAAATAAAAAGTGAAAATAAAACGTACAACTTATTGCATACAACTTACAACTTATAGCTGATAGCTGACCGCTAACTGCTGAATGCTGATCGTTAATCTCCAAACCGCTGAATGGAGCATCAGTCCAGCTAAAAAGCTGACCGCTGATCGCTGAAAGCTGACTGCTGACTGCTGATCGCTTACAACTTACAACTGAAAACAGAATGAAACGCATTTTTATCGTAGGATACATGGGGTCGGGTAAAACCACCGTAGGGAAAAGGCTGGCTAAGTCTCTTTCACTGACGTTCATCGATCTGGATGCCTATATCCAGAACAAATTCCGGAAGACCATCTCCGGGCTGTTTGCAGAGAAGGGTGAAGAGGGGTTTCGGGAATTGGAACGACAGGCTGTGCGTGAGGTGGCTGCATTTGAGGATGTAGTGATCTCTACCGGAGGAGGAGCACCCTGCTTTTACGATAACATGGAAGTGATGAATGAGGCCGGTATTACCATCTATATCAGGGCTGAACCCGAAGAACTGGCAGCACGTCTGCTGGCCTCAAAGAATGTACGGCCGTTGATTGCCGGTAAATCAAAAGAGGATCTTATCCCGTTCATCAGGGAACATTTGGCACAAAGAGAACGTTATTACAATATGGCTCATATCGTTTACCAGACAGAGCATATGATTACAAAAGAAGAGGTTCAGGTGACGGTGAATGGCATTGAGCAGCTATTGAGCAACAGAAAGAAATAGGACCATGTACGACTCACAAAAAAGCACTTCGTTTTTCGTGCGCGAATTACTGCAAAAGGTTGAGATGCAGAAAGTCTCAATGGTGGTAGGTATCCCGAAAGAAAATCAGGATACAGAGAAACGACTGGCGCTGACACCCGAAACTGTCACCCTGTTGGTTTCGGCGGGTTACCGCGTGTTGCTGGAAGCGGGGGCAGGGCTCACCATCAATTACTCCGACCGTTATTATGCCGAATCGGGTGCTGAGATAATGCAAACGGCTGAGGAGGTTTTCCAGGCCGACCTGATCCTGAAAATAATGCCCCCTACCTTGCATGAGGTCGGCATGATGCGGCCTAAAACAACTGTTTTCTCGTTCCTTTACCTGCACAAATTGTCTACACCCTTGCTGGAGCTGATGTCCGAAAAACGGATCAATGCACTTGCCTACGAACTCCTCACAGATAATACTGGTATCTCACCCTTTGTGACATCAATCTCCGAGATTGAAGGAGTATCATCCATCACCTTGGCCGCTGAACTGTTGAGCAATGCCCACGGCGGAAAAGGAATATTACTGGGGGGTGTACCGGGTATTTCACCCACCGAAGTGGTTATCATCGGTGCCGGCGTGGCCGGCACCATGGCTGCCCGCGCCGCACTGGCACTGGGTGCGTCGGTCAAGGTGTTCGACAACGATATTGTGAAGCTGCGCTCTATCCGTCATGAGCTGGGGAGTCCTGTCTTCACCTCAACGCTTCAGCCTAATGTGCTGAAAAATGTATTCCGGTCGGCCGATGTAGTGATAGGAGCGATGCAGTATATCAACAAAACCCATTTCTACCGTATCTCGGGCGATCTGATCCGCGAGATGAAAAAAGGTTCACTGATCATTGATCTGCGAATGGCACAGGGAGGTTGTTTTGAGACTACCATGGAAGCCTGCCTGCCTGATCATCCTGTTGTTTTTGAGAAATTCGGGGTGCTGCATTTCTGTGAGATGAGCCTCAGCTCACGCGTGGCACGTACTGCCTCCATCGCGCTGAGTAACATCTTCCTTTCGATGTTCACCGCCATGGGCGATTGTGGCGGCATTGCCCATTTTGCCCGGTTCGACAGAGGATTTGCAACGGGTTTTTATATGTACGCGGGTAAAATGGTCAACTCCTACGTGGCCAACCATTTCAATTATCCGGTGTCGGACATCGGTCTTTTCCTCCAGGGGTACTAAGGGTGCTCTGTCCAACGGTGTGATGAAGGATATCAGATCTATTTTTCACCTTTACCTTTATGCCTGATTGCCGTTTATGAAGGATATTAGCGTTCTTTTTTGGAGAGCCGCTTGTGAAGCAGATGGTACCAGATAAACAGGATACTCCCCTTAAAAAGCGATGAGATGGAGATGGCCCACCAAACACCGGCAACGCCCATCTGGGACGCCATCCCCATCGCCAGGGGGATGCGTAAGGTGTTAAATACGATGCTGATGAGTGCAGGCGGGGAGGTCCTGCCCAGGCCGTTAAACATCCCTTGGGTGGTCAGCTCCAGCATCATGAAAAGCTGAGACACACCAATAATCATCAGATAGATGCCTCCCGCTTCATAGGCCGCTTTTTCGGGAACGAACAGGGAGAAGATGGCTTCACCGTACAGCATAAACGCCGCCGTGACAAGTATGCCCAGGGACCCCATCATCAGCAGGGTATAACGGAATGCACTATTGGCCCTGTCAATTTTTCGCGCCGCAAAATTCTGTGCTACAAAGCTTCCCAGTGCCGTTGAAAAACCGGAAGATGTATTCCACATGATACCTTCAATCTGACCACCCGTGGTCTGGCTCGTCACACCCAGATATCCCCCGTAGATAGAGGCAATGCGGGCAAGGTTCATATTGATAAAGGCAAAGTAGACATTCATCGCGGCGATGGGCAGTCCCAGTTTCAGAATATTGAGGGTGTATCGCCTGCGTGGACGTATCAGGAAAGGAAACCGGGACAGCAGGCCATTTTTTCTTTTCAAATGGAAGACAAACAGCATAAACAATACTCCCTGTGACAGGATCGTTGCCAGCGCTGCTCCCTGTGCCTCCATCGCGGGGAAAGGGCCTATGCCGAATATGAGGAGGGGGTCGAGGATAATGTTCAGCACCAGGCCGGCACCATTGAAATAGAAAGGGATGTCACTCCGTCCTGATCCGATGTAAATACCGGAAAAGTTGAGCGTTAGAAAGACGAAGGGAAGCCCCAGCGAGATAACCCGCAGGTAGCCGCCGGCTTCCACGGCAATATCGTTCTCCAGCTTGAAAAAGGAGACGTAAAGGTGAGGAAATGCGAAAAAGAACAGACCGAAAGTGATGCCAAGGATGATTGCGATGGTGGTGGTGTGAGAGGCATACATCGACGCCTGGTTCAGTCGCCGTGCACCGATGGATTGTCCGATGGAAATCTCGGCACTCACCTTGGAGATAAGCGCCATCGAGTTCATCATCCACATCAGCATGCCTACGGAACCTACAGCCGCAACCGATTTGCTGCCCAACCGGCCTATCCAGATAATATCCACCAGATTGTAGGCCATCTGAATGAAACTGATCGCCATCAGCGGCAGCGCCAGCGAAATCAGCCGGCGGAATATGCCACCCTGTGTCAGATCGCGTATGGCAGGTGTGTGTAAATGATGCTCCTCCACGTGGCTCTTTTTAAGATGAAAAAAGGAAGTAACCTTTCTGTTACTTCCTTTTGAGAGCGGAAGACGGGACTCAAACCCGCGACCCTCAGCTTGGAAGGCTAATGCTCTATCGACTGAGCTACTTCCGCAAAATTGATTTGATGATTAGCAGATTTTTATATCGAATCAACAAATTCTCAAATCATCGAATCAAAACCGTGGGCAGTGATGGATTCGAACCACCGAAGGCTAAGCCAGCTGAGTTACAGTCAGCCCCATTTGGCCACTCTGGTAACTGCCCGGTTTTTTTTAGAGACACAAAGATAATACAATTATTTGTATTTCGATTGAAGTGCAATCATTTTTAATGCCGTGATGGCTGCTTCATCCCCTTTGTTGCCGTGTCTGCCGCCGGCTCTGGCTTTTGCCTGATCGAGCGTGTTGGTGGTCAGCAGACCGAATACAACAGGTATATGATGCTGAAGGTTTAGCTGCGTAGTCCCTTGTGTTACACTGTCGCAGACGAAAGTAAAGTGAGGAGTCTCCCCCTGGATGACACACCCAAGAATAATTACACTGTCTACATTGGCTTTCTCGATCAGTATTTTCGCGCCATGGGTCAGTTCAAAACTTCCCGGTACATGTTCCACAATGATGTCTTCACTTTCCACACCGAATTTCACCAGTGTATCATAAGCACCGCGCAGCAGGCTTCCTGTCACGAAGTAATTCCATTCCGATACGACAATACCTATCCGTTTCCCTTTTCCTGAGGGAACCGAAGTGGGGTCGTAAGATGAGAGATTCTGTAGTTCCGTAGCCATGCTTATTTCGTTTCTTTGCGCAATTCAGCCTGCTGGATAAATTTGTCGGCTTCCTGTGCTTCGGGCGAATTATAGTAGTTTTCCCTGATCTGGGTGAATATCTCAATGGCTTTATCGTAGTTGGCATTACTCAGGTATGCCTCTCCTGCCTTTTTGTAATAGATGGGGCTGAGCATCTCGTCGTCAGCTTCTTTGGCCGCTTTGAGAAAATGGGTAATGGCCTCATCCGTTTTTCCCATATTCATGTAGACATCGCCAATAGCGCCGGTAACGGCCGGTGTGATCAACAGATCACCTCCCTTGAACTTTTTCAGATGTTCCAGTGCTTTTTCGTTATTGCCCAACCGGTTATAGGTTATGCCTGCATAAGCCCTGGCAAGGTCTGCTGTCCTGGTCCCCTTGTACTGGTCAATGATCGATTCAAATCCGATATAATCGTTCCCATTGCCAAACAGAGCCAGTGAATCGGCTCCTTCCTGAAAATAGCGCTCACCCTTGAAAATGGCAGTCTGCGCTTTCTCGTTGCGGGGTGTCCTGTATAAATAGTGGTAAGCCAGAAACGCTCCTACTGCAATCACGACGATGAGCAATCCGATTAAAATGGATCTCTGGTTTTTTTCCAGGAACTGTTCCGAAGTGGTCAATGCTTCCCCGATATTTTCGAAGTTTTTTTCAGCCTTCGACTCTGTTGTTTTTTTTGCAGACATATTTTTATAAAAAAGGTACGTTTATTTTTTGAGTTGCAAAAGTAATGGTTTTTAAGTGATAAATAAAATATATGGACTTGTTTTTTTCTAAAAGTGATGGATCGCTTTAATCTTTTTCGTACGTTTGTAGTCTAATGGGCAGTTCCATATACTGGATTTTTCGTTTGAAAGCTTGTAAAGCGTAGTTTGTAACGCGGATGCAAAAAACGAACGCCGGAAAAGTATGCGGGACATCAAAACATAAAAGTATTGATATGAAGAAATATTATCTGACATTAAGCCTTTTGATTATCAGCCTGTTTAGTATTGAGGGACAGATCGATGCCGGTTTTACTTCTGTACCTGTAGTCAACGGGAAAGTGGTATTTGAACAGTTTATCATTGCCGATCAGGGACTGACAGCCGATCAAAAGTATGCCCTCCTGCAAAAATGGAGTAAGGAGAAGTTCACCGGTAGTCCTTTACTGTCGGGAATACGTTTCGATGATAAGGCCCGTACCGTCACCGTCAGTTCAAAGGCCGAACTGCTGCTGCCTGCAAACAAAGCAGGGATTCGTGAGAAAGTGATGATGAATTACCGTTTCGATGCTTCCATCGCCAATGCGGGATGTATGCTGGTGGTTCGTGATATCACCTACCAGAGTGTGCAAAAAGATGGTGCATCCTTTTTCCCGAAAGTCTTCACGGCTGAGCAGACTGTCACCGATCAGGCGGTGAATACCGCCGGCACAGAGGGTGAATGGAGGAACAACGCCAGGACAGAGACCCTCAAATTTTTGAACAATCTTTATTCGGAGCTCACTGCGGTATTTTAACGAAGTGGTTTTTCAGCTATTTTTTTTGAAAGGAAAGAATATTTTTAGTGAGCATTTTTATTCAGGGGGTGTGAAGTAAAAAAGAAGATACGAAAACACAGACGGAGGACGAAAATATCTGATTTTGTCAAAATTATAGCGAAATTAATTTGCCGAAAACTTTGGTAAATTAAAAAACTATACTTAATTTTGCGCCCTGATTTGTCGGGATGATGCTGTTCCGAAGAGAACGTAAACAATAAAATACACTATATAGCAATGTCTAAGATTTGTCAAATAACAGGAAAAAGAGCAATGGTTGGAAACAACGTTTCTCACTCTAACAAGAGAACGAAGCGCAAATTCAACGTCAATTTGTTCACGAAGAAATTTTTTTGGGTGGAAGAAGATTGCTGGATCAGTTTGAACATCTCAGCAT
>Ga0209347_1005395_pt1 | contig 12177 bp, 12 predicted proteins | sample AutmiccommuBRH23_FD_187382 | JGI IMG/M metagenome (GOLD analysis project Ga0209347, IMG submission 187382) | Deep subsurface microbial communities from Mt. Terri, Switzerland - Autotrophic microbial communities BRH/23 (SPAdes) (version 2) | ecosystem: Environmental > Aquatic > Deep subsurface >...
TCGGGCGCGAGGGACCGACGGTGCACGTGGGCGCCTCCATCATGTACTCCCTGGGCCGCCGTGCCCGCTTTCCGCTGCATTTCCTCGACCGGGGTCTGATCCTCGCAGGCAGCGCAGCCGGAATCGCGGCGGCCTTCAATACGCCCCTGGCGGGAATCGTCTTCGCCATCGAGGAGATGAGCCGGTCCTTCGAGGAACGCACCAGCGGCACCATGTTGACCGCGGTGGTGTTCGCCGGGGTCACCGCGGTGGCGATCCAGGGCAACTATCACTACTTCGGATCCAACACCGCGGAGCTGGCCGTGGGCAGCGGCTGGCTGGCAGTGCTGGTGTGCGGCCTGGGCGGCGGACTGATTGGCGGACTGTTCAGCTCGGCCTTGATTCACGGGACCCGCCGCATCGCCCCCTGGCAGCACAGGCGCCCGCTGCTGGTAGCGGGCGCCTGCGGGCTCGCGCTGGCGCTGATCGGCTTGGCGAGCGGCGGATCCAGCTACGGCACCGGCTATGCCGAAGCCAGCCAGCTGGTCACCGGCAGCGGAGAGTTGGACGGGGGCTTTCCCCTGTTCAAACTCGCCGCGACTGTGGTGTCCTACCTGAGCGGGATCCCCGGGGGCATCTTCGCCCCCACGTTGGCGACGGGCGCAGGGTTCGGCGCGTCGCTGGCGCCGATGTTCGACAATGTCCCGGGCACCGCCCTGGTGATCCTGGCCATGGCCGGCTACTTCGCCGGGGTGGTGCAGACCCCCATCACCGCACTGGTGATCGTCACGGAGATGACCGCCAACCAGTCCATGCTCCTGCCCATCATGGCGACCTCGTTCCTCGCCTATGCGGTGTCGCGGACCGTGTGCCCGCAGCCAATCTATCGGGCGCTGGCCACAGCGTTCCTGGCCGCAGCGCAGGACGAGAACGACCCGCCGCGCGACGACGACCCCGACGCGCCCACGAGCCAGCACGCTTTCCCGCGCGCTGGGTTGCCGCTACCATCCACGAGCGACTCCAGCGGCGGCTCCGGGCAGACATGAAATTCCGTGACATGATCATCGTCGTCGCCGCACTCGCGGTGATCGCCGTGGCGGCGTGGGTCTGGCTGGCGCCCGCAGGCTCCGCCCGAGCGCCGGATCTGACGCTGACCTCCGCCCGTGGCGGTGAACAGATCACCCTCGGGCCCGACTACGAGCGCCCGCTGCTGGTGACCTTCTGGGCCACCACCTGCACCACCTGCCTGCAGGAAATGCCGCACTTGGCGGAGCTGTACCGCGAGTTGGCGCCTCGGGGCCTGGAGATGGTTGGCATTGCCATGTATTACGATCCGCCATTGCAGGTGGTCAACCTGATCGAACAGCGGGAAGTCCCCTATCCGATCGCCCTGGACCTGGACAAGGCGGCCATGCGCGGCTTCGGGATGGAGCAGCCGGTGACGCCCACCACCTATCTCGTGGCGCCCGGGGGGCAGATCGTCTTTCGCAAGTTCGGGTTTCTAGACATGGACGCGTTGCGCGATACGATCGCCGCCATGCTGCCCCCGGCCTGAGCCCATGCACCAGGCCTACACCGCCCACCCGTGGTTGCTCGCATTTCATGTCATCTTCATGGTCACCTGGTTCGCAGGACTTTTCTATCTGCCTCGGCTGTACGTCTACCATGCCCTCGCTTCCGACGCCGTCAGCCGCGAGCGCTTCAAGGTCATGGAGCGCAAGTTGTACTGGGGAATCACCACACCGGGTGCGGTCGTAACCGTCGTACTGGGACTGTGGATGCTCGTCGCCGGCTGGGACGTCTACCGCGCCATGGGCTGGATGCACGTCAAACTGGCCCTGGCGCTGCTGCTGATTCTCTATCACGTCTACTGCGGCAAGCTGCTGACGGATTTCAAGCATGATCGCAACCGCCGCAGTCACGTCTTCTACCGCTGGTTCAACGAATTCCCCGTGGTGATCCTGGTCGCCGTCATCATCCTGGTCATCGTGAAACCATTCTGACCCCCCTGAAGACGCGGCGCGCCCGGTGCTACAATGACCGCATTCAGCACCGACCGCGAGGCGCCCTCATGACCCGGACCGTGCAATGCGTGGTACTCAAGCGCGAAGCCGAGGGCTTCGACTCGCCCCCCCACCCCGGCGAGCTCGGCCAACGCGTGTACGAGCAAGTGTCGAAGGAGGGCTGGCAGAAATGGCTCGAGCACCTCACCATGGTGATCAACGAGAACGGCCTCAACACGGCCGATCCGCGCACCCTCGAGGTAATCGAGAAACACATGGTGGGCTTTCTCTTCGGGGAAGGCGAGTTCACCGGTGCCCAGGCATTCCAGCCGCCGGGACGCAAGAAGTAGCGTTCAGGCCACCGGCAGTATCGGTGCGGTGACGACGCGCAGGCACCGGTGCGCTGCCCGCAGAGCCCGCTCCACCTCGGCGGGCGTCCGGCCGCGGGCGAACATGAACCCCAGGTAGGCGCTGCCCTCGGGCAACGGCACCAGCTCGTAGCCCTCCCGGACACTGATCTCCAGGTCCTCGATTCCAGGAACCGCCAAGGCGTCCATGACACCCTCGACCCGGCGCAGAATCCCCCGCTCGGGAATCGGCAGCATCAGTACGCCCAGGGAATCGGCGCGCCACGGCAGCGCCACCGGACAGCCTACTGCCTGGGCGAGCACCATTTCCTCGATCCCGAACGGGACGCCGAATCTCAGCAGCCGCGCGCACTGTCCGCCGATGGTCCGGGAGGCGAGCTCCAGCAGCCAGGCGTCCCCGGCGTGGAGCCGCAGCTCCGCATGCACCGGGCCCTGGCGCAGGCCGAAGGCTGCGCAGGCGGCGCCCACGCGCGCGCGCACCCGCGCGAGCACCTCGGCGGAATGGCGCGATGGCGTGACGTAGTACGTTTCCTCGAAGTACGGCCCGTCGAGGGGATCCGGCTTGTCGAATACGGCCAGGATCTGCAGGCGCCCCTGGTGCAGCACGCCCTCCACCGCCAGCTCCGGTCCGGGAATGAAGCCCTCCAGCAGCAGGTGCCCCGCCGCCTGGTCCCCGGGCTCGCTCTGGCGTGCCGCAATCGCCGCGGCGCGGACCACCGCCCGTTGCAGGGTGTCGAGATCATCGGCGCGAATCACACCCCGGCTGCCCGACAGGGACAAGGGTTTCACGACGCAGGGAAAGCCCACCGCCCGCACATCGGCGTCGGAGAGACGGGCGGGATGGATGACGCGAAAGGGGGGGACCGGCAGACCGGCGCCGGCCAGGCACTGGCGGGCGAGATCCTTGCGCCGCGACAGTGCAGCGGCTTCCGGGGCATTGTGGGCGAGATGCAGCCTTGCAGCGGCGCGAGCGGCCAGCTCCACCGTGCTGTCGTCGGTAGCCAGCACCGCATCCACCGGCTCGCGATGGCATGCCTCCAGCAGCGTCTCCAGGGCCTGATCGGGGTCGCTGAAATCGAGCTGCAGACCGCCGGCCACCGCCTCGACCAGGGAGTGTTCTCCCTGTGAGGCCACACGGGCGGAGATGCCAAGGGATGCCGCGGCGGTCAGGTAGGGGGCAATGCGGTAGCTGCTGCGCGGAGTGACCAGCAGGACCCGACGCCCCGCGCAACCGAAAAAAGGCGCTGCGTTCGCCCTCAGGCGCAGCCTCCGCCGGCGGCGCCGCAGGCACCGCACGCCCCGCTTCCGCCGGTGCTGGCAAAGACATTGTTGAACACGAAGCTCGCGCCCGTGGCGCGCTCAGCGTAGTCGATCTCCACGCCGCGCAGATAGTTCAGCGCCACGCTGTCCACATAGACCTTGAAACCATCCGCGTCGAGCACAGCGTCGAAGGGTGTGCGCTGATCGGCAAAGGTCATGCCGTAGGTCATGCCGCCGCAGCCGCCGCCACTTACGTAGACGCGGATCGCCTCGATTTCGTCGTCGGTCTCGGCGAACAACTCCGCGAGCTTTGCCGCTGCGGCCGAGGTAACCCGCACGTCCTGCTCGGACAAGGCCGGATTGAACCGTACCGCGGGGCTGACTTCAGGGGTTTGTGTCTGCTGCATGATGCTCCTCCGGCAGGATGGCGAATTCCCGAGTGTTGCGCTCAGTCTAACATCGGCCGCCGATACCGTCATCCCGCGCCGAGGGTGCTGTCGGTGCATCGGCAACCCCAGCGCGAGCGCGGCTGTCCGTGAACCCGCAAGGCTAGTTCAGCGGCCCGCGCCCACCCCAGACCAGTGCCCCCAAACCCTCGCGCCGAAGGGCATCGTCCAGCATGGTACGGATGTCTGCGGCGCTCTCCATGGTCACCGCCCTGCGCCATAGCGCGCGGGCCCGGCGTCGCGTGAAGCTTCGCACCACCCACTTGACGCGAGGAAGCCCGGCAGCAGTCATGCTCAGCACGTCCACCCCCATCCCCATGAGCAGCAACACCGCGCCCGGGTCGCCGGCCATTTCGCCGCACACGCTCACGGGGCAGCGGGCGGCGCGGGCGCCGTCGGCCACCTGTTGGAGCGCACGCAGCACGGCCGGATGGACCATGCTGTAGAGCTTGGCCACCCGCGCATTGTTGCGATCCACCGCCAGCAGATACTGCGTGAGATCGTTGCTGCCCACGGAGAGGAAATCGACTTGGCGGGCGAGTGCGTCGATCTGGTAGACCGCCGACGGCACCTCCACCATCGCACCGATCTTCGGCCAGCTGACCGCCACCCCTTCCTCGTGCAACTCACGATAGGCCTGCTGAAGCAGGCCCTTTGCTTCCACCACTTCCGACGGGTCGGTGATCATCGGCAACAGCACCTGGAGATTATCGAGACCGCTGGCGGCGCGCAGCATCGCCCGCGCCTGGGTGAGAAAGATCTCGGGATGATCCAGGGTGATGCGGATTCCGCGCCAGCCGAGGAACGGGTTGTCCTCGCGCACGGGGAAGTAGGACAGCGGTTTGTCACCACCGATGTCGAGGGTGCGCAGGGTCACGGGCCGCGGCGCGAATGCGCGCAGCACCTGGGCGTACACTTCCGCCTGCTCGTCCTCGCCGGGAAACTGTTGGCGGATCATGAAGGGGAACTCGGTGCGATAGAGGCCGATCCCCTCGGCGCCGCTGCGCAAGGAGGGGCCGATATCCGCCAACAGACCGGTATTGACGTACAGAGGCACGCGCCAGCCGTCGCGGGTCTCGGCAGGCTGCTCTCGCAGTGCCTCGAGCTCCTTGGACAGCCGCTGCTGCTGCTTGGCGAGGTGCGCGTACTCCCGCCGCACCACCGCCGATGGATCTACATACACCCGGCCCTGGTAGCCGTCGGCCACCAGCTCGCGGCCGTCAACCCGCGACGGCGTGAGGTCGGCGGCACCCATGACGGCCGGGATGCCCATGGCACGCGCCAGGATAGCCACATGGGATGACCCCGAGCCGCGCACCGACACCACTCCGGCAAGCCGCGAAGGCGGCACCTCGGCCAGGTGGGTGGCATTGATCTCGTCGCCCAGCAGAATGGTGCGCCGCGGATACTGGCGCCGCTGCACCCCGCGCTGCTGCAGGTTGCGCAAGATGCGCCGGCCGAGCTCTCGGATGTCCTCGGCCCGCTCCCGCAGGTACTCGTCGTCCATTTCGTCGAAGCGTCGGGCGTGGGTCTGGATCACCTCCCGCAATGCCCCTTGTGCCCATTTGCCATCGCGGATCTGTGCAACGGTTTCTTTGACCAGACTGTCGCTGCCGAGCATCAGCACATAGGCATCGAACAGAGCCTGCTCCTCCGCCGGCAGCACCCGCTTGAGGCGCCGCTGCATGGCCTGGACGTCTTCGCGCACCGCCGCGACCGCGTCCAGGAAGCTCCGCTCCTCGGCCTCGGGATCGTCAGCCCGCCGCTCGGGCACGGCGTCGAGATCGGCTGCGGCGTAAACCACCACGGCGGTCCCTACCGCCACCCCGGGTGCTCCCGCCACACCGGCAATGTACCGGGCCCGCGGCGAATGCCGGATCAGGGGCATGCTTTGCCCGTCGCTGGCTTCGGCATGGGCGATGGAGGCGGCCAGCTGGGCGGCCAGAGTGATCAGGAACGAAACCTGATCCTCAGCGAAGCGCTCCGCCTGGATGCGCTGCACCACCAGGACGCCCATCACCTTGCGCTGGTGAATGATCGGCACACCCAGGAAGGCGTGGAAAACCGCTTCGCCGGAGTCGGGGAAGAACCGGAACCTGGGATGCTCCTGGGCCCGAGCGATATTGACCGGCTCGGCCCGCTCGGCGGCCAGTCCCACCAGGCCTTCGTCGAGGCCGAGGCGCACGGTGCCAACCGCTTCACGGTTGAGGCCCTCCGTGACCATGAGCACGTGCTGGTGGCGCTCGAAATCGGTCAGATAGACCGAGGCGACGTCCACAGCCATCGCCCGCCTGACGCAACGCACGATGATTCCGAGAACCTCGTCGAGGTTCCGGGCGGCGTTGACTTCCTGGATGGTGCGGCGAAGGACGTCGAGCATGGGCATGGGGCAGAATCGGCGGGCGGCAGGCGGCGGCCGGACCGAAGCCCGGCGCAGCATTTCCGTCACCGCGGAATGTAGCGCTGCCCTCCCTCGCCCACAGAGTCCGGCGCCTGTTCGGGAAACAGCAGCGGCTCGAGCTGCTCCAAGGCGCGACGATACACACTGCGCTTGAAGGACACGACCTTGTCCACCGGGTACCAGTAGTCCACCCAGCGCCAATGGTCGAACTCGGGCCGGTCACAGGCGTTCAGGCACACCCGGCGCTCGCTGCCGAGCAGCCGCAGCATGAACCACATCTGCTTCTGGCCGATGCACACCGGCTTGCGGGAGCGGCGGATCAGGTTGGGTGGCAGACGGTAGCGCAACCAGCCCTTGGTGGCGCCCATCACCTGGACGTCATCGGGACCCAGCCCCACCTCTTCGGCCAGTTCTCGGAACATGGCCTGCTGCGGGTCTTCGTAAGTGCGGATGCCGCCTTGGGGGAACTGCCAGGCGTTTTGACCGATACGACGCGCCCAGAACAGCCGGCCCTGGCTGTTGCTGAGAATGATGCCGACGTTGGGGCGGAATCCGTCGGAGTCGATCACGCGCTCACCCGTCAACGAATTTAACAAAATCTATTCTTCCACAAATGCCTGCGCAGGCCAAACGGCTCCCGCAGGATCGCTACGCCGTTGTCGGAACAGCCAAAATTCCGTACCCTGGCGCGATATGCGCCCACACAGCCCAGCTATGACCCTGGCCATTTTCGACCTGGACAACACCCTGCTCGGTGGCGACAGCGATTACCTTTGGGGGCAATACCTGGTTGACCAGGGCATCGTCGATCGGACGCATTACGGCGCCGAGAACGAGCGCTTCTACCAAGAATACGTGGCCGGCACCATGGACATCCAGGAATTCCTGCGGTTCCAGTTGCGACCCTTAACGGTGCACGAGCCGGAGCAGTTGCGCACCTGGCGGGAGGATTTCCTGCGGCGCCACATCGAGCCGATCGTGCTGCCTGCGGCGCAGACCCTGCTGGCCGAGCACCGCGCCCGCGGCCACACGCTGCTGATCATTACGGCGACCAACAGCTTCCTGACCCGTCCCATCGCCGACCTCCTGGGGGTCGCGCATCTGCTGGCCACCGAACCGCAGACCCACGGCGGGCGTTACACTGGCGAGGTGCAGGGCGTGCCCTGCTACCGCGAGGGCAAAGTGCAACGGCTGCAGGACTGGCTACGCCGTCACGGTGCCGACCTGCAGGGGAGCTGGTTTTACAGCGATTCCCACAACGACCTCCCCCTGCTGGAGCAGGTGACCAATCCGGTGGCGGTGGATCCGGACCCGCAGTTGCGCCGGGTAGCACAGGAACGGGAATGGCCGGTGATCAGTCTGCGCGCGGGCGCACAGGTGTCGGCCGGGAATGAGCCCGACCCGCCCATGGACCGGTAGCGAAACCCCAGCGGCTCTCCGACATCAACCCGGGCATCTAACCATGCGCATCGTCATCGCTCTGCTCCTGATCGCCGTGGCCGCCGCCGGCCTGGTGTTGCTGGCGGACCTCGACCGCGACCCGCAGCCGTCGTTGGCGGAGGCCACGGCGCGCATCGAGGGCGCCGAGCCGCCCGCGCCCGAATACGGCACCTCGACACAGCGCATGGTCATCCCGGAACGCGCGGTGGATACGGACGAGCTACCGAACGTGGTGACGAAGGCTGGCGACGACGGGGTATTGCCCTACTACCGGATCGCACCCGACACCTACCTGGTTTACGCCAATGTAGCGGTGGTCGATCGCAACAACCGCGGTTTTATCGGCAATGCCGGGTTCGTTGTGACCGAGCGCGGCGTGGTGGTCATCGACGCCCTGGGCACTCCAGCGCTCGGGCGCCGCCTGATCGCCACCATCCGTTCGATCACCGATCGACCCATCACGCATCTGATCCTCACCCACAATCACCCGGACCATGCCTTCGGCGCGAGCGCGTTCCGGGAACTGGAGGATGTCTCCATCCTGGCCCACGAGGGCATGCTCGACTACCTCGCTTCCGCCACGTTCGACGAGTCGGTTGCCTACCGACGCGAGCTGCTGCCCGAGGACATGCGCGGATTCAAGCCGGTGCGTCCGGATCGCCTCGTCGGCGGCGAGCGCTTCACCCGCTACGGGCTCAGCGCAGGCGGTCGGCGCTTCGATATCTACAACGCCGGCACGCATCATTCCCACGGCGATCTCGTGGTCCATCAAGTGGATCAGGGAGTGGTGTGGATCTCCGACCTGGCCTTCAACAACCGCCTCACCTACATCGCCGACGGCCACAGCGCCGAGATCCTGGAAGCCAGCGACTGGCTGCTGCAGAACTTCTCCGACGCGCGGCTGTTGGTGCCGGGGCACGGCAGCGCACAGACGCAGCCGTTTCCGATGGTGCACAAGACCCGCGGCTATGTGAAGCGGCTACGGCAGGCGATGGCCACCGCCATCGACCAGGGCGTCACCCTGGAAGAAGCGGTGGCCGAAGCGCACTTCCCGGACTGGGAGGACGTGCCGTTGTACGGGCAGAATCACCGGCCCAACGCGCATTTCGTTTACCTGGAGATGGAACAAGCGCTGTTCTGATCAGCGGCCTTGGACTGGCCGCTGCCAGGAAAGACTCCTCGACGTTCCTGATGGTGGCTGCTAGCGGTTCGCCTTTTTCTTCCTGTACTCGAGCCACACCTCCAGCCCCTGAGCGTCGAGCTCGATGTCCAGGGCCATGAGCTCCAGGATCCGGTCTTCCGGCAGCGTACAACCGTGCGCGCGCAAGGACGCGAACACCCGCTCGCGCACCCCTTCCTGCAGGCGCCGCATTCGATCCTCGCCGGCTGGCTCGGATTCGTGGGCCACGGCCAGGGTGGCGAGGCCATCGATCTGCTCGTGCAGTTGGTCCGCGAGGCCTCGCGGCGGCTGAACGCAGCCGAAGTGGGTCAGGTACATCCGTTCCGGCCCGTGATCCAGCAGGCGTTCGATGGAGCTGTGCAGGGCGCGGGGATCGAACTGCACCGGCGTGGTGGTCGGAAACATCCAGGCGCCGCGCTCGTTGTCGAACTCGCGGTAGGACAGCCCGAAGGTATCGCCGGTGAAGAAGCCGCGGCTGCGCACGTCGAACACGCAGTAGTGATGCTTGGCGTGCCCGGGCGTATCCAGGAACAGCAGGTCGCGGCCGTTCAGCGTAAGCACGTCGCCGTCCTGCACCTGCACCACCCGGTCCTCAGGCGCCGGCACGATGTCCCCGAACTCAGCCGCCATTTCCACCTCGCCGTAGACGGCAACGGCGCCGGCGATCAGGCGGGAGGGATCGATCATGTGCGGAGCGCCACGGGGATGCACCACCAGGCGCGCGTTGGGCAACTCCTGCAGCAGCATCCCGGCGGCGCCGGCGTGATCCAGGTGCACGTGGGTGACCATGACCCAGTCCACCGCCTCCCGGGCGATCCCCAGCCCCTCCAGGGCCGCCAGCACGCGGCCCGCGGCGGGGCTCACCCCCACGTCCACGAGGGCGGCGCGACTCCCCTCGATCATGAGGTGAGCTGCGACCATCCCGCGGCGTTTGAACCCGGTATCCACGGTGTGGATTCCGAAGCCCTGGTCGGTCACGGCGAGGTTGCCCATAGACGCCATTGTAGCGATGCGGGCTCGCCCCGGGAACCGGCGCTCCTTGACACCCCTCCGCCCGCGGCCTAGGGTGTGGGCTTCTCAGGTGTTCCGGCTCGAAGGCCGGGATTAAACGGGAAGTCGGTGCGTTCCGGCTCGATGGAGCGGAACAATCCCGACGCTGCCCCCGCAACGGTAGGTGAGGCGGACCGGCATAGGCCACTGTGCACTGCACGGGAAGGCGCCGGTCGTGGACCCTGTCCCCTCACGAGCCCGGAGACCGGCCTGGGGACCCCTGGTTTGCGTCGCGGCGGGCGGCGCGGGCGGATGCATCGTTGCCGATCGCAGACCAGGCCTGTGTTCACTCGAATCTGGGGCCGGTTTGCAGCACTCAACTCCCATGTACGCAACGCGCGGCGCCGTTGCGCCGATTGCCGGCGAGACTCGGCGTTCGTACCGCCGTGGGGTACTGGTCGGCTTCCTGGCCTTATCCCTCGGCCTCCACGGCTTGCTACTGTCCAGCGCGCAGCGCAGCCCGGAATGGGGCGTCGCGCCCCAGGGTACTGTGCTGCACTTGGCGTTGGCGGTGCCTCCGACCCCTGCCGAATCCCGCCCATCGCAGCCCGATGCGCAGCTCAGCGAGGAAGACTCTGCGGAAACCGACGCAGCCGCTTCACGTCGGGCCACACCGGCACACGAGCACTCCAGCACGCCGAAAGACCCCCCCACCGCGCGGGCGCAGCCAGTGCCGCCGCCGGCTCCGGCGACGCCCACTCAACACCCCGACGCCCCGACCGAGCGCCGGCGGTCGGCGCCGGCACAGCCCTCAGCGCCCACAGCGAGCACACCCACCCCCGCGGTCCACGCACGGCCTCCTGCGGAGGCACTGCAGCAACGCTTGCGCCAGCGCCTGGAACTGTCCCTGCAGGACCACTTCCGCTATCCGAGGCTGGCCCGGCGCCACGGTTGGGAGGGACGGGTGGAGGTCGGCCTGCGGATCGAGGCCAACGGCGAACTCAGCGGCGTGCACGTGGTGCGCACCTCGGGTCACGGCCTGCTGGACCGGGCGGCGGTCACCACTCTGGTACGGGTGGCGCGCCTGCCCGAGGCGGTCGAGTGGCTGCATGGACGGCACTTTGATATGGTGCTGCCGGTCCGGTACCGGCTGGTGGATGGCTGACATGGGCAACCGGTTGAGCAAGATCTACACGCGCACGGGTGACGACGGCAGCACCGGCCTCAGCGATGGCAGCCGTACACCCAAGGACAGTCCGCGCATGGAGGCCATCGGCACGGTGGACGAGCTCAACAGCACCCTCGGCGTGGTGCTCGCACACGCCGTTCCGGAACCCGTCGCCCGCTGCCTTCTCGCTGTGCAGCACGATCTGTTCGACCTGGGTGGCGAACTGAGCCTGCCCGCAGGGCAGCTGATCGGCCCCGATCAGTGCACGCGGCTTGAGCAGGACCTGGATGCATTCAATAATGAGCTCCCGGCGCTGCGCGAGTTCATCCTCCCCGGCGGCACGCCGGCGGCGGCCGCCTGTCACCTGGCGCGCACCGTCTGCCGACGGGCCGAGCGCCGGATCGTGACCTTCGCAGACGGCGAAGAGATCAATCCGAACCTGCAGGTCTATCTCAATCGCCTTTCCGACCTGCTGTTCGTGGTGGCCCGGGTGCTGGCCCGCGCCGAGGGTGGCAGCGAGATCTTTTGGCGCCACGAACGCTGAACCCCGCCAGCGGCATGCCTGTGAAGACACCTGTAGTGGTTATCGGGCTGGGCGAAATAGGCGGGGTGTTCGCCCGTGGCCTGCTGCGCGCCGGTTATCCGATCTATCCGGTTACGAGGGACGTGGAGATGGAGGCCCTGGCGCGGGAGCTGCCGCAGCCGGCGGCGGTGCTGGTGGCGGTGGGCGAAGGCGACCTGCACGGCGTGCTGGAGACCGTGCCCGAGGCCTGGCGACCCGGGCTGGCGCTGCTGCAGAACGAGCTTCTGCCCCAGGACTGGAAGCGCCACGGGCTGGAGCAGCCGACGGTGATCTCCGTCTGGTTCGAAAAGAAAAAGGGGCAGGACGTGAAGGAGATCATGCCCTCGCCGGCCTTCGGGCCGGCGGCCGCCATGTTGTGC
>Ga0209347_1005396_pt1 | contig 12174 bp, 7 predicted proteins | sample AutmiccommuBRH23_FD_187382 | JGI IMG/M metagenome (GOLD analysis project Ga0209347, IMG submission 187382) | Deep subsurface microbial communities from Mt. Terri, Switzerland - Autotrophic microbial communities BRH/23 (SPAdes) (version 2) | ecosystem: Environmental > Aquatic > Deep subsurface >...
GATCTTCCGGATCTGATCGCGGTCGTTGTCGCTCATGATGCTCATCGTCGGCCTCCCTCGGACAGGTCGTGCAATTCCGAATCCCGCGCACGCGTCTTGCGTCTCCTCCTTGTCCGGAGGAGTATTGCTGCATGAGTAAGAAAGAATACGGAATCCGCACCATCGTCAGCCTTCCCTTCGATGAAGCCGTCGCGAAGACGAAGGAAGTGCTGCAGGAGCAGGGATTCGGAGTGCTGTCCGAGATCGACATGCAGGCCAAGCTCAAAGAGAAGGTCGGCGCCGACATCGGCCGTTACCTCATCCTCGGCGCCTGCAACCCGCCGCTCGCTCACAAGGCGGTCCAGGCCGAGCCGGAGATCGGCCTCCTGCTGCCGTGCAACGTGATCGTCTACGAGAATCAGTCAGGCCAGACGGTCGTCTCCGCGGTCGATCCCGAGGGGATGATGATGGTGGTCGGTTACAACCCGAATGTCGTCGAGGTCGGACAGGATGCGAAGAAGCGGCTGACGGCGGTGATCGATCGACTGAAGGGATAGGCACTGAGAGCGGGGACGGGAAATTGAAAATTGAAAATTGAAAATTGAAAAAGGACGCCGGGCGAGCGCTGTCTTTTTCAATTGTCAATTTTCAATTTTCAATTCCCGAAACCGCTACACCGCAGGCCGCACGTAGATCTCGCGGCCGATTTCGTCTTCGACGGCGAGGGACGTCTGGCCGCACGCGAGGACGACGCTCGGCTTGCGCTCGACGAGGCGGATCACCGAGCCGGGGACGACGCCGAATGCGGCGAGTTTATTGAGGCGCGACACGCTCTTCGGTGCGATGAACACGACCGAGCCGCTGCCGCCGATCGGGAGGTCGATCAGGCGCGTGATGAGCGGATCGACTTTCTTCGAGTAAACCGCGCAGCAGCTGCCCGGCGGAATTGCGTGGCCGTGCGGGCAGGTCGGTGGATGCCCGAGAAACGTGCAGACGCGATCGACGACGCGCTCGGTCAGCATGTGCTCGAACTCGCACGCGCTCTGTTCGGCGTCCTGCGAATCCGCTTCGAGTACCTGCGTGAACAGGATCTCCGCGAGCCGGTGCCGGCGGACGATGCCGCGCGCGCGCTCGGTGCCCGCAGTCGTCAGTTCGAGTGCTTCTCCGCGGCGCCGGACGAGGTCCGCACTCAGCAGTTCGCCGACGGCGGCAGCGAATTCGCCGTTCGAGGGAAGCTCGCCGCTCGACTCGTGCGACTGCTGTTCCTCCTGCACGTACCAGAGGCGCTCGAGGATCTCGTCAGCGGGGGGATGATGCATGGTCGGGTTTTCTCCTGGAGATGAGGCGGCGGAAGTAGTTCAGGATCGAGCTGTCCTGCACGAATTCATAGTTGCAGCGGGGGCAGCGCACCATGCTGCAACTGATGGCGATGCCGCACGCGGCGCGACATTCCTCGCCTTCGAACTCGAGACTGCACAGCGGGCATTCATAGGAGTTCAAAACGTGACTCCGAGAGCGCGCAGCGTGTAGTTCATCAGCGCGCCGAATCCGAACGAGAACACGAGAATGAAACCGGCGATGGCGAGACCGGCCGTCCGGCCCCGCTCCTTGATGATGACGAGGAAGTTGGCGATGCACGGGATGAAGAGCGTGATCGTCGTCAGCGCGACGACGGTCTGAATGCCATCCAGCTTGCCCGCCTGCTGCATCGCAAACAGACCCGCTGCGCCGTAGTCACGCCGCAGGAAGCCGATCACGAACGAGTTCGCCGCTTCCGCCGGCAGACCGAGGGCGCCGACGACGACGGGGGAGAGTCCGCTCTGGATCGAACCAAGCAGGTGGAACGCGTCGAGGAGATACAGCAGGAGCGTGCCGACGATGAAGAGAGGCACCGCTTCCTTCAGATACCACTCGGTGCGCGCCAGAACCTTGATCGTGATGTTCGAGAGCTTCGGCACGCGGACGGGGGGAATCTCGAGAATGAAGTCGCCCGTGTCGCCGGGAACGACCTTCGACGCGAGGTAGCCGACGAGGAAGATGCTGCCGATGATGACGCCGCCCCAGACGAACGTCGCAGAAAGAGCGAGAGGGCCGAGCATCGCCATGATCACGCCGAGCTGCGCCGAGCACGGGACGCCGAGGGCGAGCAGCAGTGTCACGATCGTCGCTTCCTTCTTCGTTTCGAGGATGCGCGTCGTCAGCGTCGCCATCGTGTCGCAACCGAGGCCGAGAACCATCGGCAGCACGGCTTTGCCGTTGAGGCCCATCTTCCGGAACACGCGATTGAGCATGACCGCGAGTCGCGGCAGGTAGCCCGAATCCTCGAGCACGCCGAAGAAGAGGAAGAAGGTGATGACGACGGGAAGAACGATCGCGATCGCGTACGTGAGCGCCATCGTCACGATCCCGTACGGACCGACGAGGAGATCGTGGAAGAACTTCGCGGCGACGCCGACGCCGGCGGCCGCGCCGGTGACCGTGTAGTCGGGGAGGATGATGCCGTCCTCGATCGCGTGGGTGTGCGGGAACGGCGCGACCGTATCGAGCGCCTTGATGAGCCAGACGTTGATCCGCTCGTTGAAGACCTGCGTCTCGACGAGATCGACGAGAGTGCCCGCGCCGAAGTTGCCGACGAACAGCCACGCGACGTACAGCACGAGGGCCAGGAACGGCACGCCCCAGATCGGATGCATCGACACGAGGCCGAGCCAGTTGCGCACGCCGCCGCGAGCCGGTTCTTTTTTCGCGGTCGCAGTGCCGAGAAGCCGGTCGACGGTCGCCATGCGCGCATTTGCGATCACGACGCTGAGGGGCTGCGTCACCGTGCGCTGCACGTCGGCGCGGATGCGATCGAGATCGGCCAGCGCGTCTTCCGGCAGATGCGGTTTCAGCGTCTCGTCGCCGGCGAGGATCGACAGCGCGAGTCCGCGCGAGATCGACAGCGGAGCCTCTTCCTCGCGATCGCGCAGCAGCTCGAGCACACGCGCGACGCCCTGTTCGATCGCGTCGGGGTAGTGGACCGTGGCAGTCGCCATCGCGGGGTTGAGCGATTCCTTGCGGAGGCGTTCGAGGTTCCAGCGCCGCAGCGCAGACGTCGCGACGACGGGGATGCCGAGAACGGCGGAGATCGCGGCGGGGTCGACTTCGCTGTCGCGCTCGCGGGCCTCGTCGCTCATGTTGAGGCAGAGCGTGAACGGCACCTCGTGCTCGGCGATCTGCAGCGAGAGCAGCATCGTGCGGCGCATGTTGCTCATGTCGCCGACCTGGAGCACGTCGGCTCCGGGGGAGGTGATGAGCATGTCGCGCGCGACGCGCTCGTCGTCCGACTGCGGGATCAGGCCGTTGGTGCCGGGGGTGTCGATGACGAGGCGCGGCTGACCCGCGATCGTCGTCTTCGCCTTCGTGATCTCGACGGTGGTGCCGGGATAGTTCGAGACGGTGACGTAGCGGTTCGTCAGGCAGCCGAACAGCAGCGACTTGCCGACGTTCGGGTTGCCGATCAGGAGGAGCTTCTGCTCGCCGGAGGGATCGTCCGACGCGGATTCGAGGCGCTGGAGGGCTAGTTGAGACATAGTCGCAATTGCATGATAGCGCCGATCGACCGTTTCGGGATGATTTTCGTCATGTCGGGACGTGACGGATGTCACCCCGAGAGTCGACGAGTCGACGGGGGCAAGTCGTCACGTCGTCGAGTCGTCAGGTCGTCAAGGCCGCCCGCCCGTCCCGTCTGGCAGCGGACCCGGGCGAGGGATTGCTGCTGCCGGTCGAAAGAAGCGTCTCTTGCGAGATCCGGGATCCCCACGTGCTCGACTGCCCCTCATCCGCCTTCGGCACCTTCTCCCCGCAGCCGCGGGGAGAAGGGCAACAAATCCGGATTCTCGCCGGGGCGGGCGGCGGGCCTTGACGACTCGACGACTTGACGACTCGACGACTTGTCCATGTGACAGTGCTCACAACCCGGCGTGACCAGACCCATACCTTCCCGTGCTGCCACACGGCAAATTGCACGGCATGAGTCACGAACTTTCACTGTCCATCGTCGGATCTGGTGGTGACGGCGCAGTCGCGGCCGGCGACATCCTCTCGCTCGCCGCAGCTCGCGAGGGGTTGTCCGTCATCAAGACAGAGGCGTACGGGCCGCAGATTCGAGGCGGCGAGTCGTCTTGCACGGTGCGCATCAGCGCCACCCCCATTCACGCGCAGGCCGACGAGGTCGACGCGCTGGTCGTCTTCAGCTGGGCTGACTTCGCGCGGTTCCGCGCCGAAATGGCCCTGGCGCCGACGGCCATCGTTCTCTACGAAGAGAAAGATGCGCCGCCCGAGGACATGAAGCAGTACAAGCTCGTGCCGATCGCGTTCAGCGCGCATCGCGCCGGCAAGAACATCTTCGCCCTCGGCCTCATCGCATCGACGTTCGGCCTGCAGCCCGACGCGATCCGCGACTGCGTCCGCAATCGCTTCAAGAAGAAGACGGAAGCGGTCATCGAAGCGAACGTCACCGCGTTCGACGCCGGCCTGCAGAAGGGTGTCGAGCTGATGCTCGGCGCCGACCAGCTCGAGTACGTCAAGTCCGAGCCGAAGCTCCTGATGGCAGGCAACGAAGCGAGCGCCATCGGCGCGATCGAAGCCGGCTGCCGCTTCTTCGCTGGCTATCCGATCACCCCGTCGTCGGAAGTCCTCCACCTGCTGGGTGAGTGGCTCCCGCGCGTCGGCGGCAAGTGCCTGCAGACCGAGGACGAGCTCGCCGCGATCGGCGCCGTCGTCGGTGCGTCGTTCGCCGGTGCCAAGGCGATGACCGCGACGTCCGGTCCCGGTCTGTCGCTGATGTCCGAGATGCTCGGCCTCTCGTCGATGGCCGAAGTGCCGTCGGTGATCGTGAACGTCCAGCGCGGCGGCCCGTCGACCGGCATCCCGACCAAGAGCGAACAGTCGGATCTGTGGCACGCGCTCTACGGCGGCCACGGCGACATGCCGCGCGTCGTGCTCACCTGCACCGACGTCGCCGATTCGTTCCACACGACGATCGATGGCTTCAACATCGCGGAAGAGTTCCAGGTCCCGGTCATCGTCCTCTCCGAGCAGGCGATCGCGCAGCGTCGCGAGACCATCGACGCGAACACGCTCACGCACGAAGTCGTCGAGCGTCGCCTGGCGACCGAAGAAGATCGCGAAAACTACAAGCGCTACCTCGATACGGTTGATGGCGTGTCGCCGATGAGCGTCCCCGGCATGAAGGGTGGCGAGTACCAGACGAACGGTCTCGAGCACGACGAGCTGGGCCGCCCGAGCTCGATGTTCACGACGCACATGCAGATGAACGCGAAGCGCTATCGGAAGCTCGATGCGATCGCGAAGAAGTACCCGCTCTTCACCCGTTTCGGCCCCGAGAATCCCGACCTCGGCATCCTCTGCTGGGGCGGTTCGGTCGGTGTCGTCCGCGAGGCTGTCGATCGCATGACCGCACGCGGCATCCGCGTGGCTGCGTTCGCGCCGCGCATCCTGATGCCGCTGCCGGCGGCCGAGATTCAGAAGTTCGTCGACGCGTCGAAGCAGCTCCTCGTCCTCGAGCTGACGTTCGCCGCGCAGTTCTACAAGTACCTGCGCGCCGAGATCGATCTGCCGAAGGCAACGACGAGCGTGTTTGCACGCTCCGGCGGCAAGAACCTCACGGTCACCGAAGTCATGGAAGAAGCCCAGCGGGTGCTCGCCGGGAAGAAGGAAGAGGTGCTCGCATGAGCAGCGCAGAATTCACGTACACACCGAACGAGTACAAAAGCGATCTGAAGCCGGTCTGGTGCCCCGGCTGCGGCGACTTCGGCGTCCTGAACTCGCTGTACCGGACGTTCGCGGACCTCAAGCTCGAGCCGCATGAAACCGTCGTCGTCTCCGGCATCGGCTGCTCCTCGCGCCTGCCGGGTTACGTCGAGAGCTACGGCTTCAATTCACTGCACGGCCGCGCGCTGCCGATTGCGACCGGCATCAAGCTCGCGAAACCGGAGTTGACCGTCGTGGTCGTCGGTGGTGACGGAGACGGCATCGCGATCGGAGGCAATCACTTCCTCCACACCGCGCGCCGGAACTCGAACCTCACGTACATCATGATGGACAACGAGATCTACGGTCTCACGAAGGGACAGGCCGCTCCGACGACGCCGCTCGGCGACAAGACCAAGTCGACGACGTACGGCAATCCGGAAGCGGGCGTCGATCCGTGCGCTCTTGCGATCTCGTTCGGCGCGACCTGGGTCGGCCGCGGATTCTCGGGCGACATCAAGGGCAGCGCCGAGTTGATGAAGGCCGCCGTCCAGCATCAGGGCTTTGCGTTCCTCAACATCATTTCCCCGTGCGTCACCTGGCGCGGCGACGACCAGCACAAGGAACTGCGTGCGAAGGTCCGCCCGGTGCCCGAGGGCCACGACGTGACGAACATGCCGGCGGCGCTGGCGCTCACGAACGAAGGCGGTCCGCTGACGACCGGCATCCTCTATGACGTCTCGCACCCGACGCTCAATGACGAGATGGTCGAGATCGCGACGAAGGCGACGGCGAAGTTCCCGAACGCGACGAAGAAGGATCTGCTGCGGGCGTTTATGTGATCGCAGATGCGCAGATGCGCAGATGCGCAGATGCGGAGTGGCGCAGCGGCGGAGTGGCGCAGCGGCGCAGTGACAGAGTCAACGAGCTGGGTAGCATCAGCGCGGGCGGGCCTTCGGGTCCGCCCGTTTTCGTCATGGGCAGGTTCTGTTGTAGGCACAGACATTCCTGTCTGTGTCCCGAAAGTCTGTGAAGAGACAGGGACGCTCCTCATCGGAACGCTCCTTGCGACTCCGGGACAGCATGTTCTTCGACAGCTGGAGCTCCCTCGGCCGCACCGCACTGTCGGGAGTGATCGCCTACGCGGCGCTGATCGTGTTTCTCCGTGTCAGCGGAAAGCGGACGCTCGCCAAACTCAACGCCTTCGACCTCGTCGTCACCGTTGCACTCGGGTCTACGTTCTCGGCGGTGCTCACCTCGAAGGATCTCGCGATCGCAGATGGCGTGCTCGCACTCGCACTCCTGATTGCGCTGCAGTACGGAGTCGCATGGCTGACGATCCGCGCGTCGTGGTTCGAAAAGCTGGTCAAGAGTCGTCCGTCGGCCGTATTCGTGGACAGGCAGTTCAACGAGAATGCGATGCGCCGCGAACGCGTCGCTCGTGACGAGGTTCTGGCCGCGGTCCGCGGCGCCGGAATCCACGATCTCGACCGGGTTCATCTCGTGGTGCTGGAGACGGACGGCTCACTCACGGTCCTGCGGTATCCCGAGGAGACTCCCGAGCGATCGACGACCGCGAGCGTAATTCGGAATCGTGGAGTGAGCGTATGACACCCTCGCCGGAAGTCTCCCCATTCCGTCATCCCGAGCCGTCTGCGCGGCTCAGAGGCTCTGAAAAAATCCGATATCTGCCAATCCCGTCATCCTGAGCGTCAGCGAAGGATCTCCGAATTGAACGCACGTGCCACGGAGGCCGAAGGCACGAGCCTGAAATTCTGAGATCCTTCGCTGACGCTCAGGATGACGGGAGGGGGGACTGACGGGAGGGGGGACAGGTCTTCAATGTTCAGTGAACCTGAATGGTGAACCTGTGAACCTGGGGACAAACGAGTGAACCTGGGGACAGGTCTTCAACGAGAGGGTTGTGAACTAGTGAAGACCTGTCCCCAGGACGTCCCCAGGACCCGTGAAGACCTGTCCCCTGGACCCGGATCCGCAGGACCCGGACCGATTGACGCCCTGTCCCCAGGACCCGCAGATTGCAGACGTGTGTCCCTGCATCGGATCACCATGTCCTGTGAGCCGCGGCCCGGCTTCCAGGTGCGCAGGGACATAAGACCGGACACGAACACCCACGGGGGAGGTCTGGGATTCGACTGTGCAGGGCCGGCAGTCGGTCGCGGCCGGCTCACTCTCCTCCCGCGCGGATGCGGGAGGTCCTCATGCGCTCGTCGCGTCTGGTTCTGGCGTGCTTCTTCGCATTCGCGCCGTTTACGTATGCCGCCGAACATCCGATCGAATCCGAACTGCGGCGGACGTTTCCTTCGGTTTTCCTCGAATCGCGTGCGACGTTCGCGCGTGACCACGTGATGGCCGGCTCCGTCGCCGCAGCCGGTCTCCGTACCGGCTGGACGCCGACGGACGCGCCGCTGCGCGTGTTGTATCCCGACTCGTTCGATGCACCGATGGTCATCGAGACGAGCACGCAGCGCGTGGTGCTGCGAGCGAAAGGCGCGCGGAGCAGCGTAGCCACTCCGTCGAACGGCAAACTCGTTTACGCCGGTGCGTACGACTCGATCGACGTCGTCGCGATGCCGTATCACGGACGGAGCGAACAGCTGTTCGTCGTGCGCGACAGGAACGCTCCCGCGGCGATCGAGTACGAGATCGTCGAGACCGAAGGCGTGCTCGCGATCACGATCGATGACGGATCGATCCGGTTCGTGCCGATGCCGGGCGAGCGGAAACCGTCGAGTGAGCTCGCGCCGCCCGGCTTGCGCATCATCGAGCATGCGTTGCGCCTCCAGGCGCCGATCGTCGTCGATTCGGACGACGTCCGCCACAAAGGAAAGGCATGCTGGAGCGCGGGAAGCGAGAGGCCGATCCCGCAGACGCTCACGCTGACGATCGACGAGCCGGCAGGCGACGTTTCGATCCTGGTCATCAGTCCGATCAGCATCGACGGCATGCTCGGATCGCCGCGCCGGCAGCACACGGCGACGCTCCTGCTCGACGGCAGAGTGCTGTGCGCCGGTGGATACGGGATGCTCGGCGAGGGACTGGCGTCGACCGAGGTTTATGACCCGCGGAACGGGGTATCGACGCCGGCGGCCTCGCTCCATTTCGGGCGCTACAGTCACTCGGCCACGTTGCTGCCCGACGGCGGGGTCCTGTTCGTCGGCGGATTGCGTTCGGCGGGGCAGCACGTTGCTGCGCTCGAGTGCTTCGAGCCGTCTCAGGGCAACCTCACCATTGTGGGCGACCTGCTGCATCCCCGGGCACGCCACGCGGCGACGCTGCTGCGAGACGGCCGGGTTCTCATCACCGGCGGCTTGCAGGAGGGCTCGGTCGCACTGCGCTCGGCGGAGATCTTCGATCCGGTGACGAGAACCGTCGTCGCCGTCGACGCGCTGCGTGACCGCGCGTTTCATACCGCCACCCTCCTGCGCGATGGACGCGTTCTCGTCGCCGGAGGCGGCAATGCCGACATTCTTCAACCTTCGGCGGAGATCTTCGACCCGGTCGCGGGTGCGTTCGTGCTCGGCCACGACCTCAATGACAGCCGAACCCAGCACAGCGCGACGCTCCTCCCGGATGGTCGCGTTCTCGTTGCAGGCGGCTACGCGTACACGTACGGAAGCGCGTTGGTCTCGATGAACGGGGTGGTGACTTCGGGGGAGCTCTTTCTGCCGGAGACCGGCGACTTCGTCCGGACGAGCTCTGGATTGAGCGCGCCGAGAGAAAATCCCTCGGCGACCTTGCTCCCCGGGGGAGCCGTCTTCATCGCCAGTGCTTACAGCTCGGAGTTCTACAGGCCCGCGACGGACGAGTTCGTCGCCGGACCGGTGCTGAGTTACGGCCGCTACGGACACACGGCCACGATTCTTCCGTCGGGAACCGTCCTGATCGCCGGCGGAGGCGTTCTCGAGGTCGAAGAATACGGTCCGGCCACGCCCTCGATCGCTGCCGCGGGAACGATGGCTCTTGCGCGCACGCTGTTCACGGCGACGCCTCTCGCCAACGGGAAGGTGCTGATCGCCGGCGGCCTCGCGGGAGAGAGCGGCCCGGCGCTGAACTCCGCTGTTCTTTTCGACCCGCAACTCTCCACGTTCACAGCGACAGGCAACCTGACTGCGCCTCGCTTCAACCACACAGCCACTCTGCTGACGAGCGGCAAAGTCCTGATCGTCGGCGGAGGTCATGTCGAGGATCCCGGAGCGATGGCTTCGGCGGAGCTCTATGACCCGTCCACGGGACAGTTCACTGCGACCGACAGCCTCGAAAGTGCGCGGCAGCGTCATACGGCGACGCTTCTCATGGATGGACGGGTACTGGTCGCGGGTGGCTGGAACCCGAATGTCATTGCAGCTCTGGAGCTCTTCGATCCCGACGCGGGCATGTTCACCACGACCGGAGCGGTGACCGATCCTCCCATGTCGCATCACACAGCGACGCTCCTCGCCGACGGCACGGTCCTCTTCTGCGGTGGCAGAGACAACGGAGGTGTGGCGATCACGTCGACCAGCATCTACCGTCCCGCGACGGGAGCGATCCATCCGGGGCCGTCCATGCTCTCGGCGCGGTTCAATCACACGGCCACGACCCTGCCGGATGGAAGAGTCCTGATCGCAGGTGGCGAGAGTGCGTACGGGACGTTCGTGCAAGCGGCCGAGTGGTTCGACCCGAGCATCAAGGAGTTCATTCCTGCCGGCACCATCCTCGGGCCACGTTCTGCTCACACAGCGACGCTGCTTCCGGACGGACGTGTTTTCATCGCAGGAGGCAACAGCAGCTTGAGCTGGATGCCGTTGGCGTCGACGGAACTGTTCGACATGCGGTACGTCGCGGCCGACCGATTCAGGCCGGGCCCGTCGCTCGCCACCGCGAGAGGTGAGCATGCCGCGGCGCTGCTGCACGACGGCCGTGTCATGGTTGCCGGAGGTCGCGACCTGAATCCCCTTGCCTCCGCCGAAATCTTCGACCCCGGCCTCGGCTTCGATGCATCGAGACGCCCCGTACTCACGTCCGTTCCATCGACGCTCGCACTGCCGGCGCGTCTGACGATCGTCGGAAGCGGTTTCCGCGGCGACTCGGAAGGATCATCGAGCGCGACGAACAGCTCGCCCGCGAACTATCCGATCGTCCATCTGCAGCGCCTCGATCAGGACGCGATGCAGTTCCTCGAGCCGACCTCGCCGTTCACCGACACGACGTGGTCGACGCTGATCCCGGCACTCCGTCCGGGGTTCTATCGCCTCACGATGTTCGTCAATGGGATCCCGAGCACGCCATCGAAGATCGTCCGGATGACACTCGCGACGCCGACGATCACGGGCATCACGCCGACCAGCGGGTCCGTGCACGGAGGACAGCAGGCAACGATCACCGGAACGAATCTCGTCCAGGCTCGTGTGGCCATCGGCGGCGCACTCGCGACGGTGCTCGACACGACGGCGACGACGGTGACCCTGCTGACGCCGCCGCATGCATCGGCCGTCGTCGACGTGACCGTCTCGACGCCGGCAGGTGTTTCCGCGACTGCAGTGGGTGCCTACACATACATCCCTGACCCGCCGACGAACGTGATCGCAACCGCAACATCGGCGACATCGGTCAGCGTGACGTGGACGCGCGCGGAAGGAGCGACACACCATCAGGTCCTGCGCAAAGCTGCGGGGGGATCCTTCGTCGCGCTCGCGACGGTTGCGGGGACGTCGTACACCGACGCGACGGCGACGGCAAACAAGGCGTACCTCTACGCGGTTCGCGCCACGGCGCCGATCGCTTCGGGTCAGTCGGCGTCCGACCTCGCGACGACCGTCGTCTGGACGGACCCTTCACTCGTCGCGGGGATCACGCCGGCCCGCGCTGTCCATCTGACGCAACTCCGAACCGCGGTCAACGCGGTGCGCACTCTCGCCGCATTGCCTGCGGCCGTCCTGACCGATCCGGTGATCACGCCGGGCGTGACGCCGATCAAGGCCGTGCACATCACCCAGCTTCGCACAGCGCTGAATCAGGCGCGGAGCACGCTCCTGCTCGCGCCGTGGACATACACAGGCACGATCACGCCGCTCGTGTCATCGGTGCGAGCGTGTGACGTGACCGACCTGCGGAACGGGGTCCGCTGAGGGAGGTCTACCAGCCACCGCCACCTCCACCACCGCTGCTGCTGCCACCGCCCCCGCCGCCTCCACCACTCGAGCTGCCTGGTTTCGAGACGCCGGAAGCGACGCCGGCGGCGGCCATGACCCAGCTTCCGGACGCACCGGCGCCGCCGAACGCGCCTCCGCCTCCGGTCCACGACGACGACGTCGACGACGAACCGAACGAGGAGCTCGCGCTGCTGCGTACGCCGGCAGCACGTCCGGCAGGGTCGAAGCGGCGGAACCAGCGATCGACATTCGAGCCGAGGCCGAACGCGAGCAGGTAGGGGAACCA
>Ga0209347_1005397_pt1 | contig 12172 bp, 12 predicted proteins | sample AutmiccommuBRH23_FD_187382 | JGI IMG/M metagenome (GOLD analysis project Ga0209347, IMG submission 187382) | Deep subsurface microbial communities from Mt. Terri, Switzerland - Autotrophic microbial communities BRH/23 (SPAdes) (version 2) | ecosystem: Environmental > Aquatic > Deep subsurface >...
AGGGCAATCGAAATTAGAAGAGGTTCTTGGATATTCAAATCCAAACCTTAAAAAAATGGGTAACATGATCGAGATGAATAAAGCAATGATTGATGCAAACAACCGAGAGCTTATCCCCGATTTAATGGTCCAAGGTATGTTTATGAGAATGCCGCAAGGAATGATCTTAACTTCTAAAAGTGATCTTTCAATGCTTAATCCTAAAACAGAAACAATGTATTCACTTATGTTCTCAATCAATCTTCCTTTTGCCCCATGGTCAATAAATAAATACAAAGCAAAGGAACAAGAACTGTATGCCGGTATTAGCAGTATTGAATATGAAAAGAACGACATGCAGAGAGAGATGACTTCACAGTTGAAAGCGGCGCTCGTTAAATATAACACAGCCCTAGATCTTACAAAACTATACAACGAAAAAGTTATTCCGCTTTATACTAAAGCTGCCGAATCACAAGTATCTGCTTATCAGAATAACAGAACCGGCGTTACAACCGTTATAGATTCTTACCGGATGTTATTGATGCAGCAGATGAATTATTATATGTCAAAAGCCGATACTCAAATGTCTCTTGCCGAGATTGAAATGATGGTCGGAACAACTATCAAAAAGTTTTAGGTGATATAATGAAAAATATTATAAGTATAAATAGAGGAACAAAAATGAAAATATTTAGACATCTATTCATTCCACTGATTGCAATTGCTCTTATTGTTTCCGGTTGCTCAAAATCGGAGGAAAGCGGAAAACATGAACATGAAGTTGTAAAACAAGATGGTTATTGGACATGCACTATGCACCCGCAAGTTCACATGGATAAACCTGGTTCTTGCCCCATTTGCGGTATGGATCTAATTAAAAAAGTCGCCGATGAAAAACTGGAAGCTGTAAACGATAAAGACATGGCAAATATGGTTACGCTAAGCGGTAAGAAACAAGTTCTTGCAAACGTATCAACTGTAGTTGTTAAGAAAGAAAATCTTCAAGAACAAGTTACTGCTTATAGCTACCTGGATTTTGTTGAGAATTATCGAAAAACAATTTCAGCACGGTTTAACGGAAGAATTGAAAAACTGTTGGTTGATAAAACCGGTGACTATATCAAAAAAGGTCAGCCTTTGTTTGAAATATACAGTCCGGATTTGGTTCAAGCTCAGAATGAATATTTAATTGCTCTGAACAATTCATCAAACTCAAATTCTCTTTTGAAAGCTTCAAAAAAGAAGTTGGAAATCTTTGGGCTTACTTCAGATCAAATTCAAACGCTTGAAAAGACTAGGGAAATAAATCTTACACTCACTTACTTCTCCCCATTTAGCGGAACTGTAATTGAGAAGAAAGTTCAAGAAGGTGTATATGTAAATGAAGGTACGGCAATTTATGATGTCGCAGAACTTTCAACTCTATGGAATATAGCGGAAGTGTATGAAAATAATTTATCTAATGTAAAAGTAGGAAGTCCCGTTAAACTTCATCTTCGTGCTTATCCCGGAGAAGAATTTAACGGCAGAGTTACTTTCATTTATCCTGTTGTCAATTCTCAAACACGAACTGTAAAAGTAAGAAGTGAATTTGCAAGCCTTGGTAGTAAACTTAAACCACAAATGTATGGTGAAACAATCTTCAACAGTGCCGGTGGTCAAGGATTACTTGTTCCTACTGATGCGGTTATTATAGCTGGTAAAAGAACTGTTGTATGGGCAAAAGCCGGAGATGGAATGTTTGAAGCTCGCACCGTTCAAATTGGTAATCGCTTTGGAGATAAATATCAAATCCTTTCCGGATTAAACGAAGGTGATGAAATTGCCGCAACGGGCGGATTCTTAATAGATTCCGAAAGTCAGCTTAAAACCGGAATGCCAACCGGTCATCAGCATGGTGGAACTACTCAGCCTCCGAAAAAGAAATCTTCCGATGGTATGGAAGGAATGAAGATGTAATAATATTCTAAAAAAATAATTATAATCTAAAAAGGAGAAACACAGTGAAAAAGAATCTGTCAAAAATTAAATATTTGTTTCTGGTATGCTTTTCTTTTCTTCTAATGTTCGGTCATTTAATAAAAGCACAAGAAATAAAGTCAGCAGAAATGCCTAAACATAAGCACGATATAAAAGAAGTTAAGATGACTGAAGTTGCCGATTCAAGTGTTATCCGCAAAGGAGTTATCGATTTAAAAGCAATTGATAAAAACAAAGATGGAAAAGTTTTTCAAGATCAGATGGATTGGAATGTAATTTCCGATACCCCTGGTAGATGCCCTATTTGCAAAATGCCATTGAGCGAAGTTACTCTTGAAAGAGCAAGGCAAAATTTAAAAGATGCCGGATTAAAAGTGAAAGAGAAACCAGTTCCTTTCAAGAAAAAGTAATTAACAATTCTCGATAAATTTATTTACGAGCAAGTTATGAAAAAGATTTCGAGCATGAATAAAAATAATGATTCATTAAGAGGAAAAAGTCCAATATGGATTATTCTTCAGATGAAAACATTTTGGATTGCTCTTTCATTGCTATTCGGTCTGATTTTGGTATTTGGAATAGCTGAAGAATTCATTCCTCACAATCACGATCCAATTGTTCAAAAGACACGTGAGACAAAATCAACACCGGAAATTGAAAGCAATGTAGGAAGAATCTCATCTAAATTTATCTGCACATGCGGAGATTGCAGCGGTGAAACTCTCACAATTTGCAAATGCAAGTATGCTGTTACTGAAAGAAATTTGATTAGAGAATTGGTAACGAAGAAAACTCAAGAAGAAGAAATAGTAAAAACAATAAATGCAAAGTATGGCGGATTAAAAAAGGTATCATAATAATAGTGGAGGAAATGGCGGAGAATATTCTACAACTCACCATTCCTAATAGTGGTGTATTAATAACAATAAATAACATATAGGAGAAACACAATGAAAGTAGTAAAATCAAATCGAATGCGCTTTTTATTAAGCGCGGTAATATTAATAATGTTTACGGGAATTATTTCTGCTCAGCACGATCAGCATCATGGCAGTGGAAATACCGGTAATACGATGATGCAAAATCAATCTGGTTCAATGATGCAAAACATGCAAGGCATGATGACTCAAATGGGTCAAATGATGGACAAGAGCAATCAAATGATGAACATGATGAATAACCAGATGCAAAATCACGATATGGGGCAAATGAATATGAACAACGGCATGATGAACATGATGCAAGGTATGAACCAGATGGGGAAAGATATGCAAGGCGTTCTCGACCAAATGAATAAAATGATGGGCGATAAAAACTTGATGAATGGCGAAGGCACGAAAGATCATATGAATGGCATGATGGACAATATGAAAACTATGATGAAAGAATACAGAGGAATGTTGAATAATATGGAAAGCATTCAACAAAAAGGTAATGGTAAATGAAAAGCATAATTCATAAAGTGAATTTTAGGAAACCGGCTATTGCTGGTTTCCTCTTTCTCTCTCTCTTGTTCACTGCAAATATCTATTCTCAAACCGGCTGGTATTTAAGCTCAAGTGTTCAGTTAAGCGGAGGACAATTTCTATCAGATTCCTACACACGAATATTTTCAGTATATGGAAGCGTCCGTTATCAAGGAGATGGTTTTGGAATTACTGCTTCAATTCCATTTGTAAATAATAACGGAAATAGCGTAAGCCAATCCAATGGAATGATGGTTCCTTCCGGGACAAATAACACATCTTCTACAACTATACAAAATAATATGAATTTTGGGATAGGTGATTTATACGGATACTTTGATTATGAAATTTATTCAGACTTTGAAAATGATTTGGAAGTTTATCTCAACGCTCAAGTGAAAATACCAACAGCTTCATCAATGCTTAATTTTGGAACCGGTGTTTTAGATTACGGTGGATCTATTTCCGCACGTAAAAGTTTTGGTAGTTTTATCGGCGTTGTTGATCTTGGCTATCTCGACATCGGTGATCCGGATGGAATTACTTATAAAAATCCTTTCACATATGGAATTGGTATTGGTAAGTTTTTTAATTACGGTGAATATTCGCTCCTCTTATATTACAGCGGTTATACAAAAATATTGGATGACTATAACGCCCCGCAGCAAATATCACTCGGTGCCAATTATAGGTTAAATGAAACGATTATTCTTTCATTCATAGGTTCTGCCGGCTTGGGTAATCTTATGCCGGATTTTACAACAAGCATTGGTGCAAGATTTAAACTTTAGCCGGAAATACTAATAGGTCGAGAAAATATTAATAATTAATTCCCTATAAAGTGAAGCTGACTTATTAACAAAAAGAGCAGCTATCCGGCTCATTAAACAGAATAGGAAACGGTTATGAAAACATTTATTTGTTTATTGTTACTTGCCACCGTCGTATTTCCTCATGGAGGCAAAGATCACAAAAAAGAAAAAACAGTTAAGGTGGATACATTAACAATAGTCGGTAAAGATACTATTGCAATTAACGGCATTTCAAAAATAATATATAAACAAAAAAATGAACCGGAATTGATCAAAGAGGAACCGATAAGGTTAAATCCGGCAGAGCAAATTTTTGAGCACTTGCACAATAAAGTTGTTCACTTTCCAATCGCTCTTGGTCTGTTTGCATTTTTTCTTTCATTGCTAAACTTCAAATGGAAGAATTACAATTCTGCAATATTAATTTCAGTTCTTATTGCGCTTCTTTTTTCTATCGTTGCATTTATTACCGGGAAAAATCAATCTGAACCTTTTATCGGAACTGCAAAAGAATGGATTGTCGAATTACACCAAAACATTGGTCTTGCTCTTATCATTAACTTTTTTATCTGGACTATCTTTTTGTTTGTTGACAAACTGAAAAAATATGCATGGCTGCCTGGACTTATTGCTTTTATATTAATTCTTACTGCTGCTTACTTAGGCGGTGTAATCGCGCATTAAATTATTTTTCAGACAAAAGGGAAAGATGAATCTAAATCTCATCTTATTTCATCTAATTACAATTAGTAGTTTCAAACAATATAAATATCTCTCGGAGGTTCCTTGAAACAAAATATATATAAATTATTCGTGCTAATGTTTTTATCTGTCATCTCTCTTTCTGCTCAGGGCATGAGAAGCGGCGGAATGGGATTTATGTTTCCCGATTCATTAACTCAAATCACTCTTACCGGTAAAGTAACAGTCGATTCCTCTTTACCAATGCCTCTTTATTCTATCGATGTAAACAATGATGGAAAAGCGGATTATTATTTGAACTTCGGACCTGTTTGGTATTCTCCTGATAATTCTACAGCAATTAGACCAAAGACCGGAGACCAGATAACAATTCAAGGCGGTAAGATGCCAAGCTTAATGAATATGAATGGCTTAACAATGATTATTGTTTATAAGCTTAATGGATTGTTGTGGAGAGACCCATTCGATCCTATGTGGAACGATTTCGGCAACAATACCCACATGATGGGTCAGCACGCTGGTAATTGCAGCGGTTATGCTTTTGGTGTAAGCGGAACAAAACCGCAAACTGTAACATTATCCGGAATAGTTCTTGTCGATACAACTTATTTTATGAGTCAATATTATCTGGATGAAAACAAAGATGGCAAGCCGGATTACTATTTGAATCTTGGCCCTTGGTGGTATGAATCAAGCAGCAGCGTAAAGAGACCTAACAACGGCGATAACATTACAATTGTCGGCGGAAAATTGCAAACTACAAACGGCTTAAACGTTGTTATTGTTTATCAAATAAACGGTAAAGTTTGGAGAGATTCCTCATTAGTCGGTAATTATTTCGGCGGCGGCTGGATGCGCAAAAATAATTCAAACGATAAAATCACAAATCCATTTGATGAAAAAGATTTTATGATGATGGGCAGCGGCTGGAATATGGGCGGCAGTATGATGTCTGATTCCATGTTTGCAAGAATGCTCGAATTGAATCCCTTTAATATGTCAAACGGCAAAGGACAAAATATATTCAAGGGTTACGAAATGGGAGTGTTCAGCTCAAACGGTTCCAATGGAATGATGCAGAATGGCGGTTGTGGTGGTATGATGAATTTTGGCGCTAACGCAAATATTCAATTCCATTTCGATGATAAACAAATTCAAGCTTACCACATAGATAAAAATAGCTTGAAAGTAAAATATTGGAATAACCAGACTAACCAATGGATCACAATTTCTAATGCAGTAATTAATCAATCTGCTAACACAATTACTTTTTCAAACAGTCAGATTGCCAGTTTCTATATATTAACTTCCGATAAAGTAACTGCCGTTAAAGAAAATGCGGCTCTTCCGTCCGGTTATTCTCTCGAACAAAATTATCCTAATCCGTTCAATCCAAGTACTGTTATTAGTTACCAGATTCCGGTAAGTAGTCATGTTACTCTCAAAGTGTTTGATATTCTTGGAAGTGAAGTTGCAACTCTTGTAGATGAATTCAAACAAGCTGGAAGCTATAGCACTGCATTTTCATCGGTTAACTCCTCACTCTCTTCCGGCGTTTATTTCTACCGTTTAACAGCCGGTGCTTTTATGGCTACCAAAAAATTTGTGCTGATGAAATAATCTAAGTAATCTTTGAGCAAAGTCCTTTTCTACAAAAAGAGGGCTTTGCTATTTTGTAATTAATCCTATTATTCAAGCAAGTTCATATAAAACGGAATCTCTTATGAGCAAGTCCATACATCTTTTTTTAAGTATCTCTGCTATATATTTTTTAACCTCATATAGCATTAACGCTCAAAATAAACTGCCTATTCCGGATACATTAAGCGGAAACAACTTCAATCTCGCAATACAAAACGGTTCTGTTAGTTTTTATCCCGGTTTTCAAACGAAAACTATGGGAGTTAATGGCAGTTTACTTGGGCCTACTTTGATACTAAAAAAAGGGGCACAAGTTCAAATGAATGTGAAGAACAATTTAACAGATACAACTACAATTCATTGGCATGGAATGCATGTAGCTCCTCAAAATGATGGTGGCCCTCATACAGTAATTTTACCTGGAACTACATGGAGTCCGCAATTTAATGTTTTGGACAACGCAGCTACTTATTGGTATCACCCCCACTTGCATAAAAAAACAGCTGAACATGTTACCAAAGGTGTTGCCGGATTTATCATTGTTAGAGATGAACAAGAAGCCACGCTAAAGCTTCCCCGCAAATATGGTGTTGATGATTTTCCAATTGTTGTTCAATCAAGAGCTTTCGATTTGGCAAAACAATTTATTGTGCGCTCTGAGCTCGATTCTGTTCTTCTCGTTAACGGCACAAAAAACCCTTACTTACAAGTCCCGACTCAAATTGTTCGTCTTCGCTTACTTAACGGTTCTACAGAAAGAACTTATAATTTTGGTTTTTTCGGGAATAAATCTTTCTACCAAATTGGTGGCGACGGTGGTTTGTTAAACGCACCGGTTCTATTAACACGCCTTCGTTTGGCTCCCGGTGAACGTGCAGAAATATTAGTTGATTTTAAATCTATGCAAGGGCAATCAACTTACCTTATGAGTTATGCTTCTGAATTACCAACCGGAATTATTGGCTCCAATTCTGTGGGTATGGGCGGCAGCTTGCCCGATTATTCAAACAATAAATTAAACGGTGCTAATTTTAATATTCTAAAAATTGATGTAATTGCACCAACACTGAATCCAATTACTATTATTCCCTCAACTTTAATTTCTAACTCTTCTTTTCCTGTTTCAACTGCTAATGTTACACGCGTATTAACATTTACCTCAATCGGTGGTATGATGAGCGCTGCGGGTCCGTTTGTAATTAATGGAACTTCTTTCTCAATGGATATAATCAATTACAACATACCATTGAATAATACTGAAATATGGGAACTTAGAAATCAAACATTAATCGCGCACCCTTTTCATATTCACGATGTTCAATTTTATTTGCTTGATAGAAATGGCAATCAAGTGCCCCTTAACGAACGCGGAAGAAAAGATGTTGTTTTAGTTGAGCCGATGGAAACCGTAAGATTCATTACAAAATTTGAAGACTTTGCTAACTCAACCGTTCCCTTTATGTATCATTGTCATTTGCTTACTCACGAAGATGATGGAATGATGGGGCAATTTCTAGTTACAAGCCCTACAGATGTTAGAGAAGAGAATTCATCTTTGTTGCCGATTGATTTTTCGCTTGATCAAAATTATCCTAATCCATTCAATCCCGAAACTGTAATTGGATTTCATTTATCAATTGCTGGTCATGTAACTCTGAAAGTATTTGATTTTTTGGGGAAAGAAGTTGCAACACTTGTTGATGGATTTATGCCTGCTGGCAGTTATCGCTCTTCGTTCTCAGCTCTACATTCTTCACTATCTTCTGGAGTTTATTTATATCAATTAAAAGCCGGTCAATTTGTATCAACAAAGAAATCATTGTTTCTTAAATAACATTCCTTCTTTTATTGAAATGAGTGCTAAATGATTAGTTGTTATTTATAAAGTTTCTTAAAATTATTTTAAGATTCTTTAATCCCATTAACTATCTGTATTCATTTTTCCTCTAATTTCAAAAGAAAAATATGGCATTGGTTTTGTCTTTATATAATCAACAATCTAATAAGGACACAATCATGAAAAAGTCAATCGTTATAATAATAGTAGTAATTGTATTATCAACTTTATCTTTAATAAATGCCCAACCAACCGGAAATACTTATGCTGAAAAAAATCCCTTCCTTGTAGAAAAACGTCATGGCGCAGTTGTTATTGTAAACTATAACTCTAGCATGAATCCAAGTGATGAGGTTTACGACAGAAATCCTTTTCTTGTTGAAAAACGTCATGGTGCAATTACGGTTGTAAATCGCCAGTCAAATATTAACCTGGTTGCCAACAATCTGATAGCTGATAGAAATCCTTTTTTAATTGAAAAACGTCACGGTGCCGTAGTTTTCCAAAATGTAAATAACATATCAGAAAATAGTAAACCGGCAATTGAGCAAAATCTTTTTCTAAGACAAAAACGCCATCAATAATTTCTAATTACTCAAATTTTAGGAGATGGGAGTATTTCCGTCTCCATTTATATCCATCTCTAACATTAAAACAATAATTTTTATGATTGGAAAAGAGGACTACTTTTAAACTGGTTTCTAGTAGCATGTCTTTACTTCATCACTCTCATTGCATTTAATATTGCAATTATTGCAACACCCATATCTCCAAATACTGCTTCCCACATTGTAGCAATGCCAAATACACCGAGCAGAATGAAGAATAATTTTACTCCCATCGCAAAAGAGATATTTTGCCAAACTATTTTCCGTGTTCGTTTTGCAACTTCTATTGCAGTTACAACTTGCAAAGGTGAATCTGCCATAAGCACAACATCTGCAGTTTCAACAGCGGCATCTGAACCAAGAGCGCCCATTGCTATTCCAACATCTGCGCGTGCTAAAACCGGCGCATCGTTTATACCATCTCCAACGAAGGCAACTTTACTTCCTTTAATTGCTGATTGAATAATTTGTTCAATATGATTTACTTTATCTTCCGGTAGTAGTTCAAAATAATATTTATCTATTCCAAGTTTCTTGGCGAAAGATTCTGCCGCCGTTTTATTATCGCCCGTGAGCATAACTGAATTAATATTTTTCTTTTTAAGCAAGCTTATTGTTTCTTTCGCGCCTTCTTTTAATGTATCGGAAATAATAATGTATCCGGCATACACTGAATTTGTAGCGATATGAATGACTGTTCCCTCGACATCACATTTATCGTGTTGTATATTTTCCAAATGAAGAAGTTTATCATTTCCAACAATGACTATTTGCCCATTAATTTTTGCTTTTATTCCTTTACCGCTTAATTCCTGAACGTCGCTAATCAATTTTTGATTAATCGTTCCTCCGTATGCTTCAATTACAGATTTAGCTATCGGATGATTTGAATGCGATTCAGCATAAGCGGCAAGCCGTAACAACTCATCTTTATCAAATCCATTTTTAACAATAATTTCAGATACTTTGAACTCGCCTTTGGTTAATGTTCCCGTTTTATCAAAAACTACAGTCTTAACTTTTGTGAGAGCATCCAAATAGTTTGAACCTTTAACCAGAATTCCTCTTCGTGAAGCTCCGCCAATTCCTCCAAAGTATCCGAGCGGAATGCTTATTACTAAAGCACAAGGACATGAAATTACCAACACAACTAAGGCACGATAAATCCATTCTGTAAAAGTTTGATTGGCAAAAAGCAACGGCGGAATAACTGCAAGAAGTAAAGCACCAATCACAACAACCGGAGTGTAATATTTTGCAAACGTTGTAATGAATTTCTCAGTCTCTGCTTTTTTAGAAGCGGCATTTTCAACAAGTTCCAGAATTCGTGAGATGGATGATTCACTAAATAATTTTGTAACCTTTATTGTTAGTAAACCGGATTGATTTATCATTCCGGCTAAGACAATATCTTTTTCTTTAACTTTTCTTGGAACACTTTCCCCGGTTAATGCTGAGGTATCAACAAAAGAATTACCTTCTAATATTTCTCCATCCAAAGGAATCTTTTCACCGGCTTTAACAATAATATTTTCACCAACTTTTACGCTTTCCGGAGAAACTCGTTTTATTTCACCATCGCTTTTTAGATTAGCATAATCCGGTTTTATCTCTAACAATGCTTTAATCGATTTACGTGAATGGTTAACAGCAATATCCTGGAATAATTCTCCAACTACATAAAACAACATTACAGTTACAGCTTCCGGCATCGCATCAATTAGTATGGCACCGCCTGTCGCAATCGTCATTAGGAAATGTTCATTAAAAACTTTTCCTTTCGTAATACTTCGAACAGCGCCTTTCAATACACCCCAACCGCTTAATAAATAAGCCGGGATAAAAACCAAATATTCGGCTATTCGATATGGTGTATTATGAATTTCTTTCTCAAAGATTAGTCCAACTGCCAGAAGCAGCAGCGTTAAGAAGATTTTTATCAGTTCAGTCCTGTTTTCCAACCAAATACTTTCGGCAGCTTCCAGTTTCTTATCTTGCGTTTCCACAACTTCAACTTCCGGTTCAATCTCTTTTATTTTCTTTTTCACAGATTCAATATTGTCTGTATCTATGAATAGAGAAGAGTTTGCAAAATTTACCGAGCATGATTTCACCCCCTCCATCTCCGAAAGCCCCTCTTCAATTTTTGCAGCGCATGAAGCGCAATCAATATTTTTTAATCGATATTTTTTCATAATTCCTCATTTCATTTATTTCTCACTTCAAAATAGTTACGCTCGCCGCATTAAAGTTACCGCCGTGCATATGTCCCATTAGCTCAACAACTTCAGCATTAACAATTTCTTCCGGTGCCGGTTCGTGAAGTGTAATTTTAATCTCAAGATTATTAATGTCTCTAGCATAAAACGATACTATTTTACCATCTGCATTTCTCCCAAAACCATTTTCTTTAACAACACTTACATTTATCTGCTGGTTAATTTCGCTGCCTCCGCCGAATTTACTAAAAGAACCCAATTCTTTGCTCGGCGCGAAATAGATGAAATAAATAACCGCTAAAACTGTTACGAATATAAATGGTAATACCAGCTTAGAAAGTTTCCTCATATTTTCACCTGCCAATTATTCTCAATGTTTGGTTATTTTTCATTTATTAACGGGTATTCATTATTTCACTTCGCTTCCTGGTCGAACGAAATAACGAGATCTTCCTCTAATGCTTCACCGGCAATTTCATTTAATCTTATTGTCAATTCATATTTACTCTTGCTTGTAAATTTATATTTACACTCATATTCATTTGTTATTTTGTTATAAATTAGCTCCAATCCGTTCAAGTAGGGAAACTTTTCTCGTGCGTATCTATGTCTTCGTGGACCATACCTTATTATATCCATATAAGATTTTATCCCTTCCAACGGTTTTATATCATTTCTATTAAAAAGTAAGAATGAACAAAGATATTCGTTCTCATCTGATAGAAGTGTAATCCGGACTTGCATTTTGTAGTTATCAACGTATAATTCCTGCACAGCGCTGTTTTTGCCTGCCTCAATAATAATCAATGGATTACATCCTGTTATAAAAATGGATAAGAATAATATAACCGGCAATACTTTCAGTTTTCTATATACTATTAATTCCATTTCATCCTCATCATATTTTGAATTTATATCTTAAATC
>Ga0209347_1005398_pt1 | contig 12169 bp, 9 predicted proteins | sample AutmiccommuBRH23_FD_187382 | JGI IMG/M metagenome (GOLD analysis project Ga0209347, IMG submission 187382) | Deep subsurface microbial communities from Mt. Terri, Switzerland - Autotrophic microbial communities BRH/23 (SPAdes) (version 2) | ecosystem: Environmental > Aquatic > Deep subsurface >...
GGTATCAAACGGAGTGTCCGGAATAATTGTATCCAACCGGTCCCATGAAAAAGCCGAGAGGATGGCACAAAAATTTGGCGGAAGGGCCGTAAGGTTCGACCAGCTTTCTGGGTGCATGACAGGGGCTGATATTGTTATAAGCTGCACCTCTGCATCCCACTATGTGGTCAGGCGCAAGGAAGTGCTGGAACTGATGAAAATCAGGGGCGGAAACAGGATAATGATGATTGACATAGCCGTTCCCAGGGACATAGAGCCCTCGGTGGCTGACATAGAAGGGGTTACCCTTTACGACGTGGATGACCTGAAAAATGTTGTGGATCAGAACCTTTCTGAAAGAAAAAAAGCGGCCGTGGAGGCCGAAAGCATAATAGAAGAAGATCTTGATGAGTTCATGAAATGGCTGGGAACACAGTTTGTAGTGCCCACCATTGCTTCCCTGAAAAAACTGGGTGACGAAATAAAACAAAAGGAACTGGCCCGGGCCTTAAACCGACTGGGCGACATTTCACCCCATGACCGAAAGGTTGTAAGCTCCCTGGCCAATTCCATCGTTAATCAACTGCTGCACATACCTGTTACCAAAATAAAGGAATACGCCCTTTCACCCGAGGGCCATCTTTACACAGAGGTGCTGCAGAATCTTTTCAACCTTGACGTTCCCGGCCAGAAGCTAAAGTCTAAAAGAATCAAAACCGGTATAAGGCTGGTAAAGATGCGCTGATCAAAAGAGGGTTCCCGGTGGGCTGTTCGGGCGGGGCGTATATATGCCCCGCCCAAGGCTTTGTAAAAGATTAATGTTTTAAAAGCAATTTTTTTGCAATTTTCATTTTGTAGAGGAAAATTATACATTTTGAACAATACTTATGGTTAAATTGAATTATATTGTGATCCGGGAGGATCGGCGATGCGCGAATTCAGAATTGGTACAAGGGAAAGCAGGCTGGCCATGTGGCAGGCCAACTGGGTGGCCGGGCGGCTAAGGGAAATATCTCCGGGTATCGGCATAAGCCTGGTGGGAATAAAAACAAAGGGTGATAACATACTGGACTCTGCCCTGGCCAAAATAGGGGACAAGGGACTGTTTACCAGAGAACTGGAGACAGCCGTTCTTAACGGTGAGGTGGACATGGCCGTCCACAGCATGAAGGATCTGCCTACGGCACTCCCCCAGGGAATGGTGCTGGCGGCCATATGCCGGAGAGAATATCCCGGAGACGTTCTGGTATCCAAAAGGGGTGGTATTTCAGAATTGCCCTGGGATGCTGTTATAGGTACCAGCAGCCTGCGCAGAATAGCACAGCTAAAACGTTTCAGGCCGGACTTGCAAATGGTCAATGTCAGGGGCAATCTCAATACCAGGCTGCAAAAGCTTGACACCGGCAGTATGGACGCGCTTATTCTTGCATACGCAGGCATGGTTCGGCTGGGCTTTAAGGCTAGAATAACTGAACTGGTGCCCTTTGAGATATCCCTTCCGGCCGTAGGGCAGGGGTCTGTTGGAGTGGAGGCCAGGGAAGACGACCGGGAACTGCTGCAAATATTAAAACATCTTGACCACCGACCCTCCAGGATTGCCATAACCACCGAGAGGTCACTGATGAAAAGGTTGGAGGGGGGCTGCCAGATACCGGTGGGAGCCCTGGCCATTCAAGATGATGATGAAATTGTGCTGGAGGCCATGGTGGCCGACCTTGACGGTAAAATGATGATAAGGTCCTCTATGTCCGGGCCCTTAGAAGATCCCGAGGGATTGGGAATAAGGCTGGCGGAGGGTATGCTTGCAAAAGGGGCCGGTGAAATACTCAAAAAGGTCAGACAGGAGTTTGATATCAATGTCAGGTAAGGGCATGGTTTATCTTGTTGGAGCCGGCCCGGGAGACCCGGGGCTGATTACGGTAAAAGGGCTGGAGTGTGTACGAAAAGCCCAGGTACTGGTTTACGACCGTCTGGCCGGGGAAGGAATACTATCCCATGCAGACAGTGCCGCCGAATTGATATACGTGGGCAAGGGCCCCGACAAACATACCTTGAAGCAGGATGAAATAAACCGGCTGCTGGTGGAAAAGGCATCCGGGGGCAAACTAGTCACAAGGCTTAAAGGGGGCGACCCCTTTGTTTTTGGCCGGGGCGGTGAAGAGGCCGAGGCGCTGTATCGGGCGGGAATTCCTTTCGAGGTGGTACCCGGGGTCACATCAGCGGTGGCTGTCCCGGCATACGCCGGGATACCGGTTACCCACAGGGGAATTGCCTCCAGCTTTGCTGTAATTACCGGCAACGAGGACCCGGACAAGGAAGGATCAGACATTGACTGGCAAAGCGTGGCAAACAGCGCCGGCACTCTGGTATTCCTTATGGGCATGGGAAACATTACCTCTATAGCCGAAAGCCTGATTAAGCATGGAAGACCCAGAGAAACTCCGGTGGCGGTAATAAGGTGGGGAACCAGGCCAAATCAGGCCACTCTTTTGGGGACATTGGAAAATATCGCCCAAAGGGCTTTAGAACAGGGATTTGCCAATCCTTCGGTAATTGTGGTGGGCGAGGTGGTGAAACTAAGAGAGAGTCTTAACTGGTTCGAAAAGAAGCCCCTTTTCGGCTGCAGTGTGCTGGTGACCAGATCCAGGGAGCAGGCCAGCGAACTTAGCCGGGCTATAGAGGAACTGGGTGGCCGGGCTGTGGAATTTCCTACCATTTTAATAGAAGACCCGGACGATTTTAGTCCCCTGGACAGGGCGGTGAAAAACGCGGCAGGCTACCACTGGATAATATTTACCAGTGTAAACGGTGTCAAATCCTTTTTTAGCCGGCTTTTTAAGTTAAACATGGATATAAGGGACCTAAAGGGTATAAAAATATGCGCCATAGGACCCAAAACCAGGGACCGGCTGGAGAGTTACGGTATAAAAGTGGAGTACGTTCCCTCGGAGTACCGGGCCGAAGAGATAGCCGCCGGGCTGAAAGGCGCCATCCTAAAGGGTGACAGGGTTCTGCTGCCCAGGGCGGACATAGCCCGAAAGGTTTTGGCCGATTTGCTAATCCGGGAAGGGGCCGTGGTGGATGATATTGTGGCCTACCGGACAGTGGCCGGAGAAGGCCGCAGGGATGGAATAATTAGAATGCTCAGCCAGGGTGAAATCAACATAATAACTTTCACCAGCTCATCCACTGTTAAAAACTTTGCCGGGGGCATAGGCTACCAGGAACTGCCCGCCCTGATCAAAGGAGTGAAAATTGCCTGCATAGGACCGGTTACGGCTGAAACAGCCAGGAACTCGGGTCTAACCGTTGATATAGAGGCCACCCGTTATACCATAGAGGGCCTTTTGGAGGCTATACTGGAGAATTGTCGCGATGATGTGATATAATACTGGCGGCTGCTGAAAATAGCTATAAGCTATAAGCGGTAAGCGCTTACAGCTTATAGCTTATAGCTTAAAAAAGAAGACAGGAGTTAACTGATGATAAGCATAAGCAGACTGCTTTATGGGATGGAAAATTTCGGTGACTCACTAAGATACAGCCATGGTGTAAGAGGACAGACCGGAGGCGCCTCCAGCGGCCTTGGCCCGGTGGTGGTCTGGAACGTGACAAGGGCCTGTAACCTCAGGTGCAGGCACTGCTACTCAAACTCGGACGGAAACGCGGCCCAGGACGAGATGTCTACTGCCGAGGCATTTAAGTTTATTGATGACCTGGCCGAATTCAGGGTTCCCGTGATACTCTTTTCCGGCGGAGAGCCGCTGGTAAGAGGCGACTTTTTTGATCTGGCCGGTTACGCTGTCAAGCGCGGGATAAGGGTAACCATTTCTACCAACGGAACACTTATTGACCCGGATACGGCCAGGAGAATTAAGGAACTTGGCGTGGGCTATGTAGGCATCAGCCTTGACGGAATAGGAGAAAACAACGACCGTTTCAGGGGGCGCAAAGGCGCCTTTGAGGATGCCCTGCGGGGTATCGGTAACTGCCGGAGGGCAGGCCAGAAAATGGGTCTCAGATTCACCATCAACCGCCACAACTATGGAGAGATTGACCAGATATTCAGGCTCATTGAGGAGGAGAACATACCCAGGGTATGCTTTTACCATCTGGTTTACTCCGGAAGAGGCAGCAAAATGGTGAATGAGGACATTTCCCACGCCGAGACCAGGGAAGCCCTGGAAATTATCATAGCCCGTACCGGAGAGTTTTTTAAAAAAGGCAAACAGCTGGAGGTTTTAACAGTGGATAACCACTGTGACGCCATTTATATATACATGAAATTGCTGCGCCAAAAATCACCCAGGGCCGCAGAGGTATACGAATTACTGGAAAGAAACGGCGGCAACAGGTCCGGTATAGCCATAGGGGAAGTGGACTGGAGGGGAGAAGTACACCCCGACCAGTTTACCCAGAACCATACCCTTGGGAATGTGAAAGTAAATAAGTTTGGTGAAATATGGAACGATCTCTCCAGGCCCTTAATGGCGGGACTTAAAAACAGGTCCAAACTCTTAGGTGGCAGGTGTTCCTCCTGCCGCTGGCTAAAACTATGCAACGGGAATTTCAGGGCCAGGGCAGAGGCGGTTTACGGAGATTTTTGGGCCCAGGACCCGGCGTGTTATTTGAGCGATGAAGAGATAAACCCGGTTTAGTAATAAGTTATAGGTAATAGGTAATAAGTAATAGGTAATAAGTAATAGGTAATAAGTAATAGGTAATAAGTAATAGGTGATAGGTAGCAAGTATAGGTGGTAGCTGACAGGCCGCATTCAATATCTAATACTTACAACCTATAACCAATAACCTATAACCAATAACCTATAACCAATAACCTATAACCAATAACATCCCCGGATTCAATGGAGGTAGTTGAAATGAGATTTCCAGAATATCGCCCACGCAGGATCAGGCAAAATGATAATTTTAGACGCATGGTGAGGGAGACCAGCCTTTCGGTAAACGATCTGGTATATCCCATTTTTGCGGTTGCCGGAAAGGCGGTAAAAAACCCGGTGGACTCAATGCCCGGGGTATTTAACCTGTCTGTGGACATGCTGGCCCCGGAAGTTGAGAGGGCGGCCAGCCTGAACATTCCCGCGTTAATGCTTTTTGGTGTTCCCGGTGAGAAGGACAGCGCCGGCTCCGGAGCTTATGACGACAACGGTATTGTGCAGCAGGCTATAAGGGTGATAAAGGAAAAATTTCCTGAGATTCTGGTGATAACCGATGTTTGTCTGTGTGAATACACAGACCACGGTCACTGCGGCCTCATTGAGGGGGAGAACGTGCTTAACGACCCCACCCTGCAACTTCTGGCCAAAACCGCCCTGTCCCATGTCAGGGCCGGCGCCGATATGGTGGCCCCCAGCGACATGATGGACGGGCGCGTGGCCGCCATAAGAAAAAAGCTGGATTCTGAAGGCCATACAAACATCCCCATAATGTCCTACTCTGTTAAATATGCCTCAGCCTATTACGGACCTTTCCGCGAAGCCGCAGGTTCGTCCCCGCAATTTGGAGACCGCAAGGCTTACCAGATGGACCCCGCCAATGCAACCGAGGCGGTCAGAGAGGCTGCCATGGATATCGAGGAAGGGGCGGACATCATTATGGTTAAGCCGGCACTGGCCTATCTTGATATTGTGCGGATGATGAAGGAAACCTTTGATTACCCCCTGGCGGTCTATAATGTCAGCGGAGAGTATGCCATGGTCAAGGCGGCGGCACAAAAGGGCTGGATTGACGAGCCCAGAGTGGTTATGGAATCTCTGACCGGCATGAAAAGGGCCGGGGCCGATATAATTATAACCTACCATGCTCCTGACGTTGCCCGCTGGCTAAAGGAGGGCTTTTGATGATAATTTCCTGGAACACGACCAATGCCTGCAACCTTTTCTGCCAGCACTGCTACCGGGACGCCGGTGTAAAGTCCGGGGACGAGCTAAGCACCTCCGAGGGCATGGCCCTCATTGACGAAATCGCCAGGGCTGGCTTTAAAATAATGATCTTCAGCGGGGGCGAGCCCCTGATGAGGGAGGATATATTTGAACTGGTTGAACACGCGGCTAAAATGGGATTAAGACCTGTTTTCGGAACCAACGGGATGCTGATTGACCAAACGGTGGCCGAAAAACTCAAATTGGCCGGTGCTGCGGCCATGGGTATCAGCCTGGACAGTGTTGATCCGGCCAGGCACGACCGCTTCAGAGGCTATGAAGGAGCCTGGCAGGGGGCGGTAGAAGGGATGGAGGCCTGCCGCAGGGCCGGGTTGCCCTTTCAGGTACACACCACCGTGGTGGACTGGAATTATGATGAGATAGAGGATATCACTGATTTTTCGGTAAAGGTGGGGGCAATGGCCCATCATTTGTTTTTCCTTGTGCCCACCGGAAGAGGCGCCGACATCGAGGGTGAATCGCTGCGCACCGAAAGGTATGAAAAGCTGCTTGAGAGAATCATGAAAAAGCAGAGCCAGGTAAATATAGAGCTTAAGCCCACATGCGCTCCCCAGTTTATGAGAATAGCCCGGGAAATGGGGGTCAAAACCCGCTTCAGCCGGGGCTGCCTGGCCGGAACTGCTTATTGTATAATCAGCCCGGTGGGCAATGTACAGCCCTGCGCCTATCTCAATATAAGCGCAGGAAATGTAAGGGAAAAGCCTTTTTCCGAAATATGGAGGGACAACCCGGTGTTTAACAGGCTTCGCACCCTGGAATACAGCGGGGGCTGCGGTGTCTGCCAATACAGTAAAATATGCGGCGGCTGCAGGGCCAGGGCGCTTTTTTACCACGGTGACTACATGGCCGAGGAGCCGTGGTGCCTTTATCGGACGTCGGACGTCGGTCGTCAGTCGTCAGAATAAGAGGATTGAATTTATATTCGGGGGTAGATAAATGGAACTGGACAGCCTTGACAGAGATCTGCTGAATATAATTCAGTCTGATTTTCCGGTTACAAAGGAACCATACAAAGATCTGGCCAATTCTCTTGGAACCACCGAGGAAGACATACTGGCCAGACTTGAAAGAATGACAGAAAATAACATCATCAGGAGGCTGGGAGGAATATTTGACTCCAGGAAACTGGGTTATACAGGCACACTGTGCGCCATAAAGGTACCTGCCGACAGGATAGGGCAGGTGGCTGGTATAATTAACGCATATCCCGGGATTACCCATAATTATTTAAGAAATCATGAGTATAACATGTGGTTTACTCTTCTTACACCTGACAAGAAGGAAATAGAACGAATTATTGCTGAGATTAAAATGAAAACCGGACTTCACCAGCTGATCAGCCTTCCGGCGGTAAAGTTGTTTAAAATCAGGGTGAATTTTGATCTGACGGAGGGATAGCATGATCAGCAGTCTGGAAAAAGCTATAGTGCGCGTCTTACAGGAAGGGCTCCCTTTGGTAAGCCGCCCCTTCCAGTTTATTGCCGAAATACTCAATATAACCGAGGATGACCTGATTGAAGCCATCAGGGACATGCAGTCCCGGGGTCTGATCCGGAGATTCGGGGCTGCCGTAAAGCACCAGGATCTGGGCTATACCGCAAATGCCATGGTGGTGTGGAAAGTGGCCGGTGAAAGCGCCATCACGGCCGGGGAGCTTTTCTCGTCCTTTCCCGAGGTCAGCCACTGTTACCAGAGGGAGAATTCAGGTGGTTGGCAGCACAGTCTTTTTACCATGGTTCACGGCAAAACAGATGAAGAGTGTCACCAGATTGCCCGGAGCATGTCAAAAGCCTCCGGCCTGACCGATTACCTTGTGCTGTTCAGCACCGAGGAGCTTAAAAAGGAAAGCATGAAGTATTTCACCGAGGGCTAGTACCAGAAGCAGAAGCCAGACGCCAAAAGTCTGCTATGCTACAACCTGCAGCTTACAACCTACAACCTACTACTTACAACTTACAACTATTCTAAGGAGGTGTAAACAAATGAACAACCTCAATTCCTTCAAACTCTTTGAGGAAGCTCAGAAATACATTCCCGGCGGTGTCAACAGCCCTGTGAGGGCCTTTAAGTCCGTGGGAATGAATCCAGTATTTATTGAAAAGGGCCGGGGAGCTTACATATATGATTCCGATGGAAATGAATACATAGACTTCGTGGGGTCCTGGGGGCCTCTTATACTGGGGCACCTTCACCCTGATGTGGCCGGGGCCATCAGAGAATGTCTGGAGGTTGGAACCAGTTTTGGCGCACCTACAGAGAGAGAAACCACCCTGGCCCGGATGATAGTGGAGGCAATGCCTTCAGTGGAAATGGTTCGACTGGTGAACTCGGGAACCGAGGCTACAATGAGCGCCGCCAGGCTGGCCAGGGCCTATACAAAAAGAAAAAAAATTGTTAAGTTTGAAGGATGCTATCACGGCCATGCCGACACCTTTCTTATAAAGGCGGGGTCGGGCGCCCTTACCCACGGCGTTCCAACCAGCCCGGGGGTCACTGAGGAAACAGCGGCCCATACCATTAACGCCACATTCAATGATCTCGAAGGGCTGGAGGAGATTTTTAAGAGCAGCGGAGAGGAAATTGCCGCTGTAATTGTTGAGCCGGTGCCGGGAAACATGGGAGTGGTTCCGCCACAGCCCGGATTTCTGCATGGTTTACGGGATTTAACCTCGCGGTTCGGTGCGCTTTTGATATTTGACGAGGTAATCACCGGCTTCCGCCTGTCCTATGGCGGGGCCCAGTCCCTTTTCGGGGTAATGCCTGACATCACCTGCATGGGTAAAATTATCGGGGGAGGGCTTCCGGTGGGAGCCTATGGTGGCAGAAGAGAGATCATGTCCATGATGTCCCCCTCCGGGCCTGTTTACCAGGCCGGAACACTATCGGGCAACCCCCTGGCCGTCAGCGCCGGCATAGCCGCCCTTAAAATACTTGGCAGGCCGGGCTTTTACGAGGAACTGGACAGAAAGTCGTCAAAGATGGCCATCGGGCTGTCCGGGGCGGCCAGAAAGGCCGGGGTGGAGGTTTACCTCAACCGGGTCGGTTCTATGATGTGCGGTTTCTTTACCAATGGCCCGGTTACAGATTTTAAAAGCGCCTGCAACTCGGATACCCAAAAATACTCGGTATTCTTCAAGTCAATGCTGGAACAGGGAATATATCTTGCCCCCTCACAGTTCGAGGCCGCATTCATATCTCTGGCCCATAACAATGAAATCATCGACAAAACCCTGGAGGCCGCCTCCAGGGCCTTTGAGACCGTTGCTTCAATGAAAGGCCAGTGAAAATAGCCTCCAGCCATATAATATATTATTAAGTATTTCTTTTTATAACGGTTACTTACAAAGGGGCGGCAGCCCTTTTTTTTATAGTACCAGGAAACCATAATCAAGTCAGACGAACTGGCCCAAAGAAAGCGCCCACCATGAATGCTAACAATTTACCACAAAAGGACAGCGTGTCAAAAAGCTTACAGCTTATAGCTTACAGCTATTTTCTGTGTCCTTTGGAATTTCACTTACATATTATTAAAATGAGATAATCACTATAGTCAAACATTCATTTGATTGATATAATGTATTTTATTACACTCCGCAGTAGAAAATATCTGTACGCAGGAGGAGCAGCGTGATTATGACAAACGCCAGTGTTGGATCTTCATTGACATTTAGATTGTCCGGGCTTACCTGAGCGGACTGTGCCGCTCAGTTGGAGCGGGATATACGCAGACTGCCCGGGGTAGAGGCAGGCCTGCTGAATTTTAGCGCCGCAAAGTTAACGATACAGGGTTCGGCCAATCCTGAAAGCATTATCCAGGAAGCAAAAAAACATAGCGTTACCGCAAGACTGGAGGGGAAGGCACTGTCCAGGGTTTTTCTCCTGACCGGGCTGAGCTGTGCCGATTGTGCCGCCAAACTGGAAAAAAATATTTCCAATCTTCCTGGAGTTCTAACGGCTCAGCTTAATTTCACGGCGGCAAAATTAACGGTTGAAGGAAATATAAACCCGGAAATCATAATTCAGGAAGCCTTCAAAGAAGGTGTTGACGCTCACCCGGAAGGTTCCGCCCCCAAAGCAATAACCTTTTGGGAACAAAACCACAGGGTTGTGATCAGCGCCATAGCAGGAGTACTCTTTCTTGCCGGCTGGGTGACCGAATCCATTCTACAGCTTCAGAGCATGTCAGTGGGACTGTACCTGGCGGCCATAGCTATAGGCGGCTATGCCACGGCGCGTAAGGCTGCGTTCTCTTTTTTGAGGCTTAATTTTAATATGAATGTTCTTATGATGATTGCCGTAACCGGTGCAGTATTGATAGGAGAATGGAGCGAAGGTGCGGCGGTGGCATTTCTGTTTTCTGTCAGTGAAACTCTGGAATCCTACACAATAGACAAGGCCCGGCAGTCCATCCGGTCCCTTATGGAAATCACCCCCAAGATCGCCACGGTAATCAGAGACGGAAAAGAACTGGCAATGCCTGTGGAGGAAATCCGGCCGGGTGATGTGCTTTTGATAAAGCCCGGTGAAAAAATTGCCATGGACGGAAGGGTTGTTTCGGGGCATTCTTCGGTAAACCAGGCCGCCATTACCGGGGAATCGATACCGGTGGAAAAAGCCGGTGGTGACACTGTATTTGCCGGAACACTTAACCAGCAGGGTGCTTTGAAGGTGCAGGTAACCAAGCTGGCCAGTGATTCCGCCATAGCCAGGATAATAAGCATGGTGGAGGAGGCCCAGTCCCGCCGTGCCCCTTCCCAGGCCTTTGTGGACCGGTTTGCCAGGTACTATACCCCTGCCGTGATGGTGCTGGCGGCAGGGATAAGCATTATTCCCCCCCTGTTTTTCGCTGAGCCGTGGAATTCGTGGATATACAGAGGTCTGACCCTGCTGGTGGTGTCTTGCCCCTGCGCCCTGGTGGTGTCCACCCCGGTGGCCATTGTTTCGGCCATAGGAAACGCCGCCAGAAACGGTGTGCTGATAAAGGGTGGCATTTACCTTGAGGAAGCCGGCTCCTTATCGGTGGTGGCCTTTGACAAAACAGGCACATTAACCCAAGGAATCCCTGAGGTAACAGATATTATAGCAGCCCGGGAAGATAGTGCTGAAAATGAAATATTAAAAATTGCCGCCAGTGTGGAGAAAATGTCGGAGCATCCTCTGGCCTCAGCCATAGTTAATATAGCCCACCACCGGGGGATAGAACTCCTGGAGGTTGCCGGATTTGAAGCTATAACCGGTAAGGGCGCCAGGGCACACATTGAAGGAAAGGCAGTAATGGTGGGCAGTCCCAGACTTTTCAAGGAAAACAGGTTTGATCTATCAAGCTGGGAAAATGACATCAGAAAATTTCAGTCCCAGGGAAAAACCACAATGCTGGTGGGAATAGACGGTGATATAAAGGGAATAATCGCAGTAGCTGACACACTTAGGCAAAACAGCGCCGATGCCGTCAAAATGCTAAAGGCCGGCGGAATTAAGAAGACAGTAATGCTGACAGGAGATAACGCCTTTACAGCCAGTGCCGTAGCCAAAACAGCAGGGGTTGACGAATATATATCCGACTTGCTGCCCGAAGACAAGGTTACCGCCATTAGCCAGCTCCGTAATAAATACGGCAAGGTGGCCATGGTTGGCGACGGTGTTAATGACGCCCCTGCCATGGCCACCGCCACAGTGGGGGTGGCCATGGGCGGTGCCGGGACCGATACGGCACTTGAAACCGCCGATATTGTACTGATGGCCGATGACCTGTCCAAACTGCCCTTTGCCATAATGCTGAGCAGGGCAGCGCTGAGAGTAATAAAGCAGAACATTACCTTCGCGGTGGCCGTGAAAATGGCAGCCGTGCTGCTGGTTTTCCCTGGATGGCTGACTCTTTGGCTGGCCATACTGGCAGATATGGGAGCCTCAGTGCTTGTAACCCTGAACGGAATAAGGCTAATTAGGGTAAGGCCGGAAGTAAAGCATTGAGCTGTAAGCTGTAAGCTATAAGCTTTATCTAACTACCCCCTGTAAAATCTGGGAAAGGCATCTTTTAAGGTGGCTGATAAATTCAGCCCCTTTTGCATTTTTACCAAATTAATACTGTTGATAAGTCGAAAAATGATGTAAAATAAATGTATCTTTGTACGGAGGGTATTTAAAAACGCCTAATTCCTTGAAAAGGAAACGGGGGAACCAGTAATTGGGGTGTGTTGCTTTAGAATTTAAAGCAAGGGGCTAACTTT
>Ga0209347_1005399_pt1 | contig 12168 bp, 9 predicted proteins | sample AutmiccommuBRH23_FD_187382 | JGI IMG/M metagenome (GOLD analysis project Ga0209347, IMG submission 187382) | Deep subsurface microbial communities from Mt. Terri, Switzerland - Autotrophic microbial communities BRH/23 (SPAdes) (version 2) | ecosystem: Environmental > Aquatic > Deep subsurface >...
GTAGCAAGACCATCGAAGGCAAGCACGACGGCGGCAGGACCGCCGGGAAGGATACGAATTCGGCATGAGCGATAGTGACGGCAAAAAACCCCTTGGGCTCGGCAGCGGGCGTTCCGGTCAGGTGAAGCAGAGCTTCTCCCACGGCCGGACGAAAAGCGTGCTGGTCGAGACGAAGCGCAAGCGTGTTGTGGTGCCAAAACCCGGGACGCCCCCGGGCAAGGGCACTGGCACGGGCGCCTTGGGCGATCCGTCGAAGCGCCCCGCCGGGATTACCGACGCTGAGATGGAGCGCCGTCTTTCCGCCCTGCGTGCCGCGAAGGCGCGCGAGGTTGAAGAGACTGCGCAACGCGTGGCGGACGAGAAAACCCGCGAGGAAGAGCGCGACCGGCGCCGCGCCGAGATCGAGGCCAAGGAGCGCGAAGAGCGCGAGCATCAGGAAGCCCTGCGGCTGAAGGCCGAGGAAGACGCTCGCAAGGTCCGTGAAGCCGAGATCCGCGCCCAGAAGAAGGAAGACGTGCGCAAGCCTGCCGCCTCCGACAAGCCGGCCGATCCGGCCGCTGCCGAAGCCGCTGCCTCGCGCGCCGCCACCAAGGGCGTCACCGCCGCTGCCCCCCGCAAGACCGACCGCGAGCGTGATGCTGCGGCCGACCGCGATGCGCGTGGCAAGGGCAAGGGCACCGAAGACAACCGCCGCACTGGCCGGCTGTCGCTGAACGAGGCGCTGAATGGCGAAGGCGGGCGCACGCGCTCGCTCGCCGCGATGAAGCGCAAGCAGGACAAGGCCCGCCAGAAGGCGATGGGCATGGGCCAGCGCGCCGAGAAGATGGTGCGCGACGTCCAACTGCCCGAAACCATCGTTGTTCAGGAACTTGCCAACCGGATGGCCGAACGTGCCGCCGATGTGGTCAAGTCGCTGATGAAGATGGGCCTGATGGTCAGCATGAACGAACCGATCGACGCCGATACCGCGGAACTGGTGATCGAGGAATTTGGCCACAAGGCAGTGCGCGTGTCCGACTCGGACGTGGAGCAGGTCATCCACAAGGTGCTGGACGCCGATGAAGACCTGATCCCGCGCCCGCCGATCGTAACGATCATGGGCCATGTCGACCACGGCAAGACCTCGCTGCTGGATGCGATCCGCAAGACCAGTGTCGTGTCAGGCGAAGCCGGCGGCATCACCCAGCATATCGGCGCCTATCAGGTGACAACCGATTCGGGGGCTGTGCTGACCTTCCTCGACACGCCGGGCCACGCTGCGTTCACGTCGATGCGCGCCCGCGGTGCGCAGGTGACGGATATCGTGGTGCTGGTGGTTGCCGCCGACGATGCGGTGATGCCGCAGACGGTCGAGGCGATCGCCCATGCGCGGGCCGCCAACGTGCCGATGATCGTGGCGATCAACAAATGTGACAAGCCCTCGGCCAACCCGCAAAAAGTGCGGACCGGGCTGCTGCAGCATGAAGTCGTCGTCGAACAGATGGGCGGCGATGTGCTGGACGTCGAGGTTTCGGCGACGACCGGCAAAGGGCTCGACCTGCTGTTGGAAAGCATCGCGCTGCAGGCCGAGATCCTCGACCTGCGGGCCAACCCGAAACGCGCCGCTGCCGGTGCGGTGATCGAGGCCAAGCTGGACGTGGGCCGTGGCCCCGTCGCCACCGTGCTGATCGAGCATGGCACCCTGCACAAGGGCGACATCTTCGTCGTCGGCGCGCAGTGGGGCAAGGTTCGCGCCCTGATCAACGACAAGGGCGAACGGGTCGATGAGGCCGGGCCGTCGGTTCCGGTCGAGGTGCTGGGTCTGAACGGAACGCCCGAGGCTGGCGACGTGCTGAACGTCGTCGAGACCGAGGCGCAGGCCCGCGAGATCGCCGACTACCGCGATCAGGTGACGCGCGACAAGCGCGCCGCTGCCGGTGCCGCGACCACGATGGAACAGCTGATGGCCAAGGCCAAGGCCGACAAGAACGTGTCGGAGCTGCCGATCCTGGTGAAGGCCGACGTGCAGGGCTCTGCCGAGGCGATCATCCAGGCGATGGAGAAGATCGGCAACGAAGAGGTGCGCGTGCGCGTGCTGCATTCGGGTGTCGGCGCCATCACCGAAAGCGATATCGGCCTGGCCGAAGCTTCGGGCGCGCCGGTCATCGGCTTCAACGTGCGGGCCAATGCGCCGGCCCGTGCCGCCGCCAACCAGAAGGGCGTGGAGATCCGCTACTATTCGGTGATCTACGATCTGGTCGACGACGTGAAGGCCGCGGCCTCGGGCCTGCTGAAGAACGAGATCCGCGAAACCTTCATCGGTTACGCGACGATCAAGGAAGTCTTCAAGGTGTCGAACGTTGGCATGGTTGCCGGCTGCCTCGTCACCGAAGGTGTGGCCCGCCGGTCCGCCGGGGTGCGTCTGCTGCGCGACAACGTGGTGATCCACGAAGGCACGCTGAAGACACTGAAGCGCTTCAAGGACGAAGTGAAAGAAGTCATCTCGGGCCAGGAATGCGGTATGGCCTTCGAGAACTACGAAGACATTCGCGCAGGCGACGTCATCGAGATCTTCGAGCGCGAGGAAGTGGAACGCCGGCTGCTGTAACGACCTGCGGCCCGCCCTCGCGGTGGGCCTACCCACTGGCGATCAGACATCAAAAAAGGGAGGCGCGAGCCTCCCTTTTTCGGTTCGAAAGCCGACTCTCCTCCTAGTCGACCTTCTGGGTAACCGGATTTCCAGCAAACACGCGCTCCCCAACGCGAACCTGGATCTTGCCATTCTCAAGCTGGCGCTCAAACGTGCCTTGCACCGAAACGCAGCTTCCGACTGTGATGGTTCTCAGCATCGTAAAAGTCTCCCCAGTCCTTCAGTTTCCACGATGCACAAATCTTGCCCCGACCTTGCATCCCCATGCTGTTGTTTTGACATATTTATGAACCCTCTCGCAAGAACTTTTATTGCGCGAGAAGTAACAAATTTGAAATCTATTTCTGCGCTGCGGCGAAAAGGCCGCCGCGATTCCACACCGGCGACCCCCGACGGCGGGGCCTAAAGCCAGTCGCGCAGGATCGGGATCAGCGGCACATCGGCCGGCGGCATGGGGTAGCTGCGCAGCTCGGCCGGGCGCACCCAGGCGAGCGTTTGCCCCTCCTGCGGGGCCACGATCCCCTGCCACTTGCGGCAAGCGAAGAGCGGCATCAGCAGGTGGAAGCTGTCATAGGCGTGGGAGGCAAAGGTCAGCGGCGCCAGGCACGAGGACCAGGTGTCGATCCCCAGCTCTTCCTTCAGCTCGCGGATCAGCGCGGCCTCCGGCGTTTCGCCTGGCTCGACCTTGCCACCGGGAAATTCCCACAGGCCGGCCATCGACTTGCCCTCGGGGCGCTGCGCGAGCAGCACTCTGCCGTCCGCATCGATCAGCGCGACGGCAGAGACCAGAACAACCTTCACGGCCGCCTCAGGAGCGATAGTCGGCATTGATATCGATATAGCCGTGGGTCAGATCGCAGGTCCAGGCGGTGTAGGCACCCTTGCCGAGGCCCAGATCGACGCCGATCACCAGCTCGTCGCCCTTCATGTAGGCCGAAGTCATCTCTTCGGAGTAATCGGGCACCCGCCAGCCCTTGTCGGCCACCAGGATGTCGCCAAACCGGATCGCCAGCAGGTCACGGTCGGCCTTGGCGCCGGACTTGCCCACGGCCATCACCACACGGCCCCAGTTCGCGTCCTGCCCGGCAATGGCGGTCTTGACCAGCGGCGAGTTGGCGATGGCGAAGGCGACGCGCCTGGCGTCCTGAGGGGTTTCAGCGCCGGTCACCTGCACTTCGACGAACTTGGTCGCACCCTCGCCGTCGCGCACGACCTGCTGCGCCAGATCCAGCATCACGCCGCGCAGCGCCGCCTCGAACTCCTTTGCCACGCGCGAGCGCAGGTCGGAGATTTCGGCGGCAGGCGAGGCGCCGGTCGCCGCCAGGATCAGCGCGTCCGAGGTAGAGGTGTCGCTGTCCACCGTGATGGCGTTGAAGGTGCTGTCCATGTTGCGCGACAGGATCTTCTGCAGGGTTTTCGCCGAGATTTTCGCATCGGTAAAGATGTAGACCAGCATTGTCGCCATATCCGGCGCGACCATGCCCGAGCCTTTGGCGATACCGGCGATTCGGATCGGCCCGCCGTCACCCTCGATCTCGGCGCTGGCGCCTTTGGGGAAGGTGTCGGTGGTCATGATTGCGCGGGCGGCATCCTCGATGCCCTCGTCATCCAGCGCGCCCTTCAGCTCGTCAATCTTCGCGGCAATGCGGTCCCAGGGCAGCGGCTCGCCGATCACCCCGGTGGAGGAGGAGAAGACGCGCGCGGCAGGAAGGCCAAGCGCCTCGGCCACGGCGCCGGTCACCTTGTCTACGGCGTTCTGGCCATCGGCGCCAGTGAAGGCGTTGGCGTTGCCGGAGTTGACGACGATGGCCGCGCCCGCATCCGCCGAACCGCCAGCGGCCAACTTGGCCTGACAGTCGAGCACGCAGGCGGCGCGGGTCGAGGAGCGGGTAAAGGCACCGGCAATCGCGGTGCCAGGCGCAAGGCGGGCCAGCATCACGTCGGTGCGGCCGGCATAGCGGACCCCGGCAGCGGCGGCGGCGAACTCGACCCCGCCGATCACCGGCAGGGCGGGGAAGCCGCCCTTGGGCGCCAGCGGAGACACGGCCAAGGGCTTCTTGCCGCTGGGGGCAGCATCATCGCCGGACAACTTGGACTTCAGCTTGGCGACCTTGGCCTTCAGCTTGCGCAGCTTCGGGCCGTCTTTCTTGTCGCCGTCCTTCTTGTCTTTCTTCGCCATTGCCGGTTCTCCCCGATGCCGCCTGCGTTACTCGCCCAGGATCGCTGTATCCTTCAGGATCGCCGGGTCAAGCCCTTCGTCCTTGCGCACAACCTCGGCTTGCTCGGTCACGGCAGTAACCCGGTCCATCACGGCCTTTTCCTGGATCTCGGCGGCAAGCTCGTCGCGGACGGCCTCGAGGTCGGGGGCTTCGGCCATCCGGGTCTCGTTCAGCTTGATGATGTGCCAGCCGAACTGCGTCTGCACCGGGCCCGAGACCTGGCCGGGCTCCAGCGTCTGCACTGCAGTCTCGAAGGGTTCGACCATCATGCCAAGCCCGAACCAGCCCAGTTCGCCGCCATTGGGGCCCGAAGGTCCGGTGGAGCGGGACTTGGCGATCTCGGTGAAATCCATCCCGCCATCGATCTCGGCCTTGATCTCCGCCGCGTCTTCCTCGGTCTCGACCAGGATATGCGAGGCGTTGAATTCCTTGCTGGGCGCGGCCTCGGCGTATTTCGCTTCATAGGCGGCCTGCAGCGTCTCATCGGTGACGGCGGCGATGGCGGTATCGTCCAACACGATGCCGGCCAGATAGCCAAGCCGCTGGGTTTCCAGGATCAGCTCATCCCGGCGGCTGATCTGCTCCTCGCCAAGCTGGGCCAGCGCGGTCTGCTGGATCAACTGGTCCAGCACGCCATTGAACAGCAGGTCATCGGGCAGCGCCAGGTATTCCTGCGGCAGGCTCTCGCGCATGGCGATCATCTGGCCCACGGTGATGTCCTTGCCATTCACGCTGGCGACGACGGTGTCGGCGGTCACGTCCTGCGCAGACAGCGGCGAGGCCAGCAGAAGGCAGGCAACAGCCGCGCCTTTGAATTTCAAGCTCATCGACATCGCAGCAACTCCCGGAAGGGCCGCGCATCGGCGCGGCGTTGACACTCAGACGGCAGCCCCTTACATCGCCTATGGTCCTGTGAAGGCCGATCCGTCCATTGTTCGCAGCCCTTCTAGGCAAGGCGCGAAGGGCGGGCAAGGGCCGCGTCTCACACGATCCTGTCAGTTGAAGCCAAGCGGAGAAAACATGCTGGGCATCGGAAGTCTCGCGCGGAAGGTCTTCGGCACGCCGAATGATCGCAAGGTCAAGTCCGCCCGACCGCTCGTCGAGCGGATCAATGCGCTGGAGCCCGAGTTCCAGGCCCTGTCCGACGACGGGATCAAGCAGAAGACCGAGGAATTCAAGGAACGGGTGGCGAAGGGCGAGAGCCTGGATGCGCTGCTGCCCGAGGCCTTCGCCAACTGCCGCGAGGCAGCGCGCCGAGCGCTTGGCCTGCGGGCGTTTGACGTGCAGCTGGTGGCGGGGATCTTCCTGCACCGGGGCAACATCGCCGAGATGAAGACCGGCGAGGGCAAGACGCTGATGGCGACGCTGCCGGTGTACCTCAACGCACTTGCGGGCAAGGGCGTGCATGTCGTCACCGTCAACGACTATCTCGCCAAGCGCGATGCCGACTGGATGAGCAAGGTCTATTCCGCGCTCGGCATGACCACCGGTGTTGTCTATCCCTACCAGCCCGATGCCGAAAAGCGTGCCGCCTACCGCGCCGACATCACCTATGCGACGAATAACGAGCTGGGGTTCGACTACCTGCGCGACAACATGAAGACCTCGGTCGAGGAAATGAGCCAGCGCGGCCATTTCTACGCCATCGTCGATGAGGTGGACAGCATCCTGGTCGATGAAGCGCGCACGCCACTGATCATCTCCGGCCCCTCTCAGGACCGATCGGACCTTTACAAGACGCTGAACGCCTTCATCCCCGAGCTGACCGAAGAGCATTACAAGCTGGACGAGAAGGCCCGCAACGCCACCTTCACCGAAGAGGGCAACGAGTATCTGGAGCAGCGCCTGCACGCCGCTGGCGTCCTGCCCGAGGCGCAGACGCTGTATGACCCCGAGTCGACCAGCATCGTGCACCATGTCACCCAGGCCCTGCGCGCCCACAAGCTGTTCCTGAAGGACCAGCATTACATCGTGCGTGACGGCGAGGTGATGCTGATCGACGAATTCACCGGCCGGATGATGCGCGGCCGCCGCCTGTCGGACGGGCTTCATCAGGCCATCGAGGCCAAGGAAGACGTCAAGATCCAGCCCGAGAACGTGACTCTGGCCTCGGTGACTTTCCAGAACTACTTCCGCCTCTATGACAAGCTGGCCGGCATGACCGGCACCGCGGCCACCGAGGCCGAGGAGTTCATGGAGATCTACAAGCTGGGCGTGGTCGAGATCCCGACCAACCGCCCGATTGCCCGGATCGACGAACACGACGCCGTCTATCGCACCGCGCGCGAGAAGTATGAGGCCATCGTCAAGGCGATCCACGAGGCACATGCAAAGGGCCAGCCGATGCTGGTCGGCACCACCTCGATCGAGAAATCCGAGATGCTGGCCGCCATGCTCGCCAAGGAAGGCGTGCCGCACAATGTGCTGAACGCCCGCCAGCATGAGCAAGAGGCGAAGATCGTCGCCGATGCGGGCAAGTTCGGCGCGGTGACCATCGCTACCAACATGGCCGGCCGCGGCACCGACATTCAGCTCGGCGGCAATGTCGAGATGAAGGTGATGGAGGCGCTGGCCGCCGATCCCGAAGCCCATCCCGACGAACTGCGCAGCCGGATCGAGGCGGAACACGCCGAGGAAAAGCAGAAGGTGCTGGAGGCTGGCGGCCTTTACGTGCTGGCGACTGAACGTCACGAAAGCCGTCGCATCGACAACCAGCTGCGCGGCCGTTCGGGCCGGCAGGGCGATCCGGGGCGATCCGCGTTCTTCCTTAGCCTCGAGGATGACCTGATGCGGATCTTCGGGTCCGAGCGGCTGGAAAAGGTCCTGTCCTCGCTGGGGATGAAGGAAGGCGAGGCCATCGTCCACCCTTGGGTGAACAAGTCGCTGGAGCGCGCGCAGGCCAAGGTCGAGGGCCGCAACTTCGACATCCGCAAGCAGTTGCTGAAGTTCGACGACGTCATGAACGACCAGCGCAAGGCGATCTTTGCGCAGCGCCGCGAGATCATGGAGGCCGAGGACCTGTCGGAGATCGTGCGCGACATGCGCCACCAACTGATCGACGATCTGGTGCATGAACATATGCCGCCGCGCTCCTACGCCGACCAGTGGGACACCAGCGGGCTGAGCGCCGCTGCCCGCGACAAGCTGGCACTGGAGCTGCCGATTGCCGAATGGGCCGCCGAGGAGGGCGTGGACCAGGACGAGATCCGCGCCCGGATGGAGCGCGAAACCGATGCCTTCATGGCCGACAAGGCCGAGAAGTTCGGCCCCGAGTCGATGCGTAACATCGAAAAGCAGATCCTGCTGCAGACCATCGACGCGAAATGGCGCGAGCATCTGGTGACGCTGGAGCATCTGCGGTCGGTCGTGGGCTTCCGCGGCTATGCGCAGCGCGACCCGCTGTCGGAGTACAAGACCGAGGGTTTCAGCCTGTTCGAGACGCTGCTGGAAAGCCTGCGCGCCGAGGTGACGCAGAAGCTGGGCCAGATCCGGCCGCTGACGCAAGAAGAGCAGGATGCGCTGATGAAGCAGTATCTGGCCCAGAACGCGCCGAAGAAACCGGCCGAGGAAGCGCCTGTCGAGGCTGCGGCGCCCGCGCCGTTGGCCGCCCCGGCTGCGCCAGAGGCTCGGCCAGGGTTCGACGCGGCGGATCCGGCGACCTGGGGCAACCCGTCGCGCAACGATCCTTGCCCCTGCGGGTCGGGCGAGAAGTTCAAGCACTGCCATGGCAAACTTGCCTGACGCCCGCGAATTGTGACGTGAATTGGACGGGGCCGGGGGCAGGGATGCTTCCGGCCCTTTCTGTTGTGGTGGGGCCGGGTATTGCCGCTACCCCTGGCTAGGCTCCCGCACCGAAAACGCCCCCGCATGGCCGCGCCGCCGCCGTTTTTCCTTGGCATTAACAACGCTTGGGGACGGGTAGGTGGAGACGGATGATGAGGGTTTCCCGGGCACAGATCATGATTGGCGCAGTCGCCTTGGCGGTTGCCGGTACCAGTGGCCATCTGATGGAGGACGGCGCGCCGCGGGTGTTGCCGACGCATATCGTGCCGCTGTCAGCTGCGCTGGACAGTGCCGAGGTGCCGGCCGACCGGGCGGTGCCGATGCTGCCGGCCCTGCCTGACTTCGGGGCCCGGATCGCTGCCGATGCCCCGCTCCCTGTGCTGCCGGACTCGGCTGCGCCCGCGGGCTGCGCTCCGGCGATGCTGACGCTGTCGCCGCTGCCCGGCGCGATGATCGGGGTGGCGGTCGAGGCGCCGTGCCGGGCAGGCGAGCGGCTGGAGATTTTCCATGCAGGGCTTGGGTTTGCGGTGCGACTGTCGGATCAGGCGACTTGGCAGGGGGCTGTGCCGACGATGACCGAGGATGCCGCGATTGCGCTGCGCTTCGAGGCGGGGGATGAGCTGCTGGGGCGGATGCGGATCCCCGATCTGCCGGGGCTGGTGCGGGTCGGGGTGGAGTGGCGCGGGACGGCGCCGCTGGAGCTGCACGCCTATGAGGGGGGCGCCGCGTTTGGCGCGCCGGGGCATGTGCATGCCGGTGCGCCGGAGGGGCGGTTGATCGTGCTGGGGGATGCGGGGCTGGCGGGGCCGATGCAGGCGCAGGTGTATACGGCACCGGCTGGCGGCCCGGTGGCGCTGGAAATCGCGGCCGAAGTCGGACCGGAGAGTTGCGGCAAACTATTGGAAGCGCAGGCTTTTCGGGCGGAGGCTGGGGCGCCTGCGGTGTTGACGGCGATCACCTTGGCGCTGCCGGGGTGCGACCAGATCGGCGGTTATGTGGTGATGCCGCTGCCGGGGCTGGCAGCTCGGCGATTGGCGCTGGCGGACTGAACGCTACAGCAAACCCTGAGCGCGAAAGCTGAGCTCGCGGCTTTTGCCGATGATCAGATGGTCATGCAGGGTGATGCCCATGACCTGCGCCGCGTCCTGGATCTGGCCGGTGACGGTAATGTCCTGATCCGAGGGCGTGGGGTCGCCCGAGGGGTGGTTGTGGACCAGGATCAGCGCGCTGGCGTTGAGTTCGAGGGCGCGTTTGACCACCTCTCGCGGGTAGACGGGAACGTGATCGACGGTGCCCTTGGCCTGCTCCTCATCGGCGATCAGCACGTTCTTCCGGTCGAGATAGAGCACCCGGAATTGCTCGGTTTCGCGGTGGGCCATGGCGGTGTGGCAATAGTCCAGCAGCGCGTTCCATGACGAAAGAACCTCCCGGTTCAAGACCTTGGCGCGTGCCATGCGCTGCGCCGCAGCCTCGACGATCTTCAGCTCCTGCACCACGGCGTCGCCGACGCCCTGCACCTCGGCCAGCCGATGCGCGGGGGCGGTGGCGACGCGGTTGAAGTCGCCAAAACAGTCCAGCAGGCGGCGGGCGAGGGGTTTGACGTCCTGCCGGGGGATGGCGCGGAAGAGGACCAATTCCAGCAGTTCGTAGTCCGGCATCGCGGCTGCGCCGCCTTCCATGAACCGGGCGCGGAGGCGTTTGCGGTGGTCGCGGATGTAGGAGGGGAGGCGGCCTTCGGGGAGATGCGCGGCGTCGCCCGCGGCCTCGTCGCCATCGAGGTCGAAGAGGGAGGGAGCTTCGTGAAGGGCGCGAGTCGGGCACATGCGGGCAGCGTGCAGGGGATGTGGTGAAGGAAAGGTTAACGGGTTATGCGGGAGGGTGCGGAAACTGGGGGCAAGGCGCTGAAAAGGCGGGATTTTCGGGGTATGGAAAGCATATGGAATCTATATGGGAATCATACATACGATTTTGGGGTAGGCGGGGCCACGCTTGCACAGCAGAGGGCAGTGCTCGTCCGCCGGGTGGGCGCGCAACATCGGTTCTAGGCGCTTTATGGCTCAACATACCCCCCAGAATTTCTAGGGGCTGGCGTTGCAAAGCGCCCGCCCGAGGGGGCGGACGGGCGCTGCCCGGCGGCGCCAAGGCGCCTTGATTCCGGGCAAGAAAAAAAGGGCGCCCCGTGGGGCGCCCTGACGCTTTCGAAGTGGAGGGCCTCAGCCCTTCATCCCGTCCCAGAAGCTCTTCACCTTCGAGAAGAAGGAGGAGCTCTCCGGGTTGTTATCCTCGGACAGCTTTTCAAACTCGCGCAGCAGCTCTTTTTGCCGCGCGGTCAGGTTCACCGGGGTTTCCACCGCCAGCTCGATCAGCATGTCGCCGGTGCCGCCGCCGCGCAGGGCGGGCATGCCCTTGCCGCGCAGGCGCATCTGGCGGCCGGTCTGGCTGCCCGCCGGGATCTTCACCCGGCTGCGGCCGCCGTCGATGGTAGGCACCTCGACCTCGCCGCCAAGGGCGGCGGCGGTCATGCCGACCGGCACCCGGCAGAACAGGTTGACGCCGTCGCGCTGGAACAGCTGATGCTCGCGCACCTCGAGGAAGATATACAGGTCCCCGGCCGGGCCGCCGCGCATTCCGGCCTCGCCCTCGCCGGCAAGGCGGATCCGGGTGCCGGTTTCAACGCCCGCCGGGATGTTGACCGAGAGCGCGCGTTCCTTTTCGGTGCGGCCGGCGCCGTGACAGACCTTGCAGGGGTTCTTGATGGTCTGGCCGAGCCCGCCGCAGGTGGGGCAGGTGCGTTCGACCGTGAAGAAGCCCTGCTGGGCGCGGACCTTGCCCATGCCCGAGCAGGTGGGGCAGACGGTGGGTTCGGCGCCGCCCTCGGCCCCGGTACCAGAGCAGGCAGTGCAGGCGACCGAAGTGGGGACGGTGATGGTCTTCTGCGCGCCGCGGAACGCCTCATCGAGCGAGATGCGCATGTTGTAGCGCAGGTCCGATCCGCGCTGTGCGCGCTGGCGGCCACCGGGGCCGCCGGGGCCACGCCCGCCCATGAAGTCGCCGAAGAGGTCTTCGAACACATCTGAGAAGGCCGAGGCGAAATCGCCCTGACCGGCACCGCCGGGGCCGGGGCCACGCGGGCCGCCGCCGCCCTCGAACGCCGCATGGCCGTAACGGTCATAGGCGGCCTTGCGATTTTCGTCCTTCAGGACGTCATAGGCCTCGTTGATTTCCTTGAACCGCGCCTCAGCATCCGGGTTGTCCTGGTTGCGGTCGGGGTGCAGTTCCTTCGCCTTGACCCGATAGGCCTTCTTGATCTCGTCAGCGGCCGCGCCACGCGCGATGCCCAATGTCTCGTAATAGTCCCGCTTTGCCATGCTGCACCCCTTGTCGGAACATGAAGGACCGGCCCGCCCTGAGGCGGACCGGCCTTGGCCGTTCCAGCGCGCTTAGCGGCGCTTGTTCTCGCCCAGATCCTCGAAATCGGCATCGACGATGTCGTCATCCGCCGAGCGGGGTTCATCCTCGCTGCCGCCCTCGGAGGCC
>Ga0209347_1005400_pt1 | contig 12164 bp, 11 predicted proteins | sample AutmiccommuBRH23_FD_187382 | JGI IMG/M metagenome (GOLD analysis project Ga0209347, IMG submission 187382) | Deep subsurface microbial communities from Mt. Terri, Switzerland - Autotrophic microbial communities BRH/23 (SPAdes) (version 2) | ecosystem: Environmental > Aquatic > Deep subsurface >...
TAGATAATCGCTTCTTTATTGGCAGGGTTTGTTTCGGCGTTACCCTCAAGGTGATAAAGAGCGTTGTAGTCGTGGTAGAGCGCGTAAGGACTGTGATCCATGATCTCTTTAGCCGTGCTTGCAGCTACCTCCCACATCTCGTTCTGCAGGGCGATACGCGCTTTCAGTGCGAGTGCTCCCCAGCGGTTTATCCTACCCACATTGTCACCGGTGGGAATAGCTGTTCCGAGCTTGTCGGCAGCCCAATCCAGATCATTCATGACAAACTCCACCACTTCGCTTCTTGGTGTACGGGGACCATATGCTTCTTCCGAAGTGATCACCCTGTCGACAAGGGGGACATCACCCCAGTAGGATGTAAGCCAGAAGTACTGCAATGCCCTGATCACCTTGACCTCGGCAGCATAGCCGTCCTTCACATCCTGATCAATCTCAGCTGCATCGTAATGATCGAGAAAATTATTACAGTTGAATATGTGTGCGTACGCATTTCCCCAGAAGGTGGAGAACGGGAATCCATCCATCGCCGTGTGTCTACCGCCGGGAACCTTGCTCAGACCACTGGCCAGGTCGCCCCAGACAGCATCATCACCAAATATATTAGGATACATTATCAGTTCATACTGAAAACCGTCGTAGCAGGGGTAGAGCGCTGCCCTAAGCTGATCTTCCGTTTTCCAGTAGGTTGTGTGTGTCACTGTGTCGAGGGGGAACTTATCCAGGAAAGCATCATCGCAACCTACGACTGCGAATAGGATGCAGAGGAGTATATATTTTAAAATCTTCATTTTGTAAGCTGTTTAAGTTAAAATCCAAATTGAACACCCAGGGCGTATGTCTTTAACTGTGGGTAAGAGTCACCCGCTGTTTCCCGTACTTCAGGGTCGAATCCACCGAAATAGTTGGTCAGTGTAAGCAGGTTATCCACCGAGAGATAAACTTTCAGGCGATCTACTTTGATCCTGTCGGTCATCTTTTTAGGTAGTGTATAGCCCAGTTGGATATTTTTCAGCCGCAGGTAGGAGGCATCCTCAATCCAGTAATTCGAGAAAACAATGTTATGGCTCGGTTGGTAGTACATCCGTGGATAGGTCGCCTCCGGATTATTGGGAGTCCATCTGTCGAGATGAGCCGTCTTGGGCACTGAATAATCGTTGATAAAGGCATGACGAGCCTCTTCCGACAGGTAACCGTTGATCTTCCCTACACCCTGGAGGTAAAACGAGAAATCGAAGTTGTTCCACTGCATTGTTCCCCTGAGTGAATAAGTATACCTGGCATAAGGGTCACCAAACACCACCTTGTCGTAGTTGTCTATTTTTCCGTCCGGTTCACCGTTCTCACCACTTATATCCCTGTAGATCACATCACCCGGTTGAATGATATTGGCATAGCTGCTGATCACTGAGAAATTGGGGTTTTCGTATCTTCCTGTGGTCTCATTAAACGATCCAAAGTCATCTCTCTGAGCCAGTCCGTCGGTGAGGTATCCGTAGTAGCCGTTGATAGGGTCACCCACACGGCGTATATTATCACCCAGGGAAGGAGCGCTGGAGCCCAGGTCGGTAATCTTGTTGCGTGCATCCGACAGATTGGCTGTGAGGCTGTACCGCACATTACCGATCTGATCACGCCAGCCGATGCCTACTTCCCATCCTTTGTTTTCAATGGATCCGATATTCTCCAGAGGCAGATTGGACGAGGCTGTAATCCCGATCACGGATGGGTATATCGGTTTAAGCAGTGCGTTGACATTGTTCTTCTCAAACCAGTCTAAAGTGATATCCATCCTGTTGTTGAACAGCTGCAGATCGATCCCAACATTGAACATCCGTATTGTCTCCCACTTGATGTTCGTGTTGGCCAGGGAGTACTGCTTGAAGCCCACGTTCTCCTTGTTACCGATAGGGTAAGCTTTCGTATAGCGTTCAATCTCGGTAAGGTAAGGATAGTAACTGTTACTGATATTCTGGTTTCCCAGTTCACCCCACGAAGCTCTTATCTTTCCTATTGTCAATGCCGGCTTCAGAAAGCTGAGGAACTCCTCTTCCGAGAACTTCCATCCGGCAGAAAATGAGGGAAACAGACCCCACCTGTTCTGTTTGGCGAAACGTGATGTACCGTCGTACCTCACATTAGCCTCGACCAGGTATTTCTCGTTGAAATCATAATTGATCCTTCCGAAATAAGAGCGTAAGGCCCAGTGTTCAGCGGTGCCGCTATTGATAATATCTTCCGTGCCCCCGTCAATCTCTTCCACACCGTCGAGCAATATCTTTCTTCGGGAAGCGGACAGTACCGGCATGTAAGCCCACTCCTGAGAGAACCCTGCCAGGAGATTGAATCCATGCTGGAGAATCCTTTTTTCATAATTCAGTGTGGTCGCAAAAGTCTGGGTCAGTATGCTTCTATGTGTCTCCGATATACTGTTCATCACGTTCTCGTTGGCAGGATGGGGAGTGCCATCGGCCAGGAACCGGGGCATGGTAGGGCTCCAGTCCTTGACATCACGTGTATAGTAATTATAGGCATACTGACTGTTGAGTCGCATACCCTGGATCAGGTCGAGGGTAGCATTGAAATTACCGTTTAAGGTTCTGGAGTAATTCTTTGTGTAACCCGATTCATAGGCGGTACGTACAGGATTGCCTACCGACCCGTAGGACCAGTAGGGAGAGTCTCTCCATCCCCCGTCATCGGTGGGCAGCTGCCACTTAACAGGCAGCAGGGGTGATAAGCGTTGTACCAAACGGAAGACGCCGCCTGTACCTGATCCTCCTGCATCCTGCCTGTAGAAATCAATATAGCTGATGTTACCGTCAACCTTCAGCCGGTCAATGATCTGCGACTCCAGCCGAAGCCTAACATTATTGCGGTTAGAAGAGTAGGGATCACCCACCACAAGGCCGTTCTGCTGCAGAAAACCATACGACATATAGTAGGATGATCTGTCGGAGCTGCCGTTCACATTGATATTATGGCTCTGCTGGGTGGCATAATCTTTAAAAGTTGCGTCAATCCAATTGGTATTGGAGTAGTCGTTGGGGAAGTTTTTGGAGTCGTACTTCATGAATGCCTCGTCGGAGTAGGGGATAGCTACTCCCCTGGCAGCCCTCGCTTCATTCTCCAGGGTCATATACTGTCGCCCGTTGACCAGCTCGGGCAGTGAGACAGGCTGTTGGATCCCGTAATAGCCCGAGTAGCTGAATGCTGCTTTGCCTTCACTCTTTCCTTTTTTTGTGGTGATGAGGATAACCCCGTTCGCAGCACGTGCACCATATATGGCAGACGAGGCTGCATCCTTGAGCACGGTCACACTCTCTATATCATCGGGATTCACCAGGTTTATATCGCCTCCGGCGACACCATCTATCAATATTAAAGGATTTGTCTGGCTGTTGATGGTGTTCACACCTCTCACGAGAATATTGACGCCCGGACTACCAGGCTGTCCTGATGAAGAGCTGATGGTCACCCCCGGGAGAAGGCCCTGCAGCCCTGCTCCTACAGCACCCACAGGTCTTGTTGTCAGCAGCTCACCCTTTATAGAAGCTACCGACCCTGTGAGGTTTACCTTTTTCTGTGTTCCGTAGCCCACAGCAACCACCTCCTCCAGTCCAATGGCATCTTCTTCCAGCACCACGTTGAAGGCAGTACGTCCGGCTATAGGTATCTCCTGCGTTTTCATCCCCACAAAGGAGATTTGTAATGTCTCAGCAGTCATGGGGACAGGGAGAGAAAACAGTCCGTCCACATCGGTCACCGTACCTATAGAGGTACCTTTTACTAATACGGTAGCCCCCGGCAGTGGTTCGCCCCATGCATCCGTCACTTTACCGGTTATCTGTTTTTGCTGAGGCTGTTGAATGACCCTGTTCATATCCTTTTGCAGAGCCGTGAGTTGCGCTTCCAGTGCTTTTCGGGGAGCCTTACCTATCACAACCTGCCTGTCGCTGATAATGTAGATATTGTCGGTACCCTTAAACAGCACATCCAGTATCTCTTTCAATTGTTTTGCATCGGTATGCACAGATACCCGTCTGTTGAGATCTATCTGACCTTCCCGGTACAAAAACAAAAATTCGCTTTGATCTTCAATCGCCCTGATCACCTCCTTCACGGTTGCATCTTTCAAATTCACCGAAAGATTCGTACTTTGGGAATAAGTGGTGGCACTGAAAGCCATTGCTGAACTTACGAGTAAAAAAAACAAGCATAACCGCATAATTCGGAGTGTTTGTCGGAAATAAGGCAAAATATTCCCTCCATGTTGTTCATATTGATTTTCTTTCATAAATTTGTTTGTCGTTTAGTTATTCGTGTGATAATTAAATTTGATCAAAACCGGGGTTTGTTGGACGCTTATCCCGGTTTTCTTCTTTTTCAAGTTTAATCGGATGGTTTTATCTCATAGGCTTTTACATTTACAGTTTTTTAGTTTCTATTGTCTTCATTGTTGAATGATATAGCGATTATCATCTTTCACTACCCTGAAAGAGCCTGAAAAGGCAATATTTCTCAATACCTTCTCCAGATCATCAGCCAGATTCAGTTTGCCTGTAAATCGGGGTATGTCATTCAATTCTTCTACTACAATTTGTTGGTTGTAATAGCGTTCCAGCTTCTTAAAGATCTCATAAACAGGATCATTGTCTATTATCAGGTAGCCGTTCACCCAGGAGGAGTAAAGGGCTACATCCACTTTGTCTTTCTGCAATATTTTCTCCTCCCTGTCGTAGACAACGCGTTCACCCGGAGATAGCGCAACCGCACGACCCAGCAAACGGTTTTTAGAAGCTTCAATTTTACCTTCCACAAGTACAGCCTGTGTAACCGCATCATCGTGATAAGAGGTTACATTAAAGCGTGTGCCTGTGACCCTGATCTTCATATCGTTGGTGATCACGTAGAATGGTTTGGCATCGTCGGAGGTTACCTCAAAGAAAGCCTCTCCCGAAAGATATACCTCTCTTCTGTTTTTGGTGAAATGGATGGGATAGGATAAAGAGCTACCGGCGTTAAGCCATATCTTTGTGCCGTCGACAAGGGTGATCTCCGAACGTTTCCCATAGGGAATGATGACTTGTGCCATGGCCGATTCATCCTTTGTCGATTCCCTCTTTTTCAACAACAGCGTGTCATTATTGATGGTCAGGTTGCCTGAAGCTATCTGCTGTATCTCTGTTTCTTTGCTTTCAAATTCACTGACTGTTCCGTCGGGAAGGATAATTCTGCCCTTCTCACTGTATTTGCCGTCAGCTAACTCCACAGGAGAAACAAGCTGTTGGTGCTGATAATAGTAGAGTAGCCCGCCCAATGTGACAACAAAGAGAAACATAGCAGCAATTTTTAACAGTTGACGACCTGTTTTACCTCTGTCTGACGCTGTTATTTGCTTCTCTGGGTGTCTGTATTTTAATTTCTGCAAAGGGACTGGAGGTTCCACAGCCCTAAGAGAACGGATAAAATAATCGGCTTCTTCCAGCTCCTCTCTTTTCTCGGGATGTTGGAGCAGAAAATCCTTCCAGAAACGATCGCTCTCCTCGTCGGTCTGCAGCACCCAACGCATAAAATCGTCATCGAGTACGAACTCTTCTGTAGTAAACGTTAAATATTTTTCACTGTTCATAGTGTATGCATCTATTATATAAAGGCAATGTATTGTAAAATATAATCAAAAAAAACAAATTTTTTTCAATCTTTTCTTTTGACATCTTGTCTCAAGTTGGAGACAGCTTTGGAAATAAGGTTACGACAAGCTTCAATGCTGATATTCATGATCTCGGCTATCACCGCATAGTCGAGCTCTTTTGTGAAGCGAAGATAAACAGCTTCTCTTTGGCGGGATGTAAGTGTTCCGAGTGCTTTTAAGAGTATTGCTGACCGTTGTTCGTTTTCTTCGTCACCAATGATATCCTGCTCTACAGACCAGACTACTTCAAACGGATGATCATCGGTCATCACGTCCGTGAGATCATATCTGTGTGCATTATCCAGTTTACGGAACAGCTTGCGTCGAAACGATTTAAGCAGATAAAACAGGATATTATCCGTATCCCCTACGGTTTTGTGATTCTTTATCAGTTCAGCAAACAGATCCTGAATCGTATCTTCTACCAAAGAAGTGTGATGTGTAAATTTTAATCCATACCTAAACAATACCGGGAAATATTCTTTGTAGATAAAGGATACAGCCTTTTTATCTCCTCTTTTAAAGGAGAGCCATACATCACTATCTGTCATGTCTGATAACTTCATATTTTATTAACAATCAGAATAGACAATTGTACAAAATGTAAGCGACAATTCCGATTCAATTTCTTTTTTTAACGTAATTGAATACAACCAGCTATTCTCCTGCTCTTACGTCATACGTGGAAGTAATAGCATCTTTTATTCCGTTTAAACTTATAAATCGTGCGAAGGTATTATTTAAATGTTACGGATCGGTTAAGAAAATATGAAGAAAAAGTTCCGGTTTTTTAATCATCTCTTTTTAAGGGCGGTCATAGTAAAGCACATAATCGTTACGTGTATGAAACATTTGGGATTGTGGAGTTTGTTACTATTCGTTGTTACGCAAACGCATATGGAGTAGGATTGTAGATTAACCAGCTAAAATATTGTGCAATCCTGCCTTCATTATCACCAGAGATAATGGCGATCAGATTCTTTAATCCCTTTTCTTTCGCTATCTTCTCCAAATAGTCCAGTGCTACCTTTCCAATCCCTTTCTGACAGAAATACGGTTTCAAATAGATCGTCATTTCAGCCGTCCTGTCATAGGCTTGCCTTTTTTTATAATTTGTCAGGAAGTAATACCCTCCGATTTCATCGTCAATGCTAATGAGATAAGACTTGTACACTGGATGATCTACATCTTTTAACTGGTCTATCCGGATGGGTTCTGTGTGAAATGTCGCCGTTGAATTTTCAATGTACCAATCGTGAATTCTTTTTACTTCCGATAGGTTCTGTTGAATAGAATTACGAATGCAAATTTAAATATTTAATTACGAATGTGGAATATTTATAACCCCTCTGTCAAAATTGTTGATTGTGATTTTAGGGATTTTACGATACCACGAAAAAATTTCAAGGTAGTGTCCATTATTCCTTTCAGCATTACTTCTTACATCTTAAAATCATTGATGTATGACCATGCTGAGTGTTTTCTGGGTGGTGCATTGATCATGCAATTGGAACCTGCAAGAAAGCTATTTTCAGAAAAGGTATACAACCCATATATTGTGTTATATCACACGTTTTTCAATTTAAAACTTGTATATGAAATAGCTCCGGAAAGTTTTCAGCCACCGCCGAAAGTCAGATCAGTTCTTTTGCGTATTGAAAGAAAGCAGACATCGGTGAGTTGCGGAATGAAGGAGAAATATCTTGGTTTTCTGACTTATTTGTTGCAAAAACCTGATCTGAGAGTCAAAACAGTCCTTAAGCTACTTTTTAGAAAAAAGCAGGTCAGAGAGATTTCAGAAAAGTATGACATAGATTTAGATTATGCGGTTATATGTCTGTCGGCAGAGCAGCGGGCAGGTTGTTATCTGGAAATGTTGCACAAAGTTCCGAAAAAATATCATCCCACATAACAGCACATAGACACGGAGCGTTTGCCTCTCAGAGTGATTTGTAAAACTGTAATTCATGACGCAGCTGTGCGATCTCCGATTGCAATGACCGCACTCTTTGCAGCATGTTGTGGAGTGCGTCTATACCTCCTACGTTGATATCCATCTCATAATACCACCGGATAAACTGTTCCAGGTCGGAGAGATCGTCGTACGCGACAAACCTGTCTTCGTCCTGGTCAATCACCTGTATCAATCCCACTTCCTGCAGTGACTCAATGAATGATTCCTCCACTTCGTAGATTCTCAGACATTCGCTGTATAGTAATCTGTTCCCGCTCATTGTTTCCTTAGTTTTGCCAATTCGGTGAATAACGCTTTTTCCTTATCCGAGAGATGATCGGGCAGCTGCACCTTCAGCGTCACGTACAGATCCCCGAAGCGACCCTCCTTTTTATACAGGGGAAATCCTTTGCCCTTCAGTCGCAACTTTGCATTAGGCTGCGTTCCGGGTTTGATGCTCATTTTCACCTGCCCGTCGAGTGTGTCAATCATTGTTGCTCCCCCCAGTACAGCCGTGTACAGGTCGATCGGCACCTCAGTATAGAGGTCATCATTGAGACGTTTGAAAGCAGGATCATCCTCTATCGTGAACGTGATATAGAGATCTCCTTTGGGTCCGCCGTTCACCCCTGGCTGGCCGTACCCGGCCAGCTTGATCTTCTGTCCGTCCGATACTCCTGCAGGAATGGTGATGCGCACATTTTTACCATTTATCGTCAGTGTCTGCTGGTGCGTTTGCCTTGCCTGACGGAGTGTCAGGCGCAACCCGGCCTCATAATCGCCACCCTTAAATTTACTGCGGCTGCCTGCCCCTCCTGATCTCCGGCTAAATCCGCTGCCGAACATGGAGTGAAAAAAGTCAGAGAAATCGTCATCCGAGAAATCACCTTCGGTATAAAAAGTCTGCCCGCCCTGATCGGTCCACTGTTGTTGTTGAGTTCTTTGCTGCTGATATTGCTGTTGCGCCTTCTCATGCTCTTCCCCATGTCTCCAGTTTTCACCGTACTTGTCGTATTGGACACGTTTCTCCGGATCGCTGAGCACCTCATGGGCTTCATTCAGTTCCTGAAACTTCCTGTGCGCCTCTTTGTCGTTCGGATTAAGGTCGGGATGCATCTTGCGTGCCATCTTGCGATAAGCTTTTTTGATCTCTTCCGCCGATGCATTCCTGCCGACGCCCATAATCTTGTAGTAATCAATGTATGGCATTTTTCTGTGTATCGTTTTGCAACAGATATGTTTTAATAATTAATTACAGGTATAAAAACGAAGTAACGACAAATCTATGTCAGACCCTTAAGGATGGGCTGGTTTTATTGAAGCACATGATGTGCAAGCATTTTCTGGACATCATACACATTGACCGACTTATTAAACTGCTTCCTGATGCTTGGTTCGGCTTCACTGGAAATCCAGATTTTCAATTCCGCTTCCAAGTCAAATGTTCCGGCGGTTTCAATGCTGAATCGGGAAATACTCTTATAGTTGATAGATTTATATTCCGTCTTTCTTCCTGTAACGCCCTGCACATCTACCAGAATAAGACGTTTATTCGTAAAAATAAATGTGTCACGAATGAGCTTGAAGCCTACTTCAATTTCTTCTGATTCAGTCAGCAGCTGACCGTACTTTTTCTCCAATTCTTCCTGGCTAACCGCTCCTGCGTTTCCAAGTAATGCTGAAAATAATCTCATACTCTATTTTTTATGTAAATTTAATCCAATGTTTCATTCAAATCACACCATGTGAGGAGAAAACAACGTAAAAATAACTGATTTTTTACATATTCGAATGATGTTAACTGGAAAATCGGCGTAAATCCAACTGATCAGGAGAAGGCACGGATTAAAATGCTTCCTCTATCAGTTCTTTGTTTATCGACGCTCCCGCTTTATTGCCTGCTGCCACAGCTGCTGCCACTGCCCTTAGAAAAGTGGTATTATCTCCAGCGGCATAAATGCCATCGACCGTTGTACGCTGGAAGTCGTCAATTTTCAGGAACCCTTGCGCAGTGAGTTCACAGCCTAATACTAGAGGAATCTTACAATGCTGTTCGAATGGAACCCTTGCAAAGATGGTGTGTAAGCTCTCTGTAGTCCCATCCCTGAAAACAATCTGTTCCACATACCCATCATGCTGATTGACATGGCTGATCTCCTTTTCTTTTATCCCGATGCCGTGATCCTGCAACTTTTTTCTCTGTTCGGTAGTCAATGCAGACACTCCGTTGGTCAACAGAATCAGCTCCCTGGACCAGTTGCTTATCAATTTGGCTAGTTCAAATCCAGTGTCGCCGTTCCCCAGCAGCCCTAATCTGGTGTTGCGTACTTCATAGCCATGACAATAGGGCAGAAATTGTCGGATTATTGTCATTTGAGACAAATATAATTTGTTGTAGATTTGTATCGCAACAACGAATAAGTATTCACCCTAAAAAATTAAACTCATGATCAAAGTTGCGATTAATGGATTTGGCCGGATAGGACGTCTGGCCTTCCGCGAGATGTCCAAAAGTAATCAGTTGGAAGTGGTTGCCATTAACGATTTAAGCGCTCCCTCCATGCTGGCATATTTGCTGAAGTATGATTCAATTCAGGGGACTTTCAGTAAAAGTGTGGATCATAATGATCAGGCACTTATTGTGGATGGTAAGTCGGTGGCTGTTTATGCAGAACGTGATCCGCACCTCCTTCCCTGGAAGAAGCATGATGTTGATCTGGTGCTTGAATGTACCGGTATCTTTAGTACGCGCGAAAAGGCATTGGCCCATTTTGAGGCCGGAGCTAAAAAAGTAATTATTTCTGCGCCCTCGGATAAAGAGATGAAGACCATTGTTTTCAATGTGAATCATCAGGTGCTGGATGCAAGCGACAGGCTGATCAGTGTTGCTTCGTGTACCACCAACTGTTTGGCGCCCATGGCCAAGGTGTTGCATGATCACTTTGGAATCGCCGCCGGACAAATGACCACCATTCATGCATATACCAACTCTCAGCCGTTAATGGATACGCCCGACCCCAAAGTGAATTACCGAAGATCGAGAGCTGCAGCCAACAACATCGTTCCTTACACCACGGGAGCGGCAAAGGCCATCGGACTGGTTATTCCGGACTTACAAGGGAAGCTTGATGGTTCATCGCAAAGGGTTCCCGTACATTCAGGTTCGGTTGTCGAATTATTCACCCTGCTCGAAAAAGAGGTGAGTGTAGACATGCTGAACGCAACCATGAAAGGGGCTGCCGATGAGTCGTTTGGGTATACAGAAGATCCTATTGTCTCGTCCGATGTGATCGGAATACGATTCGGATCATTGTTTGATGCCACACAAACCAAAGTGGTGACCGTGGGTAGTAAGCAATTGGTGAAAACAGTTTCATGGTATGACAATGAAATGTCGTTTGTTGCACAAATGATTCGCACGGCAGCATACTTTGGTAATTTGTAGAAGATTACACCCAAATAGATAAGCTCTGTGGATGTTGGTATTCACAGAGTTTTTTGTGTCACAGCAGTTGAGAAGTTGTTACGGTAATCGCTGGGTGTTGTGCGCATGTGACGTAAAAATAACCGGCGCAGTCCGTCCGCATTTCCAATGCCACATTCGTCCGATATTGCGTCAATGGTCAGCCGGGTCTCTTCCAGTCTGCGCCTTGCGGTTTCCAGTCGCACTTTTTCAACATATTTTGCCGGAGTAATCCCCGTCTCCTTTAGAAAAACACGCGCAAAATTTCGTGGGCTCATGGATGCTTTTTCTGCCAGTGTCTCCACCGTAAGTACTTCATTCAAATGATCGACGATCCAGCTTTGAATCATTTGAATCGGTTCGTGATCGACCGTTTGGTACATTAAAATGTTGCTGAACTGCGATTGATTTCCCGGTCGCTTCAGATAAAGAACCAAAATGCGTGCAATATTGACTGATACATCGCGTCCAAAATCTTCTTCCACCATGGCCAGTGCCAGATCCATTCCCGTAGATATGCCTGCCGAAGTATATATATTTCCGTCTTTTACATAGATGGGATCTTTCTCTACCTTTATTCCGGGAAATTGCCTTGCGAGCTTGTCACAAACCTGCCAGTGTGTGACGGCTCTTCGCCCATCGAGAAGGCCTGTTTCGGCCAGCAAAAAGGCCCCTGCGCAGATGGAGCCCACTCTGCGTATTTTCGAAGCATGATTCTTCAACCAACTGATGAACGATGCACCTGTTGTGGCTGTTAAGGAGCCACGCCCTGCGATTAAGATCGTATCAATCTCGTAATTGATTGATTCAATGTCACCTTCACACAAAACGGGTAGTCCTGCGGTAGTATTGACAATCAATGATGAATCAACAGATAAAACATGGGTTGTATAGGATTGAGCAATTCCATTGCTTCGGAGGTAGTCGGCCGTTTTTGTAAAAACTTCGAGCGGTCCGGCTATATCCAGAATCGAAGTTGACGGGGGAGCTACAATAACAATGTGTCTTGTTGATACCATGACTAATAGGCTTATCAATTAATGTAATAGCGTCTG
>Ga0209347_1005401_pt1 | contig 12163 bp, 4 predicted proteins | sample AutmiccommuBRH23_FD_187382 | JGI IMG/M metagenome (GOLD analysis project Ga0209347, IMG submission 187382) | Deep subsurface microbial communities from Mt. Terri, Switzerland - Autotrophic microbial communities BRH/23 (SPAdes) (version 2) | ecosystem: Environmental > Aquatic > Deep subsurface >...
TGCGGATATCCGATCGAAACGGACACGGTGTTCATGCGCTGCCACCGCCTCCTGCGGGATGCCGTTCCGTTCCTGAAAAACGTGAAACTTCCCCATGCGGTTGTCCATGGGGACTTCACCCCCAGCAACATATTCCACGGGGCGAAGGATACTGTCGGGTTTGATTTTATGGCAACCGAACGGGCGCCGGTCACCCATGATATCTGCCGGTTTTTATTGTACCTGCAGGTTTACCGGTATTTTCTGCTGACATTTGCGCCGTCCCGGGCACTGCGGCGTTTTAACGAGGACAGCACCGTTTTCCTCTCTTCCTACGGCATGCTCGAATGGCTCCCCCGGTCGCGGGAGCTGATGTATCTTCAAATGGCGGAGCTTCTCAGGCGATGGGCTTCCGTACAAAGCCAGCTGAAATCTTGTGTTCGCCAGCCGTTTCAGCTGATCGAACTGACACGATTCCGGAACCTGGCAAAGCAGTTCATTAAACGGATCGGGTAAAATCGATCCGGAGAATTCGAAATACCTAAACAGATGCAGCGTTTTATTCTCAGGGAAAAACAAATTTTTATACGGAAATGGAACAAGTTTTCCCGGGATCCGGAACATTTTTTCCGGGACTCGCGGAAGCCGCTTCTCCAGGCAATCGGTCGGTTTCTGGTATTGCAGCGGCGGGCAACCGCATCGCTGATTCCATGCCGCACCACCGGTTCGGCCACTGCCCCGGTCCATGCGGGCGTCGCGCCCCCGAACATCAGCGTTATCGTTCCCATTTTCAACGCACCGGAGGCCCTGGAAAAATGCCTGGAGTCCGTGGTCCGGCACACGACCCTTCCCTACCGGCTCGTTCTGCTGGATGACGCCAGCACCGACGATCGAATCGAAAAAATACTCGACACCTGCCGGAACCGGGAACACATCCTGATCGAACGCAACCCTGCCAATATCGGTTATACGAAGACCATCAACCGGGGGATTGCACTGACCGGCACCGACGACGTCGTGCTTCTCAACAGTGATACCCGGGTCGGTCCCCGCTGGCTCCAAAATCTGTTCATTGCCGCATGCCAGGACGATCGCATTGCGACCGTCACCCCCCTTTCCAATAATGCCGGCGCTTTTTCCGCACCCTTACGCTGCGGATTCAATGAACTGCCCGAGGGTTTATCCTTTACGGAGGTCTCCCGGCTGGTGAACCAGCACAGCCTTGGAATTTACGCTGAAACGCCGACTGGAAACGGTTTCTGCCTGTATATCCGCCGAAAAGCCCTGGATGAGGTCGGTGGATTTGACGCGGATACTTTTCCCCGGGGATATGGGGAAGAAAATGACTGGTGCCAGCGAGCGATCGGGTCGGGATGGCGGCATGTGATCGACGATCGCACCTACATCTTCCACCAGCAGGCCGCCAGTTTCGGCCCGGAAAGGGAATCGCTTCTCCGAAAAGGCCGCAAACATCTCGACGCCCGATATCCCGGCTACTCCGGCCAGGTGAAGGCCTTTTTGAATTCCGGGGAAATGGCGGAAATCACCAACTCCATGCACACGCTTTTCACGGCGGGCGCTTCCGGGAGACCGCCGGTGCGGCCGAGAATCCTGTTCGTGATTTCATCGGAGACAGGGGGAACTCCTCAAACAAATGCCGATCTCATGCAGGCGTTGCGCACCTGGTGCGACCCCTGTCTCCTGATCTCCGATTCCCGGACCATTCGACTGAAGGATTGCAGCGGCGCCAAACCAAAACTGCTGGAACAGGTTAAACTCAGTGAGCCGATCCGGGCCGGGGAGCACACCTCTCCGGAATATGACCGGCTGATCGGGCAATTTCTGATCAAATACGCCATCGAACTTGTCCATATCCGGCACCTCAGCTGGCACAGCCTCAATCTCCCGGCTGTGGCAAAATGTCTTGGAATACCCGTGGTGCTTTCGTTTCACGACTACTACATGGTCTGCCCGAATACCCAGCTGCTGGACGAAAACCTGGCGTATTGCGGCGGCCGGTGCACGGCCAGTCCCGGCGATTGCCGCGCCCAGTTATGGGACAAAAACGAAAAGCCCGAACTCAAGCATCGCTGGGTTCACGAATGGCGCGGTAAAATGACCCGGGTCTTTGCCGATTGCAGCGCGTTTGTCACCACGAGCCGGACCGCCAGAAACGTGTTTACGGCGGTCTATCCAGAACTGGACGAAAAGGAATTTGCCGTAATTCCGCACGGACGGCACTTCGAACAGATCCGGACGCCGGCGGTAACTTCAAGGAATTCCGGAAAGGTGCGGCTGCTGTTTCCCGGAAATCTCTCGTTCCACAAGGGACTCGACCTGATCAACCGGCTCAAGGAGTCCGATCGGGAAGATCTTTTCGAAATTCATACCTTGGGCAAACTGTCGTTTAACGGCAACTTCCGGCTTCATCCGAAAATCATCGTCCACGGCCCATACCGGCGGTCTGAATTTCACGTGCAGGTTGACCGGATAAAGCCGGATTTCATCGGCATCTTTTCGATCTGGCCGGAGACGTTCTGTCATACGGTTCTGGAAGCCTGGTCTGTCGGGGTGCCCATTATAACGACCGGCTGGGGCGCCATCGGCGAGCACATCGCAAACTGGGGCGGCGGATGGGTCATCGATGCCACGGACGCCGACCGCATGTTCCGGGAAGTAAAAGCCATATCGGATTCCCCGCGGGAACAGGAGCTGAAAAAAAAGGAAATCCGCGTATGGCAGCACCACTGCAGGTCGACAGTGACGGAAATGGCGTCGAATTACCGCCGCCTCTATGAGAAATTTATCAGCCATTCATATGAATAGCACCAGACATAAAATTGAACATCCCGCCGCATCCGGCTTTCAAATAATCCGGGGAACCCTGACAATCCGGGGCTGGTTTTTTGACGCAGACGGGAAGGGAGCCCAAAAAATCGATCTGTCCGCGGGCAGCGGTTTTGTGGCTCCCCTGGAATTGATTGAACGAATGGACGTTTACGATGCCTTCCGTAACCGGGGCCGGGATGTTGAAAAACACGTGGGGTTTCACGGGGAAGTTGATCTCCCGAAAGGTCTGCACCGGCTGCGTATCCTGGCAACAACCGAAAACGGCCAGACCATCTGCCTGCGCCGGTGCTGGGTTTATGCGGGCAGAAAACGAAAAAAAACATCCCGCGACTCTCGAAAAGACCGGAAGCTGCTTTCGAGGCTCTTTTTCAGGAACCGGCACTGGACCCGTAAAAACAATCTGAAAAGGAATACGGTGCTTCGGAACCTGTATCGGGCCGATCTTTTAAACGGCCGACCCGGAAACGAAACGGCAGCCGGAAGAGACGAGACTGTCGATATCATCATTCCCGTCTACGACGGATACGAAGAAACGAAGGCCTGTATTGAAAGCGTTGTCGCCTGCCGGCAGCACAACAAGACCTGTTTTGAAATCATCGCCATCGAGGATCGAAGCCCGGATCCGCGGATTGTTCAATTCCTGGAATCACTGCACCGGGATAAAGCGATTACACTGCTGCGCAACGACCAGAATCTGGGATTCGTCTTGTCGGTCAACCGGGGATTGTGCCGGCATCCGAAACGGGACTGCATCATCCTGAACAGCGATACCCGCACCTGCCGCGACTGGATCGACCGTTTGAAGAAAAGTGCGTACGGGAGCAAAACGACCGGCACTGTCACTCCGTTTTCCAACAGGGCCACGATCTGCAGTTACCCGGTAATCGCGGAAGACAACGGGCTGCCGCAAGGCATGTCCCTGGAAGATCTGTATCGGCTGTTCAGGATTGCAAATGACCGGATGACCGAGGAAATACCTACCGGTGTCGGCTTCTGCATGTTCATGAAGCGGGAAGTGCTCGACGCCGTGGGCCATTTCGATGTTGCTTCCTTCAAACGCGGCTACGGCGAAGAAAATGATTTCTGCAAGCGGATCGAACTGGCGGGTTACCGGAACATTATCGCCGCGGATACCTTTGTCTACCATGAAGGGAGCGTCAGTTTCCAGGGCGAACGGACCGTAAGGGTTCGAAATGCGCTTCAGAAGCTGAACCGTTATTTCCCGGGATACGATCAGGAAATCCGGGAGTTCATTACAACCGATCCGCTTGGAAAATACCGGCTGGAAGTGGACCTTTTACGGCTCACATCCGACCGGAAACCGATCGTCGTCTTTATCGGCAACCGGCGTGGCGGCGGAACGCTCAAGCACATGGTGGAACTTTCGGAATATCTGGATGAAGACGTCCGCATCCTGCTTCTGAAGCCGGGAACCGCCGCCGATCGATACGAACTGGTTTTCCTGCCGGAAAACAGCCCGATCAATTACGGACCGAACGGCGCCTCCTTCACGGAGATCATCGCGCTCTTCAAACAGATCAGGGTCGTGCGGCTGCACTATCATCACACCGCGGACTACATGTCGGACGCCGTTTACAATCTGCCGGAGATCCTGGACCTCCCCTACGATTTTACGGTTCATGATTATCATCCGTTCTGCCCGTTTATCACCCTTACGGATGAAGACGGCCGCTACGATCCGGCTCTCGAGGAGAAAAAGGGGTGCATCGACGAAATACGGCGAAGGCCGGTGAGCTACATCAGGGATATCCGGAAATGGTTCGATCACAATGAAAAACTGCTGACGGACGCCGAACGCGTCATCTGCCCCTCCCGGATCGTAATGGATCGCATCCGGCCGCATTTCCCCGGGGCGCAAATCAATGTCGTGCCGCACCTGGAATCCGGCGCGGAAATGCTCCGGCGGAAACCGGAATGGAAGAAGGCGCCCGGTGAGGAACTGCGGGTGCTGCTGATCGGCGCCCTTAGCAGGGAAAAAGGCGCCGATATGCTTGAAGCCGTGGCCACCTGCCTGAACAGGAAAGGCATACCGGTCCGCTTCACCCTGCTCGGTTATGCCTACCGGAAGTTAAGCCGGTTAAAGAACCTGACGGTCACCGGGAAATTCGAAGATGCCGCCATCTTCGATCTCATGGAGGAAATACGGCCGCATGTCGCCTGGTTTCCCGCGCTTTGGCCCGAAACCTATTCCTACGCCCTGAGCCGGGCCATGCAGTGCGGTTTGCCGATCATTGCGCCGGATATCGGCGCATTTCCGGAACGGTTGAGCGGCAGGAAACTGTCATGGATCGTGCCATGGAACATATCGGTCGAGGCGATCTGCTCCCTGTTCATCTCCCTCCATGAACAGGGAGCGGAAGCCGATTGGCCGGATTATGCAGTGAGACAAGAAAATAATACGGAACACGCTCTATCCTCATGTTCCCAAACCTTTTACCGGAAAGAATACTTATGCAACACCTTGAAACCGGGATTCAAACAACTCAAGGAAAGCCAAAGCGACGACTGGCAGGCAACAGGATGAAAAGATCCGATGCCGGCCGGCAATTGACCCGTCGCCTGAAGAACTTCATCGAAGGACAAGGGAGTCGATCAATAATGGGAAAGCGATTGAAGTGGGTGAAAAACAAACCGGTTGCTATGAGCGATGCCTTCGGTTTTGTTGAACGTATTTCTTCCAGTGAAGTTGTGGGATGGGCGGTCAGCCGTACGGGTGCGGACGTGGATCTGGCATTACGGATCGATGACGCCACCTTCACCATGGTGGCGGACTGGACGGAAAGAGAGGATGTGACGTCAAAAATTCCCTTAAATAAGAATGCCAGGGTCGGATTTGCCATTCAACCTTCGGGATCAATCCGGGAATGTATCACGCAAGCGCTTCGAACAGGCTGTCCCTTGAATGTTCTTGCGAATGGGGTTGCTCTGCCGCACGCGAAGAGCAGCGTACACGCACCGCGGCATGCACCGATAGTGTCCGCCGGGAAGTCCAAGGTGGAAGATTTTAAAAATTTCATCATTTCCGGCTGGGCTGTTTCCGGGGATAAACCGGTCAATACGTTCGGCCTGATCTGCAACGGGAAAGCGGTCGATTGCACTGTCGTAAGAAAGGAACGCCGCGACGTGGCCGAAGCCCTGCAAATCGACGCGCTCGAAACCGGATTCGATATCGAACTGCCGGGCTATATATGGGAAAACGCAACGGGTAAGGGCGCCTGCCGGCTGGAGATCCTGGGAGACGGCGTCGTCCTGACATCCAAACTTCTGGAAGTGGATCGAAAAAAGGCCGGAGAATGGATGACCCATATTTCATGGATGGAAGAAAACAGTGAAAAACAGTATTTTGCCCTGCTCGCCCTGGAGCATGTACGATACGGCAACCTGTTTTCCGACCTGGACGACACGACCGGGCAGTTCGTCAAACGAACGGCCGCCCAGATGAAGCTCGAAAGTTTTGTTTTTGCCGAAACCGATGACGATCTCCCCGCAAACGAAGCCCCGTCCGAGAATCTCAATGACCTGCTGCTCTGGAAAGCATTGAAAGAATTGAATGCCCGGCTGGACGGGGCACGCGGCGGCGCATTTCAACATGTTAAAGCGGTGCTCGACGAAAAACGGCTTATCCGGGATATTCGAAACAGCTATCTTCTCGCTGCGGTTCCACTCCTGTGCCGGCAGAAAGAATTCCTTGAAATGCGGGTGCTGACAAATTTCGAAAGCTTATATCACCTGGAAAAATCCCACAACCTGTGGGAGATGTCGTTGGCTGTCGCCCCCCTGGTGGCCGACCAGAACATTTCCCGTGCGACCGAACTGCTCTGGAAAGTTTCCAGGAACCTCAATGCGGGCTGGCTCTGCACGGAATGCATCCGTTTTGCCGTTGACCACGTGCAGGAACTGGAGGCCGAAGGCAAGGTCGATCTGCCGGTTGCGGAAAAATTCCGGTATGCGTTTCTCGGTCTCATGGACAGTTTTAAAGGCGACTGGTTTTCCCGGTTGCACGATCGGGAACTCATTGACGCCACGGTCACGATCATTAGGGATATCGATCGCTGCACCAATTACCAGAAGATCGATATCGTGAGGGCGGGCATCCGCCACTACGGACTCTGCCCCACATTCTGGCAGCGCCTGACCGATCGTCTTCCCGTGGAGATCGATGAAGAACTCTCCCAGGCCTGGACTGCCTGGAGCCGGCTGCATGCCGCACTGGTGGAAGATCAAGTGCCCCTGTCCGAACGGATCGATGCCCTGCTGGAACCGATCCTTTTTTTCCACCGGCACGGCAATCCCGAGACCCGCATTTTTCTTCGTGAAATTGTCGCCAAATGCCTTCCGGACCTCAACCGAAACCTGAGTCCGGCCGGCCGCAGGCTTATCGATATCCTCCTGGAATTACACCCGCTCGACGCCTTGCGTATCGCCGCTTTCCCATTGGCGGACAGCAATACCCTGCAGCCGTCTTTTCCCGAACTGGGTTCCCGACTTTTCCACAAGCTGCGCGAAATGGGGGAGAGGGATAAGAGTTCCGTCTATGATCTGCAGATTGCCGCTTCGGCCTCCCTGCGGGCAGCGCGGGAAGCCTCCCGAAGCGGGGACCGCGAGGCGATCCGGAAAGCGCTTGCCGAGATGGAACGGCGGGCCATTGCACTGACAAACTGGCCCGGAAATTTCCTCGGGGCCGATCTCCTGGCATGCGCCTATATTCTGGCCGCCGAGGCGAAACTGGAGACGGATCTGTTCCTTATCCGGCTGCGCGAGATCGTCCAGAAGGTCGCATTGGAGGTGAACGACAACTGGTATCTTCCCCCGTCCGTCTGTTCGGCGCTCGGCCGGCTCATGCAGCAGTCCGGAGATGCGGTTTTGCGCGGCTTTTTGATGGAAATCCAAGCGCTTATCCGCAACAGATTCGGCCTGCGCCATGATGCCCTTTTTTCTCTGAAACCGGTTCCGGCCCACGCCATGGCAACGCAATACTGGCCGCACGACACCCTGGTCGTCATTTACTCCTGCCGCAAATATCTGGACACCCGTGTCCAGGCCATCCGGGAGACCTGGGTGCGGGACCTGAACGCCCGGGGCATTCCCTATATGGTCGTGGTCGGCGACGGGGACGACAAATTGCGTGATGACGTTCTTTACCTTGACGTATCGGATAAATATGAAGATCTGCCCCGGAAAACCCTTAAGCTTTTCCATTGGGTTTACCGCAACACGGATGCCCAGTATGTGCTGAAAATCGATGACGACTGCTACCTCGATGTGGATCGCTATTTCGATACGCTGAGTTACCGGAAGTTTTTTTACTACGGCCGCATCATCAAACACGGCATCGGGGGGATGGTGCGCACCTGGCATCAGCCCAAATCCCATTCACCGCACGGGCAAAAAACGATCGACAAATCGCCCGAACCCTCCGTATGGGCGGATGGGGGCGGCGGGTACTGCCTGTCGCGATTCGCCATCCATGCCCTTCTCGAAGCCCGAAAAACAATCGCGGGGAAGCAGTTGATATCGCGCTCTTTTATGGAGGATAAACTGGTTGGCGATCTTCTCGCCCTGAGTTACATCCTTCCCTCGGACGAAGATTATGAGTCCTGTCAGCGCCGGCGAACCCATGCCGGGGCCATTCCGGTCTCCATGGTCGAAAATACATTCTTTCCCTGCCGCGCCACCCCGACAAAAGTGGTGCATCTCGACTCCGAACAGCACCTTTTGCTTTCCCACGAAAAAGCAAAAGGGAATGAACTCTGGCCGAAAAAAATATGGCCCACCTGCGGTTCGCCGTATATCAAGCGCAACAGCAACCAGCTCGAACTTCTTTCCGAACCCGAAATGCTCCCGGCGCTGCTGGCGGAACCGATCGCGGTGGTATCGGTGATGCGAAACGAGATGATCATGCTCCCCCATTTCCTCGGGCACTACCGGGCCATGGGGGTCAGGGCGTTTATCGTCGTGGATAATTGTTCCGATGACGGCACGCGGGAATATCTCCTGAAACAACCGGATGTGGTGCTTTATTCGGCGGATACGGAATACCGGCATTCCAATTACGGCGTATCGTGGCAGCAGGCGGTGCTTGGGAATCTATGCCTGGGCAAATGGGTGCTGCTCGCGGATGCCGATGAGCTCTTGGTGTTCGAAGGATGTGAACACCGGGAAATAGCGGAATTCATTGCCGAAGTGGAAGCCGGCGGGGCGGATGCCGTGCGCACGGATATGATCGACATGTATCCTTATGATGATTTGAGCAACGCGGATTTCAAGAGGGAATCCCCTTTCAACGCCGCCCCCTGGTTTGATGAAAAGGCCCTGATTCCCTGGCATCTGGGGAGCGGCATGTTCAATAACGGGCCTGCATTCGTCAATCACCTGCGCCACCGGATGCTCTGCACAAACCCGCACGATTTCGTCGCCGGCAAAATCGCGCTGTTCCGCCATCAACCCTGGGTGCGCCTGTCCCAGGGGGTACATTACGCCGCCAATCAGACCGTCTCCTCATTTCCGGCCTGGTTTGCGCACTTCAAATACCACTCCGCCTTTAAAGACAAGGTGCTCACTGAAATCCGGCGCGGCCAGCACTTCAACAATGCTTCGGAGTACCGCCGGTATGTCGCCATGCTGGCCGAGGGACGGGGCGGTTTCGGGAAAAAAGGGGTATCGGTGCACTATGACAGCAGCAGCAGCTTTGTCGCCCTGCGCAGGGGAAATCCGGTCGATACACCGGGAGCGTGAGTGAACAGCAGGACATTCTTAAAGGAGATTAACAAATGATAATCATCCCTGATCTGAAAATCGGCTACCAAGATGTTCCGAAAGTCGCATCCACATCGTTTTTCAATTGGTTTTACCAGTGCCTGTATCGCCGGGAATTCGATCCTTACAACCAGGATGCCGCACAGCCGATATGGATTCATATGTACTTCAGAATGGGGCGATGCCCCGAAGCGCTGCGGGTTGACAACAAAAAAGAGCAGATGAGAGATTTTGCGGACTGCTACAGGTTCACCATAACGAGAGATCCTGTAAAACGGTTCCTGTCCATGTATTCGAACCGGGTGCTCCATCACCGGGAACTGGCTGCCGATTCAGTTGTTGCGGGAAAGCTGGCGGAAGCCGGCCTGGCTCCGGACCCGGACATCAATACACTGGTCGATAACATCGAAGCCTATATGAACTGCCAGCCGAGCATCCATCATCATGGACGGCCGATGATCGATTTTCTGGGCCCCGATCTGACCGTATATGAACGATTTTTCGATATCTCCGAAACTCACGCTCTCATCGAAGAAATTAAAGACCATTGGGTGCGTAATGAAATAGACGCTGTTCACCGCGTGCCAAAACTCAGCCGGGACCAGACCGGCGGCCGGAAACTTGGCCTGTCGGATCTGACCCCGGAATCATTCGAGAAGCTGTTGGCATATTACAGTGAGGACTACGAGAGAGTTCCCTCTGTCAGTCTCGAATCAATAAAAGAAGAATATTCCCGGACCTTGTCCGGGAGCATCAGTGTTCCCGATTTAATTTCAAATAAAGAGTGGATCGACATGAACGAAAAAAAACAGAATGCATCTGATAGCCAGGCGCCTTTTATCATCTGGACGTTTCGTCGAACCGGGGGGACAAACCTTGGGGGTGCGCTTTTTGAACGGTCGCCCTTTGAAGGGGTGAAGCACGAGCCATTCAACCCTGACCGCATTTTTGGAGAGGTCACCCGAAACTGGCTGAAAAACAAAAACGAAGCATCCCTCCATGCCGAACTAACTGAAATTTGTGAAAAACAGGTCCTGATCAAACATTGCCTGGAAATTATTCCCCAGCCTCTCAACCAGGCACTGGCTGAAATAAGCACCCGGCTGGGGTATCGCCACCTGTTTTTGTATCGCCGCCGTCCGATAGACCGGTTGCTGAGCCTGCATTTCGCGCAGAAATCCGGCGCATGGGGAAAGGAGATGGCCAAAAAAGCAGCGATTAACGATGAGATCTTCCAAGCCCCCCTGCCGCTCGATAATCTTGTCGCCCACGAGATCCGCTGCCGCAGGATGATTCGGGCCATATTCGATCAACTGTGCGGAATCGGGGCACGTCCCCTCATGCTCACATTTGAAGACCTGTACACGAACAATGACACGGCGGAAGCAAGGCGCCAGATCAAAACCGTGCTCGCCGCCCTCGGGCTGGAACGGGGGGATGTGGAAGACGATCGTTTCATGAATCAGGTGCTCACCCGGGGAAACCAGGGAACCCGTGATCAATACAAACGGTTTGCCGATTACGACAAGCTTGCCGAGGCCCTGGGCGAACTCGGGGAATTCACCCTTCAAAAAGAACGCCTCCCCCGATTCTGGATAAACAATCATGTGGAGCCTCACCCGGATATCCTGGAATGCGTCCTCTGGGACCCCAAAGCCGACGTTCAGGTTGATGCGTTTGTGGTCAGCGGCGCTGTCGTGCTTGCGCCCGACGCACCGTCAGGATGCCGACTGCTTTTCGAAGACGCCGAAGGGTGCAGGGAAGTGCACTGGGGGCTTGATTCCCCGCGGATAGCCGCCCGGTTCCCTGACAACCGGAACGCCACCCATGCCCGATTCAAGGCGGAAGGTGTCCGCATAACGGGCGATCACCCTGCAACGCTGGTGGTCGAGTACCCCGGCAACGTACGTCGCCCGCTTGCGAGTGTGCACATGAAGGCCGACGCCCGGGCGGAAAAATGCGACCCGATTACCCTCAAGGCAGCCGCGGCCGGTTCCCTATGATACGGAAATCCGCCGCTCTCCTTGCCTGCCTGATTTTTACGGTATTCCTGGCGAGCACTGGCGCACAAGATGTGGTGCAGCAACCGCTCAAGACTGCATCGGAAACCTTACTGATTTCACCCGCCGACGTTGCCGAAAACGACTGGCGGACAGTCGGAGCGGCCCCCCTCGGCGCATCGGTGTTGTATCACCTGGACAACGACAGGATATGGCAGCAGGAACAGATCCTCTCCAATCTCAAACAGGCGCATATTGCGACGTTGCGGTTTCCGGGCGGAGAGTTGGCCGACAACTACGACTGGGAGCGGCACGCCCTGGAACAGCCCGACGCCTGGCCGGGGGGCGCGGCAAGTGAAGCCGAACGCAACGAGCGGACGGATTATCTTGAATTTCTCAATGCCGCTGAAAAGCTGGGCGTGAAGCACCTGTTCTTCGTGGTTAACGTCGACGGCGCCTTTCGGGCACCCGGAGACCTGGAGAAGAATTTAAAGGAGTATGCCGAAAAGGCGGCGCGCTGGGTCAAAGCCGCCAATGGAGGAAATCAGCGAGTTCGT
>Ga0209347_1005402_pt1 | contig 12161 bp, 9 predicted proteins | sample AutmiccommuBRH23_FD_187382 | JGI IMG/M metagenome (GOLD analysis project Ga0209347, IMG submission 187382) | Deep subsurface microbial communities from Mt. Terri, Switzerland - Autotrophic microbial communities BRH/23 (SPAdes) (version 2) | ecosystem: Environmental > Aquatic > Deep subsurface >...
CGAGGTCTTACCCACGCCCGGCGGGCCTACCAAGCACAGCACCGGCCCCTTGAGCTTCTTCACGCGCTTCTGGACGGCAAGATACTCGAGGATACGATCCTTGACCTCTTCTAGGCCGTAATGATCGGCATCCAGCACCTCTTCAGCCTTCGCCAGATCCAGGCGCACCTTGCTGGCAGCCTTCCACGGCACATTTACCAGCCAATCGATATAGGTACGAACCACTGTCGCCTCGGCCGACATCGGCGACATCTGCTTGAGCTTGTTGAGTTCGGCGTTGGCCTTGGTGTAGGCGTCTTTGCTGAGGCCGGCGTTCTCGATGCGCTTCTTCAGCTCGTCGACTTCGTTGTGGCCCTCGTCGATATCGCCGAGCTCCTTCTGAATGGCCTTCATCTGCTCATTCAAGTAGTACTCGCGCTGGCTGCGCTCCATCTGCTTCTTCACGCGACCGCGAATGCGCTTTTCGACCTGCAGCAGATCGATCTCGGCATCAAGCAGCGCAAGTACGTGTTCGACGCGCGCCGGGAGGTCGGTGATTTCGAGAATCTGCTGCTTCTGCTCGATCTTCAGCGCCATATGCGCAGCCATGGTATCGACCAGACGCGCGGGCTCATCGATGCTGCTCAGCGAGGAAAGAACCTCGGCGGGAACCTTCTTGCCCAGCTGCACGTACTGTTCGAACTGGCTGAGCAGGCTGCGCGTGAATACTTCGGATTCGCGCGCGTCGACCTCAGCTTCTTCGATCAAGGAAACTTCGGCGCGGCAGTGGTCATCCACCTCGACGAAGCGCTCGATCACACCACGTTGCTCGCCCTCGACCAGTACCTTGACGGTTCCGTCTGGCAGCTTGAGAAGCTGCAGCACGGTCGCCACAGTGCCAACACGGTACAGCGCATCTTCACCTGGATCGTCATCAGCGGGGTTCTTCTGCGCCAGCAAGAGGATCTGCTTATCGCCGGCCATGGCGGATTCGAGTGCTTCGATGGATTTTTCACGGCCAACGAAAAGCGGGATCACCATGTGCGGGTAAACCACCACATCGCGCAGCGGCAAAAGGGGCAATTCGATGGTTGTCTTCATAATTCAGCTCTACGGCGGCCATTCGGCGGTAAACGGATGGGCGATGCCCTTGCAACAAAGATGAGGGCACACACCGTAAAAAACAAGGCGGCGGACCAAATGCAAAGGGGCCCGCAGGCCCCTTTGTTCGATTACGCCTCAGGCGCCGCCTTGGCTGGCGGCTCGGTGTTCTCGTAAATCAGCAACGGCTGAGATGTGCCTTCGATCACGCTTTCATCGATGACAACCTTGCTGACCTCCTTCTGCGAAGGAATCTCGTACATCGTGTCGAGCAACACACCTTCAAGAATCGAACGCAGACCACGTGCGCCGGTCTTGCGCTCAAGAGCGCGCGAAGCGACTGCCTTGAGTGCATCCGGGCGGAACTCCAGATCCACGCCTTCGAGTTCGAAGAGCTTGGCGTACTGCTTGGTCAACGCATTCTTCGGCTCGGTCAGAATCTGGATCAGCGCAGCCTCATCGAGTTCATCGAGCGTCGCGATCACCGGCAGACGGCCAACGAACTCAGGAATCAGGCCGAACTTAACCAGATCATCAGGCTCCACGGCGCGCAACGCCTCGCCGATCTTCTTGCCCGGGTCCTTACTGCGAACCTCGGCATTGAAGCCGATACCACCCTGAGTTGAACGACCCTGGATGACCTTCTCCAAACCGGCAAACGCACCACCGCAGATGAACAGGATGTTGCGCGTATCCACCTGCAGGAATTCCTGCTGCGGATGCTTGCGACCACCCTGTGGCGGGACGGACGCAACGGTGCCTTCGATCAGCTTCAGCAGTGCCTGCTGCACGCCTTCACCGGATACGTCCCGAGTAATCGACGGGTTATCGGATTTGCGGGAAATCTTGTCGATTTCATCGATGTAGACGATGCCCATCTGGGCCTTCTCAACGTCGTAATCGCACTTCTGCAAAAGCTTCTGGATAATGTTCTCGACATCCTCGCCCACATAGCCCGCCTCGGTGAGGGTAGTGGCATCGGCGATGGTGAAGGGCACATTGAGCAGGCGTGCCAGCGTTTCGGCCAGCAACGTCTTGCCCGAGCCGGTTGGACCGATCAGCAGAATGTTGCTCTTGCCCAACTCGACTTCTTCTTTCTTGTCGCGTTGGTTCAAGCGCTTGTAGTGGTTGTAAACGGCCACCGCCAGGATCTTCTTGGCGCGCTCCTGACCAATGACGTACTGGTCGAGAATGCCGCTGATCTCCTTCGGCGCAGGCAGTTTGTGCGCGTTGCTCTCGGTCTGCGCTTCCTGCACCTCCTCGCGGATGATGTCGTTGCACAGGTCGACGCACTCGTCGCAGATGAAAACGGAGGGCCCGGCGATCAACTTGCGTACTTCATGCTGGCTTTTGCCGCAAAAAGAGCAATAGAGCAGTTTGCCGGAGTCCTCGCCGTTGCGGGTGTCAGTCATTCGATCGATCCAATCGGGAAGGCTTGAAACACAAGATGAAGGCAATCGTGGGCTTTTTCAAGCCCACGGAGCAGCCACATATCGCAGGCTGCAGGGATCAGACCGCCAGTTGGCGCTGGGTAAGAACCTGGTCGATCAAGCCGTACTTGACGGCGTCTTCACCGCTCATGAAGTTATCGCGGTCGGTATCGCGGGCAATCACTTCCATCGGCTGACCGGTATGGTGAGCCAGTACTTTGTTCAGACGCTCGCGGATGGTCAGAATCTCACGTGCGTGGATCTCGATATCCGAAGCCTGACCCTGGAAGCCGCCCAGCGGCTGGTGGATCATCATCCGCGAATGCGGCAGGCAGTAACGCTTGCCCGCGGTGCCACCGGTCAACAGCAGAGCCCCCATGGAACAGGCCTGGCCGATGCAGATGGTCGACACATCCGGCTTGATGAACTGCATGGTGTCGTAAATCGACATGCCTGCAGTCACCGAGCCGCCCGGGGAGTTGATGTACAGGTGAATGTCTTTCTCGGGATTTTCGGCCTCGAGGAACAGCATCTGCGCGACGATCAGGTTGGCCATGTAGTCTTCGACCTGGCCGACCATGAAAATCACCCGCTCCTTGAGGAGTCGGGAATAAATGTCATAGGCGCGCTCACCGCGAGCGGACTGCTCGATCACCATCGGGACCAGGCCACCGGCGGCCTGAATGTCCGGAGCTTGCATAAAAGGATTGCGGGACATGTTCCAACGATACTCCCTATGTCATGCCTCAAAAGACATAAGCCAGCACGAGGCTGGCTTATGTTTGTGCACTCGAATATATGAAGAAATCAGGCTGCTTGCGGGGCTTCCGCAGGCTTGACAGCTTCTTCGTAGGAGACCGACTTATCGGTCACTTTAGCCTGCTGCAGGACAGTATCTACAACTTGCTCTTCGAGCACAACCGAGCGAACTTCGTTCAACTGCTCGGCGTTCTTGTAGTACCAGGCGACGACCTGCTCCGGCTCCTGGTAGGCCGAGGCCATTTCCTCGATCAGCTCGCGAACGCGGGCCTCATCAGGCTTGAGCTCCTTCTGCTTGACCACTTCGGCCACGATCAGACCCAGAACAACGCGGCGCTTGGCCTGCTCCTGGAAAAGGTCGGCCGGCAGCTGCTCGGGCTTGATGTTGCCGCCAAACTGCTGAACGGCCTGCACGCGCAGACGGTTCACTTCATTGTCGATCAGCGCCTTGGGCACCTCGATCGGGTTGCCAGCGACCAGCCCTTCCATGACCTGATTCTTCACCTTGGTCTTGATGGCCTGACGCAGCTCGCGCTCCATGTTCTTTTTCACTTCAGCACGGAAGCCTTCGACGCCACCTTCCTGCACGCCGAACTGGGCGAAGAACTCGTCATTCAGCTCGGGCAGTTGCGGAGCGGCGACGGCATTCACGGTGACGGTGAACTCGGCAGTCTTGCCGGCCAGGTCGAGGTTCTGATAGTCCTCGGGGAAGGTCGGGTTGATCACGCGCTCTTCGCCGGCCTTGGCGCCAACGAGCGCGTCTTCGAAACCAGGAATCATGCGACCGGAGCCCAGCACCAGCTGAGTGCCCTTGGCCGAACCGCCAGCGAAGGTCTCACCGTCAATCTTGCCGACGAAATCGATGGTCAGCTGGTCGCCGCTCTCGGCAGCGCGCTCGACGTTCTCGAAACGGGTGTTCTGCTTGCGCAGGATTTCCAGCATGTTGTCGACGTCGGCATCGGCGACTTCGGCCTGCAGACGCTCGATCTCGATGGCCTCGAAACCGGCCACTTCGAACTCGGGGAACACTTCGAAGGTGGCGACGTATTCCAGATCCTTGCCCTTTTCGAACACTTTCGGCTCGACGGACGGCGCGCCGGCCGGGTTCAGCTTCTCGGCAACGACGGCTTCATAGAATGTCGACTGGATCAGATCGCCCAGCGCTTCCTGACGGGCGGCTTCTTCGTAACGCTGACGGATCACGCTCATCGGCACTTTGCCGGGACGGAAACCAGGGATCTTGGCACGGCTGGCGGTCTGTTGCAGACGCTTGTTGACTTCGGTCTCGATGCGCTCGACCGGCACGCCGATGGTCATGCGGCGCTCAAGAGCGGAGGTGCTTTCAACAGAAACTTGCATGGATTTTCCTCGTTGCACAGACATAAGCCGGGCGTTCCGGCCCCAGAATGGGCAAGCATTCTAGTGGCTCGATTGACATAAGTCACCCTGCCCGTCGCGCCGAGCAAAAGCCGAGCCGCGCCCGGCGAATCACTACTTACGTCAGCCCAGCCGAAAATCGAGGACATATGCTGGCCAACTATCCCTGCACCAGACGCTTCATCCAGTCGAGTAGAACGGTAGGCAGGAGCTCAGGGCGTGGTAACAGTGCATAACGGGTTGCGCCAAATATGCGCGGCAGGTAGGCGCTGGCCTGCCGGTCGATGGTCAGGCAGAACGGCGATATACCTTGCAGCACGGCTTCCAGAACCGCCTGGCGGGTGTCCTCGACTCCGTATCGCCCTTCGTAGTCATCGTTGTCGCTAGGCTTTCCATCGGACAACACCAGCAGCAGTCGACGGGCCGCCGGCTGGCACATGAGATTGGCGCTGGCGTGACGGATCGCCGCGCCGCAGCGGGTGTAATGCTCCGGCTCCAACGACGCTATGCGTAGCGCTACCTCCTGGCCATAAGCCTCCTCGAAGGTTTTGATATCGCGGACCACCACCGCTTCCCTGCCCTGCCCTGAGAATGCCTGAATCGCATAGGGCGCACCCAGGCTCTGCAGCGCGATGCTGACCAGCAACAAGGCTTCGCGCTCGACGTCTATCACGCGTCGCCCCTGGGATATCCAGCTGTCCGTCGATCCGCTGACATCGATGAGCAGCAGGATGGCCAGGTTCCGCTCCGCGCAACGCTGCGTGCGGTACAGACGATCGGTCAGCCCGCTGCCAGCCCGCAGATTCGCAACCGCATCCACATAGGCATCCAGGTCCAGCTCATCGCCATCGACCTGACCGCGCAACCAGGCCCGATGGGTGCGCAGCAATTCGAAGCGGCGGCGAATCCCCTCGAGCAATCCCTGATGGGACTCGAGCGTTTCCGCTACCCAGACTGGATTACCCGGCGGGGCCGTGCGTACCTGCACGAGGGCGTTCTGCTCGCGGTAATGCTGCCTGCGGTAGTCCCATTCGGGATAGGCGATGCCTCGCTGCAGGGCCGAAACGCCGGGCGCAAGCGCGATAGCAGAGGCATCCGGAGGATCATCAGCCAGCAACACCTCTTTGGGTCGCCCTGGTGACGCCACCAAACGCGCCTGAGGAAGATCGCCGAGCATTTCACCGAACAGCTCCGCATCCGCATCGTCCCGATCGATGGGCCGCTGCAAGCCCATCGGGTCCTCAGCGTGGGGATGTGGCTCGTCCAGCTGGATCATCAGCGGTCCGCTTTCCTCCGATTCATCCTCATCGGGGCGCGCCTGGCGAATGTCGGGGCGTCGTTCGAGGCGCACGCTCTGCGGCGCTGCCTGAGTGGGGTCGAACTGACTCTGAGCGCCGGCGGAGTGTTGATGGTGCGGCGAAGGTGCCAACAGCATGCCGGTCCACCAATCAGCGAAGAGCGGCTCCTGACCGATGCGTTCTCCAGAGGCAGGTTCCAGCCCCCATTCAGCCAACAATCGCACGGCCAGCTCGCACGACGCTTCAGGCTTAGGTGACTGCGGAACACAATCAGCTTCGCCGATCAGCAATGCACGCACGCAAGCCTCCAGAGGGCGTCGTGCCGAACCGAATGCACTCAGCGGTGGACGACGCGTGAATGCGCAGGCCCGCAATGCCTGCACCGATTCAGCAAACCCTGGCATTTCCTCCAGCAGTTCACGCTCGGCCGCTTGGACTTCAAGTACGTGGTACAGCGCCCCGGCAAGTGGCGGGAGGCTGCGCCAGGGGCTCAGTGCACTACCGCGGCGGATGCGCATTGCCTGCTGCAAGGCCATCACTTTGTAGAGATTCGCCGCCAGTGCTCGATCAGGGATATCCAACGAGCGAGGAAGCCAGATGCTTGTGCCATCGGTTGCCGGTATTGCCGCCAATCGCTGCGGCCTGGGCGTGCGGCCGAACCAGTTGCCCAGCAAGGTCGGGCGCGCCGGCGGCTGGGCGATGCGCAGCCGATAGCTGTTGCCGAACACCGCCGACAGCAGCAGTTCCAGACGCTCCGCCACCTCGCTCAGCGATAGACTTGCCGGTGCGTCCGGCGCAGGACTGTAGCGACGCCAGAGGCGCTGGGCGAAGACCGTGGCATGCCGCGCAGCGTCGGTAAGAACCTCCTCGGCTTCGGCCATGGTCTAGATGAAGGTTCCGTCGACCAGATCGCGCATCGCTCCGACCAGGGCTTCGTCGTCCGAAAGTGGCGAGACGATTGCCGCCAGGCACGCTTCCCGAACGGGTATGCCATCGACGCAGAGTGCACCCGCGGCGATCAGCAGACGAGTACTCGGCACCTCGGCCAGGCCGCGGTCCCGCAGCGCTCGCAGCCTGCGGGCCAGCGTGACCAGGGCACGCGAAGTCGGTGCGTCGACACCACTCTCGCGCTCGACGATCTTCGCCTCCGCATCTTCGCCAGGGAAATCCAGATCCATGGCCACGAAGCGCTGGCGTGTGCTCGGCTTGAGATCCTTGAGCATGCGCTGGTAGCCCGGGTTGTAGGAGATCACCAACTGGAAGCCCGGCGCAGCCATCAGCAACTCACCGGTCTTGTCGATTGGCAGCAGGCGCCGGTGATCGGTCAAGGCATGCAAGACGACCACGGTGTCCTGGCGCGCCTCGACGACTTCATCCAGATAGCAGATGGCCCCCTCACGCACGGCGCGGGTGAGAGGGCCATCCTGCCAGACGGTACCGTCATGGCGAATAAGGAAACGCCCGATCAGGTCGCTGGCCGACAGATCATCGTGGCAAGCCACCGTGATCAGCGGCCGGTCCAGTTTCCAGGCCATATGTTCGACGAAGCGGGTCTTGCCACAGCCGGTCGGCCCTTTGAGCATGACTGCCAAGCCACGCGCATGGCAGCGCTCGAACATCGCGACTTCATTGCCGCACGGTACGTAGAACGGCTCCCCCTCACTCGCTTTCGCCAGTGGCGGGTATTCGGGCAACGTCACGTCGGGTGTACCTCCCTCTCCACAAGCACCGGCTCCGTATTATCCAGGACGAAGCGTGGCGTGTAGCGGAAGAAGTCGTAGATGAACAGGGCAACGCCCACGGTGAACAGCGACGCGGTGGCAATGAGCATCACGAAATGGATCTGAATCTTCAGCTGTGCATCCAGATAGCCCATGCCCATGATTCGCTCCAGATAGACCTGCGCAATGCCTGCGGTGGCAAACGACAGCGTCATGCCGAACATGCCGGTGATTTGCAGCCAGAATGCCCAGTAGCCCAGCGCCGTGCCCTGCTCCCGTCGTCCGGCAGTCAGCGATGGCAAGGCATAGCTGATCATCGCCATGACGATCATTGCGTAGGCACCGTAGAACGCGGCATGGCCGTGCATCGCGGTGATTAGCGTGCCATGGGTCCATTTGTTGACGCTCGGCCAGGTGTGAGCCAAGCCCAGTAGCCCGGCACCGAACAGGGAGAACAGCGCACTGCCGATCGTCCAGTGCAACGCCAGCGTATTCGGGTGCGCCAGCCCCGAGCGACGCATGGCGCCGTAGGCATAGGCGGCCATGCCAACGAGCGCGAGCGGCTCAAGCGCGCTGAAAAACCCGCCAACGGGCAGCCAGTAAGTGGGTACGCCGACCCAGTAATAGTGGTGCGCCGTGCCGAGGATTCCGGCGAGAAATACCAGACCGACGATCACGTACAGCCATTTCTCCATGACTTCCCGATCCGCACCGGACAAGCGGATCAGCAGGTAGGCCAGGAAGCCGCCCATGATCATCATCCAGACGCCTTCGACCCACAGATGAATCGTCCACCAGCGATAGAAAATGGAAACCGTGTAGTTCTCGTAATGCAGCAACGCCGGCAAGTACAGGAGTGCGGCACTGACAAAGCCGATCATCAACACTGCTTCGGTCGTGGTGAAACGCCCCGCTTTGCGGATCGTCATGCCGATGTTGTAGAGGAAGATCAGCATGCAGATGACGATGACGATCTTGTGCGGCAACGGCTGCTCGAGCAGCTTGTTGCCGGTGCCGTAACGGAACAGGTAGCCAATGATCGCCGTAACGCCCATCAGCGTCCAAAGCACAAGCTGTACATAGGCCAGCTTGGTGCTATGCAGCTCGGCGCGCGACTCTTCCGGAATCATCCAGTAGGTCGCCCCCATGAAGCCGGTCAGTACCCAGACGATCAGCAGGTTGGTGTGAATCACCTTGGTCACGTCGAAAGGCAGGATATACAACAGCGGGTCCGGCCCGATGTACTTGGTTGCCGAGAGCAGGCCGAACACCAGCTGCAGGCCGAACAACACCATCGCGACCGCGAAGTACCAGTAGGCGACCGATTGGGACTGATAGCGCATCGTAGTTTCCCCTTGAAGCGAACGTGGGTCGGCTTGGCCGTCGTGTCACTTGAGCGTTTCGAGATAGGCCGTCAGCTGATCGATCTGCTCATCCGTCAGGCTGCCGTCGTAACCGGTCGGCATGAACGAGGTGCCGTCTGCCGAATACATCGCGCCGGGAACGATGTGCGCGCTGGGTGACACGATCGACTCGCGGATATAACCGCGCGCATCCTGCGCCTGCCCTTGGTAGTCGGGCGACGCGACGATAGCCGCCGCCCGAGTTGCAATACCGGCGAGCGTGGGGCCAGCCATATCAGCGCCGGGTGCGGTGGAGTGGCAGGCATTGCAGGCAGGCACTGCGCCTCGGAAAACCTGCTCACCCAGCGCACGCTCGTCATCCCCGGCATCCACCGGCCGGGCACCAGGCGGTATATCACTGCGCTGCTCGCCGCCAGTCTTCAGTGTGTCTGCACCCGGCACGAAACTGCCGGTCACCAGGATCGGTCGCGGCGGCCAGCCCTGGTTGTCCACCTTGCTGACCCAGTCGAGAAAGGCGATCAGGTCACTGATTTCGTCTTCGGCCAGGTCCTGTTTCGGCATCAGACGCCGATGGATCTTCTCGTCGTAGAACTTCGAGGGATCGCGCATATAAGCCTTCAGATACGGCTCGCCGCGATGCTGGGTGATCTTCGTCAGATCGGGCGCGTAGTACGCGCCCTCGCCGAACAACGTGTGGCAGTTGATGCAGTTGTATTTGTGCCAGACATCCATCCCGTGCTTGACCTCCGCCGTGATGCTGTCGGCATTGGTCAGCTTGGGAAACTGCCGGTGGCTATCCACCGTCAGCCCGATGAACACGAGCGTCGCCACACCGGTTGCAGCAATCGCGAAGAGCCTCGCTTGACGGTTGTTCATGGCGTGCCCTCAGACATTGATGCCTGTCCAGTGAATGAGCGTCATCGTGAATGCATAGAGCATCGCGCCGAACATCAGCGCCAGCACGACCACACTCAGGATCTTCAACGGGCCGTAGAGCTTTCGAGCCTGCATGCTTTCTCCTTCGCAGCGTTAGCTGCCGTATAAGCAAACCGCGCTCAGTGCCCGGAGTGCGGATCAATCGGTTCGGGGCTGGAGAAGATCGAGGAATCCGCGTCGCCCTTCACCGTCAGCACACCGCTCAGGCCTTTCTCGGCGCGCGACAGGGCGTGATCAACGAGGATGTATCTGCCCGGGTAATCCGCGACGAACTCGACCATGGTCGCTCCGCCGGCAGGTACGAGGGTCGTCTGCACATCCGTCAGCGGCGGACTGGTCAGCGAAGCCTGGTCGAAGACCTTGTCGAAGATTTCACCGATCACATGAAAGCTGGAGATCAGGTTGGGGCCACCGACTCCGAAGAAGATGCGCACGCTGTCGCCTGCGTTGACTTCCATCTTGTGGGTCTTGGTCAGCGCATCGGTCGCGCCGTTGAACATCATGTGTTGCGGCGTTTCACCCAGCAGCATGTCCAGCGAGAACTCGTGCAGGCCGCGTGCCCCCCTGGGGCTGGCGGTGTACAGCTCACCCTGCATTACATAGAACTCGTGATCGACCTTCGGCAATCCACCCTCCGGCTCGACCAGAATCAGTCCGTACATGCCGTTACTGATGTGCTGAGCAACCATCGGCGTAGCGCAGTGATAGACGTATAGCCCCGGCTGCAATGCCTTGAAGGTGAAGGAGCGTGTTTGCCCCGGTGCCACCTGGGTAACCGCCGCACCACCACCCGGGCCGGTCACGGCGTGCAGATCAATGGAATGGATATGGGCGCTGTCAGGCTCGTTACTGAGATTAAGGGTGACGGTATCGCCCTCGCGTATCCGCACCATGGGGCCGGGCACCGTGCCGTCGAACGTCCAGAATTTGTAGGTACTCCCGTCGGCGAGGCGGCCCTCCTCCTCGGTCGTGCGAAGGTCAAGGGTGATGCTCTTCGGCTCACGGTCACCAACCGGCTCACCTACCTGCATCGGATCCTTGGACAAATCCTTGCCTTGTTCGACGACCGCCGCCGGTCCATCGCCCACAATCAGCTTGCCGACCATTCCCGCAGCCTTGTGGCCAGGCAGTGTGCAGTAGTACTCGAACGTCCCGCTTTTGGTCGCACGAAACACGATTCCGGTCGCCGCGCCTTTGCCGGAAATTTCGCTGGACGCAGCGTCGAATTCAGGTATGGCGATATCATGCACTGCGCCGTCGCCATTGATCAGATTGATCTGAACCACCGCACCTTCGGGCACCCGCAATTCGGGATTCACTTCGCCACGCGTCGGGCCGGACTCACTGACATAGACGAGTTTTCCATCTGCGATGTCGGTCCTAAGTGTAATCGTGACATCTGGGCGGTAACTTACATCGCTACTGGATTTCGCTTGCGCCCAAAGGACACTTGGTAAAACCAGTAACACGAGCAGCAGAACTCTAGAACAATGGCGCATGCCTGGCCCTCTTAACATCGAGTTGATCTCGACCATCAGTTTAGTCACGAGAAAACTATCCGTCGGAGTAAAAAGTTGCGGCGCACCCTATCAATTCAAAAGAAGCTTATTAAAAGCGCAGAATAATTGATCTGGTATTAATCCCAGATAAGGAAAGAATTGATTCGAGTCAAGCTTGGCGCAGGCATGGCAGCCAGCGTATACGGCGCGGAATTAATACCAGTATTGAGATGTGCTTGAGTTTTGGCGACGAGGCTGCCGACAGGCGGTCAGAGGTCGTCCTCTACCGTCGATAAAGAGAGCAGACGGATAGATACCGGGCTACAATCGTCAGCCATTTTTAATGGGATAGCGCTAGTCCATATCCAGCAGAACGCCCGCTGAGATATCAAAAATTTTTCTGTAAGTGTTCAATTGCGCGACAAGATCAATACGCACGTAACCGCTAATCTAATTTCATTGAAAATGAGCCGCTATTTATAAGCTCCCGCTTCTCTCTCTTTAAGGCGAAATGAGCTCGTTTTGAAAGAGGCGCTCCTACAGCTCTTCTATTACGGCTAACAGACGTGATTTCGCTACATTTGCGCGCCAGAGGTTTGGGCGATAACGTTATGCCACCTTTCCCGACCATTCCGATCATGACCAAGCCCCGCTCCTGTCCGGCCCTGCAGCTGGACAACCAACTCTGCTTCGCTTT
>Ga0209347_1005410_pt1 | contig 12153 bp, 8 predicted proteins | sample AutmiccommuBRH23_FD_187382 | JGI IMG/M metagenome (GOLD analysis project Ga0209347, IMG submission 187382) | Deep subsurface microbial communities from Mt. Terri, Switzerland - Autotrophic microbial communities BRH/23 (SPAdes) (version 2) | ecosystem: Environmental > Aquatic > Deep subsurface >...
ATGCCGGAGTGAAGAATTCTGGCCAACACAGTCACGAGTACTTTCTGCCTCGAATTTGCACCTTAATTCGGGTAAACTTCATTCGTATTTTCATTCAAGGTATTTCAACGTGATTATAAAAATTCTTAAGAACTTCAGAGAAGATGATTTTAAAAAATTTATCATTTTTATTTATTTGTTGTGCTTAGGTATAAATGGTTGCGGCACGATAATCTCTCAGCATGATTCTCGCATAATTTTTTCCAAAAAAAGAGAATTCGGAAAGTACAAAGATCAACGTTGTTACTTTCCAGTAACAAATGCCTTTAGCGGTATAACATTAGATTTACAGCTGTTTACTTATCCTGCACTTTGCCCCTGCGAAGGAGAAGCGGGTATGATTCTTGGGGCAATGTGGCCTGTATTGCTACCAATATCCGTCATCGATTTGCCATTAAGCTTATCGGCCGATATTATAATTCTTCCGTACACGGTTCCCCGGCAGGTTAAATATGGCAACATTATTGAGGCATGTCATTAAACCTGCACGGCCAATTGTGAGTCGATTAAGCTATCTCCTTTTTTATATGAGCACTATTTTGGCAATCGGCACGATTTTTTTATCTCACATGGGGAAAAATAATTTCCCTGGTACATATAGCGGTTTGATGATTCAGTATCAGGAATATTCAAAAATGACCAAAAGAGCTCCAACAAATACTTTACTCCAGCCCCCTGATGAGCACCATGCTGGCCAAAAGGTGCAAGTGCGGGATCCCTTCAAAATTACACAATGGTTCCGCCAAGAGGATATCTATACTACACGAAGCGACTGTCTTCGATAGAGATTGCGTTTTGAGCTGCATGAACCAGAAAGGATGATCGGGACACACCTCTTTTTTTCTTTGCCCGCCGGTCGGTTCACCGGCCGGCGGGCTGCCTGAACTCGATCAGCACATCGCCCGTATCGACCGCGTCCCCGGTTCCGACCCGCACCGCCCCCACGATCCCGTCCCGGGGGGACGCGACGCCGCTTTCCATTTTCATCGACTCCAGGATGACTACTTCCTGCCCCCGGTAGACCCGCTCCCCCGACGTCACCCGGATATCGACCACCTGGCCGGGCATGGGACAGAGGATCGCCTTGTGATCGGCCTTTTCCCGGGGGGCCGGCATCCAGGCGGCCAGTTCCCATTCCCGGGGGGTGTAGATCTCGAATACCCGGTTGATGCCGCAAAACGCGGCGGCGATGAAATTGCCGTGGTAACTGAGGATGAACCGGTGGGTCTCGCCGTTGACCGTGAGCTTCAGGCGGCGGCGGTAAAATTCGAACGGCGGGGTCGCCACGTCATATCCGGTATCATTGACGACAAAGCGCCAGCGCCCATCGGCCGCGTTTCCTTCCAGCGATACACAGAACGTGTTCTCCCGGCATTTTACGATGTAATCGTGCCGCCGATCCTCCGCCGGACGGATGCCGATGGGAGAGACCATCGGTCTGAGCGATTCCCGGACCAGCCCCATCCGGCAGTGATAAACCAGGGTGCTGGTGAGGGCGAGCAGGTTCAGGTGCTCCGGGTCGGGGGGCTCCAGGGCCCGGGCGCCGGTGAAGTTCTCCGGGATGAAATCGGTGGACAGTTTTCCGTCCCGGAAGGCCGCCAGGTTGAGGATCCGGTTGACGAAATCGGCGCTGGTGACAACCCCCTCCACGTGGTAGCCGTTCAATGCGCTGATCAGCCCCTGCCGGGCGGCTTCCCGGGTTTCCCCCCAGGCGATCACCTTGGCCAGCAGCGAATCGTAGTAGACGCTGACCAGGCTTCCGGCGTGGATCCCGCTGTCGACCCGGACATCCGGCTCCCGGGGTTCGGCGTACCGGGTGATCATCCCGGTGGCCGGAAAGAATCCCTTTTCCGGGTCCTCGGCGTTGATCCGGGCCTCGATGGCCCACCCGTTCAGGACCAGGTCGGCCTGGGCCAGGGGGAGCGGTTCCCCGGCCGCCACCCGGAACTGGAGTTCCACCAGGTCGAGGCCGGTGACCATCTCGGTGACCGGGTGCTCCACCTGGAGCCGGGTATTCATCTCCAGGAAATAAAAGTGCCCCTCCCCGTCCATGACGAATTCGACCGTCCCGGCGCTGACGTACCCGGCGGCCCGGGCCAGCCGGCAGGCGACCGCCCCCATTTTCGCCCGGCGCTCGGGGGTGAGCGCCAGCGAGGGCGCCTCTTCGATGACTTTCTGATATCGTCGCTGGATGGAGCATTCCCTTTCGCCCAGGTGGATCACGTTGCCGTGCCGGTCGGCGATCACCTGGATTTCGATGTGCCTGGGGCGGACGATGTATTTTTCGATGAAGACCCGGTCGTCGCCGAACGCCTTCATCGCCTCGGCGCGGCTCGATTTAAGGGCGGATTCGAGTTCCGCTTCGCCGTGGACGATCCGCATTCCCTTGCCGCCGCCCCCGGCCGCCGGCTTGACCAGCACCGGCCAGCCGATCGCTTCGGCCGCGGCCCGCGCCTCGGTCAGTTCAACCACCGGGTCGGTGCCGCCGGGGATGATCGGCACGCCGGCGGTTTCGGCAAGTTTCCGGGAGGCCATCTTATCGCCGAGCATGGCGATGGCCGATGCCGGGGGACCGACAAACACGATCCCGGCCGCTGCCACCCTTTCGGCGAAACGGGCGTTTTCGGACAAAAACCCGTACCCCGGGTGGATGGCGTCGCACCCGCGTTCGGTGGCGATATCGATCAGCTTTTCCAAATCAAGATACGATTCGGCGGCGGTTCTTCCCCCCGTGGCCACGGCGTCGTCGGCTTCGAGGACATGAAGGCTCCGGATATCCGGGTCGGAGTGGACGGCGACCGTGGGGATGCCGAGCCGCCGGCAGGTGCGGATGACGCGGACGGCGATTTCGCCGCGATTGGCGATCAGGATCTTCTTGAACATGTGCGAAGGCCTCACAGGGGAATGTTGCCGTGTTTGCGATCCGGCCGCTCCACGGTTTTCCCCTCCAGAAACTGGAGGGTCCGGATCAGCTGGTGCCGGGTGTCGCGGGGGAAGATCACGTCGTCGATGTACCCCCGCCGGGCCGCGAGAAACGGGTTGACGAATTTCCGGCGGTATTCCTCCATCCGTTCGGTCAGCACCGCCTGGGGGTCGTCGGCTTGACGGATATCGCGCCGGTAGATCACCTCGGCCGCCCCCTTGGGCCCCATCACCGCGATTTCCGCCGAAGGCCAGGCGTAGTTCACATCGCAGTGAATGTGTTTGGAGTTCATCACCAGGTAGGCGCCGCCGTAGGATTTACGGACGATGACGGAAATCCGGGGGACCGTCGCCTCGACAAAGGCATAGAGGAGCTTGGCCCCGTGACGGATGATCCCGCCGTGTTCCTGCACCGGGCCGGGCATGAACCCGGGGACGTCGACCAGGCTGATCAGCGGGATGTTGAAGGCGTCGCAGAACCGGACGAACCGGGCCGCCTTGACCGAGGCGTCGTTGTCGAGGACCCCGGCAAGTACCGCCGGCTGGTTGGCCACCAGGCCGACCGCCTGGCCGCCGAGCCGGCCGAACCCGCAGATGATGTTCCGGGCGAAACCGGCATGGACTTCCAGGAATTCGGAGCCGTCGAGGATGCTGTAGATCAGCACGTTCATGTCGTAGGTCTGCTCCGGGTTCGCCGGTACCAGGTAGTCGAGGGCCGGGTCGGTCCGCCCGGGCGGGTCGCGCAGGTCCAGAAAGGGGGCTTTCTGCCGGTTGTTCGAGGGGAGGTAGTTGAAGAGCCGCCGGACCTCGCGCAGGCAGAGGATATCGTTGGGGAGGGTGAAGTGGGAGACCCCGCTTTTTGCCCCGTGGACAAGCGCCCCGCCCAGGTCGTCGGCGGTGATCTCCTGGTGGATGACCGTCCGGACCACGTTGGGGCCGGTGACGAACATGAAAGCGGCATTCTCCACCATGAAGACGAAATCGGTCATCGACGGGCTGTAGACCGCCCCCCCGGCGCACGGCCCCATGATGCACGAAATCTGGGGGACCACCCCGCTTGCCTTGACGTTGCGGAAGAAGATCTCCCCGTAGGCGGCCAGGGCGTCGACCCCTTCCTGGATCCGCGCCCCGCCGGAATCGTTCAGCCCGATGACCGGGCAGCCGACCCGGACGGCCATGTCCATCACCTTACAGATCTTCTGGGAATGGGCCTCGCCGAGGGACCCGCCGATCACGGTGAAGTCCTGGCTGAAGACGCAGACCTCCCGGCCGTCGATGGTGCCGTGGCCGGTGACCACCCCGTCGCCGGGATAGGTCCGGGTGTCGCCGATGGCGCTCCCCCGGCCGGTCTTGATCATGTCGAACTCCTCGAACGATCCATTGTCGAGCAGAAGTTCGAGCCGCTCCCGGGCGGTCAGCTTCCCCTTGGCGTGCTGGATGTCGATCTGGCTGCCGCCGCCGCACTGCAGGGCCTCGCACCGGAGCGACGCCAGGGTGGCGATATTGTCCTGTTCCGGGCCGTCCATGGCTGTTCCTCCATTCGGGAATTTTAGGTTTTCGATAACCCAAAAATACCGTGGAAGAACCGGTTCGGCAAACGGAAGGATGACCGAATGAGGCGTATATACTTGTTGTACGCCGCAGTGACGAAGGGTGAAGCGCAACGCAGAAGTTGGACTTCCAAGGAACTTGATTCAGAAACCCGGCCGCGAATGGCTCGGATCGTAGGATGTGCTGACGCAGGAAGCGCATCAATCGGCTTGATGCGCTTCCTGCGTCAGCACATCCTACGTAATGGCCAAAGACGTTACTTTCCGTAATAACGCGGCATAGCCGAGTTGGTCAGCTTTTTACAAAGCCATCGCCATTAAAAGAAAACACTCCAGAGCGCCTGTACTTCATAGCGCTCCTCCGGGGAGACGTTTTCCCACTCGAAATCTATTGAAGCCTGGTGATTTCGGGCGATCCGCCGGGTGGCGATGACATTCGTGCGGTAATGGGTGTGGGAATCGCCAGCGAAAAATCGGAGTGCGCGGGCGCTGAGGTGGATTCGGGCGGCTTTTCCCGCCTGAAGGATTGTGCCGACCGCTGCGCCGCCGCCGAAGGCATAATCTGCATCCAGATCGTTTCCAATATTGAACTCGGTTTCGGCCAGCAAATGGCATAAGCCGAGAATTGGAACCCGGGCGGAATATCCGGCCCCGACATTCGCCTTGTAAAAAAGTGCGTCGCTGTCGCCGCCGATCGGCTTCCGGTCCCAGCCGGTGTTAGCCAGCCAGGAGATCGGTTTGAAGTACGCATCGACCGGGGTAAGCGAAACGATATCAATAATGTCGAGCTGCCGCAGCGCAAATCGGTCGTCTTCCGGATAATACCGTCCCCGCAAATCTCCAATTTCAAGCTGGGCCCCCTGATTATTGATGAAATCCGGATCGGTCAGGTCGGTTAACGTCTGTCGATACCGCAACTCGTAAAAGAGATCTCCGCCGCTTGCGCCGACCCCGGCGCTCAGGCGCCTGGAATCATGCCCCTGTTCCGGGTAAGGGGGCGTCGGGATTTTTTCAACCGGATCCGATTCCGATTGCCCCAGCGTGCTGCGCGCCTTCAGGGTGGCCACCAGCTGTTTCCGGTATTCGGGTCGCTCGATATCGCCGTTTATAAACCGGTATTGCACGACCTCGCCGGCAAGGTCGAGTATCCGGATTTTTTCCTCCAGCCCGATTTTTTCTTCAAGAATCGCGCCGGGCTCGGTCTCCCCTCTGACGGTAGAGAGGACCCGGCCGACTTCGCCGCCCTCCAGGAAATTGAACAGGAAGTTGATGCGCGTGGCCTTGGCGGGCCGGTATTGCACCCCGGCGATCAGCCCTTCTTCGCGAATTGCCTTTATGGTGTCGATGGGGATTGCCGATATATGGAATCGGTCCGTCAGATGGACCGACGGGCGGGCCGCCTCGATCAGGTAGAGGATCCCCTGGGAGCAATTTTCAGTGAAGAAATAATAATCGGTATAGATTTGTTCAAGTTCCCGGATGTGGCGGATCATCCGCCGGAGTTCCTCCAGGGTCAGGTTCAGCTCGTATTCCCAGATGTCGCGCTGGCCGATATCGCTGTATTCCGCAATCTTCTTATAATAGGGCATTACCGAGTAATACCCTTTGAACTGTCCGGTCAGTCCCTTCACGGCCAGCATCGCTCCGTTGTACCCTTCCGTGTAGGCGGCGAAATTGACCGCATTCGACAGGCGTCTACTGGTATACGCCGTATCGATGATCAGGAGTGTATGACCAAAGATGGAGGCCGGATTGTTCATGTTGTAGGTGGGGAAAACCAGGCTTACCCGCCGGGGTTCGATATCGTCGATCCCCGGGCATTCGCGGTCCGGAAGGGAGGGTACGGCGTCGTTCCCCAGCATTTCCCTCAGCCAGTGGAAACGGGCATGAAACCGGCAAACTTCATTTTCACCGGATTCGGGGTCGAAAAGGAGGCGGATGGTGGCGGCGAGTTCGGCTTCCGGATCGGTCTTGCCGTTTTGGGCGACAAAGAATTTCGGATCGTCCACCTGGCTTTCGATACCGGAGAACGTCTTTTTGTAATGGAGGAGAATATGCCAGTAACGGTCTTCGTGAAGACGCTTTTCCCTCGCGGCCTGGAGAAGCTGCGACACGCTGCCGGAATCGCCGGCAATCACGCCCGCACCCGACAGTAAAACCGACAGGACCAGAACAACCGGGAAAAGAAGACGCCAAAAAAACGATACGGCCCCGGGTTGCCGGGAACCGTATCGTTTTTCTAAATAGAGCGAAAAATGCGGATCAGGAATTGGAACTGAGGATGGTCGAAATTTCATTTGCAACGTTTTCGTTGGTGACATCGTCACTGGCGTAAATCCGGTCAAAATTCTTCTGCAGGTCCGAATAGAAGTTGGGGCGCTGATCGGCCGGGATATTGGCGATTTCCGCGAGGGCATCGAGCGATTCGCCTTCACCCTTGGCGATATCGACGGCCAGTTCATCCATGTTGTCGGCAACGAAAATATTCAGATGTTCCATCACGGCCAGTTTCTGGGGTGTCCCGCAGCCAAGCGTCCCGGTCGACATGGCGAATGTCTGATTGCCGCTGATGCCGTTGAGAAATGTTCCGACCAGTTTCCAGACCAGACCGGTTTCGTTGCCGATAGCATAACCGCCAAGGCCGCAGCCGCAATCTTCCCGGACGGTATTGTCGGCAATGGCGACGGAAGCCATGCAGACGAGACATAAGCAGATCAGAACCATCGTGTAAATCTTTTTCATTATGGACCTCCTTGATGAGATGTATGACGCCCCGGTTCTCCCCATGAGAATCGGGGGAATAAATGGATGACACTTCCTCCGGCTTATATATAGTAGTTCTACCTCCGGGCGCAAATGCTTTGTGAATTCCTTCATGAATGGCATCGCCCGCCGGATTCACCAACCCCTTGTGTTGTCCTCTGTAATCCGATAAGAAGAACCCGTGTCGTCGATAACCCGGACAATGCCGGCGGTTTTTTGTAAGATTATCCGTTTATGGACTCGTAAAAAGTCAATTTTTTGATGGCAAAGTAAAAAGCTCCAAATTCAAGGCGGGCGAATCCCGAGGAATGAGGCGTACTTGCCGTACGCCGCAGTGACGAGGGATGAAGCGCAACGCGGAAGTTGGACTTTTTACGAAGCCATCATCAGTTAACAGGAATTCAAACGATCATGATCACACTGCTCGATTACGGCGCTGGAAACGTCCGCAGCGTCATCAATGCCATTGAAAAACTGGGCGAGACCGTCCATGTGGCCACCTCGCCGGAGGAGATCCGGTCGGCCCGGAAGCTGGTCTTCCCGGGAGTGGGAAACTTCGGCCGGATGATGGAGGTGCTGCGGGAAAAAGGGTGTATTGAACCGCTGCTCGACTACCTGCACGCCGACCGCCCGTTTCTCGGCATCTGCCTGGGACTCCAGGCGCTTTTCGACAGCAGCGAGGAAGCCCCGGGCGTGCCCGGCCTCGGGTTCATTTCCGGGACGGTCCGGCGTTTCGAGTTCGATATCGATCTTTCCGTCCCCCACATCGGGTGGAACGGTATCGCCTTACAGAAAGACATCCCCCTGTTTAACGGGTTGACCGGCAACGAAAAATTCTATTTCGTCCATTCCTACCACGTGGTGCCGGAAAACCCCGCGGATGCCCTGACCCGGACCGATTACGGGATCGGGTTCGTCAGCAGCATCGCCCGGGGAAACGTTGTGGCCACCCAGTTCCACCCGGAAAAAAGCGGCGCGGCGGGACTAGCCGTTTTCAAAAACTTTCTGGCCCCGTCGGCGGAAGCCCCTGCGCCGGTCCGCCAATCGGGCGGAACCCGCCTGGCCAAGCGGATCGTGGCCTGCCTCGACGTGCGGACCAACGATGCCGGCGACCTGGTGGTCACCAAGGGGGACCAGTACGACGTGCGCGACAAGGGGGAGGTGCGCAACCTGGGAAAACCGGTGGAACTGGCCCGGCGGTACTACGAGGAAGGGGCCGATGAAATCACGTTTTTAAACATCACCGGGTTCCGGGATTTTCCCCTGGAAGACATGCCGATGCTCGACGTGCTCCGCCAGACCTCGCGCCACGTGTTCGTGCCGTTGACCATCGGGGGCGGCATCCGGGAATTCACCGACAAAGACGGACGGCACTATTCGTCGCTTGAAGTCGCCGCCGAATACTTCCGGTCCGGCGCGGACAAGATCTCCATCGGAAGCGACGCGGTGATGATCGTGGAGGCGTTCCTGGCCTCGGGGATAAAAACCGGGACAAGCGCCATCGAGCAGATCTCCCGGGTTTACGGCAATCAGGCGGTGGTCATCTCCATCGACCCCCGGCGCGTCTATGTGGATAAACCGGACGGGATTCCCCAGCATGTCATCGAAACGAAAATTCCCGGGCCGAACGGGGAGCGGTACTGCTGGTTCCAGTGCACCATCAAGGGGGGGCGGGAAGGGCGCCCCGTCGACGCGGTCACCCTGGCCAACGTGTGCGAACTGCTCGGGGCCGGCGAGATTCTCTTGAATTCCATCGACCGGGACGGCACCAACTCGGGGTTCGACATCGAATTGATCCGGGCGGTTGCCGAAGCGGTCACCATCCCGGTGATCGCCTCGTCCGGGGCGGGAAATCCCGAACATTTCCGGGAAGTGTTCGCCGAAACGGATGTGGAGGCCGCCCTGGCCGCCGGCATTTTCCACCGGAAAGAGGTGCCGATTGATGAAGTGAAGGATTATCTTAAGAGGAGTATTGAGATCCGGAAATGACCATTACGGATTAAATACGAAATCCGAACTTGAGGGACTGTTCACTTCGGGGTTTCGCGCTTAAGCGTATAGAATTGTGTCATTTCGGATTTCAAGTTATTGATTTACAGCCGAAAGAACCGATATTTCTCCACCATTCCTTTAACTGGAGCCTTCATGACAGACGACCGGCTTCGCCAATTAGGTCCGCGCCAGCAGAAGGGAGAACCGGTTGGCATGTACTCCGTCTGCTCGTCCCATCCCGCGGTGCTTGAAACCGCCTTCCAACAGGCCAATGCCGACGGAAGCGAACTCCTCATCGAAGCGACCTGCAACCAGGTCAACCAAGGCGGCGGGTATGCCGGGATGACCCCGGCCGGTTTCGTCCGGTACGTGCGCGACCTGGCCGGCGGGACAGGGTTTCCCCACGAACGGCTCCTGATCGGTGGCGACCACCTCGGTCCCCATGTCTGGCGGAAGGAACCGGCCGAAAGTGCCATGGCCAAGGCGATCACCCTGGTAGCCGATTGTGTCGCGGCCGGGTATGCAAAAATCCATCTTGATGCCGGCATGCCCCTGGGCGATGATCCGGGCGACCGGATCTCCATGGCCGTATCGGCCAGACGAACCGCGACCCTCTGCCGGACCGCAGAGGCCGCCCGCACCCGGCAGCAGCGGGATACCGGCTGGCCGGTCTACGTCATCGGCGCCGAAGCCCCGGTTCCTGGCGGCTCCCTGGTGGATGCCGACCGGGTGCCGGTGACCCGGCCGGAGGAAATTCGCGATTTCCTGGAGGTCTGCCGCCGGCACTTCATCGACGCCGGCCTCGATGATGCCTGGGAACGGATAATCGCGGTGGTGGTCCAGCCGGGGATCGATTTCGGGGAAACCGGGTTCGCCCCCTATGATCGGGAAAAAGCCCGCCCCTTGTCCCGCTTCCATGATGTCCTTCCCCCCGGGATGACCTACGAGATCCACGGGACGGATTTCCAGCCGCCCGATTCGCTTTCCCGGCTGGTCGAGGATCATTTTCCCCTGCTCAAGACCGGGCCGGTGCTGACGTTTGCCTTCCGGGAGGCCGTCTTCGCTCTTTCCCAAATCGAAACGGAATGGCTGGGAGGGAAAAAAGGGGTTCGTTTGTCGGAAATTCGCACCATCATTGACAATGAGATGCACCAATTTCCGGATTTCTGGGCGTCCCATCATGCCGGTGACGCGGAGGAGGTCCGATGGCGGCGGGCATTCAGTTTCCTCGACAGGATTCGCTACTACTGGCCGCGGCCGGGCGTCGAAGCCGCATTGAGCCGATTGCTGGCCAATCTCAATCGTCCTATTCCACTTCCCCTGATTTCACAGTATTTCCCGGACCTTTTTCCGGCGGTCGCCGCCGGTGAACTCCCAGCTGAACCGCAATTCCTGATCCGCCACCGTATCCGCGCCGCGCTGCTTCCCTATGCCCGGGCCTGCATGATGGCAACGTAAAAAGCCCAACTTCTGCGTTGCGCTTCATCCCTCGTCACTTCGGCGTACGACAAGTACGCCTCATTTCTCGGGATTCGCGCGCCTTGAATTTGGGGCTTTTTACGTTGCCATCAAAAACCGACTTTTTACGAGTTCATCAATCGTAATCGCGTACGAGATGATCTGAACCATGAAGGACATGAAGGGCCATGAAGAACCGCTCTTTTTGAAAAAATCTTCATGGCCCTTCATGATCAAATACCCGCTGGGGGGATAATCTCATTCTTTCTATATCCTCCGTGGCTCGTGGTTAAATCGTTTTATTTCATCAGGAATTTAAAGGCCAGGGGCGGGTTTGAAACCCGCCCCTACGGCACATCCATTACTCTGAAAAATCATCATAATTGCATTGACAAAAAAATAATAATTTACTTAAACGTCAACTATGTTTTAAGGTAGATACTTTTCCGCAAGCGGCGGGTCTATCTCGGCGTGTGCCGGATTTCATCATCAAACCTCTTCAAAAGAATGGCTATGCGAAACGATCTCATTGAAATCAGGTGGCACGGGCGCGGCGGACAGGGGGCGATTACGGCCGCCAAGATCGTTGCGAACGCGGCCTTCCATTCCGGGTACAGCGGCGTGGTCATGGCGCCCACCTTCGGCACCGAACGGCGGGGAGCCCCGGTACTCACGTCACTGAAGTTCGCCCGGACGAAAATTTACGATCTTTCCCCGATATCCGAACCCGACATGGTGATCGTCCTCGACCACCTGCTGGTGGAGGAAGTCAATGTGGCCGCCGGACTCAAGCCGGGCGGACTGATCATTATCAACTCGCCACGGCCTCCCGAAACATTCGTCTTCAGTAACGGCACGCGGGTGGCCACGGCCGATGTCACCACCATCGCCCTCCAGGCCGGTCTTCCGTCGGGAATCGTCAACACCGGCATCATCGGCGCATTCGGGAAAGCAGCCGGGCTTATCGATATCAACACCCTTTGTCAGGAAATCGAGGTGGAATTCGCGGGAAAACGCCCGGAAAAAAATGCCGCGGCCGCCCGGGCCACCTACGATAATACGCGTATTGCAGGAGGCGCTGGTCAATGAAAAAAGAAAAATTCGGCTGCCGGAAATCCCACAGCGAACCGGGTCCGGGAGACGGCGGACGCACCGGTTCCTGGCGGGTGCTGCGACCGGTCATCGATCTCGATAAATGCATCCCGGCCAAAACGGGTAAACCTTCCTGTTTTTCCTGCTGGCTCTACTGCCCGGACGGGGTGATCACCAAAACCGTCCCCCCGACGATCGATTATGAGTACTGCAAAGGTTGCGAAATCTGCGCAGAGGAATGTCCGGCCGGCGCCATTACCATGGTGGAGGAAACGCTGCTGATCCTGGAGGAGGATAAATAGTCCCATGCATATCATCGAATCCGGCAACGTGGCCG
>Ga0209347_1005411_pt1 | contig 12150 bp, 5 predicted proteins | sample AutmiccommuBRH23_FD_187382 | JGI IMG/M metagenome (GOLD analysis project Ga0209347, IMG submission 187382) | Deep subsurface microbial communities from Mt. Terri, Switzerland - Autotrophic microbial communities BRH/23 (SPAdes) (version 2) | ecosystem: Environmental > Aquatic > Deep subsurface >...
TTGCCCCTGTCAGCATACCGTGTGGCTATCTCGAGGGCGGAACGCGCCAGACCCAGTGCCCCACCTGCACTGGTCATCCTCTCCGGAATCATCATCTGATTGAAGATCTCAAAGGCGCCATTCTCCTGCCCGATCAGGTTCTCCACTGGTACCCGGACATTCCGAAAATAAACTCGACCCGTTCCTCCACCGCGCGCCCCCATCAGCCCGTATACATGCTGGACTTCCACACCTTCACCTCGTTCTACCAGGAAAGCGCTGATCGCCCGCTTGCTGGCAAGATCCGGGTTTGTACGGGCGTATACCAGAAAAAGATCTGCTCCCTCTGCACCGACGATAAATCGTTTCTGCCCGTTCAGAATGAATACATCACCAGCGCGCTGAGCAGTTGCAGTCGCCCCAAAGAAATCTGAACCACCGCGCGGTTCTGTCAACGCTTCAGCCACAGTCACTCTGCCGGCCAGGATTGGCTTGAGATATTTTTCTTTTTGCTCAGGCGAACCGAATACGTGGATCGCTTCGCCGACGATTGACGGCAAAGAGTACAGGCATGCCAGACTGGCGCCTAACACGCCGATCTCCTCCAGCGCCAATACTTCATGTGACCAGCCGAGGCCGCGCCCACCCCACTCCACAGGGAAACGCAGCCCAAGCAGATGGCTCGCTCCTAATTTCTGGATATACTCACGCGGATAATGAATTTTCTCAGAATCCATATCCAGAATTAACTGACGCGTCACTCCTTTTTTAGCAAATGAACGCGCTTCATCGCGCAAGCTGCGTTGTTCTGGCGTCAAAGTAAAATCATTCATGCTTTTCCTCCTCGCTGATCGTTAAAACCAGTATACAGGCTTTCTTTGCACGATTCAATAGAAACTGACTTATCGCAGTAAAAATTTGGGCTATTCTTGTACGGCAGTGGGACTTGGGATCAAGTATGCGTGGCAACCGTTGACCTGGGATATCGAGCCTGCTTTATTTTAATAATCGACGTTGTCCGTGTGGAAAAAATTAATACTTATCAGAACGCACTGGGTTAGATCACGTAAACCCGCGGGATTTCCTGTTTGATCCTATAGCAGAAGGTTGCAGAAGCTACCAGCCCTGGAGCGACCCGAATCCATTCAAACCCCCATATATAGGCCCATAATACACAGAAACCCCCATATCTGGGGGTTAAAAGGTGGGCGGAATAGGGCTCGAACCTACGACCTCTTCTGTGTAAGCGACCCTGGACGAGCTTCTATAGATTCTATACCCTATATATGGCATTTGGTCCAGATAATCTACCCACCTGTAGGGGTCTGGATATCGCACAATTGGATAGATTCTATGGATTCTTTGGGGGTTGCAAATGGTTGCAAATGGGCTGATGAAGGTGAGGTAACTTGAGTTCCTGTCCAGGGGGATTATTCGGATTATTACACTACTAACATATAGGTAGGTGTTGCATTGTTCATCATGTATTATATGTGGCTTAATCAAATAGTTATAAGGGCGATGCATTCTAGGCGCCAATGCCCTTGTAAATCCTCATCTTTCAGAATGTTCAGTCTTCGAACCAGTTCTATATTGAAAAATAAGGCCTGCACTTCCGGGATTGCATCCATTCCTTGTCGATTTAACAGTTCTTGCATGATTGTGCAGAGGTTATAATCGGTTTTGTGAGTCGTTGGTCTCTCTCTATGGTCTAACTTTTGACTTATAGAGCTTTCGACCCACAATACATGTTTAGAATCACAATTGGTTCATTTATTGTTATTACAACGTTTTGTGACGAAGGGAAAATATTATGGTTAACAATAATGACTCCGAACAGCTCAAGATTCGTACAGAAGATCCTCAACTCGCTGAACTCTGCCGGCTTTACTGGGAGATGGATAGAAATTTGGAGTTTAGACATTTGGTTTCTGATATTGCCAAACAGCGTGGCTTACCTAAACGTCAGGTTACCATACTTGTAAATGAGAATTGCCAATTCTTTTTCCCAGGTTATAACTGCTCAGAATGTGGAACTCCTCTTGCCATAAATAACCGTACTGAATTCCAGTCTATCATAAGTGAAATTGAACACGAGAGGAGTTTTATTTGCCATTCATGCAAAGAAGAGAAGGAGATTCAACGAAAAGCAGAACAAAGCCGCATTCTTGAAGAAAGGCGCGAACGCGTCCGACAACTTTTCGGTGAGAGAAAAAGTTCTCCTGTCGATCCCGAATCTCTATCATTTGCTGACGCGATCTATTTGCTTGCCTATATTCGAGTTGGGGCTTATGAAGATTATAGTGCTATTAAGCCATTAAATATTCTGGAGTATCAACTTTCCCCCACCTATGCAATGGATATAGAAATCCTCAAACAACTTTATCAGCATGAACTTTTACGTATTCATCCAGAGACACATCCAGACGCATTCTCACAAGATTTCCGTACTCTATATGTAGATGATCTATTGTGGTGTATGCCATCTTCAATTAATGGAGATCCTACTGAACGATGGCGAGTAGCGGCAGACATTGAAGCCATTTTTAAAAACGAGGAACTGCCCGAGTCATGGCGTAGCGAAGATCAAAAAATTAATGTTTGGAGAAGAGTTGCATTATCCGAGTGCTATCAGTATTTAAAACATACAATGGAAAAATACAGGTTCAAGTTTAATCCAGGAGAGAAAACAAAACAAACATTTGTTAGACTACTTGATGATTTTTCTGTAGGTCAAATGTATAACTTCATATGGCGTGCAGCTAGAGACGCCGCAGCATTTTATCAGCGCGGTGGGGTTAGCCTCACGCATGCTGCAAACACAATTGTTGGAAATATTGAGCGACAGGCAGATCGTGCAATAGCTAGTGGTTGGGAAGTGGCTAATTATCGAAGGATTCCTCAATGCCCAGAGTCAATGGTGACGCATGTGTTATTCTACAATGCTCTCAAATTGGGTGATGATTGGATGAACGTACCAATTATCAGGTGAGGCGATTAAAGGAGTATCTGAATCAGATTAGACTATGCAGATATGTCGCCAAACCTTTACACAATAAATATGTCCATTCGATTGCAGCGGAATCGACCTAATTTCAAATTCTTTACAACGACAATCGCAGGACAGGCAGTATATGCTATGAAAGTCACGATAATAAGTCCGCGATTATTATCACAGTTCAACAATGTACGATATAGATATTTTTCACCCTCCTGCAAAGATCCTGCTCGGATATATTTGTCTGATTTATCCATTCTTTCCTCCTCATCAAAAAATCCTTCAGATCAAGGTTGGGCAGCAACAGAATAACAGCTTCGAGAAACTGTAACAATACCCCCCGGGGTACAAAGAGGGTGATAAAAGGGGGGAATTACATGGTGAAAAAGTGATGATATGTGAAATGTTTATCGGTCGGCGTCCTTTGACAACTATTCTGATATGCCGGAGAACTCAATTTGGTGCGGAAAACCAAAACAATTCAACAAGTTTGAGATTCTCGAACGATTCGAGTATCATCCCCGAACATTCGAGCTTTATTGTTTTGTAGACTATATAGAAAGGAAGCAAGATTATGAATTTGCCCGAATTGTATTTCTAGACTTATATACTGAATGGATCAAAAGTGCCTTATCACGATTAACTAGAAATGACTACACGAATGCACAGGTGCGGAGCATTGTTTCTTCTTGTGTGACTGGACATTGAATTTGTTATTCCTCCGATGGAAATTACGCATAAATTCAAATAACCAGATCTGGATAATCAGATAATCTCGAGCTTCTGTTACAGTGCAACGCTCGAACTTTCGAGATTGCTGGAAAACTGCACATACATATCAAACAATCCTTCATGAATGAGCTTATTCGCTGCATTGAAATAAGGTGAAATTCCAGAACAACACTGAGACCTCTGGTATTTATACTTCTAACTTGCAGAATTGATAGTTCGGCCTAAAGGTAGAATAATCACAATCACCTTGCTAATTCCGGAAATATCATCATTTTTCTCGTATAATAATCAATGCAAACTATAAACAATTACGGTCGATTGCCGCTTGGTGTGATTGGAAGCATCGCTGCTATGGACTTAGCAACTCAGAATTGCGTCGGTATAAATATTTCTAAAAGGAGAGCATGGTTCTTGTAATTGACTAGGTATTTGTTTCCAATCAGGTTGCCTTGGATATAACGTATGAGAAATAAAGTTTATAGTTAGGGAATATCAATATATCCATACAATTTATTGGGTACCGGTTTGTTTCGAGGGGTTATGTCTGACCACAATCCTAAAGAACTCTTCGATAAAGCATATAATTATTTACTCAGTGGTGATATACATCAAGCCACAAACACTTTTCAATTCATAGTTGATCGACCTGAAATTTTTGGCGATCACGTAGTTCGATTAGCCCAACAGCGAATTCTCTGGTATTGCATTCCCTTAGACATTATTCTGGCTGAGATGGATAATCAGTACGTGCCAGTTGACATCCATAAAGTAATCGAATCTATTTTCAGCAAAGACAATCGATATGACAGCACTGAATTTCAACCAACCGTTAAAGCCATTGAGAACCACCTTGTCAAGCTACCATTCTGTGTCCATGTGGGTAAAAACTTATGGATGTATCGGGAAAATTTAGATTCTCTAGCTACACGTATTGCTCAAAACTTAGCAAATTCAACATCCCCCTATCATTTAGCAAAACTCTTCCAGGAAGAATGGGCTGAGTTCTGCTTGGAGCACGATGGGTTTCCAGATAACATCTCATTAGCAGCTCTTGGAGAAGCATTGGAAGCCTTATCTCTAAGAGTCCTATCCGGAAAACTAGTTACATCTGAACAATTCTTACCATCAGTATTAAATACCTTAGCTCAGACGATTGAAGAATTGTCTCAACCAATATCACTCGAAGATCAAATTCAAAGACTTTTTCCGAGTCTAGTAGATTCTAGCGAAGCCATCTCTATTTTAGTTAATTACACCTCCCATAATCTGGACTATCGATTCATCGAGTGTTTCAAGGGTCATTATCTCACTCGAACTCAAATCCAATTTAACGTATATACGTTCGAGGATCTATCGGTCAAGAAGTTCCAACCTTTAAGCACCGAAGAACTTATTGCGCACCAATTTCTCGGAATAATATCTAAGAAACTAAATCCAGACTTTGTAAATTTAGTACAATCTCAACTCCTCAAAAACCCGAGGGTTATATCCATCAAAAAAAATTTATGGGTTTCCAAATCGCAAATGGAAACCTACCGCAATCAAGTCAATCAAGTCCTAACTAGTCAAGATAAAGTGATTTCCTTTGATGAGTTGGGTAGACTAGTTTTTGATATGGTAAATCAGAAATATAACCTGGATACCCAAAAACACATCCTCCGAGGCTGCTTACAATCAAATAATGAGGTCATTGCAGTCACTGATACTTTTTGGCTACACAAAAACAAAATATCCGGTTTGGTTGAAAAAGCATATACATTACTACGAAACATTCCTTCTGCAAGTGCAGAAAAAATAATCTCTCTAATTTTTCCTGAGATTGGGAAATCGTCCCTGTTGCGAAATTTCTCTATTTCTTTTGAAGAATACCTAAAAAGAGATGCTCGGTTTAAAAATGATTCAAGAAATTCAAAATTGTGGCAAGCACTTCCTGACGATCAGCGTGACAACGATTTGGTATATGAACTTCTGAAAAAAATTAAAACTCCTCTATCTGCAGGTGAAATCTCAATCAAGTTGAACACTGACGAACCTAAATATGAACTCGTCTCAGATGAGCGCTTCCAACGCTTTCCATCTGATCGTTGGGGGTTGTCTGGTTGGGTTTGGCTAAATGACTTAGCGTACGAATACTTACTTCAAACGAAAAAACACTTGCATAAAAACGTTATTATTGGTCTTGTCATCAAAGAACATGAAATTAATAATAAGATCTCAATTTTTCTTCCTGAAGAAGATCTGCGCTTTAGTCGGGATCAACTCAATCGATGGTTTTGTCGGTACCAACTCAAGCCAAACGATATTGATCGACTAATTGGCGAGCTTGATCGGTACGCTGGCGCTGGCAGAAAGTTGGATTTATTATTCGCAAAAGTATTACGATTAAATCCCGACGCCACCAATGCTGATCAAGTACTATTGACTGATCCACGTTTCATAAACCTTGATAATCTTTGGTACTCTCGACGCAAAGCTTTCCGTGAGTTATCAGAACCGGATATCGAGGAAGTATTTGATTATCTTTCCAGTCTGCCCGCTGATTCTCCCCCAGTTTCCGTTAAGGATATTGGCCTGAACGCATTAGGTTGGGATGGTCGTTTAACAAATGCTAACGAGCTACTAGTTCAAGATAGCCGTTTTATTGAAAGGCATCCAGGTTTTTGGATTCTTGGATCATGGACAGCTCCGAAATTTGAACGAGTTCCTCAAGCTGCAGGGGTTGGTGTAAAAACAGCCTCATTGTCTGGTCTGGATGAAGAACCTCCTTCAGAACTACCAACCAAGTTGACACAACGGAAGCGAAGAAACACTGCTGAAGAATTAGCAGAGAATGAACAAAAAAGGTTTTACCGAACCCTTTCGCATCTTGATGTTCTTCATGGAAACATAAGGATATCTGGTCTGCTCAAGAAATGGATCCCAAAAACATTTGACACCATTCTACTTTTTGACGAAAAGTCTAATAATTATGTGGCCTATATTGATGAGACACATACAATCCTGAATGTAAAGGATTGGATTGTAAACCGTGAACTATCGTATGGGGATAAGTTTTCGATTCAACCTGGAACTGAGCCTGACATTTTATTCATCCGACCTTATAGTAAGCGGGATGAGAGAGTTTATCAAGAAGCGATCCAACATCAAGATATAGAAAAATTAATTGATGAAGCTCGCCGTGTTAATATGACATACCATGACCTTATGATTGAGGTAATGACAGCCTTTGACACCCCCCTGCATCGTGAAGATATTTTTCAACTTGTTGATTATCGTCGGACAGCAACACGTAACACAATTTTTGAAATTCTCAGCTTACCTGAATGCCCCTATGAAGAATTGCGATATTTTGTCCCTAAGGGTAAAGGATATTGGTCGTTTAATTTGCAAAGAAAGAGAGCATTTGATATGAAGATGAAAGAGCTTTTAGACGAAAATGCTTCGCTCAGAGGTCAGATAGTTCTTCTCACTGAGAACAAAGAGGACATCGAAGAAATCGCATCTGTGCTTACTCAATACAAACAGCAAGTTCAATCTTTAGAAAAGACTATCGAAGCATTACAAGCTGAAAAGACTAATCTAGCGACTAGAATTAGTGAAGTTAACGAAGAAAAATCCCATGAAGATCAAACAAATATTCAATTGCAGGAAAACTTCGCTCAGGTGCAACAACAACTAGCAGAAATCACAGACACTTATGCTAGCACACTAACTGAAATGGAAATGCTACAGGCAGAAATCCAAAACTACCAAAAACAAGAAACTCAATTCCAAAAAATGCAAGCCGAATTGGAAGTGCTCCATTCGGAACAGAATAATGCGGCGGAAAGAGGTGCTCAATTAACAGAGCTGCAAGCCAGACTAGAACAAAGCAGCCAATACGTAGAGAAACTTGAAACTGAGACATTACCCCAAGTGACTATTCTCCAGGATCAAGTACGTAACTTGTCAAATGAAGTAGAAACTCTTCGAGACCGCGCGAATAGGGCTGAAGGTGCACTGGAAGCATCAATTTCAGAAACAACTAATCTTGCTAATATCCGAAGGGATTTAGAGGTCAAGTTAGTTACTTCTACTTCAGAAGCCCAAAAACAAATATTCACGCTAACTGAGAACATAAACTCCTTTGAGGCTCAGATAAATGATTTAACGAATAAGCTTCAACTAACCGATGAGCAAATCAACCGTGTTCAAGTTGAAAATTTGTCTCTTAAGGAACAGTTGGGCAAGGCTCATCAACAAGTGTTGGAATTAAAGGCCCAAGCGTCTGAAAAATTGGCGAAAAGTAGTTCAAGGTTCCAAGAACAAAAAACGCAAATCGAAGAACATCTAGCTACAATTCAGAAATTGGAAGCTCAATTAACTGAACTATCTGGCAGAGAAGTTTCGGACAAAGAGTATTCATCCCGACAGATTACTACACTTACCAATCAAGTATCGGTTTTAAACAGTCAGCTTGAAGAATTAACTGCACAGTACAACACTCAGCAGAAGGAACTTACCAGCCTAAATGCTCATATAACACAGATAAACCGAGTTCTAACAACACCCCTGGGCAGGTTGTTCTCGCGTCTTTCAGGCCTGAAATAATGATATTAACCCCATAAATTTATTAGGTGAGGATCATTCATGCCATCATTCAGTCAAACCCAAATTTTATTCAAGATTATTGACGTTTTTGAGAAAACTGGCCATCCAATTTTTTTAGACCAATTAGCTCCCAAGGTCAATGCTCTTTTGGATTCTCGCTTTAGTGCTGAAATGATCCAGAGGACCTTTCTCCAACCAAACTCAGGAGTGTTTCGTTTGTTGTTGGATGGCCGATGGGCACTCGCTGAGTGGCCAGATGATAATGATCAAGAAGAATCAGGTTCTGTTTTAGAAGTATTAGACAAACCTACACAGCAATACACCTATGCTCGTCCCATACCATTTACACCTAACCAGGCTTTTAACCATATCAAGGAGTCGGTTGTTCAACTTTTAGAGACGACATATCGTATTTCGAATCCAATCATCTATGCTGAGCGAGGGGAAATTCTCCGCCAAACAGGAGTGATTGCCCAAGAACCATTTGTTGAATCGACACCAAATTTTCCAACTGGACGAAAACTGGCTGAATTGGAAGAAACCTACGATTTTGTCCCGAATGGCTTATCAGAATTAGTAAATTTTGGAGTACCTGTTGGGCGTTACCCCTTATATACCCATCAAGAAGAAGCCCTTATTGCTGCCTTCGGAGAAAAACAAAGTCTGCTGGTTGCTAGTGGGACAGGTTCAGGTAAAACTGAGGCATTCCTATTACCTATTCTGGCTGATATCCTAAATGACGCAAAAAAGTGGCCAGCAGTTCAAAGCCCTTCAGTTCGTGGAGAGTATCACGAAATATCAAAAACCTGGTTACATTCTCGTCGCCATGAAACCCGACCTGCTGCTCTGCGAGGGATAGTTCTTTATCCTATGAATGCCCTGGTAAATGACCAACTCTCTCGCCTACGGCGCATATTAGCCCGCGGAGATTCACCAAACTGGCAGATGGAAAGACTTGGCGGTAATACGATTCATTTTGGTATGTATACCAGCCTATGCCCTCTCGCTGGCCCACCACAACAAGACTGGCGGCGGAAAAAATTAGTCGAGTATTATGAGAATTTAGAGGCGGATTGGTCCAAGTTGCGTGATGACCTCAAAGAAACCGGGTTCTGGGCGCGCCCAGACAGCCCAGAGATGCTAAATAGGTGGGATATGCAAGCTGCCCCACCCGACATTCTTGTTACAAACTATTCAATGTTGGAGTATATGCTCGTCCGGCCGATTGAGTATCCAATTTTCCAAAAGACCCGTGAATGGTTGGAAAGTGATCCTGATGCTCGCATTACACTAGTTCTAGATGAAGCTCATACTTACACAGGTGCAACAGGAACCGAAGTGGCGCATTTAGTTCGTCGGTTAAAAGAAAGGTTGGGGCTTTCCGAAGGGTCGAAACAATTCCGAGCAATTGCCACAACAGCGTCTTTGCCAAACTCACCTTCAGCTGCTGGTGATCTTCTAAATTTCGTCTCTGATTTATTTGGTGAACCTGAAGATAGTTTTTCTTTGATAAAAATACCATCATCACAGACGGATTTACCAACTCGGAAACCAACACTTCAAGCACTTAATGCTTTTAGTGAATTCCAGAAGAACTTTCAGCTTGATGATCCGTGGCCAGCGATTGAGGGAATTGCCAAAAAGTTGAATCTCGGAGATATAGATTCAAAACTCGTCCCACAAGTTGCCTTATACAGGTTGCTTGAGAAAAATCCAGACGTGACTTGGGTGCGAGATAGAATAGCTCGCAATGCAACTTTATTGACAAAATTGGCTGAAGAAACATGGCTTGGCGTGGGAACCAAAGAAGAACATCAGAGCGCTACTGCGGGAATACTTAGTGCAGGTAGTTTCGCACGACCGGAAGATACCACTGATGTTCCTCCCCTTCTCTCAGTACGGTTACACGCCTTCTTTAGAGGAATATCCGGTTTATGGGCCTGCATGAATCCAAACTGCTCAGAAATACCTGAAGATTTTAAAACTTCTGAAGGACAGATTCGGCCTATTGGTAAAATTTATACTGAACCCCGTCCCTGGTGTGATTGTGGTGCACGGGTTCTCGAAATATTTACCTGCCGGCACTGTGGGCTTATGTTTCTGGGCGGAGTTCCCGACCAAGCTACTGAGAGTTTATGGCCTTGGTCAGACGATCTAAGTGGGGAAAAACAGAACGAAAAGGATTTTCACATCTTTGGTGTTGAATGCCCCCATCCGGATTATGATCTTGACAAAATCGGTTATCGTTCAATCGTAACCACATTGCCAGTCCATAAAAATGACTCTAATGCCAGATTAGTGTATGAAGTCGAACATGCAAAGGAAAGAGATACCGAAAGACAAATAAGTAATTTTCCACTTAAATGTCCACGCTGTCAAAATTATCGAGCGCCAGGTCTGGATGGTAGGGAAGTTATTGAGAACTTGCGAACTGAAGGTCCACAAACTTTTTCTCTCATTGTAGAAGATGGCTTTCGTGTTCAACCGCGCGCAGGCAAGAGCACTCCACCAAATTATGGGCGGAAAGCTTTATTATTCAGCGATAGCCGACAGCAAGCCGCAAAGTTAGCAGGTGATATGAATCAAAATCACCGGCTCGATTTATTCCGTCAGTTGCTGATTCAAGCATTATTCTCCTGTCCAGAATGTAATGGGCAGGGAACAATCCAGGTTCAATTACCATTTGTCATCGGTGATGACGTGAAGTACGAAAGTAAGCAATGCCCCAAATGTAATGGATCTGGTAATAATCCCAAACCAGATCCTGTTGGTTTTAATCAATTACAACAGCGCGTGATCGACCGTCAAATACAACGAAGCATTAATCCTACCTGGGATGATGTGAAAGATTTCTTTGCTCAGTTAGAGTCCGGCGAAGAGAGTATGTATGTCAAAGCAGAAGAATACTTTAATCTCTCTTTACGTCGGGAGTTGGCTGAGGATGAGTTTTCTTTAGAACCGTTAGGCTTAGCTAGTTGGCATGTCAAGGTCACAGGAAAAGGATCTCTGCCGCCTCTCACTGAACTCGAAACCCAGGTTTTTCTTCGGTCTGTCGTCCGTATCCTGGCAACTGAAAAAATTCTCCTTCCACCTGAACCAATAGAGCCGTGGAAATGGCCTTATGAAAAAGTACGCAAGTATGAACGTCGCCGGCTCTTTTGGGGAGACGCGATGGCGGGTCAAAGTAATGTTCCCTATAACCTTAGATCAACCCGTAAACTTGGTCGTTATGTCATCGCAGTCTCGAGAGCATTGGTTAAAGTTGGACGTTTTACTAAAAAATCAGAAGCTGATCGCTGGATTTCAGGTTTGAGAAAACCATTGTGGGAAGCTCTGATAGGGTTAAAACTGCTTACTCCTGCTGGTAAGAAGCTTGATAATGGACAAACACCGTATGGGCTGCGAATCGATATTTTTGAGCTCCAGCCGATTGGAGATCAGTTCCATCAATGTCAGGCGTGCGGTTACTTGATGAGCGAGACTGTGTTAAATGTTTGTACTCGCTGTGGGCAGACAACTCAAAAGGTCCCAACTTCTTCCGTGAAGAATTATTTCCGTCGTTCAGCAGATTATATTAATCCTGCAAATCCATTTGACGATCCTTATCCGTTACGGGTAGCGGAACATACAGCTCAGATTGAAGGAATTGATGCTCGTAATTTCGAGCGATGGTTCCAGGATTTATTTCACGATGACCAAAATCCCAGAGACAAACGTATAGATGTGCTTTCCGTAACCACAACGATGGAAATGGGTATTGACATTGGTAGTTTGCTTTGTGTGGCCATGCGGAATGTTCCTCCCACAGTATCTAATTACCAACAACGAGCTGGGCGGGCGGGCCGCCGTGG
>Ga0209347_1005412_pt1 | contig 12150 bp, 9 predicted proteins | sample AutmiccommuBRH23_FD_187382 | JGI IMG/M metagenome (GOLD analysis project Ga0209347, IMG submission 187382) | Deep subsurface microbial communities from Mt. Terri, Switzerland - Autotrophic microbial communities BRH/23 (SPAdes) (version 2) | ecosystem: Environmental > Aquatic > Deep subsurface >...
TACCTCTTACAATATGGTATCTAACCCCTGGTAAGTCTTTAACCCTACCACCTCTGATTAACACAACGCTGTGCTCCTGAAGATTGTGACCAATTCCCGGTATATAAGCAGTTACTTCTATACCATTGGTTAATCTAACCCTGGCAACTTTTCTTAGGGCTGAGTTTGGTTTCTTTGGTGTAACGGTTTTAACTGATGTACAGACTCCTCTTTTTTGTGGAGCACTGATGTCAGTAGCTCTTCTGTGTAGAGAGTTCAATCCTTTTTGTAAAGCAGGCGCAGTTGATTTGTATTCAACCTTTTCTCTCCCTTTACGAACCAATTGGCTAATTGTTGGCATTCCTTGCACCTCCTTCCATGGCTTCATTTTACTTGCAAATATATATTTTTCATAGGATTAATACAGCCTATGCTGTTTGTAAGGTTATATCTCATTCGCATTCTTATTCCTTCAAAATGACAACTGTGGCAGCTCCAACCTCTATGCCGCAGGCCTTTCCCAGCTTTTTCATGGATTCCACATAAACAATCTGTGTTTGCAGAGCCTTCGCTTCCTCTTCAACACTTCTGGTCACATGCCGCTCTGCATCCTTGGCTATGAAAAGAGTTTGGGCATTACCTTCCTTAATTGCCTTTAAGGATTGTTTTGTCCCCACCACCAGTTTGTTTTGATCTTTTAACTGCTCAAACATGTAGTATCCTCCTTTATTAAACACCTGAAAGATTATGTGACGTCACATAATCTTTCAAGATATCTAAAAAGTCAACTAATCTTTGAAATCGCACACTATAACATTTTAGCACTAAGTTTATACACTGTCAAGACTGGTAATTATTTGCTTTACATTTCTTCGTCACCTTGACTGATAGCGATGTTTTTATAACGTTTCAAACCGGTTCCGGCGGGAATGAGCTTTCCAATAATCACATTTTCCTTTAAGCCAATCAGGCTGTCTTCCTTACCCTTGATGGCAGCCTCTGTAAGAACTCTGGTGGTTTCCTGGAAGGATGCTGCAGACAGGAAGGATTCCGTTGCCAGTGAAGCCTTTGTGATACCCAGTAATACCCTTTTTCCAATGGCAGGTCTTCCGCCTTTAAGTTCTGCCTTTTGGTTCTCTTCTTGAAATTCATATATGTTAGACAGTCCGCCGGGAAGCAAGTCCGTGTCACCGGCATCTTCTATTTTTACTTTAGCCACCATCTGCCTTACAATGACTTCAATATGTTTATCATTGATATCAACACCCTGCAGTCTGTATACTCTCTGTACTTCCTTTACCAGGTATTGCTGTACGCCGCTAACCCCTTTGATCCGGAGAATGTCATGGGGATTTACGGAACCCTCTGTGACTTCATCTCCTGCTTCCACCATCTGTCTTTCCTGTACCTTGACCCTTGAACCGTAAGGGATGGAGTAGACTCTTTGTTCTCCATCGTCACCATTTACAATAACTTCCCGGTTTTTCTTTGTTTCATTAATGGAAACAGTTCCTTTAATCTCTGATATAATGGCTAAACCTTTTGGCTTTCTGGCTTCAAATAACTCCTCTACCCTTGGCAAACCTTGAGTGATGTCTGCTCCGGCAACGCCCCCCGTATGGAAGGTACGCATGGTCAGCTGTGTTCCCGGCTCACCGATGGATTGTGCTGCGATTATTCCAACGGCCTCACCCACATTTACGGATTCTCCGGTTGCCAGGTTTCTTCCGTAGCAAATTGCACAAACACCATGTCTCGTTCTGCAATTAAGTACTGCCCTGATCGCTACTTTTTGAATTCCCGCATCAGTAATCTTGTCGGCACACCTTTCAGAAATAATATGATTTGCTTCAACAATAATTTCTCCCGTTTCAGGATGTTTTATGTCATCTAAAGCATATCTGCCCACGATTCTATCGTAGAGAGGTTCAATCATTTCATTACCGTCCATGAAGGATTCTACTTTAATCCCCTCATTTGTTCCACAGTCAATTTCACGAATAATTACGTCCTGACTAACATCCACCAGCCTTCTTGTCAAATAACCGGAGTCAGCTGTTCGCAGGGCTGTATCCGCCAAGCCTTTTCTGGCACCATGGGTGGACGTGAAGTATTCCAGTACGGATAGACCTTCACGGAAATTGGCTTTAATAGGTATCTCTACGGTGTGGCCTGAAGCATTGGCCATTAAGCCCCTCATCCCCGCCAGCTGACGGATCTGGTTCTTACTACCCCTTGCACCGGAATGGGCCATGATGAAAACATTATTCAAACGGTCCAAATTTTTCATTAAGGCATCGGTTACCTTCTCAGTGGTTTCCTGCCATGTTTCAATAACCTTTTCATATCTTTCTTCATCGGATATTAATCCTCTTCTATAGGCCTTCTCATATTTATCGACGGTCTCATCTGCCTTGGAGAGCAGAGCCTCTTTTTCTCCCGGTATTTCCATATCTGATACACTGATGGTGATGGCTCCTACCGTGGAGTAATGGAATCCCATTTGTTTAATGTGGTCCAGCATCATGGCTGTGGTTGTGTTGCCATGAACTCTGAAACATTTATCAATAACTTTTCCAAGATTCTTCTTGTCACATAAGAAGTCTACTTCTAAGGCATATTTATCTTTGTCTCTATCTATAAATCCAAGGTTCTGTGGAATCTTCTCATTAAAGATAAATCTGCCTACTGTACTCTCCACCAATATGCCAGTATCCTCTGCATTCAGTTTCCTTCGCACCCTAACTTTTGCATGAAGGCCCACCACCTTATTTTCATAGGCCATGAGCATTTCTTCATAATCCTTGAATACCATTCCCTCTCCATATTCACCCTCGACATCTATGGTCAAATAGTAGCTTCCAAGAACCATATCCTGAGTAGGAGTAGTAATTGGCGAACCGTCCTTGGGTGCCAATATGTTGTTGATGGAAAGCATCAGGAATCTGGCTTCTGCCTGGGCCTCCACCGATAGCGGTACGTGAACGGCCATCTGGTCCCCGTCAAAGTCTGCATTATATGCAGTACATACCAGGGGATGGAGCTTGATAGCCTTTCCTTCCACAAGAATAGGCTCAAAGGCTTGAATACCCAGCCTGTGAAGGGTCGGAGCACGGTTTAACAGTACAGGATGTTCTTTTATTACCTCTTCCAATACATCCCATACTTCAGGCTTAACCCTTTCTACCATTCGTTTAGCACTCTTGATGTTATGTGCATGGCCATCATTTACAAGTCTCTTCATAACGAAGGGTTTAAACAATTCCAGTGCCATTTTCTTTGGTAAACCGCATTGATAAAACTTCAGCTCAGGACCAACTACGATAACAGATCGTCCGGAGTAATCTACACGCTTACCCAACAGATTTTGTCTGAATCGACCTTGCTTACCTTTAAGCATGTCAGATAGGGATTTTAAAGGTCTGTTCCCAGGTCCTGTGACGGGTCTTCCTCTTCTGCCGTTATCGATTAGAGCATCCACTGCCTCCTGGAGCATCCTCTTTTCATTTCTAACAATGATATCAGGGGCTCCCAGGTCCAGCAATCTTTTTAATCTGTTATTTCTATTGATTACTCTTCTGTATAGATCATTTAAATCGGAGGTTGCAAATCTGCCGCCATCCAGCTGAACCATTGGTCTCAATTCCGGAGGAATTACAGGAACAACATCCAAAATCATCCATTCCGGCTTGTTTCCGGATTTTTTGAAGGCTTCGACAACTTCCAGTCTTCTGATGGTTCGTATTCTTTTTTGACCGGAACTGTCTCTAAGTTTTAATCTCAAATCCTTTGACAGCTTTTCCATATCTATATGATTTAAGATTTCTTTAATAGCCTCAGCCCCCATGGAAGCTTTAAACTGATTCCCAAATTTGTCTCTGTATTCACGGTATTCTTTTTCACTCAGCAGCTGTTTATAGCTTAAAGATGTTTCTCCTGAGTCTGTCACAATATATGCTGCAAAGTATAGAACTTTTTCCAATGAACGGGGAGACATATCAAGCAGTAAACCCATTCTGCTGGGTATGCCTTTAAAGTACCATATATGAGAAACCGGTGCAGCCAATTCTATATGACCCATTCTTTCCCGTCTGACTTTTGACTTGGTTACCTCAACACCACATCGGTCGCAAACCACGCCTTTATATCTTACTCTCTTGTATTTACCGCAATGACATTCCCAATCCTTTGTTGGACCAAATATCTTTTCACAAAACAAACCTTCTTTTTCAGGCTTCAGGGTACGGTAATTAATCGTTTCCGGCTTTTTTACCTCACCTTTTGACCAGCTTCTGATCTTTTCAGGAGAAGCAAGGCCAATTTTGATTGACTCAAAGTTGTTTAATTCAAACAAGGAGTTTCTCTCCCTTCATTTTGGTATAAATATCAGGTATTTTTAAATCCCGTTTATACTTTTAGAAATCGTCATCTTCATCATATTCTTCATAAGCAGAGTAATCATCTTCAGTTTCATAATCTTCTACATTAACAAGGTCTTCCTCATAATCACTGCTGTCCTGTTCATCTCCGTCATCTCTAGCACTTTCTTCTTCATAAGGCGAATATTCTTCTCCATCAAGAATTACGTCAAGGTCGCTCATATCGTCTTCAACGGATTCTTTAATTTCTATTTCCATATCTTCCTCAGTAAGTACCTTTACGTCTAAAGCCAAGCTTTGCAATTCCTTAATTAATACCTTAAATGATTCAGGTACACCGGGTTCAGGGATATTCTCTCCTTTGACAATCGATTCATATGTCTTAACACGGCCCACCACATCATCGGATTTTACAGTAAGTATCTCTTGCAGGGTATAGGCTGCGCCATAGGCTTCCAATGCCCAAACCTCCATTTCCCCAAATCTTTGGCCTCCAAACTGGGCTTTACCGCCCAAGGGCTGCTGTGTAACCAAAGAATAGGGTCCTGTACTGCGGGCATGAATCTTGTCGTCAACCAAGTGATGCAGTTTCAACATATACATGTATCCCACCGTTACCCTGCTGTCAAAAGGCAGTCCTGATCTTCCGTCCCTAAGGAGCAGTTTCCCATCCTCAGGATATCCTGCTTCCTTGAGGGCATCACGAATGTCATGTTCACTGGCACCATCAAATACAGGTGTGGCCACAGTCCAACCCAGCTTCTTCGCAGCCAGGCCGAGATGAACCTCCAATACCTGACCGATATTCATACGGGATGGTACCCCCAGTGGATTCAAAACGATCTGCAACGGTGTTCCATCCTCCAGGAAAGGCATATCTTCCTCTGGGAGAACCCTGGAGATAACACCTTTATTACCATGGCGTCCGGCCATTTTGTCGCCTACACTTATTTTTCTCTTTTTAGCAATATAGCATCTCACAAGTATGTTTACTCCCGGAGGCAGTTCGTCTCCGTTTTCCCTTGTGAACACTTTTACGTCCACGATAATTCCTGATTCCCCATGGGGAACTCTTAGAGAAGTGTCCCTGACCTCTCTGGCCTTTTCACCAAAGATAGCCCTTAACAGCCTTTCTTCCGCAGTAAGCTCCGTCTCTCCTTTGGGAGTAACCTTTCCAACTAAAATATCTCCGGAATTAACTTCAGCACCGATTCGGATTATTCCTCGCTCATCCAAATCTTTGAGGGCTTCTTCTCCCACATTGGGAATATCCCTTGTTATTTCTTCAGGACCAAGTTTTGTATCTCTGGCCTCCGCCTCATATTCTTCTATATGGATTGAAGTAAGGGCATCTTCCATAACCAATCTTTCGTTAAGAAGAATAGCATCCTCAAAGTTATACCCTTCCCAAGTCATAAACCCAACCAAGACATTTCTTCCTAGGGCTATTTCACCAAAATCGGTGGAGGGTCCGTCAGCAATGGGGTCTCCCTTTGCCACATACTCTCCTTTATCCACAATAGGTCTTTGATTTATGCAGGTTCCTTGATTGGATCGTTTAAATTTTAAAAGCTTATATTTATCTTTACCGCCATCGGAATCCCGTTTAATGATGATCTCATCGGCAGCAACCTTTTCTATGAACCCTGAATTTTTAGCCAGCACTACAACCCCAGAATCCTTAGCGGCCACATATTCCATGCCCGTTCCTATGACAGGTGCATCTGTTTGCAGCAGCGGCACAGCCTGACGCTGCATGTTTGATCCCATTAGGGCACGGTTGGCATCGTCGTTTTCTAAGAACGGTATCATGGCTGTTGCCACGGACACCACCTGTTTAGGAGAAACATCCATGTAGTCGACCTCGTCCTTGGGAACCACATCAATACCGCCGTTCCTGGTTCTGGCAGTAACCCTGCGGTTGATAAATCTTCCTTCTTCATCCAGGGGCTCATTTGCCTGAGCAATGATGAACTTATCTTCTTCATCTGCTGTTAAAAAGTCAATTTTCTCAGTAACGACGCCTCTTTTTTTATCTACTTTTCTATAAGGGGCTTCTATAAATCCATATTCGTTAATTCTGCCATAAGTGGTAAGCGAGCCGATCAAACCGATATTAGGACCTTCAGGCGTTTCAATAGGGCACATTCTTCCGTAATGGGAATGATGTACGTCTCGAACTTCAAAGCCTGCCCTTTCTCGGGACAATCCCCCTGGTCCCAAGGCTGAAAGTCTTCTTTTATGAGTCAATTCTGCCAATGGGTTGGTTTGATCCATGAACTGTGACAGCTGGCTGCTTCCGAAAAATTCTTTGATTGATGCTGCCACAGGTCTGATATTAATCAGGGCTTGCGGTGTTATGACATCAATGTCCTGAATGGTCATTCTTTCCTTAACCACCCTCTCCATTCTGGATAAACCAATACGGAATTGATTTTGCAGCAATTCTCCTACAGACCGTAATCTTCTGTTACCCAGGTGATCAATGTCATCTACTTCCCCTATGCCATGGGCAAGGTTTAGAATATAGCTTATCGAAGCAATGATATCATCAATAATAATATTTTTTGGTGACAGCTCTCTGCTGCGCTCTCTTAGCGCTTCTCGAATTTCACTCTCATCCCTATATGTATTTAAGATCTCCTTTAATACGGGATAATGTACTTTTTCTTCCACATATAAATCATCTATATTGAAATTAATATATTCCCTGATGGAAACAAAATGGTTTCCAATAACCTTTACAACCTTACCGTCATCTCCTATTACATTGACTGCTTTAATGCCCGCGTTTTCAATGAGTATTGCTGTATCACGGTCAATTTTCTTTCCTTCTTCAATGCATATTTCACCTGTATGTGGGTTTACAATACTCTCGGCGGCCTTGAAGCCGGAAATTCTGTTGACTATGCCCAGCTTTTTATTGTATTTGTAACGTCCTACCTTTGCTAAGTCGTACCGCTTCGGATCAAAAAATAATGAGTCAATCAATGACCTTGCGCTATCAACTGTGGGAGGTTCCCCGGGTCTTAACTTCTTATATATTTCCAAAAGCCCTTCTTCTTGGGTTTTTGTACTATCCTTATCAAGGGTGTGCATCAATCTCTCGTCTTCTCCCAAAAGCTTCAGTATTTCCGTATCGCTTCCGAAGCCCAATGCCCTTAACAATACTGTTACAGGCTGCTTCCTTGTTCTGTCTACTCTAACAGAAATTACGTCATTGGAGTCTGTTTCATATTCAAGCCAAGCTCCGCGGTTAGGTATTACTGTGGTAGAAAAAAGCTTTTTACCGGTTCTGTCAAATTGTACTGCATAATAGGGTCCCGGAGATCTAACGAGCTGGCTGACTATAACCCGCTCAGCGCCATTAATAATGAAGGTTCCTTTATCTGTCATAAGAGGGAAGTCTCCCATAAAAACTTCCTGTTCCTTTACTTCACCGGTTTCCTTGTTTATCAATCTGACCTTTACCTTTAACGGTGCCGCATATGTAACATCTCTTTCTTTAGATTCTTCAACCTCATACTTAGATTCTCCGTCCAATGAATAGTCAATGAACTCAAGGATTAGATTCCCTGTATAGTCCTGAATGGGGGAAATATCCTCAAAAACTTCCCTTAACCCCTCTCTTAAAAACCATTCATAGGATTGTCTTTGGATTTGAATAAGATTTGGCATTTCGACAACTTCTTCGATGCTTGCATAGCTCATTCTTGTTTTCTTTCCGACCTGAATAGGATGTGGCATGTTATTCACCCCTTGTAGTAGTGTAAAAAGTGACTAGTTTGTGACGCAAAAGACAAAAATTCTATATAATGTCGTTAATAGAAAGTCTTTGATTAAATTGATCTTCCCGATGTGTGATAAAAAAACTATTTGCGTCATATTTATAATATTATATAAATATCTAAACCTCTTGGAGGTTTTCGGTGCGCATGAATAAAAGCTTTTGTTTAAAAACAAAAAAGCTTTACGGTGCCATATTCCATCAAACATAATATATTGTTGATTATTTTTTTATTATACTCTAATATTTTTGGCAATAAAGGATAGAAATGCTATTTTCATCCATGCTATATACTATTGCCAATTTTTATTCCTTTTATACAATATTTCTTAAAACTTTTGACTCGTATGGCAATATATAATGCTATCATAAACTATGTTTGTTGTCAAGCATTGGTTTTTGTGTTATAATTTATTTTAATGCGTTTCATTTATCATATAATTTTCGGCAAATAATTCGCCTCTACACTATTAGATTGTATATCTCTGTAACCGAGAAATTATTCGCGGCAAGAATATATTATTTACAACAGGACAATTTACCCGATTTTTTAAATATAAAAAAGTCTTCCTCTGGAAAGACTTTTTTATATTTAAACGCTTTTGTTATTTAACTTCTACTGCAGCACCAACATCAGTTAATTTGCCTTTGACTTCCTCAGCTTCTTGCTTGGAAATACCTTCTTTTAATGTCTTAGGTGCGCCATCAACTAAGTCTTTCGCTTCTTTTAAGCCTAAGCCTGTAAGCTCTCTAACAACTTTGATTACTTTGATTTTTTCAGCACCGGCACTTACCAATACTACGTCAAACTCTGTTTTCTCTTCTACCACCGGGGCTGCTGCTGCGCCGCCGCCAACCATAGCAGGAGCTGCTGCTGATACTCCAAATTCTTCTTCACAAGCTTTAACTAACTCATTTAATTCTAGTACGGTCATACCTTTTATAGCTTCAATTATTTGTTCTTTTGTCATTTTCAAACACCTCCGAAAAATTTTTAATTGTTACGCTTCTGCGCCGCCTTCATTTTTATCAATAATGGCTTGAAGTAAGTATGCAAAGTTAGATAACGGAGACTTAATGCTTCCCAGGAACTTAGCAAGTAATACTTCTTTTCCAGGTATCTGGGCAATTGCTTTGATTTTTTCCAAATCACAGTATTGTCCTTCCACTACTCCAGCTTTCAATTCGAGCTTCTTATGATCCTTTGCAAAATCATTTAAAACTTTGGCAGGTACAATCGGGTCATTATAACCGAAGGCAATGGCATTAGGACCGGTAAGGTCTCCAAGCAAAGCTTCAAAACCCGTTTCCTCAGCAGCCCGTCTTGCCATGGTATTCTTGTAAACCTTGTAGTCAACATCGGCTTCTCTCATTTTTTTTCGCAGCTCTGTGGCTTCTTCAACTGTTAATCCTCTGTAATCTACAACTACAGCCGATTGAGCTCTGCTAAACTTTTCTTTAATTTCATCTACTATCTGTTTCTTTAGCTCTATGCTATTTGACATTTTAGGTGTCCACCTCCTCTGCAACTTTGAAATTGCCGTATAACTGTTTTGTTATTATCATAACAAAACCTCTCTACCGTAGACATAGAGAGGCTCTTATAGTTTTCAAATCTATAGGAAACTACCTCGGTAGGCAATTATTAAACCCTTTCAGGTACCTACTGTCTACGGTGAATATTCACTTTTATTTACAACATCACAAATTATATCATTCTAACCTATTCGTGTCAATACAAATATACTTTATTATGACATGACCTTTGTAGGATTGATCTTGATACCAGGACCCATGGTGCTGGCAACAACAACACTTTTTAAATATTGTCCTTTAGCAGCTGCGGGCTTTGCTTTTATAATGGCTTCCATTAGTGTATGGAAGTTATCGCTTAGCTTTTCTATACCAAAGGAAACTTTTCCCAGAGGTACGTGTATAATGTTTGTTTTGTCCAATCTATATTCAACCTTACCAGCCTTAATTTCCTTTATGGCTCTGTCTACATCGAAGGTAACTGTTCCTGATTTTGGGTTAGGCATTAAGCCTTTTGGTCCCAACACTCTACCTAATCTACCAACTACTCCCATCATATCAGGAGTTGCAACAACCACATCGAAATCAAACCAGTTTTCTTTTTGAATTTTTTCTACCATGTCCTCAGCACCAACAAAATCTGCTCCTGCATTTTCTGCTTCTTTTGCTTTGTCACCCTTGGCAAATACCAGAACTTTTCGTGTTTTTCCTGTACCATGAGGCAATACGATGGCACCTCTAACTTGTTGGTCTGCATGTCTCGAGTCAACACCTAATTTGATATGAACTTCAACAGTTTCATCAAATTTTGCCTTTGAAGTTTTTCCAACTAAATCAAAGGCTTCAGCCGGTTCATAAAGGTTTGCTCTGTCAACCAGCTTCACACTCTCTTGATATTTTTTTCCTCTTTTTGGCATCTTATTTTACCTCCCTAGTGGTTTTAACGGTCTTATGAGTACCTCCCACGCGATTTGCATTTTATATCAAATTATTCTTCTACAACAATTCCCATACTTCTGGCTGTACCTTTAACCATACTCATGGCAGCTTCCAGGCTTCCGGCATTTAAATCAGGCATTTTCAGTTCCGCAATTTCTTTTACCTTATCTATGGAAATTCTGGCAACCTTTGTTTTATTGGGAGTACCTGAACCACTCTCAATTTTTGCAGCTTTCTTTAATAATACCGCTGCCGGTGGAGTTTTGGTAATGAAGGTAAAAGATCTATCCTGATAAACCGTTATAACTACTGGTATGATTAGACCAGCTTGATCCGCAGTTCTAGCATTAAATTCTTTGCAAAATTGCATTATATTAACACCTTGCTGTCCAAGAGCCGGACCAACCGGTGGTGCTGGAGTAGCTTTTCCTGCAGGAATTTGTAGTTTTACTAATCCTGTAACTTTTTTAGCCATAGTTACACCTCCTCATTATTGTATATTACCTATTTTATATAGATGATTATTCTGTATATCTAAAAGCATTATTGCTTTTGAACAAGGTTTAATGGCAAGCAAAAGGCATATTATTTATAATTTTTCTACCTGGCCGAAATCCAGTTCTACCGGAGTCTCTCTTCCAAACATGGAAATCAAAGCCTTCAACGTATGCTTTTCAGTGTTAATTCCTTTCACGGTACCTATGAAGCTTTCAAATGGTCCTGAGACCACTTTCACCGTATCTCCAATTATAATATCTATGCGAACCACCGGCGCTTCAATACCCATGTTCTTAACCTCTTCATCACTTAGCGGGATAGGTTTCGAACCCGGACCTACAAAACCAGTAACACCTCTTGTGTTTCTGATCACATACCAAGTCTCATCATTCATAACCATATGGACAATGACATACCCCGGAAAAATTTTCTTCTGTTTAACTTTTTTCTTTCCATTTTTTATTTCAACTACGTCTTCCGTGGGTACAACAACCTCATGGATAACGTCTTCCATCCCTCTATTCTCAACAAGCTTCTCGATATTTGCTTTTACTTTGTTCTCATGCCCGGAATAGGTATGGACTACATACCATTTAGCCTTTTCTGCCATAATTCAGAGTAGCTATCTCTTTAGTATAGCATACTCTTCCCTCCCCTACTATTTAATGATAAGCTGAAGAGCCTTACCGAAAACTACATCCGCCAGCCAAATTCCCATAGCTGCCAGTCCACTTGTTACTACCACAACTATGGTATATGTGACTACATCCTTTCTGCTTGGCCAGTTAACTTTTTTTAATTCAGCTCTAACGTTTCTAAAGAATTTTCCCAAATTTTGAGTCTTGCTGAGGTTATTTGTATTCGTTTGTGTCGCCATTAACCATTCACATCCTTATATGTTAATTATATAAACATTCATTCCTACCGGCGGTGTAATAACACCCATTGCTACTACCATAACAATAATTACACCAAACCATATCGGGTCATATCCAAGTACATTTACAGCAACCGGGAAGAAAATAGGTATTGTAA
>Ga0209347_1005413_pt1 | contig 12147 bp, 11 predicted proteins | sample AutmiccommuBRH23_FD_187382 | JGI IMG/M metagenome (GOLD analysis project Ga0209347, IMG submission 187382) | Deep subsurface microbial communities from Mt. Terri, Switzerland - Autotrophic microbial communities BRH/23 (SPAdes) (version 2) | ecosystem: Environmental > Aquatic > Deep subsurface >...
TTAAAACCGAACGTGACCCCGGCGCTCACATCAAGCATGTAGAACAATGCGACGCTTGCTGCAAAACTATCGCCGATACCTTCTTCAATCTGACGACAGCACTCACCAATCTGGCCCATATCGATCCTGAGCTGAAAGAAGAAAAAAGAAAAGAGGCCAGCAGGCTGATTGAATACATGACTGAGACAGTTAAAGAGTGGCCGCCCCCCAGGAAGCCGCTTAGACTTAATCCCTGATTTTGGAACCTATGGACAAGCACAGCATAGTATGTACCAGACAGCCGTAAGCTGTCCAATAAAGAGAAAGGAGACGATTGGAATGGCCGTTGTTTCAGCACCATCCGGCGCGGCTCTGGTATTAGTTTATCAGACCGGACTCAGCCCCGCCGGCGCTCCGATAACCAGCCAGCGAACCCTTAACAGTATTGTCTACAATGCCTCGGATCAAGCTGTCTATGACGCGGCTTACGCCATCTTCAGCCTCTCGGAATACACCCTGCTCGACGTTTACTTCAGAAGAACGGATGAATTAACAAACGAGGAGTAAACCAGAGGGTAATTTCAGGCCTAAAGGAGGTGATTAAATTGGCTGTGACCACCAACAGAACAGCAAGATTAACCTTCACAACCACCGGAGGGAACACGTTTTCCCTAACGGTTCCCCAACCGCGGGAGGATATTCAGCTGACTGAAGCCATGGACGTCATGAACTCGCTTATTGCCGGCGGGATATTTCTCACCACAAACGGCACCCTTACAGGGGTAAGAGATATAAAGGTCATCGAAACAAGCACCGATGACCTTTATGATCCTCCGCCAGCGTAAACGGGCAGTGCCGGTATAAAAAAATTAAGAGAGGGGGCGGGCTGCGGCAATCAGGAGTTACGGCGGCCTCGCCCCCGTCTCATCTTTTGCCTGATCACCGGTAATAGTATTATATGAACCTTAGCTCAGAACAGTTCGGCTATAAAAATTTCAATCAAGCGCTCCATAATCCTTTTTCGACCAGTACCCTTTCTAAAATTACATCCATAATCTCTTTCGTACATGGTTTGCATACGACTTGTAAAGGCTGGACCTGCCTGAATTGATCGTGATCATCGGCCGATGTCACAAACACGATGCTGCATGCTGACATGGAAGCGGATTGCCGAATTTGTTTGGCGGTTTCGAGACCAGTCAGCTTTTTCATGCAATTGTCAAGAAAAAGGAGGTCAAAAATCATACCGCGCTGATTAACTTCTTCGAGAAGCTCTTCACCACTGCCAAATTGGTGAATATCAAATAAAAGGTCCTTTTCTTCTTCATATAAATGAATGAACGTCTCCAATAACTGGCGACACAACGGCCTGTCATCGCAAATGCCGATAGTTAGCAAAACATCTCCCTCCAAAAGCCAATTTAGATACAACTAAAAAGGAAGGGGTAATTCCTGAAGAGTGGCCGATCATAACGGATGTTTTCGTTGGTATTTTGTTTTTGTGCTGACACATAATCTGCCTGGCTGAGATCTATATCTTGATTTTGTCTGGTTAAATAGAACACATTAATAATTATATCGCACTAAAAACAACACGTCTATCCAAATTGACGATCTAATTAGACATAATTACCTTATGTGCGGGGTATAATCAGATGCAGGTGGTGACAAAGCATGAGCAACGATTTTTTCGGCAGGCGGCTTACCCAGTTAAGAATGGCGAAAGGCGTATCGGCAAGAGATATGAGTTTATCTCTCGGTCAAAGCCCTGGATATATTAACACCATAGAAAATCGGAAGGGCTTGCCGTCTATGACGATGTTCTTCTACATCTGCGAATATCTTGGTATTTCCCCCAAAGAATTTTTTGATGACGGAAATCTCCATCCAACGCTGCAGCGCGAATTAATTGAAGATTTGCAGGCGTTGGATGGAGAACAGCTTACCAATATTCAAGCTATTGTTAAAGGACTTAAAAAAGCCAAAGAGACAAAATAGCGGGCTGGCGATATAAACCGTCAGCCTGTTTTCACAGTCGGCATAGCTCATTGGCTATGCTTTTTACTGTTTTGATGTATCTGACAATAAGGGATACTTCACCTTAGAATACGTTAGCCTATTTCCTCTTAAGGAGCCTTTTCCAGCAAAGGGTCCTTTGTTTTTTTAGAATTAATTTCCACATACTTTGATTGTTTTAGAAGGAAAGCAGCGAAATTTCACGAATATCAAATTGAAGAGTAACCTGATTATTCATTCCCAGATCGACAGATCCTGGCCGTGGAAGCTGGAAGCCCTAATCAGCAATAAAACTGTTAGGCAAGAAGATTTGGTGAAGGAGTAGGAGTAGGAGTATGTCTATTAGTGGAAGTTGACAGGGGAGGATAAGGTATATGCGGTGGTTACATTTATCAGATATTCATTATAACCCTGAGGAAGATGGCCGAAGCACAAAGCAACTCAGGGACAAACTTCCGAAATATATACGTGAGAACAATATCATAGTTGATAACGTTTTTATAACCGGTGACTACCGCCATGCAGGAAAGGATTCCAGGAACGAAGAGGTTATTGCAAAAGAAGCAGTTATATTCATCAAAAAAATTGCTGAAAGCGCAGGGGTTAATGATCCGGCAAACATACATATTGTACCTGGAAATCACGATCTCAAACGCGTTAAGGGCAAACGAGAGCTTGAGAGAATCGATAAAATAAAGAGCAACTATGAGCCGCATCATGGAAAGTTTGATAAAGACGATCTCAATTTCCTTCTAAAAAGATTCAGTTTCTTTCAATATGTCAGCCGGTTGCTTCATCCAGAGAATCCGATTTGGCCGGATGACCTATTGCCATTGCATACATACCGCATTTACAAGAACTATAGCCTGTTGTACATGAATACCGCTCTTTGTTCCAATGATAACAAAGATCGTGGTAAGTTGATAATCGGTAATGAGATTCTATATGACGCACTCGATAGTATTAATAATGAAAATCCTAAAACACCGATTATCATATTAGCGCATCATGGTATACAAATTTTCAACGATGCGGAGCAAAAAGTGATTGAAAGGCTATTTGAGGATTACCCTGTGAAGCTTTATCTTTGCGGGGATGCGCATACTCCTTGGCGGAAGAAAACAAATGATGTTCAGGAAATCACTATGGGGTGTATTAAATATGAAAAAGGTATGAGAACGGTTTTCTCCGTGGGAGAAATCAATGGTCAAGATTACTCAATCGAGGCTCATGAATGGGATACAGGAGAAACAGAGTGGGGGTTGTATACACAGTTTAACAAAGCACTATCCAAATGGACGATATGTGTTCCGACTCCAAGTGTAAAACCAGCTAAGGTAGTGACAATCTCTCGTCCAACACAACCATCGCGCTTTTTTGATGGTCGTGATACTCTGATAGAGGTTATTGAGAATAAGATAGCTAAGGATGCGAAGCTGGTTCTGATAAATGGTATTGGTGGGATTGGCAAGACCGAGATATGCCGTAATCTATTCCATAAGTACGCCCAGAATAGCCTAACTAATGTTGAACGTATAGGCTGGGTTATATTTTCAGAAAATCTTTCATTAACTTTTTGGGGGCAATTTACTGAGGTTGAGGCTAATAATGCTAAGGATTATCTGGAAATGGCAAAAGGCTATCTCAATCAGCAAGGCAGTAATTTGTTGCTATTTATCGATAATGCCAACAATATTTCAGAGCAGGATGCCGCTGTTTTATCTACGCTTGGATGTAAAATTATACTCACGTCGCGGAAAAAATTAGATCGAATAGAACCAATCGAAGTTGGCAAGCTCTCTTTAGAAAAATGTCGTAAAATTTACAGAAGGCATAGCGAGGATCACTACTCTTCTGACGAAAAGGTAGATGCAATTATAGAACTGGCTGACCGCCATACCTTGTCGGTGGAACTGTTGGCGAAAACGCAGCATGAAAGTGGGAAATCGGCACAGGAGCTGCTAATTACCCTCCAAGAGAAAGGGTTCAGTTTAACCGGTATTAATGAAGAAATAACTTATTTACATAATCCGGAGCAACCTGACAGCAAGAGAGTGGAAGATATATTTATTGAACATATGGCAAAGATTTTTGACATTGCAAATATTGAGAATGGGAGCGAAGAGTTACGGGTTATACAACTATTTTCGCTACTGGCGGCTGTGTCGGTCCCGTATAAGGTTCTCTCGAAATGGTTAGAACTTCCAAATGGTAATGCTGTAAACGTGCTTGTCAGAAAGGGTTGGCTTTCGAGGGAAGCCCATGGCGAAATTTCTATTTCCATGCACCCAGTGATTTCATCGGTAATTCGGTACAAGTCTATGCCAGCTAAAGAAAACACGGGGACCTTGGTAATTAATCTGGCCCATGAACTCCATTTCAAATCGGAAGATATTTTCACTTCAAAACTGCCTTTTCTTTCTCATGCTGTTTCGGTTGCTAATCTTTTTAATAATGATGGAGAAGATTATGGGAGGTTGCTTCATAACATTGCATTTATATATTCCAGTCAGGGTGACTACCCCAGGGCCTTGGAATGGTATCAGAAAGCTATAGCCATCAATGAAAAGGTGCTGGGGAAAGAGCATCCTGATACCGCCGCCATCTATAATAACATTGCCGCAGTATATGAACGTCAGGGTGACTACCCCGGGGCCTTGGAATGTTTTCAGAAGGCTTTAGCCATCAGTGAAAAGGTGCTGGGAAAAGAGCATCCTGATACCGCCACCACCTATAATAACATTGCTGCAGTATATGAACGTCAGGGTGACTACCCCAGGGCCTTGGAATGGTGTCAGAAGGCTATAGCCATCAATGAAAAGGTGTTGGGGGAAGAGCATCCTGATACCGCCACCACCTATAACAACATTGCCGGAGTATATTCCAGTCAGGGTGACTACCCCGAGGCCTTGGAATGGTATCGGAAGGCTTTAGCCATCAATGAAAAGGTGTTGGGGAAAGAGCATCCTGAAACCGCCACCACCTATAACAACATTGCATTTATATATTCCAGTCAGGGTAACTACCCCGAGGCCTTGGAATGGTGTCAGAAGGCTTTAGCCATCAATGAAAAGGTGTTGGGGGAAGAGCATCCTGATACCGCCACCACCTATAACAACATTGCCGGAGTATATTCCAGTCAGGGTGACTACCCCAGGGCCTTGGAATGGTATCAGAAGGCCTTAGCCATCAATGAAAAGGTGTTGGGGAAAGAGCATCCTGAAACCGCCACCACCTATAACAACATTGCCGGAGTATATGACAGTCAGGGTGACTACCCCGGGGCCTTGGAATGGTATCGGAAGGCTTTAGCCATCAATGAAAAGGTGTTGGGGGAAGAGCATCCTGATACCGCCACCACCTATAACAACATTGCCGGAGTATATTCCAGTCAGGGTGACTACCCCAGGGCCTTGGAATGGTTTCAGAAGGCTTTAATCATATTGGAGCTGAGACTTGGTAACCAACACCCAAATACAATAGTTGTCATAGATAATATGAAGTTAATAAAAGATAAAACTTGACTTGCTCTCTTTGGGATGAGACAATAATCGACCCTTTTTCACATTATTCTCAAGCCTGAAATGTAGATTATTTCGAATATCACAAAAGGCTAATAATGCAAAGTAAAGATAACTATAAGAAATGTATATTACAATAAATGAAGTTCGTAGAAACACAGTTATCTGATACAGCTTGCAAGAAAATCTTCTTGAGGGTAGAAGTGTGTTTGCTCAAGATGATTGTATTAACTTGTTTGTTGACGAATGGGGTGGATATTCACCGTAAGATACTTCTACCTTTTGTATAATTTGTGGTTAGAAAGAGGGAGATCGTTTTGATAGATCCGCTTTTGTCATTATCCTTATCACTTAATTCCAATAAAGGCATTTATGCAATCTTACTTGGTTCGGGTATTTCCAATGCTGCTGGGATTCCGACTGGCTGGGAAATTGTGATTGATATAATCAAAAAAGTTGCTAAATTACACGGGGAAGACTGTGCGGCTGACCCGGAATCATGGTATTTAAGTAAATATGGGACAGCGGCTAATTATAGTATACTGTTAAATGAGGTGGCAAAATCTCCAGGCGAAAGAAGAAACTTACTTAGTACTTATTTTGTTCCTTCAGATGAAGAACGAAGTGTTAATTTAAAGACATCTACTAAGGCACATAGAGCTATAGCCTCCTTGGTATTAAGTGGTCATATTAAAGTTATATTAACCACAAACTTTGATTCCCTGATGGAGGATGCTCTTCGCGAAAAAGGGATATCACCAACTATAATTAGTACGGTCGATTCAATTCAAGGTACGCTACCCATTATTCATACAAGTTGTACTGTTATAAAATTGCATGGTGATTACCGCGATATCCGTATTAAAAATACTTTAGATGAGCTGCAGACTTACGAGGAACCGATGAATACACTTATTGACCGCATATTTGATGAGTTTGGACTTATCATATGTGGATGGTCTGCGGAATGGGACCATGCTCTTGTAAGCGCAATAGAAAGGTGTAAAAGCAGACGTTTTACAATTTACTGGTGTACACGGGGGATTCCCCAAGGAAATGCGAAACGATTAATAGACTTACGCCAGGCAGAACCCATTACAATAAAGGATGCTGATAGTTTTTTTGAGAACGTACAGGATAAAGTAGTAACATTGGAAGAGTTAAACAATCCGCATCCTTTGTCGAAAAAGACAGCTGTTGCATCTCTGAAACGCTATTTGCCAGATCCAACACAACGTATTCGTTTTCATGATCTGGTAATGGGTGAAACTGAACAGTTGGCTGAGAGCATAACTGATAAACATTTTTCGGTAGACGTAAGACCGGTAAATAAAGATGAGTTTTTGCAAAGAGTAAAGGCATATGAATCTTTAAGCGAGACACTCCGCAGTATATTTGCCACCGGGTGCTACTGGGGACTGGATGAACAAAATTATGTATGGGTTAAATCCCTAACAAGGCTTGCCAACAACTGGGACATTCACGGTGGCATTACAGCATTACTAGATCTCCGTCTTTATCCAGTAGTTCTTGTGATGTATGCCGGGGGGATCGCTGCGGTTGCACGAGAAAAATATATGTTTGTTCGAGAACTTTTGACTGAAACTAAGGTCAGTCGAAGTGGGTGCACTTACGCAGGAGTTTTTTACCTTGATCCTATGTCTTGTTTTAAAGAAACTTACAAATTTCTCCCATGTGTATCACAGTATACACCAGTTAACCAATATATCTACAAATTATTGCGTACGGATTTGCGAGAAATTCTACCATTTGAGCAAGATTTTGAACGGGCTTTTGATATATTTGAATATTTAGCTGCACTTTTATTCCTTGATCAAAAAGTAAAGGATCCCAAATATCGAGAATGGGAAGTTTCCCCATACGGCAGCTATGCTTGGAAGGGGTACGGCGGTAGCAATAACGTCCTAGATTTTGTCAGTAAGGGGCGTTCACTCGGTGAAAACTGGACTGTCTTAAAACAAAGTTTATTTGGTGGATCCATGGATCGATTTGAGCAACTTAACGAAATTCATACAAAGTTCCTAAAAGAATGCATTTTGCCTTTTCCTACGGATCTTATTAACAAGGGGTAATAAATATGTTTTGTTCCAAAAGCAATGGATAACTTTGCTCCCTTCAAATTGCAGACGCAAACTAAACTAATCGAAGGTTGATTAGTGTAAAGCTGAAAGCGGCCTTTTCTCGGCTGGCTATGTTGAACTCCGTAAAATCCATATACCCATTAGGCTAATAATGGGAATCTGAACAAACACAAGTGAATTTCATATTGTTTATATTTTGAATACAACACAGCTGTCTAAGACGGTAAAATATTATCATCATTAATATAGTTATAAGAGGAGGTCACATTATGAAAAAAGTCGTGCTATTTGTTATTTTGGATAAATACGCTGATTGGGAAGCCGCTTATCTATCGTCATTAATATTATCTTTAGGTCAAGATGAATATTCTGTGAAGACTGTTTCATTAACAAAAGATATCATTCAATCCATAGGGGGATTTACCGTTCTTCCGGACTATGATATTCAATCAGCTCCAACAGATTTTGAGGGATTAATTCTAATTGGTGGAATGTCATGGAGAAATGAGACTGCACAGCAGGTTAAACCTTTGGTACAAAATGCATTAAACAATAGAAAAGTTTTGGGTGGTATCTGTGATGCTTCGGCTTTTCTCGGTACAATTGGTGTTTTAAATAATGTTAGCCATACCAGTAATGATTTAAATGACTTAAAGCAATGGGCTGGAAATGCATACACAGGAGAAGAAAAATATATCATGCAACAGGCGGTAAGAGATAATAATATTATTACAGCCAACGGTACAGCATCTTTGGAGTTTGCTAAAGAAGTAATGATTGCGTTAGGAGCTGCACCTGAAAACAGGATTCTTGAATTTTACAATTTCCATAAACTTGGTTACTACGAGGCACCTATGCCGAGCATGTAAATTTATTGGGGTAGATAGTTTGTTACACCAAATGAGCATTATGGGGTGTTAAAATTATATGGATTCTGTTTCGCATTATCCATAATAGAGAAATCTGTTTCCTAGTAGGTTAAGAATGTGAAATTATCTGTGGGAAATAGGTTGTATGCCAAAATCGAAAGAGGTCTAGTTAATGGGTCATTATTAACCGAAGGCCTTACCATGCCTGTAGAAAACTAAGTAGTCTTTAAAGGAGGAAATGCACCTGAAACCCATCGTCTTTATCGATACCGAAATTGAACTATGGGTCGGAATATGTTTGCGGTCACAATATCTTCAATCATGATTTGAAATACATTCGCAATGCCCTCATTTATGCTGGCCTTGATGATCCGAATATTATTGATACCTTGTTTCTTTCGCCGCTTCTTTTCCCGGCCAGACCGTATCATAAGCTGCTCAAGGACGATAAGCTGCAAACAGAAGACATTAACAATCTGCTGAATGATTCCATCAAAGCCAAAGACCTTTTCTTTGATGAGATTGCAGTGACGGCGGCCACATTGCTCGGGATGGTGTTTTATGCGCCACTTTCCACCTACTATCCGCTCATGACCAGCGACTATTTCCGCGCCGACGCCTGGCATGCAGGCGCGGTTAATTTCGCCTATGTAGGCGGCATGATGCTCTGGCCCAGAAGACCCTAAACGACAGGCGGGTAAAGGCGCTGAGGATTGCACTGGCGCTGATTGAAAAAGAGAGGAGGTGCGACGATGCCGATTGACTATAAGAAAACCGAAAAAGACTTATACCAACCAAAAACCACGCCATCCATTATTAATGTGCCGGAGATGACGTTTATCACCGTTGATGGTAAAGGCGATCCGAACACGAGCGCGGAATATACCGCTGCCGTTGAACTGCTGTATGGGTTTTCCTACACGATAAAGATGGGCAACAAATCGATCTTGGAATACGTTGTTCCGCCGCTTGAAGGCTTCTGGAGTGTTGACGATGATTTTAGGGGCGGCGGTGCAGTGATAAGTGACAAGAGCAAATTTGTATGGACGATGGTGATTCGACAACCTGACTTCGTAACAGCGGACATTTTCGAAGCCTCAAAGGCTGCCCTCGCCAAGAAAAAACCGAGCATTGATACATCAAAGGCAAAATTCAAAACAATCACCGAGGGTTTATGCGTTCAGGTAATGCATATCGGTTCGTATGATGATGAACCTGCCACGGTAGCGGCGCTTGACGGTTTCGCCATAGAAAACGGCTATATCATAGATATTGACGGCACCCGTCGTCATCACGAGATATACATTTCCGACCCCCGCAAGGTAGCGCCGGAGAAGTTGAAAACAGTGCTTCGGCATCCGATACGCAGTGCATGATGTTATTGGATACATGAGGGGTATCCGCATGAGGGGAGAGGGAAGTCAGATGAAAGGGATGAAGAAAACCCTGGGGGTACTGGCTTGCATCTGCTGCACCAGTCTGCTGTGGCTGACTGCCTGCGGGGGAAAGGCCGACACAAACGGTCTGCAGACGGGAGAAAGCCCGGCCGGCATATCGGCAGGAATGAATGCCGATGCGGGAAGCGGACAAGGGGACAAAGCGGAGGCTGCAGAGGAAGGCTATATTTTTAAGGACAGTGATTCAACCCGGCTGAAAGAGGAAAATGTCCGTAACCTGGATTACCGCCTGCTATATCTTGCCAGAAATGAAATTTTCGCCAGACAGGGCTATATCTTTAAGGATGAGGGATTGCAAAAGTATTTCGGAGCTAAAAGCTGGTATGCGAAAAATGCAGCTTTCAATAATGAAATCTCGGACATTGAAAAAGACAATGTGGACTTGATTGAAAGATATGAAACAGCACGGAAGGAACCGGCAAAAAGCCAGGGACTGCCCCTAGGGAAATATGCCCGTTTTGACCTGGATGGGGATGGGAAGCCGGAAGAAATTCAGTACAGCCTGTCGGAAGGAAGCGATTTCACCCTGACCATTAACGGTGCCGCCGTCCATGACAGCGGTACGAATGTGGAAGAGGGTTTTTCCATTGTCGACCTGGACATTATGGACGGCGTAAAGGAAATTGCGGTCCAGGAGTATGGCCCCAGTGAAGATTATAGAACTACCTTTTATGCCTATGGGGGCGGGAAGATCATCGAGATGGGCCAGGTTCAGGGCCTTTGCGGAACTTACAGCCGCTTGCCCGGAGACGGGAAAGTAATGGCTCAGACGCGTTTTCAGATACTTCAAACATGGTTTTATGACGATGAATACCGCATCAATGAGCAGCATGTGCTGGAACACGTGGCAAAACCGCTTTATCTGTCAACCTTCAAGGAACAATACGTAACAGTCAAAAAAATGCTGACCCTCTACACGGCTCCGGGCAGTCAAGAGGTGGTGGTTCGTGTGGTACCCGGAGATAAATTGCTGCTGGTGGGCAGTGATGACAAGGAATGGTGTTATGCAACTACCACGAACGGCGTAAAAGGATGGTTTTCTGTCGAAGGATTCCAACAGGTACGGGAACTGGGTATTCCGACCGGTGAGGTTTTCGACGGGCTATACTTTACAGACTAGGGCCATAATCGAACTAAAATATTCTAAAAAGTCTTCGGTTACGAGGTTAGAATTGTTTTACCAGAGCTTTACTTTGAGAAAAGAGGTTGTCATGAAAAAAGAAACTATTTGCGGCTCAAACGGTTACGATATCCCGGGCTTGAACAATTTATGCGGGGGCGAGAGGATGGTCGTCATTATTAGCCATGGTTTTGGGAGCAGCAAGGAGAGTCCAACCGCTCAGGCTATTGCGGCGGCCTTGCCGGAACATGGCATCGGGACGTACAGCTTTGATTTTCCCGCCCACGGTGACAGTCCGGTGGACGGTGAGCAGCTTAGGATATCCAACTGTCTGAACGACCTTGCCGTGGTTGAAGCCCATGTTCGCAGGCTCATGCCTGAAGCGGAAATCGCCTACTTCTCCTCGAGCTTTGGCGCGTACATCAATCTGATCTATCTCGCGACATGCCCGCACGAGGGAAGGAAATCTTTCCTGCGCTGCGCGGCAGTGAACATGCCGTGGCTGTTTAGGAATAGCACTTCGCCGGAGCAGTATACTCAGATGAGCGAACAGGGCTATATTATCCTGGATTTAGACTATGTTCGCCCTCTGAAGATCACTCGTGAATTCTACGACGACCTTGAGGCGCATAACGTGTTCCAACTTTGCTGGCCAGATATGGCAGAGCTGGCCATGATCCATGGCGATGCTGACGAGACCGTATCAGTGGTGGAGGCGAGGAGCTTTGCAAAGCAGTTCGGAGCAAGACTGACCGAGGTCAAAGGTGCAGATCACCGCTTTAGGATTCCAGGCGGAAAGCAGCAGGTAATCGACAGTGCAGTGCAGTTTTTCAATACAAAGTTAATTTTCAAATGAAATATATGAGCTTAGTGGACGCGAAAAATAACGAACACCCTTGGATGGGTGTTCGTTTATTATCTTAATAATACATGAAAAACGCCGGGCCATCGGTGTTATCCTAAATCCCGCGAAGAATTAACATATACCAGTATTTTAGCCATGAAAATGGCGAAAATACTGGTATATGTTCGTAATATAGCTTGAAATCATAGCCTTGTATATGTTAATATATTATCATAAAA
>Ga0209347_1005416_pt1 | contig 12143 bp, 12 predicted proteins | sample AutmiccommuBRH23_FD_187382 | JGI IMG/M metagenome (GOLD analysis project Ga0209347, IMG submission 187382) | Deep subsurface microbial communities from Mt. Terri, Switzerland - Autotrophic microbial communities BRH/23 (SPAdes) (version 2) | ecosystem: Environmental > Aquatic > Deep subsurface >...
GACCCCGGATGAGGCTGCCGCCCTGCGGGATGCCATCCAGGGGTGTGACGGGGTCAACTGACCACGCTCGCCCGCACACGGCTCCCGAGGATCACGTCGGGGGCCGTTGTCGTTCGCGCGGCCGCTAGGCAGGGTGGCTCAGCGCTTGACGGCGAGGAGCAGCCCGTCGCCGATCGGCAGCAGGGACACGATGAACCGCGCGTCATCGCGCAGGGCCCGGCCCACGTCGCGCAGCGTGCGGGTCTCTGGGTCGCGGATCGCGGGGTCCGACTCCTGGTCGGTCCACGAGAGGGCCAAGGTGCCGCCGGCCCGGAGCAGACGAGTGGCCTGCTCGACGTAGAGGGGGTACTCCTCCTTGTCGGCGTCCACGACGACGAGGTCGTACGCGCCGTCCGTCATCCGGGGGAGGACCTCGAGAGCCCGCCCGGCGATGACGCGGGTGCGCTGGTGCGCGACGCCGGCCGCGGCGAACGCCTCTCGGGCTGCATGCTGGTGCTCGACCTCGAGGTCGATGGTCGTGAGGATCCCGTCCGATGGCATCCCCCCGAGGAGCCACAGGCCGGAGACACCGGCCCCGGTGCCCACCTCCATCACGGCCTTGGCCCCGATCGCCGCCGCCAGCGCGCTCAGGAAGGAGCCCACGCCGTTTCCGACCGCACCCACGCCGAGCTCCTCGGCCCGGCGCTGAGCGTCCTCGACGTGGTCGCTCGGCGTGATGAACTCCTCGGCATGCGACCAGGCAGCCACTTTGTGCGTGCTCATGCTCGTCACCCTAGTGCCCCACAGCCGGTGCAGCCCGGCGTCGGCTTCGGGGCAATAGGTCGCACAGGCGATCCACAGGATCGTGACAGTGAAAGTCTGGCTGGATCGGGAAGGGTGAGAGGGAACGAAAGCGGCCGGCGCAGCGTTGTTCTGGTCTAGAGTCCCCGAAAGGTGTCTGATCGCGTGAGCGAGACTGTCCTGTCCCAGGCCCCCGGCTCCGCCGGCGAGCCGCCACTCGCGGCTGCCCGTGGTGGCTCGGAGACAGCGCCCGGCTGGACGCCCCCGACGTGGGAGGAAGTGGTCGAGCAGCACTCGGCGCGTGTCTACCGACTGGCCTACCGCCTCACCGGCAACCCGCACGACGCCGAGGACCTGACGCACGACGTCTTCGTCCGGGTCTTCCGCTCGCTCCACTCGTACCAGCCCGGCACCTTCGAAGGCTGGCTCCACCGGATCACGACCAACGTCTTCCTCGACAAGATGCGCCGCAAGCAGCGGATCCGGTTCGACGCCCTGCCCGAGGACGCCGCCGGCCGGCTCCCCAGCGGGGAGAAGGGTCCCGAGCAGACCTACCACGACGCCCGCTTCGACGACGACGTGCAGCGCGCCCTGGACGCCCTCGCCCCGGAGTTCCGGGCGGCCGTTGTGCTCTGCGACATCGAGGGCCTGTCCTACGAGGAGATCAGCGCGACCCTCGGGGTCAAGCTCGGTACCGTCCGCTCCCGGATCCACCGTGGACGTGCCCAGCTCCGCGAGGCGCTGGCGCACCGCGCACCCGAGGCCACCCGCCAGCCCGAGACGCGCACGGCTCGCGCCGGCCTGCGGCTGCCGGGCCGACGAGTCACCGCAGGCGCCAGGTGAGGCCAGCGTGAGCGGTCTCGACGTCCGCGTGGCTCCCCTGGGGGAGCGGTGACCCCGCACCTGGGCGGGGCCGTGCGGGCCTACGTCGACCGGTCCCTGCCGCCCGCCGTGCTGCACCTCTATGACCGGCACCTCGTCGCCTGCATGGTCTGCCGCGCCGCGGCCGACCAGGAGCGCCGGATCGTCGCGTCGCTGCGCAGCGATGCCGGCGTCGTCCCGGGCTCGCTCCGCAGCTCGCTCATGAACCTGGGAGTGTCCCCGGTTCCCGAGCCCCCGGTCCACGCGGAGCCGCGCATTCCCCTCGGGCCGCTCAGCCCGCTCGCGGTCCGCGGTGTCCGGTCCGTCGACGACCTGTTTGGTGGCGCGCCCTGGGGGACCAAGCTCGGCTCACGCGTACCGTTCGGCTCCGCCTCCTCGTTCGGGTCGGCCATGTCCCGGCCCACCGGTCCGCCGGCCCCGCTGACGACGGTCCGCCCCAGCGCGCCGCCCCTGCACCGTTCACCCATGCGGGCGGCAGTCGTCGCCTCGCTCGCGGCCGGCGCGTCGGTCGCCGCTGCCTGGGGCCTGGCGGTCTCACCGCTGCCCGGTGGTGCTCGTCCGCCCGCGGTCCGGGTCCCCGTTGGGGTCGCCAGCTTCGGAGTCGTCAACTACGGGGCGGTGCTGCCCTCCCTGCCTGCCTCGACCTCGCCCGCCTCGACCTCGCCCGCCTCGACCTCGCCCGCCTCGACCTCGCCCGCCTCGACCTCGGCAGCGCCCGCGGCCAGCCCTGTGACTGCTTCTGCATCGAGGCCCGCGACCAGCGCGGCCGGAGGGTCCGCCAACGGGGCCTGGGGCCGTCCATCGCCGTTCTCCGTGCTCTCGACGAGCCGCGGCAGCGCACTGACGACCATCTGGACCGCCCCAGTTCGTATCTCTCTCGTCTCTTCGGCACAATCGGGGCCATGAGCGACGACCCCACCGAGCGGCGGCCCAGCGACGCACCCCTGGACCGCCCCGCGGAGGTCGACCAGACCGGGGCCATCGAGCGGGCGACGACGCAGCCGATCCCGGCCGCGGCCGCGGACTCTGAGGACCATGGCTGGTTCAGCCGGTTCGGCTCCCAGCGCCCCGCCGACGGGGCCAGCGCCGACGGCCACACCGGTTCGCCCGCTGACTACCCCGTCGGGGTGCCCTACGCCTACCCTGGCGGCGCGATGCCGCCACCCGGCCAGCCGGTGGGCGCAGCGCCGTCCGCCGCAGCGCCGTCCGCCGCAGCGCCGTCCGCCGCAGCGCCGTCCGGGGCAGTGCCGTCCGGCCCGGCACCCGTACCCCTGCTGCCACCCCCGACGGGTTCACCCGTCGCCGCCTACCCTGCCCCGACGGGCGCTCCGCGCCGCCGCCGCGGGCTGCTGGTCACTGGCATCGTCGCCCTCTGCCTCGCCTCGGGCGTCGTCGGGGGAGTGGCCGGCCAGGTGCTCGAGGACCGGGTCGTCTCGAGCATTCGGGCGCTGCCCGAGCCGGGGCCCGGGGTGACCGACCGACCCGCCGGCTCGGTCGCGAACATCGTGGCCCGGGTGCTTCCCAGCGTGGTGACGATCAAGGTCGACGCGGGCCCGGAAGGGTCAGGGACCGGTTCCGGCTTCGTCATCGACGACCGGGGGCACATCCTCACGAACAACCACGTCGTCGCTGCCGTTGCGAGCAACGGGTCGATCGAGGTGGTCCTGAGCAACGGCGAGACCGAGAAGGCCACGGTCGTCGGGCGTGACGTCAGCTACGACCTCGCGGTCCTGCGGATCAAGCGCACCGACCTCACCCCGCTTCGGCTCGGCGCCTCTAACAAGGTCGTCGTCGGGGATGCCGTCATCGCGGTCGGCGCGCCCCTCGGTCTCGACCAGACCGTGACCTCCGGCATCATCAGCGCCCTCGACCGTCCGGTCGCCCCCGGGGCGGGCGACGACCTGTCGTTCATCAACGCGATCCAGACCGATGCCGCGATCAACCCGGGCAACTCGGGCGGGCCGCTCCTCGACCTCTCGGGCCAGGTGATCGGGGTCAACTCCGCCATCGCCAGGGTGCCCAGTGCCGGCTCGTCATCGTCCGGCAACATCGGGCTCGGCTTCGCCATCCCGAGTGACCAGGCGCGCCGCACCGCTGACCAGCTCATCGCGACCGGCAAGGCCACGCACCCGATCATCGGTGTCCTTCTCGACCGGAGGTACTCCGGCGAGGGTGCCCTCGTCCAGGACGAGTCCGACGCGGTGACCCCGAACGCCCCCGCGGACAAAGCCGGAGTCGAGCCGGGCGACATCATCGTTCGGTTCGAGGGCAAGCCGATCCGCACCCCGGACCAGCTCATCGTCTCGATCCGGTCCCGTGCCGTGGGCGAGACGGTGACCCTGACGGTCGAGCGCGACGGCAAGCAGATCGATCTGCGGATGACCCTCGAGGCCGATCCGGAGAAGTGACCCCGCCTCGGGGTCCGTATGATGGCGCCGGCGGCACGCCGGGTGCCGAGGCCGCAAAGGATGAGCAACTGTGTTCGACATCAACGGGTGGGAGTTCCTGCTGCTCGGTGTCCTGGCCATCCTCGTGCTCGGCCCGGAGCGACTGCCGGACTACGCGGCGAAGCTGGGCCGGTTCGTGCGCCAGGCCCGCGGCATGGCCGACCGGGCCAAGCAGCAGCTCAAGGAGGAGATGGGGCCGGAGTTCTCCGACGTCGACTGGCGGGCCTACGACCCGCGTCAGTACGACCCGCGTCGGATCGTCCGTGAGGCCCTGAGCGCCACCCCGGAGGAGGACCCTCCGTCGGTCAAGCCCGTGAGCACGCCGAAGACCCATGACCCGTCGCTGCCGACCCCTTGGGACAGCGAAGCCACCTGACCCCCACGCAACACACCCGCTTACCGAGTGGTCCCCCCGGCTGCAGCAGGGGGGACCAGACGGTAAGCGGGTGTGTTGCGTCGTGCAGGCTCAGGTGCAGGTGCAGGTGCAGGTGCAGGTGCAGGTGCAGGGGTCGCGTCAGCGGCCGGCCGGCGTCAGGCCGAGGGAACGCCCAGCAAGGCCACGGGCCCGCGTCGCCAGCCCTCGTGCGATCCCGCGCAGCGCCACCCCAGCGGCCGAGTCGGGGGCGCCGAGGACTACGGGGTTGCCCGTGTCGCCACCCTCGCGGAGCGTCGCGTCGAGCGGGATCTGACCGAGCAGCGGCACCGGAGCGCCGATGCTGCGGCTCAGCGAGTCGGCCACGGCCTGGCCACCGCCGGAGCCGAAGATCTCCTGGCGGGTGCCGTCGGCCAGCTCGAGCCACGACATGTTCTCGATGACGCCGGCGATCCGCTGGTGCGTCTGCAGCGCGATCGACCCGGCGCGCTCGGCCACCTCGGCCGCGGCCTGCTGCGGGGTCGTGACGACGAGGATCTCGGCGGTCGGGATGAGCTGGGCCACGGAGATCGCGATGTCGCCGGTGCCGGGCGGGAGGTCGAGCAGGAGCACGTCGAGGTCGCCCCAGAAGACGTCGCCGAGGAACTGCTGCAGCGCCCGGTGCAGCATCGGGCCGCGCCAGACGACCGGCTGGTTGCCGGGGACGAACATCCCGATCGAGATGACCTTCACGTCGTGCGAGAGCGGCGGGAGGATCATGTCGTCGACCTGGGTGGGCCGCTGCTCGACACCGAGCATGCGCGGCACGGAGAAGCCGTAGACGTCCGCGTCGACGACGCCGACCCGCAGGCCCTGCTGGGCCATGGCGGCGGCGAGGTTGACGGTGACCGAGGACTTGCCGACGCCGCCCTTGCCGGAGGCGACTGCGTAGACCCGCGTCAGCGAGTTGGGCTGGGCGAAGGGGATCTCCTTCTCGGGCGTCCCGCCGCGCAGCTGCTGGCGCAGGGCCGTCCGCTGCTCGTCGCTCATGACGTCGAGCGTCACGTTGACCGACGTCACGCCGGGGACCGCCTGGAGCGCCGCCGTGGAGTCGTTGCGCAGCGTGTCCTTCATGGGGCAGCCGGAGACGGTCAGGTAGATGGACAGCTCGACGTGCCCGGCTTCATCGACGTCGACGGACTTGACCATGCCGAGCTCGGTGATCGGCTTGCGGATCTCGGGGTCGTTGACCTTCGACAGGGCCGTGAGCAGGGCGTCGTGGCTGGGCAGGGCGGGGGCAGACATGTCACCCATCGTATGCCGCTGGGCTGGCTCCCCCGACCGCGGTGGCCTCGCGCGGGGGTGGCCTCCCTCACCCCGGCCGCCCCCACCTCCCGCGACAACACACCCGCTCCCGGCGTGGTCGCCCTCGCTGCAGCCGGCACCAGCGGAGGGTAAGCGGGTGTGTTGCGGGGGAGGGTCAGGGGGTGTGTTGCGGGGGAGGGTCAGGGGGTGTGTTGCGGGGGAGGGGGTCAGTCGGTGGCTGGATGCTTCGGGGCGGCGCCGCCGTCGCCGAGGGGCCGGATCAGCGCCCGCTCCTCGAGCTCGCCGAGCAGGTCCCGCAGCTCGGACCGGACGAAGTCGCGGGTCGCCTGCTCGCGCAAGGCGAGCCGCAGGGAGGCGACCTCGCGGGTGAGGAACTCGGTGTCGGCCAGGTTGCGCTCGTCGCGGGAGCGGTCCTGCTCGAGGCCGACGCGGTCCCGGTCGGCCTGGCGGTTCTGCGCGAGGAGGATGAGCGGCGCGGCGTACGAGGCCTGCGTGGAGAAGAAGAGGTTGAGCAGGATGAAGGGATAGGGGTCCCAGCGCAGGCCGAAGAGACCGACGACGTTGATGGCGACCCAGACGATGACGAAGATCGTCATCCACATGAGGAACCGGGCCGTTCCCATGAACCGGGCGAAGGTCTCGGCGAACCGGCCGAAGCGGTCTGAGTCGGAGCGCAGCCGTGGCAGGAACCCGCCGCGCTTCTCGCGGGGCTGGTCGAGGCGGTCGTTCGGGGTGGTGGCCCGGGTCAGGCGGCGGCTCGTCTGCTCCGTCACGGTCGGACCTCCAGCTCGTGCCGCTCCTCACGCCAGTCCTCGGGGAGGATGTGGTCGAGCACGTCGTCCACCGTCACCGCGCCGAGCAGGCGCCCGTTGTCGTCGACGACCGGCAGCGACACGAGGTTGTACGTCGCGAGGGTGCGCGTCACCCGCTCGAGCGAGGCGCCCGCCGGGAGCGGCTCCATCTCCTTGTCGATGATCGAACCGACCGACGCGTGTGGCGGCTCCCGGAGCAGCCGCTGGATGTGCACGAGGCCGAGGTAGCGGCCGGTCGGCGCCTCCAGCGGGGGCCGGCAGACGTAGACCATCGTCGCGAGCGCGGGCGCGAGCTCCTCGCGGCGGACCATCGCGAGCGCCTCGGCGATGGTCGCCTCGGGGCCGAGGATCACCGGCTCGGTGGTCATCATGCCGCCGGCGGTCTTCTCGTCGTAGGACAGCAGCCGCCGCAGCGGGGCGGCCTCGTCCGGCTCCATCAGCTGGAGGAGCCGCTCGGCCTGCTCGGGCGGAAGGTCGGCGAGAAGGTCGGCGGCGTCGTCGGGCTCCATGGCCTCGAGGACGTCAGCGGCCCGCTCGTTGTCGAGACCGGCGATGATCTCGACCTGGTCGTCCTCGGGCAGCTCCTCGAGGATGTCGGCGAGCCGGTCGTCGTCGAGCGCCGCTGCCACCTCGGCGCGGCGCTTCGGGTTGAGGTCGTGGATGACCTCGGCGAGGTCGGCGACCTTGAGGTCGTCATAGGTCTCGAGGAGCCGCTCGGCGCTCTGAGCGGGGGCCTCGTCGTGCAGGCCGATCACGTCCCTGATCTCGACGAGCATCGTCTTGCCGGAGCGTCGCCGCGTGAGCCGCGACATGGCGCGGGACGCGGAGGACCCGACCTCGGTCTGTCGGACGAACACCTTGACGGCATACCAGTCCCGGCGTGGTGACTGCTCGATCGCGATGTCCTCGACGATCCCCTGTGCGAACCCGGCCGCGGCCTCGCGACTCGTGACGGTCACCGTCCGGTCGAAGAGCTCAGCGGCGACGAGCGTCTCGTTGGTCCGCTGCTCGAACCGACGCATGTTGACCAGGCCCGTCGTGATGACGGCACCGGCGTCGATCGAGGTCACCCGCGTCATCGGCAGGAAGACTCGGCGCCGCCCGGGAACCTCGACGACGAGGCCGATGACACGCGGGTCCGGCCTCGCGTGGGAGAAGACCACGACGACGTCGCGGACGCGACCGACCTGGTCGCCGAGCGGGTCGAAGACGCTCAGGCCGGTCAGTCGTGCGACGAAGACACGGGTGCTGGCGCTCATGGGCCAAGGCTATGCGTTCGTGACCCGAGGCGGTCGGTGCCACGACGAGCGACGGGCACCGGGAGTCTCAGCGCTTGCGGGCAGCCTGGGGTGCGTCGTTGGCGCGCCGCGGTCGGCGGCCCTTCCAGTGCCACGGCCGCCACCCGCTCGTCGTCACCGTGGTCCGGGCCGGCTCCGCACGTAGGTCGAGAGCGCTGTAGCTGCCGGGCGACTCGAGCGGGGAGCCGAACGGCGTGAGCGCCGTGATGGTGCACTCCCTGGCCCACCGGGTGAGGCTGTCGTCGACCGAGTTGAGCCGGGAGGCGCGCAACAGCTCCGCCGCGTGGTCCCACTCAGGGGTGCCGGGCGCGATGACGGCCGCATGCGCACGCGTCGCGAGGAGGCGCCCGCCGCTGTCCTTGCTCCGCAGGATGATCGTGACTTCCTTGGGCAGCCAGGGCAGGGGCTGCTCGCCGGGACCGCTGACGACGAACGCCGTCGTGCCGTCCCAGACGTGCCAGGCCGGCCAGGTGCGGTCGCCGGCGACGTCGACCCACAGCAGACTGGACTTGTTCATGGCCTCGCTGAGCAGTGCGCTCAGGTTGAGGGGTGGGGGCTGCTCCGTCACAGCCTCCACCCTAGTGACCTGCTCCCCGGCTCGGTGGCACCCGCGAGTGATAGCGGTCATAACGCGGGCGACAACCGGCACGCTACGTTGGCGCGCATGCGTAGCGCCAAGGACTTCTTCATGCCCCTCGCCGTGGGGGCACCGGCCCCGATCACGGAGGTGCCGGCCCGCCCGAGCCGGATGATCCACTTCTTCGACCCGAGCAACGAGAAGATGGCGGCCAAGGTCCCTGACCTCGTCGGCACGGTCGACGTCCTCCTCGGCAACCTCGAGGACGCCGTCAAGGCCGACCGCAAGGAGGCCGCCCGTCTCGGCCTGGTCGCCATCGCCAAGGCCACCGACTTCGGTGAGCACACCCAGCTCTGGACCCGCGTCAACAGTCTCGACAGCCCGTGGGTCCTCGACGACCTGACGACGCTCGTGTCAGAGATCGGCGACAAGCTCGACGTCATCATGGTCCCGAAGGTGCAGGGCGCGGAGGACATCCACTACGTCGACCGCCTCCTCGCCCAGCTGGAGGCGCGCGCGGGCCTCACCCGCCCGATCCTCGTCCACGCGATCCTCGAGACGGCCCGGGGCATGGCCAACGTCGAGGAGATCTGCGGCGCGAGCCCGCGGATGCAGGGCATCTCGCTCGGCCCGGCCGACCTCGCCGCCGACCGGCGGATGAAGACGACCCGGGTCGGCGGTGGGCACCCCGGCTACCTGGTGCGCCAGGACCCGATCGGTGGAGACATCCAAGGGGAGCGCACGATCTACCAGCAGGACCTGTGGCACTACACGATCGCCCGGATGGTCGACGCCTGCGCGATGCACGGGATCTTCCCGTACTACGGGCCGTTCGGCGATATCAAGGACGTCGTCGCGTGCGAGGACCAGTTCCGCAACGCCTTCCTCCTCGGATGCGTTGGGGCGTGGTCGCTGCACCCCGTCCAGATCGACATCGCCAAGCGGGTCTTCAGCCCCTCGGCCGAGGACGTCGCCCACGCGCGCCGCGTCAAGGAGGCCATGGGCGACGGCACCGGCGCGGTCATGCTCGACGGGAAGATGGAGGACGACGCGAGCCTCAAGCAGTGCCTCGTCATCCTCGAGCTCGCCGACCGTCTCGCCGCGACCGACCCCGAGCTCGCCGAGCTCTACCAGTCCTGAGCCGTATGCCGCTCAGCCCGTTCTCGAGGAAAGGTGCGCTTTCGTGAGCGTCGAGTCCCAAGCCAGCCCAGCGGCATACGACACCTTCCGGCCGCGTCGGTCGGTGCTCTACCTGCCCAGCTCCAACGAGCGGGCGCTGGAGAAAGCGAAGACGCTGCCCGTCGACGCCCTGATCCTCGACCTCGAGGACGCCGTCGCACCGGATGCCAAGGAGGCCGCCCGCGAGAACGCCTGCGCCGCGGTGGGATCCGGTGAGTACGGCCGGAGTGAGCTGACGATCCGGGTCAACGGGATCGGGTCGCAGTGGCACGACGCCGACATGGCGGCGGCTGCGGCCGCGGGGCCCGACGCGATCGTCGTGCCCAAGGTGAACTCCGCCGACGAGGTCCGCCAGCTCGTCGCGGCCATGGAGGCTGCCGGTGCCCCCGAGAAGACGAAGCTGTGGGCGATGATCGAGACCCCGGTCGCGGTCCTCCACGCCGAGGAGATCGCACGAGCTTCGGAGCGGCTCACCGCCTTCGTCATGGGGACCAACGACCTCAACAAGGAGCTCGGCGCCGAGCTCGTCCCGGGTCGCCAGCCACTGCTCACGGGGCTGTCGCTCGCCCTGCTCGGGGCCCGGGCGGCGGGGATCGCGGTCCTCGACGGCGTCTGGATGGACGTCAAGGACGTCGACGGGCTGCGCGGGGAGTGCGTCCAGGGGCGGCAGATGGGCTTCGACGGCAAGACCCTGATCCACCCCGGGCAGGTCGAGACGGCCAACGAGGTGTTCGCGCCCAGCCCCCAGCAGGTCGAGGAGGCTCGCGGGATCATCGCGGCCTTCGAGGAGGCGGTCGCGCAGGGCAAGGGTGTCGCGACGTACCAGGGCAAGCTCGTCGAAAACCTCCACGTCGACACGGCTCGCAAGGTCCTCGCGACCGCAGAGGCGATCGAGGCGCTGGACGGCTGACGCACGCGCCACGTCACGCAACACCCCGTCGAGTGTGCAGAAGATGACGGCATCTTCTGCACACTCGACGTGCGGTCGTGAGAGTCAGGGGCTGGGGCCCGGCCCGTGATAGACAGGTGCCAACCAAGGGAGAACCCATGCAGCACCTCAGCGTCGGACTCTTGTCGCGGTCACGCAAGGAGAACGAGCGGCGGCTGCCGATTCACCCGCAGCACCTCGAGCGCATCGATGCCGGCCTGCGGCAGCACGTCTACCTCGAAGCCGGCTACGGCGAGCCCTACGGCCTGTCCGACGACGCACTCGCCCCGCTCGTCGGCGGCGTGCACGCCCGCGAGCAGCTCCTCGCGGAGCGCGACGTCATCCTCCTGCCGAAGCCGATGGCCGCGGACCTCGAGGAGATGCGTGAGGGGCAGGTCCTGTGGGGCTGGCCGCACTGTGTCCAGGACGCCGTCCTCACGCAGGTCGCGATCGACAAGCGGCTGACGCTGATCGCCTTCGAGGCGATGAACCACTGGAACCGCGACGGGTCCTTCAACCTGCACGTCCTGCACAAGAACAACGAGCTCGCCGGCTACGCGTCGGTGCTGCACGCGCTGTCGCTGATCGGCTCCACCGGGGACTACGGGCGTCGCCTCAGCGCCGCCGTGATCGGCTTCGGGGCCACGGCCCGCGGAGCCGTGACCGCGCTGCATGCCCTCGGGGTCAACCAGGTGAACATCCTCACCCACCGGGAGGTCGCCGCCGTCGCGTCCCCGATCCACTCGGCGCGCATCATCAACTTCGACTACGGGGTCCCGGGCGGTCGGGCGAGCGACGTGTTCACCGAGGACGGGCCCGAGCCGCTGGCCGGCTTCCTCGCCGGCCACGACATCATCGTCAACTGCGTCCTGCAGGACCCCAACCGGCCGATGATGTTCCTCGACGAGGACGACCTGCCCGTCCTCGCCCCCGGGACCCTCGTCATCGATGTCTCGTGCGACGAGGCGATGGGGTTCAGCTGGGCGCGACCGACGTCCTTCCAGGAGCCGATGTTCACGGTCGGGAACACGGTGCGCTACTACGCCGTGGACCACAGCCCCTCCTACCTTTGGGACTCCGCCACCTGGGAGATCAGCGAGGCCCTGCTGCCGTTCGTCGGGACCGTGCTGGCGGGGCCTGACGCGTGGGCCGCCGACGAGACGCTCCGCCGGGCCATCGAGATCCAGGACGGCAGGATCCTCAACCCGAGCATCCTCACCTTCCAGTCCCGGTCCGCAGAGTTCCCCCATGTCCCCGAGCCCTGAGCCGGCGTCCCGCCACGCACCCGAGGGCAGCCACTGGCAGCACCGTCGCGGGGCCGGGGAAACCTCAGCGCCCCGTGTGACGTTGACCGGTCGTGAGTGAGACGCGAGCGCGCCGACCGGCGCCCGTCCCGAGCGGGCCGGGCGGGCCGGGCGGGCCGGGCGGCCGCCGCCCGCCCCCGGAGCCGCCGCTGCGCCTGACCCGCCGTGGCTTCATCGTGCTGGGCGGCCTCGGGCTCGCGACCGTCGCGGCCGGGACCTACGCCATCACGAACGGACTCTCGGGCGTGCCCGGCCTGC
>Ga0209347_1005418_pt1 | contig 12139 bp, 6 predicted proteins | sample AutmiccommuBRH23_FD_187382 | JGI IMG/M metagenome (GOLD analysis project Ga0209347, IMG submission 187382) | Deep subsurface microbial communities from Mt. Terri, Switzerland - Autotrophic microbial communities BRH/23 (SPAdes) (version 2) | ecosystem: Environmental > Aquatic > Deep subsurface >...
CCCGCTCATCGGGCGGATCGAGATCCTCGATCTGTGCCTGCGCGTCGCGGCCGCCAAAGGGCAGGTGACCGCCATGGAGCTGAAACTCCTGAAGAATCTCTCGGACTGGCTCCAGGTCGACCGTGCCCGGCTTCGGGTCATGGTCGAGAAGACCCTGCCGGTGGAAATGCACCAGGGCCACGACGCCGAGATGATCCTGGGCGTCACCACGGACATGAGCAAAGAGGAAGCGCGTGTCCAGTTGAATCGCGAATACGCCAAGTGGAGCTCGCGGGTGATCAGCACCGACCCCTCGATCCGCCGCCAGGCCGACCAGATGCTCCGGCTCCTGGGCGAGGCCCGGACGCAGTACGTGGGCGTCAAGACGTCCTGCTGAGACCCACCCGTCCCCGACCCGGAACACAGGCCGCGGGACACCGAAACGACGAGCCGAGCGGTTGGTCCGAAATAATCGCGTGAAAAGCCTTGACGCGGTGTTGCCGATATGATATATAGGACTGTGGCTCGACTATAATAGAGAATGCGCCGCTGAACACTCGATCTGCGTCCGAACCGAAGGAACAGTGGAGTGACACAATGTGGAGTAAGGATTCTCTGCGATGAGCGTTCTACACTGTAGGAGGCTAGTCAACCACTACCCCGCCTGGCATTCACGAAAGACCGGCGTTCGTGGAAAGGAGGTGGCACACCTGGCACTTCGCACAGCCAGTTCCCAAGCAATCCCCTAAGTCGATGCGGCGTCCCCATTAGCGCCGCGACCCCGCCGGGGCGGGCCACGATCGAGCTCGCGCGGGCGGGACAGACCCGTGTGCTGGTGTGTGGCCGGCACACGCACTTCGACTCCCTTAGAAGGAGGAGCATCATGAGCAAAAAGTTGTCTTATCTTACCATCGCTCTTGCAGTTGCGTTGTCGGCAGCCTCCGCCAAGGCCGCCGACATCGGCAAGGGCAACATTCTCATCGAGGAATGGCTCAACACAAGCGGTGCCGTGACGGACAACGTGGATACCCTCAAGGCCTATGCCCAGTACCCGGACAACCCCACCCGGAGCTACTGGGCCCAGAAGTTCGAGAGGCCTGATGCCGGCGAGGACAATTTCGGCGGCAGGCTCCGCGGCTATCTGTATCCGCCCCAGACGGGCGACTACACGTTCTGGACGTGCAGTGACGATGACAGCGAGCTGTGGCTGAGCACCGACGAAGATCCCGCCAACGCCACGATGATCTGCAACGTCGAAGGCTGGATGCCCGCTGGAGCCTGGGACGGCGCAGGCGGCGCCCCGGGAACCACCTTCAAGTCGGCGCCGATCAAACTGACGGCCGGCCAGAAGTACTACGTCGAGTCCGTGTTCTCCGATGGCACCGGCGGCGGCTTCGTCCAGGTCGGCTGGGGCGGTCCGGGCGTCGGCGCAGGCCCCGTCCTCATCGCGGGCAAATACCTGGCTCCGATCATCAGGGACCCCGAGCCCATGCTCAGTGCCCAGGCTCCCAATCCCGCCGACGGCGCGGTCGGCGTCCCCGTCGGCTTTCCCGTACTGACGTGGACTCCGGGCGTCACGGCCGTGTGGCAGGATCTCTACTTCGGCACCGATCCCAATCCGCCGTTGATCGTCGCTCGTCAAAAAGCCAAGCAGTCCGCGTACTACTACGGTGCGGGTTTTCAGGCCGGCCAGACGTACTACTGGAAGGTGGACGAAATCGAAGCCGATGGCGTGACCATTCGCGAAGGCGCCGTCTGGAGCTTCACCGTGCAGTCTGTCAAGGCCTTCCAGCCGACCCCGGCCGACGGCGCCACAGGCGTGCTCCCCGGCCTGGTTCTCACCTGGATGTCGGGCACTGATGCCACAGGCGAACACGTCTACTTCGGCTCGGACATGGCGGCCGTCGCCGCAGGCGATGCCTCCGTGGATCAAGGCGATGCGTTCGATCCGCAATTCAATACCGGCAGTCTCCGGTCCTCCACGACCTACTACTGGCGCGTGGACACGGTCAAAGGAGGCTCCATGGTGCAAGGCGATGTCTGGAGCTTCACCACGGCCGATGCCGGTCCCGCCAACAAGATCATGTACGAGGTCTGGCGGAACATCGGTGGCACCGCAATCAGCGCCCTGACCGGCAATGCCAGATATCCCGCCAGTCCGGACACCGCCCAGTATGTCGACGTGATGGAAAGCCCGGTCGACTGGGCCAATACCTACGGCCAGCGGCTCTGGGGTTGGATCAAGCCCCCGGAGACGGGCGACTACACGTTCTGGATCTCCGGAGACGACAGCCAGCAACTGTGGCTGAGCACCGATGGCAGCCCGGCCAATGTCGTTCTGATCGCCACGGTCGGCACGTACACAGGCGCCCGCGAGTGGACCAAAGAGGCCGGACAGAAATCCTCGCCGATTCCCCTGGTCGAGGGCGAGAAGTACTTCATCATGGCCCTCGGCAAGGAAAACGACGGCGGCGATAGCACTTCAGTCGCCTGGGGCGGCCCGGTCATCGGCGCAGGTCCCATCGTCATCACCGGTGAATACGTCGATCTGTTCGCTCTCAAGCCTCTGGTGGCGTTCGGGCCCGGCCCCAAGAGCGGCACGGTCGACACCCTGCACGATCTGACTCTCACCTGGCAGGCCGGCGAACAGGCCGTGACGCACGACGTCTATTTCGGCAGCGATGCCAACGCGGTAACCGCCGCGGATCAGACCAGCCCGTTGTTCATGGGCAACCAGGCGGATCTCAGCCTCGACGTCAGCGACCTCGAATGGAACACGACCTATTACTGGCGTGTCGACGAGGTCGGTGCGGCCGAGACGTGGAAAGGGAACGTCTGGTCGTTCACCACGGCCGACTTCCTCCTCATCGAGGACATGGAAAGCTACACGGATACCGAGCCCGATCGGGTCTTCGATATCTGGGTCGATGGGTACGGCGACGACACCAATGGTTCGGTCGTCGGCTATTTGGACTCTGCCAACGGAACATTCAATGAGACCACCATCGTCCACGGCGGCAAGCAGGCCATGCCGTTCGAGTACGACAACACCAGCGCCTCGGCCAGCCATGCCGAGCGGTCGTTCTCGCCGACACAGAACTGGACCGTCAACGGCGTTACGGATCTGACCCTATTCGTTCGGGGCTATCCGGTTATCACCGAAGTCCCGGTCACGGAGACCGGCGGCAAGATGAGCCTCACCGGCGCAGGCGCCGACATCTGGGGCGCCAGCGATCAGTTCACCTTTGCCTATAAGACCCTCAGCGGCGACGGCTCTATGGCCGCTCGCGTAGTCAGCATCGGGCCCGGCACCAACACCTGGGCCAAGGGCGGCGTGATGGTCCGCGACAGCCTCAACGGCAACTCGGCAAGCGCCCAGATGGTGCTGTCCGCCAATACCGACGGTGCCGCAGGCAACGGAGCAGCTTTCCAGAATCGCGCGACGACCGGTCTGGATATGGGCGCCAACGACGTCACGTCGAACACCACGAGCGGCACGGTGATCGCACCGCCGTACTGGGTCAAGGTCGAACGGACGGGCGAAACCGTCAACGGATTCCTCTCTCCCGATGGGAAGAGCTGGACGCCCATGGGCTCGGCGATCGTCGCACTGGCTAACCCCGTCTATATCGGTTTGTGCGTAACGTCGCACGTCGCCGGCGTGGATCGGACTTTCGAGTTCGACAGCATCTCGTCGACAGGCGGTGTCAGCGGAGCCTGGAAGGGTGCGGCCATCAGCGCCCCCGTGCACAACAGCGCCCAGGACCTCTATGTCACCGTCAAAGGCGGCGGCAAGCAGTTCACCCAGAGCGACCCCAATGCGGTCACGACGAACGGGTGGACCGAGGTTAAGTTCCCGCTGAGCGGCTTCACCGGCGTGAACCTGACCAAGGTCGATACGCTGACCATCGGCGTAGGCAATCCGACCGGTCAGCTTTCGGGCGCCGCCGGAAAAATCTTCATCGACGACATCCGGGTGACCAAGCCCGAGGAGGAGCCTGTAGCGGGCGAGTAGTTCGCCGTCGATGATCGACTGTTCATTGCAGAAGTAAACTCGGGGCCCGGATTCAACAGGATTCGGGCCCCGAGCCCTTGCCATGGAGAGGGAGAGGACCTCAGTGGTGTCAAAACCGCGTCCCTCGTCAGCGACGGAGCCCTCTCATCGCATCGGCCCAGATCAGGCCCTCGCGAGCCGGCTGATAACGAGGATCGCGTTTCAGGGCCTCGCGGAATTGCCGGACTGCGGGATCCACCCTGCCGGCCTGCCCCAGCGCCTGTCCCAGCAGGACCCGGTACGCAGCGAAATCAGGAACGGCCTGCACGACTTTCTCGAAACAGACCGCCGCCTCCGGAAACCGCTGAAGCTGGTGCAGAAAGGTCCCCAGGTTGTACTGCAGGATCCAGTCGTCCGGCCGTGCCGCAATGGCCTGGCGATAGGCATCCAGCACCTGGGCGACGAACCGCTCATCGACCCGGTCCATCACGACCGCGACAGCCTTCTCGGCAACCGCCTGCCTCTGGGCATGCCCAAGCTGACCGGTGAAGGGCGGATTGGCCGTGAGTTTCGTCATGGCGGCGGCCGTGTTCACTTCATCCCAGGGCGTAAAGGCCAGCTTCCGGGCACACTGCTCGCTCGAAGGGATGTCGGCCGAGTCGACCGGGGCGGCCCCCCGCTGCCGCAGGGATTCGACGACTGCCGGCAGCAGCGCCCTGGCGACCTCGTAATCCCCGGCGAAACGCAGATGAACGTGCTCATAGAAGAGCTCTCCGCCGGGAATCCCATCTCGGCACGACTCGCTTCGGGCCAGCGCCGCGTCGATCTCCACAAGCTGGACCTGCTGCGGTGGAGAGCTGCGGGCGACATCGCGAATAATCTGGTTGATCCGGCTGTCGGCCCGAAACTGCAACGCGTCCCAATCTCTCGCGAGGGAGAACCCGAGCCCCGCGGCCTCGTGATCGCCGAGGGCAAGCCGGCATCTGGCCGCACGGAAGTGAAGTTCCGCATGGTGATCGTCGATTTCCAGGGCCTTTTCGTAGCGCGACAGGGCCTCCGCGGGGTTCCCGGCTATCTCCAATTGGATCCCCTCGCCGTACAGCCGTTTCCACTGGTCCTCCTGCGGCTCGGTCAGATCCCCGCGGTGCAAGGAGCCCAGCGGCGGGCAATCCCGCAGGTTCACCCCGACTGTCGCCAGGATGACACCGGCCCCGCCATTGACGCCCTGGCGGCAGATCCGTTCGAGGTTGGCGCGGAAGTTGCGGTACGTGCAGGCCCGGGCGGGGTCGTCCAGCGCGGTGCGACGGTCCTGGAAAAAGCCGGCGTCGCGGACCACTTTGCGGCCCTGACGCGCCTCGGGATTGGCCCCCAGCACCCTGCGAATCAACTGGCCCGTACACGTCCGCTTGGCCTGGTGAAACACGGGGATGAAAGCCGGATGCTCCGCGAGGAAGCTCAGCGATGTCTTGGGGCCGTACAGGCCGTTGAATTCGTTGTTTCCGGCGTACACGATGAACAGGTCGGGATCGAGGCCGGCGCATTCTTTCGCGATCTGCGCCACGATGTGCGAGTTGATCCCCCGCATCGCGGCGTTGACGACCTCAATGCGGCGATCCGGGTAGAATTGCCCGAGCATGACTTCCAGAACGCGGACAAAGCCGAACGAGGGGTCGGGTGTGCCCATGGCGGCGGATTCGCCAAAAACAAAGATCCGGAAGCTGTCTTCGGGCTTCTTGGCGGGAATCAGGCAGGGCTGCGGCTCGGCGAGCGTCTCCTGCTGATAGTGCCAGCCGAAATGAACGTTCGTCGTGAGGGTCCCCCGCTGCTCGCTCTTGACGAAGAACGAGGTCGGATACCCTACACCAAACAAGGCCAGTGCCGCTTCCAGCAGTACAAGAAATACCGCCGGGGCGGCGATCGCGGCCGCGATTCGCAGAACCCAGAGCCGCCGGCCCGACAGGTACGACATCTGAGGATGCCGCCCCTGGGGCAACGACCGCAAGCGTCCCCGGGCCGGTTCGCGAGTTTGGGATTTGCTCTTTCGGGATTTGGCCATAGATCACCCATGACCCAGCCAACCATTCATACGGCGTCACATCCTACGGATACCACGCCGCGAGTCCTGATGCAAGACATAACTCGTCCAAAAGCACAGAATCGATCAAGAGCACCCCCCCGCAGGAGAAGGAACCGTGAGAGATAGAACTGAACATGCGAAACCACCGGGACAATACCACCCCTTTCGACGCACAGAGACGCCGCACCACGATCGATATTGTGCCACACAGATACAATATCGCCAAGGCATTCCGCTTCCATGTCAATTCCCAGCTATTCACTCTCATTCCAGTGAAGAATCGCCCCCTTGAGTCTTGACGACATGAAGACGACATGGTATAAAAAGAATGTGGTCTGGTATTGTGCAGCATGCTCGTCGTGATTCCGATGGAATGTCCGTATGGACATGGTGGTGGGATCTTGTGATACGGGGACGGGAGAGTGTGCAACCATTCAAGACCAACGGAGACTTGTCGATCACGTCGTTGGCGTGATTGCGTGGCTGTTGCTATAGCGTTCGCGCAAGGGAGGTGATGCCTGCCCACAGAAGATCGCGTGCGTCAATCCACATCTACACCGATGACATCTGTATTACCAGGCCGTGATGGGTTGCACTTTGCGGCTTTCGGCGACTCGTTGACATAACGATAGTAAGCAAAGACTCATGATGCATTGAAGGAGGACTACGATGTCACGCAGATTCCAGGCGTCTCTCATCATGGTGGCGGTTCTGCTTTCCGCCGGAACCGTCTCGGGCCAGGGCCTGACGGGCGACTACTTCCCCAACGTCACCCTGAAAGACGCGCCCGTGCTGACCCGCATCGAAAACGTGAACTTCAACTGGGGCGGCAACTCCCCGGGCGATCCCGTCGGCGTGGACGTGTTCTCCGTGCGATGGACGGGCAGCCTTATGCCTCCGGAGTCGGGGGATTACACGTTCGCCACGAGATCCGACGACGGCGTGCGACTCTGGGTCGGCGGCGACCAGGTCATCAACAACTGGACCGACCACTCGGCCACCCTCAACAGGAGCGTAGAATTCCGTCTCGAGGCGGGCGTGCCGGTCTCGATCCAACTGGAGTACTATGAGAGCGGCGGTGACGCTGTCATCGAACTGTACTGGGCCGGTCCCGGCTTCGAGGAGCAGATCATTCCGGTGGAGTTTCTCTCGCCCACGGTCCTGACCAATCTGCAGGCCCGCAGACCCGATCCGGCCGACGGGGCTCTGGATTTCGATCCCCAGGTCCCCCTCTTGCAATGGATGGTCGGCGAAACAGCGAAATACCATAACGTTTACCTTGGACTCAGCCCGGTCTTGACGGATGCCGACCGCGTGGCGACTCGTTCGCCTTTGGCCCAGACAATGTATTACCATATCCTGCCGATGACACCCGGCACTACGTACTACTGGCGTGTGGATGAGATCGAGAAAGATCTCGTCACGGTTCATACCGGCAAGGTCTGGAGTTTCACGGTGCAGGCGGCGACCGCTTACCACCCGCTGCCGGCTGACGCGACCACCGATGCCCTGGTCGCCCCGGTGCTCACCTGGCTGCCCGGGACAGACACCTTAAGCCATCGGCTCTACTTCAGCGACAGCCTCGACGCCGTCACCGAGGGGGCCGCCGAGGCGGACAAAGGCGAGTTTGCCCTGGCGAACGCCAGCTTCACTCCGGACGTCCTCGATGCGATGACCACGTATTACTGGCGCGTGGACGAGACGCTCAGCGACGGCACGGTAGTGACCGGCCCGGTCTGGAGCTTCACCACCTGCCTGCCGATCGAAGACTTCGAGGACTACACGGATGTCGAGCCCGACCGGATCTTCGATGTCTGGCTCGATGGTTACCTCGACGACACCAATGGTTCGATCATCGGTTACCTGGATTCTGTCAGCGGCACGTTCAATGAGACCACCATCGTCCACGGCGGCCTCCAGTCCATGCCCCTGGACTTCAACAACATCGACGCCTTCTATAGCGAGGTCGAGCGGGAGTTCGCCGGCACCCAGGACTTGACGGTCGGCGAGGCCAACACGCTGGTCATCTATCTCCGCGGCAAACTGCTGAATCCGCCCACCCAACTGTACGTCTCGCTGGAGGATTCATCCAAACACCTGGCGACCGTCAAACACCCCGACCCCGAAATCACGAAGTCGCTCAAATGGAGTTCCTGGAAGATCCCGCTGAGCGATTTCGGGAACGTGAGTCCGGCACGAGTCAAGAAGATCTACATCGGGGTCGGCGACAAGACCGCGTCCGTGAAGGGCGGCGCGGGCATGATCTTTATCGATGATATCTGCGCAAGCAAGGAGCCTCCGTCTCCGGAGCCCAACAATTAGGAATGGCTGCCGATCGCCGATCGGGCATATCGCCTCGTCGGCACGGCCAACCCGTCGCTCAGACAGACACGGGGCCTGTGTTCTCGGACACAGGTCCCGTTTTGTTTCTCACCGGCGCTCTCCCTGCCTTCTGCGACGCCCTCTCGTGCCCCAGGATTCTCCCGCGACTGCCCTGTCGCGCTGCACAGAACCCCTGTTACCATCGGCTCTTGGGCGGCCTTTAAGAGATGAAAGGGAACACTGATTCCCTCCGACCGGCAGGTCGGGCAAAGGCAGGACTGGATATGGGAAAGGACACGACAATGACACGGCAAAGAACACTACTGGCGATGCTCGCAATCGGCATGGTTCTGTCGCTCACCGCCGGCCTGCGGGCGGACACGAAAGTCGTTATCTCGCATTCGAGCCATGGCACAGGCTTCGGGATCGGCGCGCGGATCGGAGGACCGATTGTGGCCCCGGGCCGGTATCCGCCGGGCCATCGGCACGTCGTCGAGAGCCCCTGGCGGCGCCGGTTCGTCCACATGGGGCCCCCCGTGGTGGTGTACCCGCCGGTCGTGCGGGTCATCCATCCCCCCGTGGTCAGGGAAGTCGTCATCGAGCCCGCCCCGCCGGTCATTATCAGAGCCCCCTTTCCGGCCGAGCAAGGCGTGATCACCGTCTGGGTCACCAATTCCAATGGCTCCAGGACGTCTGTCCGGCTCACCCGGGATGGCCCCTGGTACGTGGGACCGCGAGGGGAGTACTACACTGAAATGCCGACAAACGAACAGCTCAGGGTCGTCTACGGCTTTTAGCCGCGGCCCGAGGCCCGCCTGGCCCTTGACCTCACAGGCCAGATAACCCGGGATACGAATGGAGTATCCCGACTCAACCGACGCCCGACTCAGGCCGGGCGTCGGTTCTGGTTTTCCACCGCAAGTCCCTCCGAAGTCGCCGCCGTCTTGCGACCACACCCCTCCTGACTTGAATTTGCCCTATCTTGTTGATATATCCAAAGGTTTCGATATATTGATAAGTGGTTCAGGAGTTGAATATGAACGATAAAGTAACACTGTTGCCGGATAGCGCGCTGCAAGAGGCGGCCGAATGCCTCAAGGTCATGGCCCATCCCGTGCGGCTCAAGATCGTGAGCATACTGATCCAGGGCGAGTTCGCGGTACACGAGATCTCCGCATTGGCCGAGATCTCGCCGAATCAGACCTGCGGCCATCTGCGGCTTCTCCAGGCGCGCAACCTGCTCTCCAGCGAGAGACGCGGCCGGACCGTGTACTACAAAATCGCTTCGGCACGCCTGCCCGGGCTCATCCGATGCATCGGCAGTAATTACGAAAGTTGACAGGAGATATCGATGGCTGATGGAAAACGTGTGTTGATCGTGGGCGGCGTTGCCGGCGGAGCTTCGACGGCGGCCCGACTCAGACGGCTTTGCGAGGATGCCGAGATCGTCCTGTTCGAGCGGGGCGAGCACATCTCCTTCGCGAATTGCGGCCTGCCCTATCACATCGGGAACATCATCAAGGAAAAGGACCGCCTGCTCGTGCAAACCCCCGAGCAGATGACGAAGCGGTTCCGAGTGGACGTGCGGGTTCGCTCGCAGGTGCTGCGAATCGACCGCCGGAACAAGTCCCTCGCCGTCCGCGACCTGGCGAGCGGCCGGGAGTACACCGAGCCGTACGACGTCCTGGTCCTGAGCCCGGGGGCCGAGCCCGTTCGACCGCCCGTCGCCGGCGTCGGAGCCAGGCGGGTATTCACCCTGCGATCGATCACCGATATGGACGCCATCAAGAAACTTGTGGATGAAGAGAAGCCTCCCCACGCGGTCGTTGTCGGCGGAGGCTACATCGGCCTGGAAATGGCCGAGGCCCTTGTGGAACGGGGCTTGCAGGTGTCGCTGGTCGAGTTGCTGCCGCAGGTGATGGGCACGGTGGACCCCGAGATGGCCTTTCCGCTGCACCAGGAATTGCGTTCCCACGGCGTCGAGCTGCTCCTGGGCACCAGCGTCACCGGAATCCAGGAGAATGGGCCCAACGCCCTCACAATTCAGTTGAGCAACGGCCAGTCGCGTGACGCGGGTCTCGTCATCATGTCCGTGGGCGTGCGGCCGGAAGTGAATCTGGCCCGTGAGGCGGAACTCAAGATCGGCGACCGGGGCGGCATCGCGGTCAACGGCCATATGCAGACCAGCGATCCGAGCATCTACGCGGTCGGCGACGCCGTGGAGGTCGTGGATTTCGTCGGAGGACATCAGGCCTTGATCCCGCTGGCCGGGCCCGCGAACCGCCAGGGCCGCGTCGCCGCGGACAACATCTGCGGACGGGACAGCACCTATCACAGCACGCAGGGCACAGCGATCTGCAAGGTCTTCAGCCTCGCCGTGGCCACCACGGGACTCAACGAGAAGAATCTCAAGCGGATGGGCCGGCGATACGAAAAGGTCTACGTCCACCCGGCCCACCACGCCGGGTACTATCCGGGGGCCAGCCAGATGAGTCTCAAGCTGCTCTTCGACCCGCAGGACGGCAGGATCCTCGGCGCCCAGGCCGTCGGAACCAGCGGCGTGGACAAGCGGATCGATGTCATCGCCGTGGCCATGCGGGCGGGCATGACGGTCCAGCAGTTGCAGGACGTGGAATTGTGCTACGCCCCCCCGTTCGGCTCGGCCAAGGACCCCGTCAACTACGCGGGCTTCGCGGCATCGAACGTCATTTCCGGCGACATGCCCATCTGCCACAGCGAAGACGTGGCCGACCTCTCTAACGACAGGATGCTGCTCGACGTGCGGAATCCCGCGGAAGTCAAGGGCGGGACAATCCCCGGGGCGGTGAACATCCCGCTCGACGACCTGCGGACTCGCCTGCACGAATTGCCGTCGGACAAGGAGATCGTGGCCTTCTGCCAGGTCGGCCTGCGAGGGTATCTGGCCTGCCGGATCCTCAGCCAGGCGGGCTTCAGATGCCGCAATCTCACCGGCGGCTACAAGACCTACTGTGCAGCCCAGGGCGTCGGCGTCCAGGCGGCAACGCCGGCCCGGGAGCTCAAGAGCGACACCGGCGAAAAGACATGAGATCCCTTGCGTTGGGCTTTGCGTGGCACAGCCAAGCTCATTGTCAACGTCCCAAAGGGTGTGTGACCGTAGTTGCGGCCCCCGTGGGCGAGAATCGCGGGCCGGCCCGTTTGGAGTACCGCCTTCAGGTGGCTCGAAGACCGCGTAGACGCGGGACTCCAAACGGGCCCGGCGAGGTGCGCCAAGCTCTCCCGCGAAAGACGGATCGGAGAGTTGTGCCGGGCATCCTGCCCCCCTCACGAATTCCAAGAAGGCCCGCCCGAAGCGGTCGCGCGAAGGAGATTTCCCGCTTTGAGCCAGCCGCATCGATTGACGAGTAGATCCGAAACAAATTCGGCTCATCCGGTTTTAGCGTACTTCGGTGGCTGCCTAACATCCCACGAGAGGATCTCCAGATAAAGTTCTGACCGCACCGTAGTCGTTCGCGGCCAGAGCCTTGTGATCGGACGAAAGAGTGCGTTTGACGCATGATGGAGTACCGGCGGAGACATCAGAGACTCGCCCGAGTTGCCTCCCCTGCCTCTCCGCCGGCACCCTGCAAAGCGATAAACGCTCTTGGTTTCGGCCGAAGGCCGGGCCGTATGAATCCGGGTCGAAAAGGAAAGCTGTGCCACGAAACGTACACGCCTCGGCGGTCCATTCCTCCGAGGCTCATGCTACTGGCCCAAAGCGGTACATCTCGGGGGTCTGGGGGCCGGCC
>Ga0209347_1005420_pt1 | contig 12136 bp, 13 predicted proteins | sample AutmiccommuBRH23_FD_187382 | JGI IMG/M metagenome (GOLD analysis project Ga0209347, IMG submission 187382) | Deep subsurface microbial communities from Mt. Terri, Switzerland - Autotrophic microbial communities BRH/23 (SPAdes) (version 2) | ecosystem: Environmental > Aquatic > Deep subsurface >...
CCCCCGCCGTTATCAGCCCTGGATGTAATTACAAGGACCTTTATTTCCTTCTCCATATCAGCCTTTCCTTGTGAAAATTGCCCTCAGTCACCTCTGGAGTATTTATACCGCCTGCCTATATACTTACGATAAAGCCTCACCGGAACTTCCAAGCCCAGTTGCTGTAATTTTTTACGTGAAAAAGTCTTGGCGATTTCAAAATAAAAGCGGACCAGAGCAGGCAGCTTGCCGTAACCATACCTCACCGAGGCCTGCATAACCTCCCTGTAGCCGTGGGAATAATTGCGGTCGGACACACCACCAAGATTCATGGCCGACATCAGCGAGGGAATGTATACCCCTCTAACGCCTCTTCTGGTGATTCTCAATAGCAACTCATAATCCATGGCGGTCTTAAAATTCTTGTCAAACCCCCCGTATCTGTCATAAACCCACCGCCGCATGAAGACGGAGGAATGGGGTATGGAGGGCATAATAAAATCTATTGTTTTTAAGTATTGCGGATCTCCCTTCTGGGTGATGGCCGTCCCTTTTTGATCAAAAATAAGCTGATCGCCAAAAACAAAACCGGCTTCGGGATGGGCCTCCAAGGCCTTAACCGCCAGTTCCACCGCGTTACTTTGATAATAATCATCTGAATTTATAATTCCGATTATTTCCCCGGTGGCCATTTTTAAGCCTTTGTTCCAGGCGTCCGATATTCCTTCATCCCTTTCGCTGACCCAGCAGCCCAGACAGTCCTGGTGCCTTTTTATGACATCGGTTGTACCATCGGTGGACAGGCCATCAATGATAATGTACTGTATGTTTTCATAAGTCTGGCTTAAAACGCTAAGGACTGTTCTTTCCAGTGTCAGAGTACTGTTGTAACAGGCGGTGATTATACTGACCCTGGGCGCGGCTCCGGCTGTCAAGAGGAAAACCCCTTTTTATTAATATTATCAACACCCCGGATGGTTGATCCGAGATACCATTGGTAGGTGCTTTTTATGCCTTCGGTCAGGCTGATTTTGGGCTGCCAGCCCATATTCTTCAGCCGGCTGACATCCAGTAACTTTCTGGGAGTACCGTCTGGCTTTGAGTGGTCATACCTTATTTCACCCCTGTATCCCACCACCTCCCGGATAATATCGGCCAGGTCCGATATGGGGAGGTCCTCACCGCTGCCCGCGTTAACGGGAATGTCCCGGCTGTAGTTCTGCATCAAAAAAAGGCAAGCGTCAGCCAGGTCGTCCACGTGCAAAAATTCCCGGCGTGGTTTGCCCGTTCCCCACACCGTAACAAAATCACTGCCCTGATTCACAGCCTCATGAAATTTACCGATCAGGGCCGGCAAAACATGGGATGTTTCCGGATTAAAATTATCTCCAGGCCCATAAAGATTGGTGGGCATAACACTTATAAAATCGGTGCCGTACTGTTTATTGTAAGCCTGACACATCTTAATTCCGGCAATTTTGGCCACGGCATAGGGCTCATTGGTAGGCTCCAGGGCGCCTGTCAGCAGATATTCCTCCCGTATCGGCTGGGGGGCGCATCTGGGATATATACACGAGCTACCCAGGAACAGCAGCTTTTTGGACCGATGCCGGAAGGCGGCATCTATAACATTGGACTGAATCATTAAATTGTCATAAATAAACTGGGCCGGATAAGAGCTGTTGGCGCATATTCCCCCCACCGTGCCGGCCGCCAGAAAAACATACTCCGGTCTGCAGCTCTGAAAAAAGTCATCAACATCCAGGCTCCTGCGAAGGTCCAACTGGCTGGAAGTTCTGGCTATAATGTTGTTATAACCCCTTTTGGTCAATAGTCTGACCAGGGCACTGCCCACCAGACCCATGTGTCCGGCCACATATATTCTGGCTGAAAGATCATTTTCGAAACCGGACATTCACTTCACCTCCGGCGCTTTTTTTATGTCTCCTGACTCCTGTATTCTAAATTCCAGCCAGCCCCGGGGCTGCTTCTTTATTCATTATAAGAAAAGGTATCAAAGCCGTTTTTTATGCAAAGACTGTCCCTTTCTGCAATTCTCAGGTCCTCCCTGACCATTTCGGACACCAGTTCCCGGAAGGTTACCCTGGAATTCCACCCCAGCTTCTGCCTGGCCTTTGTGGGGTCCCCCAACAGTGTTTCAACCTCGGTGGGCCTGAAATAACGGGGGTCCACTGCCACCAGGACATTTTCTCCGGCAACACCCACCTCATTTACCCCCTGCCCCCTCCAGCTAATGTCAATCCCCGCCTCGGCAAAGGCCAGCTGGCAAAATTCCCTGACACTGTGCTGCTCACCGGTGGCTACCACATAGTCATCGGGTTCATCCTGCTGCAAAGCCAGCCACATTGCCTCAACATAGTCCCGGGCATGTCCCCAGTCCCGCAAGGCGTTAAGGTTTCCCAGATAAAGCCTTTCCTGCATGCCAAGTTTGACCCTGGCCACCGCCCTGGTGATTTTACGGGTGACAAAGGTTTCTCCCCGCATAGGGGACTCGTGATTGAACAGAATTCCGTTACAGCCGTATATCCCATAGGCTTCCCGGTAATTGACGGTAATCCAGTACGCGTACAATTTGGCGGCGGCGTATGGAGACCGGGGATAAAAGGGAGTGCTTTCCCTCTGGGGGGTTTCCTGTGCCTTTCCGAAAAGCTCACTGGTGGAAGCCTGATAAAACCTCACTGACTTGTCCAGACCCAAAATCCGTATGGCCTCCAGTATCCGAAGGGTCCCCAGGGCATCAGCATTGGCAGTGTACTCAGGGGTTTCAAAAGACACCTGCACGTGGCTCTGGGCTGCAAGGTTATATATCTCTGCAGGCCGGATCTCCTGGATGACGCGAATTAAATTGGTGGAATCGGTAAGATCGCCGTAATGGAGAATAAGGTTCCTGTTGGACGTATGGGGGTCCTGATATAAATGGTCAATTCGGTCAGTGTTAAATAATGATGACCTTCTTTTTATACCATGAACTTCATAGTCCCTGGAAAGCAACAGTTCTGCCAGGTAGGACCCGTCCTGTCCTGTTATGCCTGTAATTAGGGCAACCTTCTTAGAATTAGGCATTATTTTACCTCAACACATCATAATAGATTGAGAGATACCTGTGAACCATATTTTCAAGGGAAAACTCCCTCCGCACCTTTTCTACCGAGGCTTCAGACAGTATAAACCGCCGGTTGAGGTCGGAAATGACCCATTCAATACCTTCCGCCAGTTCCTCCACCTGGAATGGACTGGCCAGGTATCCGTTATGGCCATGGTCTATGAGGTCTGCCATTCCCCCGATGTCAAAGGCAACACAGGGTGTTCCGCAGGCCATGGCCTCCATAACAGTGCTGGAGAGATTTTCCTGAATTGATGGAGCAACAAGAACGTCGGCGGAAGAGTACAACAAAACCAGCCTTGTGTCATCATTTATGCTACCAAGAAAGCGGGTCTTCAAACCTAAGTGGGGAAAGCTGTCCGGCCGGGAAGAACCAAAGACCGCCAATTCAACTTTTCCCGCCCATCCGCGTTTCGCCAGTAATTCGGCGGCCTCCCGGAGGAAATGAAAACCTTTATTGGGATCAGTGGTGCTGTTAACCGAGCCGAATAAAATTATCTTTTTATCCTGGGGCAGCCCAAGCGCCTCACGGGCCGAACCCTTACCCGCCGGACTGAATAACCCCAAATCCAGCCCGTTGGGAATTACCTCCACCCGAACATCCTTAAACAGGGAACTAACCCCGGCACACCCCGCCAACCAGCGACTGGGGGCCACCACTGTCAGATTCAGTCCCTGCCAGTGCCTGTTTTTGCGGCTCCACACCCAGTGAGGTATACCCTCTCGGCAGACCGATCCCAGCAGGGAACAGGCCCGGCAGGAATCACGATAGCCGGTGCATTCATAAGGAATATGGCAGCCTCCGGTAAAAGCCCAGGAATCATGCAGTGTCCAGACAACCGGCCTGTTCAGCCTGGCGAGATCGGCCACCGGCAGGAACCCGTCACCGATCCAGTGCAGATGAACCACATCCGGGTTAAGCCTATGAATACGGTCCAGTGTTTTACCCGGAAGCCAGGACAGCCCCCATATTCCTTTGCGCCTCCGATAAACCTGCAGGGGCAGCCTGTCCAGGCAGGACCTTAGCCTGCCCACACTCCGGGCCAGCTTTCCCCCGGGGCCCACTACACAGGGATCCTGGCTGTATTTTACCTGGACCAGCATGTTTGATTCCACGCCTATTCCGCGCAGGCCTGTGTGCAGGCGGTATGCCGCCCGTGCGGCGCCGCCCCGGGTGTCATATGTGTTAACCAGAAGGCAGTTCATAAAACCCAAAACCTCTTTAAATTTTCCCTGAAGTTGTCCCCGTCCCAATTTCTGACCAGCTGCCGGGGTATTTGAAAAGGGTTCGTCCAGCGGTGCCACTGTCCCGAAAAATTAGAAAAAGCCTTTTGAAAACCTGCTTCCCTCACCATTCTTACAGTCTCCCCGGTGTAATCAGACCGTCCGCCAAAGGGATAGGAGAAAAAATGTATTTCCTTTTTCAGCCAGCCTTCCAGTCTGACCTTTGACCCCTTGATTTCCAATCGCTGACGATCCGGGGTTTGCGAGGCCATGGGCGTGTGTGTTACGGTGTGGGCGCCGATGGTAACCAGAGGGTTGCCGGCCAGCCTGTTTAGCTCCTCAGCAGACATGGCCCTGTGCGAGGCCCGGCCCCCGGCATCTTTTCCGGCCCATTCCCTCAGCTGTTGCATCCAGTCATCCCGCACACCGGCATCAACTTTTTTCATCAGCAGGTGCAGTTCACGGTACAGCCTGTCCCTGTCTTTTATGGTGTCAGCTGGCCAGGTCCGGCCGTACCTTTGATCTCTAAGCTGAAACCGGCTGGAAAGGCTTCGGCCAGCCAATATAATGTCTTCCAGCTCATCCCACCAGAATTCCCCCGGGGTCCCCACATAACCGGTAGTTACAAAGAAGGTTGCGGGAATTCCCACCTCCTCCAGAATAGGCAAAGCCTCCAGAGCGTTATCCGCATACCCGTCATCAAAGGTGACTGCCACCGAAGGTTCTCTGACGGCTGACCAATCCTCCTCAATGCTTATAATGGGAAAGCATTCTTTAAGTATATTTAACTGATCACGAAAATTTTCCGGGGACACAGCCAATAGCTGGGGGTCAAAGGGCAAATTCGTCACCCGGTGGTAAACCAGCACCACCACCGGGCACCCCATGGCGGCGGCAGCCCTGTTTTTAACTATTTTTAAAGCCCGGCGGCCAGACCGGTAAATGCTTTTTAACATATCTCATCAGCTTTCCTGGCCACTATGGTAATCAGCAACTGGTAGTCCGGGTCCTGCCGGTCCAGCAGATCCAACCGGGGAAGGTCCTCACAGGCGATGCCCTGCAAAAAGGCGGTGGCCGCCAGAACGTTTCCATAGCAAGAAACCTGCAGCCCACCTGAAAAAACCGGCTCAAACAGCTTTTGTACCGATGCCGTGGTAAACCGCCAGTAATCACCCCAGCGGTCCATATCGTAGCGGCTGATCTGGCTGATCCCGGCCACCGTCGCCAAAAGAACTCCTCCGGGCTTCAGCAGGCGGTGGGCCCCTTCAACCGCCCTTTGCACATCGAATATAAAATTAAAGGTCTGGGTGCAGATAAAACAATCCATACAACTTTCAGGAAGGGTCGAAGTAACGGTTAGATCCCCGATAATTGTGGCGTTTTTACTGCCCCGGGTGGCGTGCAAAACCTCAAACACCTGAACCTTATCCTTGCCGTAGAGCTTGCTGTAGTGACTGTCGGCGATTTCCAGAACACGGCCCTTGATAAGGCTGGAGTTTTGTTGTAAGAATTTATCTATGTAATACCGGTCAACGGGAGTGCCCCGGTCAAAGCCAAATACCGGGCTTACCGGCGCATGGCGGGTAAAATCATTCCATATAACCGGTCTTTTTTTTCTCATTAGGACTTTAATGGGATTGAAAATGTTGATCATCTCCAGCCAAAAATATTTAGCTGCATATCATAGCCATTGCGGGTGTTCAAGCTGATAAACGGTGAAGGGCTGCACAGCACACTTTGCACATGCACCCGAAACCCGGAACCGGCCATAATACTTATAATATCATGCAGCCCCTGCTTTTCTCCCGCCTTTGAGTGATACTCAACAAAAAGGAAATCCACATTACCAAGATAATCTTCACACGATCGGAGAACACCTTCCTCGGACCCTTCTATATCCATCTTTAAAAAGTCCGTGTGCCTGTGCTTTATGAACTCTGACACATCAAGCGCCTCAATTCTGATCAGATTCACATCTTCCTGCAGCGCTACCCGCCCTCCATCGGCCCCTTCAGAATTGAACATAATGCTGGTGTTCTCCCACCAGGCCGCCTTATTTATCAGTTCAACATCATTAAATCCATTTCCGTGTACATTTTTCTTCAAATATTGGTAAATATCAGGATCAGCTTCCAATGCCGTAATTTTGGCATCAGGGTATATAGTTTTAAAAAACAGCACACTGAGTCCCATATTTGATCCAAGATCCAATATATATGGATTATTATTGGAACTTTTAAAATCATATATCCTGTCCACAAATATGTCCTTGTATGAATTAAGAAAGGAAAGACCGTCGGGCAGAAATATATCCCAGTCACCCAGCCTCATCTGGCAGTGGGAAAAGCGGGGAGTATTTCTTAGCTTCCACCTTAACATGGAATATTTTCGAAAACTGTCATTAAAGAAAAATTTTCGCATCTGTCTTACAGGCTGGCCGAATAACGACTTAAAAATATTGGGCACAGATTTACATTTCCTTTCGGATTATCTCAATAAACTGCTTACCCCGCCGGGCATAGGTATGATCCTTCAGCGTGCGGGCCTGGCCGGCCCTGGCTATGGCTTCCCTTTCAGCCGGGTGCTTCAGCAGCCATTTGATTTTTTCAATACATTCCCCGGCTGATTTGTAGGTAATCAATTCCCTGCCGGGCTCAAACAAACCGGATATATTCTCCTTCCAGTCCGTTACCAGACAGGACCCCACACCGGTGGCCTCAAACAAGCGCATGTTAGAAGCGTGGGTGGGGGAAGAGTCTGCATGAATATTGAGAGTTATCCTGGAGTCCTTCAGGGCCTGGTACATCTCCAGTCCAAAAAAAGGAGGTTTTATCAAAGGCCTCAGTTTCAGGTCAACCGGCATAAGAGGCGCCTGGCTGCGCCGGGCTGCCCTTCCCAATATGGGCATCTTTTCCAGTAACTTTTCAGGTAGCCCGGCCCTGATTCCGCCCCGCACCAACCAGAAGGCAGCTTTTTTGGCAGCGGTCAAGCAAATATCCTTTAAAGTGAATTCGGCTGATGGAGAAAAGATCTGCACCTCATGCTCTCCGGCAATACTTTTTAATATCTTTTCTCTCACAGTATGAAATTGATTGCCCCGCACTATCTGCCCCACAAAAGAAACATCAAATGCTTTTTCACGGCTTTTCAGTCTGCCGATAATCCGCTGATCAAAACCGTGATTCATATGGCAAGCCCGGAAACCCTCCTTTCTGAGGCGATCCACCGACTCCGGGGCGCAGGAAAGCACCAGGTCAACACCCCGGGGAATTGATGTAAACGCGCTGCCAACCCACCCTAATATCAAACGCAACGATGGCAGCGACTGTTTAATTTCGTCAAGCAGAAAACTGTCATGATGGTTGTACCAGATTACATCCGGCCTGAAAAACTTTACCTGGGCCATAGCTATTTCCGAAAGCCGGTCGGTGTACCTGATACCGTTTTCAGCGGCCCAGGCCCTCTGCATCGGGCCGGCATTCACCGTGGTTTCCATAACCTCACAGCCATAAGGGGCCACGGCCTGTGACCAGAAATCAGCCCACCCGAAGGCATCATAATCCAGGGCCTCTTTGTTTTCGACATAGGAACACCCTTCCAGGTGCGGCCTGTCCGCATAAAATCTCTGCAAATAAGAAGGGTATGCCGAATTTAGTATAAATATCTTCAATATATTTCCACCTAAATTCTTAAGCAGTTATTGTCCCTATAGAAATAGAGGTCTCGGATTTAAAATTAACCGCTCCAGTTTTTTTTAGTATTGAATCTCAGCATCACATTCTCCTGGGAATCGGCATAATCAATGCTTTAGTCAGCATCGATGCGGTTTTAAAAAGGGGTCTGTAAAAGAAGCATGATCCGTGGGCGGCAAACCAGTATGAAACCACTGTGGCCACCGCTGCCCCCATGCCTCCGTATCTGGGTATAAGAAGCAGATTTACCGCAATATTGATTACACATCCGGCGAAAGTAGTCATAAAGTGAACCCTGGGCCAGTTTACCATGGTCAGGTATGAAGTCCGGGCCACCCCCAGATTGGTGAACAGACCTGCCCAAAAAAGGACGGCCAGTATGGGGCCGGACTCCGAAAAATCACTGCCATACAAAAAGCCCACCACCCAGTTGGCCAGAAGTGCGCCGGGAATGGCCACCCCGTAGCCCAGAAGCGCCATAAGCCTGTACAGATTCTGCAGACGTTTGTGGAAAAGATCATCACTGACCTTCCTGGCTTCAACTATGCTTGGGAAAACAGAAGGAACCACGGCCATGGGTATAAAATACCCTATTTCCGCCAGCCGCACCGCCGCCGAGTAAACTCCCACAGAGCTGTCCCCCAGCATCTCCCTCAGCATAATCTGGTCAATACGCATGTAAATCATAATAACCAGGCTTGAGAAGATAAGGGGCCAGCTGTCCCTGAGCAGATCCTTTCCCCGGGTCAGGCTGCCCCTCCATTTTGCCAGACTTTGCCCGCTGATACGGTAGACTATTACCAATCCTGCCGACCCTATGATGACCTCGACCAGTCCCGCCAGGGCAAAGGCCACCAGCGAAGCATCGGTTAAAATCAGAGCCACCTTCAGTAACGACACTGCCAGGAAGGCTGCATTTTTAGCGTAGACGGTATATCTTGAAGTAACCCTGGCCTGAAACCACAGGTCAATGGTGTCAAAGGCCTGGAAAACGGTACCGGCTGCGATAATACCTACTAACAGCTTGATTAACTGGTCATTGGGATACATTATAGAAATGGCCAGCATTGTCAGGCAAATTGTCACCAGGCCGGCAGCCATCCTCATTATGAAGGCCGTTCCCAGGGTTTCTCTGGCGGTATCCGGATTTAGGACCATATTTCTGACCACAACAACGTCCATCCCCAGGGAGGCCAGCACTGAGAAAAGGGCCACAAAGGCCTGGGTATAGCTTAACAGCCCAAACTGATCCGGCCCCAGGTAACGGGTTATCCATACACCAACCAAAAGGCCCACCAGCAGGTGAATTAATTTATCCACAGACAGCCAGCCAATATTTGCCATAATTTTTTTAAAATCAGATCTACTTTCCAAGTGCATTTATCCCATCATCAAACTTGATAAAATGCGGGAAATCATTGGCCACTTGCCTGCCGGACTATTTCATATAGTATTATGGAAGCCGCCACCCCTGCATTCAAAGATTCTGCCCTGCCTGACATGGGGATGGACACCTTTATGTGGGGCAGGGATATCAGTTCCCGGGAAGGCCCATCGGCTTCACTTCCCACCACCAGGGCCAGGGGCCGTCTTATTTCCATGCTGTTAACCGGCTGGCCTCCTTCCGGGACTCCCACCAGCAAGGACATGTCCCCGCCTGTTAATTGCTCCAGCAATTCCGGGGGATGAATATTACTCAGCACCGGAAGGTGAAAAATTGACCCCATTGTCGCCCGCAGTGTCTTGCTGTTGTATAAGTCCACAGTGCCTTTCATAAGAATTACCCCGTCAGCCCCGAAGGCATCGGCGCTCCTGATGATGGTCCCCAGGTTGCCCGGATCGCCTACCCTGTCCACCACCACAAAAAGAGCATCCCGTTTAACCCTTCCTAAATGGCGAACTCCGGAGACTTCGTCCATTTCCCAGCGCTTCATTTTGCACAGAGCCATCACCCCCTGGGGGGTTTCGGTGGAGGCCAGTTCATCAAACAACATTTTTTCCACCTGCACCATTTTGATACCCTTACCGGAACCTCCGGCCGCCAGCCTGGAGCCACGTTCAGATTCCAAAAGATCGACTGAATATATTATATTTTCCATGGGCCACCCGGAGTTTAGTGCCTCTTCCACGAATCTTACACCCTCAATAAGAAACCTTCCCTCCTGCTCCCTGAATTTTCTCTTCTTTAGTTTTAAAACATACTTGATAAATGTATTGTGGTTACTTTTTAACGGTTCCATATATATATCCTTTCAGTAAAAGGTTACCGTTTCAATAGGAAAATAGTTCTAAAATTCCGTTTTTTTATCTTATTTCACTGTATATATCTATTTTACTATAATAAATGACACTCTGCGTCAGAAAATACAATAACTATATATGTAAAATACCCCGGCCCTGGCAAAAAAAAACATGGCTTCAATGCCATGCTTTTGTTCAGATATGTTCTACATTTTAGACTTGGCCATCTCCACCAGTTGACCGAAGGCCCCGGCATCGGTTATGGCCATCTCGGCCAGCATTTTACGATTAATGTTTACTCCGGCCTGTTTCAGCCCATTCATAAATCTGCTGTAGGAAATACCGTTCATCCTGGCAGCTGCGTTTATCCGGGCAATCCACAATTTACGGAATTCTCTTTTCTTATTCTTTCTATCTCTGTATGCGTAAGTCAGGGACTTGAGTAACTGGTTCTTGGCAATCCGGAAGAGCTTACTTTTCGACCCCCGGTAGCCCTTGGCCAGTTTTAAAACCTTCCTGTGTCTATTACGTGAAACCACACTGCTTGTAGCCCGTGGCATAAATATCCCTCCTCGTGATCTGGCAGAAATTTAACAGTAATTTTAATAAGGCAGAATTCTTTCCAGTTTGCGCTGATTGGTTTCGTGCATAATAAGTGATTTTCTCAGTTTTCTCTTACGCTTGGGAGTCTTTTTACCCAGTATATGGCTGTGGAATGCATGAGATCCCTTAAACTTACCGGTTCCGGTTTTTTTGAATCTTTTAGCGGCACCCCGGTGCGTCTTGATTTTTGGCATAGCGCAAAATTCTCCTCTCTAGTCCTGTTTTGTATCCTGCTTTGGTGTAAGAATCATGATCATGTTTTTTCCTTCCAGCTTGGGCTGTCTCTCCACGTTGCAAATATCCTTCAGATCCTCGGCCAGCCTTACCAGTAGTAATCTGCCCAACTGTGTATGAACTATCTCACGCCCGCGAAAAATCATGGTAGCCTTTACCTTATCGCCATCATTAAGGAATCGGGCCGCATTTTTCGCCTTGACGTTGAAGTCATGGTCTTCTATATTGGGTCTCATTTTTACTTCTTTTACTTCAACTATTTTTTGCTTTTTCCTCGCCTCTTTCTCCCTCTTGCTCTGTTCGTACTTATATTTGCCAAAATCCATGATACGACAAACGGGAGGCTTGGCCTGGGGAGCTATCTCAACCAGATCCATCTGTTTTTCCTCGGCAAGTTTCAGTGCCTCCCGGGTGGGCATAATTCCAAGCTGGTTGCCGTCAATGTCCACCACCCTGATGTCACGCACCCGGATTTCATCGTTGATACGAAAATCTTTGGAAATATATATCACCTCCAGAAAAATTAAAAACCATGTTGTTCAATAAAAAAAACGGGTATACCACCCGCATTAAGACAAAAGAAAGTATAAAAGGTTTCTTTTGCTAGCTATTTCCAGACCAGGCTGACAGCCGGTACGGCGTCGCCGGGTGAGAAGCGGATGGCTTCTGCTTATAGTTCGAACACAAGAAATATTAACATATCTTTCTTGTTTAGTCAAGGAAACATTGTATTTTAATTTACCATTTTAATTTCTATTTGCCTTTATAATCCAGCCTTTTCCGCCACCGATTTGAGGTTTTCATATAGAGGCATTACCTGACCGTCAAACTCCATTGCCCGGGTCTTTGACACTTGCGCCTATATAGAAATCTCTACAAGCCTTGAAAACAGGGCTTTTTTTATTGAAAAAATGTCAAATTTCCCCCAATCCCTAGTGCGTAATTTTGCGTAATGTGTTATAATGTAAGGGATTGGAGGGGATTGTTGCTATGCGGCTTAGTATATCCAAGTCTAAAAATGCTACTTCGCTTTATGCCA
>Ga0209347_1005421_pt1 | contig 12135 bp, 5 predicted proteins | sample AutmiccommuBRH23_FD_187382 | JGI IMG/M metagenome (GOLD analysis project Ga0209347, IMG submission 187382) | Deep subsurface microbial communities from Mt. Terri, Switzerland - Autotrophic microbial communities BRH/23 (SPAdes) (version 2) | ecosystem: Environmental > Aquatic > Deep subsurface >...
GTGGGCCGCAACGACTACACCGTCTTGGGTCTCAACGTAGGTGGCATTATCACCGCGAGCTACAGTACGGGCTTCGTCAGCAGCAGGGGCTCCGTGGGGGGCCTGGTAGGCGCCGGTGGGCCGGGGGGCGTCACCGGCAGCTTCTGGAACATCGAAACCTCGGGTCAAACCGCAAGTCTCGCCGGCGCAGGCAAGACAACCGCCGAGATGCTGGCGGCCGCCACGTTCCTCGATGCCGGCTGGGACTTCGTGGGCGAGTCAGTCAACGGGACGGAGGATATCTGGTGGATCGTCGAAGGGGAGGACTATCCCCGGCTATGGTGGGAGGAGGCTCTTGTGAATCAGTGATGGCTCAGCAGACCAAGGGAACGGGGCGAGCCGAGAGTGGATGAGGTCCATGCATTCCCGGCTCCACCCTTTGCCTGTTGGTCGCCATTCGTGCAGGAGATATCGGATGCAGACGCCGAGATTGCGGGGCTGTCTCTCTGCCATCGATTTCAGACCCGCTGACCCAAGCACGCCTGCTCCCCTTGCGGCGTACGTTTCGACAGGGTTTCGCTCGCGCTGAATTCGCCCTTTCCCTATCGCCGCCGGTTGGGGGATGACCTATGGTTGCGGCAGTACAGGCATCTTGTCCATACTACCACTCGCTCCAGCGGAGTTGTCATGGGAGGACACGGTTATGAAGGGTTCACGTGTATTATTCCGGTCAAATCTCGTTGCAGGAATGGTCCTGTTGTGTCTGCAATCAGGGGCGATTGCCCAGAGCAGTCCGGATCCCAATTTTGTTGTGCCGTGGGACCCTGCGTGCAGGGGTATCTGTATTCAGCAGGTCAGTTTCGATCTGGATGCGGGACGGGTCCCGGAGACTGACTGGGGGCAGATCCAGGTGGAACCGCTCTGCTGGAGCAAGGCTTCCTGTCTGACCTCAGGCTATGTCAACGTGTTCGTCTACCCGGCGACGGGGGCTTCGGAGGGAAGCTGGGTCGTCCGGAACCTCTGCGTGCCGCCGATACTGACCAGTCCGTGTCCGCCGGAGGACTCGGTTCCCCCGGGCGGACCGAGGGAGGAACCGTCGTCCGACGTGCCACAACCCCTGTCCACCTACTTCGACCTGCGACCCGATGACGAGGGGACCGGAAGGCTGGACGCGATCCTGGCCGTCATCCTGGTGTCTCGCCAGCCGCTGCCGGAGATGGCTGAGATACTGAGGATCGCCGGGCAGTTCCCGCCGCAATTCTTTGTCGTCGGGCAGATTCTCGTAAACGCCGAGGGGGACCTTGGGGACTCTATCCAGATGAGTCCGCCGCCTGTGTTCAGTGTGGAACTGATAGGGCCGCCCCCAGTCCTGCCGTCTCCATTTCCCGGCCTTCCGGATGACCTGGCGTTTCCCCTTGTCGTGTTCCAGGCGGATACGCCGAACGTCCAATGCGCCAAGAACCAGTGCGTACCCATGGCGCATGCGAATGTCCTGCAGTACCTGGAGACTCGCTACAATACACTGCCGCTCATGTGGTTTCTGTCGCAGGTCCACATTCCCGGGATCGGCAGGGTTTCTTCGGCGGGCGATGTCCTGTTCTGGGTCCCTGACCCGTCCACCAGTCTCGTGGCCAACGTTGATGCGTTTACGAGGCGGACCGGGGTGACGAGTCCCTCGGCGGGCGGCGGATCGGGTAGATGTCAACAGATTCGCGGCGTGTTCGGCTATCTGGCTGCGAACGGGGCGCTCGCACAAGCCACGTATCGCCACCAGGGCGGCGCCGCGATGTACGGCGAGGATGAGAACTGCGACGATGGAACCGTTCTTCTCGGCGGCATTGTGAGTACCCGTGAAGGCGCCCAGCCGACCTGGGACTGGATATTCCAGCAACTCCAATTGGGACGCGGAGTCGCCATGAGCTTCGGCCGGTACGACGCCGACGGAAACCGGACCGGCGGCCACATGGTGAGGGTCTGGGGCGCCTCCCGCTTTGGCAATACGGAGTATCTCTACACGCTGGACGACTCGAATCAGGGGCCGAATAGTATCGGATTGCGGACCCAGCAGTGGCAGGTGGCGGACACGGGCTCGCCCGGAATGCCCGGGGTGCCGGACGGGCGTCTGAACATGAACGGCACGTCGTGGGAAATCGAGTTTGCGATCTCTTCCCAGGCGAAGCCGACTCTGCTCATTCCCTGACCGCCCGCGCCGTTCCCGGTGAGGCGGTGCGACGGAGGCACAAGATGGGGACATAAGCTCGGTCCCTGCCAGGAATTGGGCAGGGATGAGCTTATGTCCCCGAACCATGTCTGATCGCGGTTAGAAGTGGTGTACGAATCGCAGAACGAATCGCTCGCCCTCGGGACGGTTGTCGGTTTCCGTCTCGAAATAGGCGTTGAAGAACAGGTGCGAGTTCTGCGAGAAGCTCAGCAGGGCGCCCGGTCCGACGGCCAGGACCATCTCGTCATCGTGAAGATCGAACGCGCTGCCCGCCTGCGGGGTGCCCTCGGTAGCGCTGATCTGCTCGAGCCAGTACCCATTGATGCCGACCCGCAGTTGCTTGGGAATCACCTCGTACGAGGTGGCGAAGTTGGCGTGGACGGCCTCGCCCGCCTGGACGTCATCGAGTCCGAACCCGATGAACGGATCGTCGTTCTCGCCGTTCCAGAGGTAGTGGAATCGCCCGGAGACGGTCCATTTCGGCGTGATGAAATAGGTGCCCGCCCAGTAGGGATTGAACGAGAACGCATTGGCGCCGGGATTGAGGACGGCTTCGTCGTCGTAGCTGCCGCTGGGGAAGATCATCTGAAACTCGACGCGGTGCATGAAGATCGGGCCCTGTTCGCCCATGATCGGGTCCCACTGCAGGTACGGGCCGACCAGGATGTCGCCGACTCCGCTGCTGTTTTCCGGCAGGGGGGTGGTGTCGATCCAGACGACCGGGACGATCACATCGAGGCCCCACTTGCCGCCGAGGAGCACGGGCGTATTCGACTGGTAGATGAATTGGTTCAGGCTCACAAACACGTCCAGATCGAAACCGGGAACGCCCAAATCGGGGGCTTCGTCGGCGGTGTAGTATGCCAGGTACTCGGTGAAGTAGAAGCCCGGACCGGCCGGCGGCGCGCCGTCCATGAAGCTCGTGTAGCCGAGGTTGACCTGGGGCTGGTTAAATGCCAGGACCGGCGACACCAACGCAGACACCAGCAGACATGCCCCTATCCAAGGATAACGCATTTTCTCCATCTGTGGACCTCCATAATCATTTCACGACATCGCGAGTTGCCCGCACAGGAAACTCTCACGCCCAGGAAATCTGGCGATAGATTGCCCCCGCGTATGGATGTTGTCAAGAACAATTCCCGTGCCGGTTGATGTGGCGGCTGTCACAACTCCGCAACACCGTTGAACCGTCTCCGATGGCGGCACGACAAGACTGCCGACATGGGGACCGACTATTTCTGTAGAACAGAGCTCCAATCTGCCGAAAACAGAAAACAGAGAGTACATTTCCGGACTCTCTCCAGGATGATGTCGTGAGGTAAATGCTTGCCGCAGATGATCTTATGAGTCCAGTACACAGCCGGTTGTCCAACGTGATCGCCATGGTGGTTTTATTTCTCATGGCGACCGGAGCGGTGATGGTGTTCTCCGCCGGCGCCAATCTCGGGTACGAATTCGACCTGCGGCGATTCTACGACTTCCCCGGCCTGCGGCAGATCATGTTCTTCCCCATCGCGGTGCTGGTCCTGTTCGCGGCGTCCCTGCCGGACTACCGGACCTGGGGGCTCCGCTCCCGCTGGTACAAGTGCCCCATCGTGTGGCTGTTGGCGGTTTCGTTCGGGCTGCTTGTCGCGGTTCTGGTCGCTGGGACGGAAGTCAACGAAGCGCGTCGCTGGCTGCGAATCCCCCTGGGACCGGTAAGCGTCAGTTTCCAGCCATCCGAGCTTGCGAAGTGGACGATGATTCTCTTCCTGACCGGCGCGTGCGCCAGGATCGGACCGGACATACGACGATACTGGACGCGGTTCCTGCCGCTGTGTACTTTGGTTGGCCTGATGTGCGGTCTGGTTGTCATCGAGGATTTCGGCACCGCCGCCTTCATCGGACTGATGAGCTTCATCATTCTGGCGGTCGCGGGCGTCAAGTGGTGGCATGTGCTGACGCTGTTGCCCGTTGGTCTGACAGGGTTCATCATCGCTCTGTTCGAATCGCCCCACCGGCTCAAGAGGCTCGAGGCCTTCTTCCATCCCGACCGCCTGGGTGAGACCGTGGCGTATCAGGCCAATCAGTCGCTGGTGGCCATCGGGTCCGGCGGGGTATGGGGCAAGGGGATCGGGCAGGGCACCTGCAAGTACGGCCATCTGCCCGAAGACACAACCGACTTCATCTTTGCCATCGTGGGCGAGGAACTGGGTCTGATCGGCACCCTCGGCGTGATCGTGCTGTTCATCCTCTTTGTCTTCTTGGGGTTGACGGTGGTGATGCGGTGCCAGGACCGCTTCGGCCGGCTGCTGGCCGCGGGGATCGTGCTGGCCATCGGGGCCCAGGCCGCTCTCAATATCGGCGTCGTCACCGTCGTGTTGCCCACGAAGGGCATCCCGCTGCCATTTGTCAGTGCCGGCGGCACCAGCATGCTGCTCTCGGCCGCGGCGGTCGGCGTTCTCCTGAATATTGCCGCTCAGAGCCCTCCTGTTAGTCTGCTTGCAAATCCTTTTGAGGACTGAAGTTACGCTTGATGTAACCTGTCCGGCCCGCCATGAACATCTCTCTTCGCGTGACTTTTCCATCCTGTTTTGCTATAATAAGGTGGCTGCGGGCCTACGCCCGTATCCAGGATGCATGAGGGTCTGGGGGTTACGATGCACCTTTGCGAAAGGATAACGCGATAGAATTGCGGCGTTCCATGGCTGTTGTGCTATTGGTGCTGGGCGTCGTTGCGTCGGCAACGGCCGGTCGCGGCCGCTTCGTCCCCAACGAGATCATCGTCAAATTCCGCGCGCAACCAGCCGATGCTGACAACGCGGTCTCAATACCGTCCGGGGCGGATCGTAAATCGAGGAAATCACAGGGGTTGGGTATTCTCCAAGGGCGCGTCCGCGTCCGACAAATGAGTCCTCTGATGCCGGGCGAAAGGCCCAGGCGGCCAGTATCGCAGCCGGCCGAGAGCCGCTTGTCGAGCCGGCACAGGCGCCTGCTCTGGCGGCAGAACCGTGCGGGCGGAGGCGATTTCGCCCCGAGCCTCGACAGGATCTATCGCATCAGGGTGGACAGCGAAGCCGGCGTCAGTCCTGAGGAGGTCCTGACAGCCTATCGGAGTCGGGCCGATGTGGAATATGCCGAGTTCAATCCGATCATCTCGATTTGCGTTACGCCCGGCGACCCATCCTACAGCCGGCAGTGGTCTCTCGGCACGATCCACGCCCCCGAGGCATGGGACACCTGTCGCGGGGGTAGCGAGGTCGTAGTCGCCATCATCGACACCGGAGTGGACTACAACCACCGCGACCTCCAGGGCAACCTCTGGGTGAACGAGGCCGAGCGAGACGGCGTCCCGGGCGTCGACGACGACGGCAACGGCTACGTGGACGACATCCACGGCTACAACTTCGCATACAACAACAACGACCCGGCGGACGACCACGGGCATGGTACGCATGTGGCCGGCATCGTGGCGGCGGCAGGCGACAACGGCTTGGATGTCGCCGGAGTCTGCTGGAGCGCCCGCATCATGGCGATCAAGATCCTCGGGGCGGAGGGCGATGGCAGCGTGGCCGACGCGGTGCCGGCCATTTATTACGCCGTGGCAAATGGGGCCGATATCGTCTCCGGCAGTTGGGGCGGTCAGAATGGCTCCGACGCATTGCGGGAGGCCATCGCCTATGCACACCGTCAGGGTGTGATCGTCGTGGCGGCGGCAGGCAATGAGGGCAACAGCACGCGGTACTATCCGGCCGCCTACCCGGAGGTCCTTGCTGTGGCCGCCACCGATGAGAGCGACCTTCGGTGGTACAACTCGAACCACGGCGATTGGGTGGATATCGCCGCGCCCGGACGCGGCATTACGTCGCTCCGCATGGGAGCATCCGAGTCTGCGAGCGAGGACTTCACCGGCAACAAATCGGGAACCTCGATGGCGGCTCCCCACGTATCGGGCGCCTGTGCGCTATTGCTCTCGGCGAATCCCTTGCTCACTCGCGAGGACGTGCAGGAGATTCTGACGACCACGGGCGACCCCATCGCGTCGGGGATCTGCTCGTCAAACGGCCGGCTGAACGTATACAAGGCCCTGCAGGCAGCGATCCCGCCTGCGGGGACCGTCCGCCTGAACCGCGAGCGCTACGGCCGGGAGGCCCGCGTCGGCATTCTCGTGGCGGACTGGCACCTCAGAGGCGTCGGACGCCAGGTGGTGCTCGTTGAGGCCGGCAGCGGCGATGAAGAACTCGTCGCCTTGACGGAATCGGCGATCTCGCTCGGTGTCTTCCAGGGCGACGTTCTTGTCCGCCAGGCAACTGCCGAGTCCGGCGATGGTATCCTCCAGGTACAGGACGGCCAGGCTATCGTGGTGCGTTACCTGGATGGCGACGATGGGCTCGGCGGTGTCGACCAGTGGCGTCAGGCAATCGCTCTGGCCGACTATACGCCCCCGGCTGTCCTGGACGTCCAGGCGGAGGTCCGGGGCCTGACGGCGACGATCACCCTCCAGACTGACGAGCCCGTTCGCGCGGAGATTCGCTACGGCAAAACATTCGGCGGGCCCTACGATGGGGTCGAAAGGGAAACGCAGCTTGGCGAGTCGCCCGCCGTTGAATTGAGCGGTCTAAGCCCGCAGACGACGTACTGCTTCATGGTCGCGCTGACCGACGAGGCCGGCAACGAGGCGCTGGCGGACAACGCCGGCCAGTCCTATTCATTTGTCACCTCGAGCCGGCGGCAGGGCTTGCGAGTGCCCGCCGACTATGCGACGATCCAGGCGGCGATCGATGATGCCGTTGACGGCGACACGATCTGGGTCGCAGACGGCACGTACTCGGGCGAGGGCAACCTGGAGATCGACTTCCGGGGCAAAGCAGTCATCGTGCGAAGCGAGAATGGGCCCGATGGCTGCACCATCGATTGCCGGGGCGAAGGGCGGGCCTTCTACTTCAACACAGGCGAAACCGCCGACAGCGTGCTCGACGGATTCACGATCACCAACGGCGGCAACACCGACTATGGGGCCGGAATCCGCTGCATGGGCAGCAGTCCGACGATCCGCAACTGCGTCTTTCTGAAGAATGCCGCGGGGCTCTATGGCGGGGGCCTGTGCAACTGCTATGGCAGCCATCCGACCGTCGTCGATTGCACGTTCCGGGAGAACTCGTGTTCGCAGTCGGGCATCTATGGACGCGGCGGCGGCATGGCCAATCGCCAGGGCAGCAACCCGATCGTCAGCAATTGCACGTTCATCGGCAATTCCGCCCGATACAATGCCGGGGCTCTCGGCAACTTCGACGCCAGCAGCCCTTGCGTCACGCGCTGCACATTCCGCGGGAACCGGGCAGATTTCAACGGTGGCGCGGTGTTCAACATGGCCGGCAGTGAACCCGTATTCAAGAACTGTATTTTCACCGGCAACCAGGCCGGTGGCTCCGGCGGGGCCATGAACAACTACGGCGCGGCAGTGGCCCTCATGAATTGCACGATCAACGGCAATTTGGCCGAGTGGTCCTGCGGCGGTGTCTGGAGCGGGGCTGCCGGCGAGGTGCGCCTTGACAACTGCATTCTCTGGGGCAACACGGACAGTCGCAACAGCCGGCAGATCGAACTGGCGCAACTCACTGTTGACAGCGGCGATGTGCAGATCCGGTACTGCGCTGTGCAAGGCTGGAGCGGCACCTTGGCCGGTATCGGCAACATCGGCCTGGACCCGCTGTTCGTCGATCCGGCCGGCGGCGACTACCGCCTCCGGAGCGAAGGTCTTCGCTGGGACAGCGGGCGAGGGCAGTGGATGTTCGATTCCGTGACGAGTCCCTGCATCGACACGGGCAACCCGGGCTACCCCCTCGGCAACGAGCCCCGGACCGCCCCGGATGATCCCAATAGCACGGCGATCGTGAACAATCGCATCGACATGGGGGCCTTCGGCGGCACCGCCGAGGCGAGCATCGCACCGGCCGGCTGGAGCCTGACGGCCGACGCCGACAATGACAGCCGCGTGGATTGGCTGGACCTGGCCCGTATGGCGGTAAGCTGGGCAAGATCGGGCGAAGGCGAGATGGATCTGACCCGGGATGGGGTGGTCAACGGGGTGGACCTGGCCCATCTGGCCCGCGAATGGCGTCTTGAGACCAAGTCGGCTGCCACGCAGAATGCCATGCCGAACGACAAGTAGCGGATTCGAGTCCATCTCGCCGGCGACCCTGCGCATTTGGGCGAAATCGGTTGACACAAGTGTAACGCGGCCCTATCATGCGCATTTTACCGCCTGGGATACAAATGGTGGTCTTGGAAGATTGGTCGCACGAAAGTCACAGATATGTAGCGTAGGCAGGTGGGGCGGCGGAGACTGTACGTCCCATCCACGCTCACAATACCCCGACCGCTAAGAAGGGTGTTTCTGTTTAGGAAATTTGCTTATGAGTGACTACATCGTTTTGGTCAAGCAGGTTCCGGACGTCTCGCAAATCACGGACAACGCGTTTGACCCGGAGACGGGCACGCTGGTTCGTTCGCGTCTGGCCAACGTGATCAACGAGTTGGACGCGCAGGCCTTGGCGTTCGCCAACCACATGAAACGGATCAGCGGCGACGCCAAATCGCGGATCGTCGCGGTGACCATGGGTCCGCCGATGGCTGTGGAGGTGCTCCGCTACAGCCTGGCCCGCTCGGCCGACCAGGTCGTGCTGCTGACCGACAGGGCGCTGGGCGGGGCCGATACGGTCGCCACCGCCAACCCGCTGGCCTGCGCCATCCGCCGGGTCGTCAAGGAGACGCTCGACTGCGGCGACGATTACTACGTGATCGCCGGCATGCAGTCCGTCGACGGCGACACGGCCCAGGTGCCCGCACAACTCGCCGAGGAGCTGGGATTGCCCTGCATCGCCTACGTGACAGGGGCCCAGTTTAAGGACAATCGCTTCGAATTCACCCGCATCATCAGCGGCGGCAGCCAAGTAGTCGCGACCCGAAAGCTGCCGGCGGTGCTCACCGTCGCCAAGTACGAATACCCGCTGTTCGCCTCGTTCGGCGGCACACGTTGGGCGGCGAAGGCTCCCGTGATCCAATGGGGGGCCGACGATATCAAAGCCCCACTCGTCGGGGCCAAGGGCTCCAAGACGGCCGTGATCCGCGTCTTCCCGCCGGGAAAGAGCACCCGCAAGTGCAAGCACGTAACCGACGCGAAGGAACTGGCCAAGATCATCGTCGAGAACTATAAGAAGGGGGGCGGCAACGGCGCCGCCGGCAAGAAAGAGGACGGCAAATACGTCCTGCCCAAACGCCGGGCCAACTTCTTCCATCGACCCTTCGAGGCCACCGTCAAAGAGCAGGAGGACTTCGATTTTCTGGCCCAGGTCCTCAAGGACCTCAATATCAAGAAGGTCGATCAGATCGATGAGACCGTACAGGGGCGAATCATGGCGGCCGTCGGCGACAGGCTGCCCAAGAAGTCCGTCGAGGACATGCTGGCCGGCATGAAAGCGGTCGAGCCCGCCTTCCAGGGCGAGGTTTGGGTCGTTGCCGAGCACGTCGATGACGTGCTGCACCCGGCCACGTTCGAGCTGACCGGCAAAGCCCGCGAGCTGGCCGATTCCCTCGAAACCAAGGTCGGTGTCTGCATCGCCGGCGAGAACGTCGCGCACATGGCGGAGGAAGTGATCGCCGCCGGCGCCGACCATGTCTACGCCATCGAACACAAGCTGCTTGCCGAGTTCGACCCGACGGCCTACCGCAAGGCGATCTCCGACGCGATCGACAAATACGTTCCGCAGATCGTCCTGTACGCCGCGACGCCGCAGGGCCGCAGTCTGGCCCCGATGATTTCCTACCGCACCGGTTGCGGCCTGACCGCCGACTGCACGGGCCTGGACATCCGCGACAGCTCGCGAAAGGGCGAGATCGGCCTGCTCCTGCAGACCCGTCCGGCCCTCGGCGGCAACGTCATGGCGACGATTCGCACGAAAAGTTCCAAGTGCCAGATGGCCACCGCCCGCCCGGGCGTGATGAAACGCATCCCGGCCGACCCCTCCCGCAAGGGCAAGGTGATCAAGCACCTGGTCGAGATCACCGACGGCGACGTCAGTCTTGAGATCATCAAGACAGAACTGGGCCACGGTGCCGTGAACCTGCACGCCGACGCCATCGTCGCCGGCGGCAAGGGCATGCAGAGCCGTGATGGCTTCGACAAGCTCGTCGGCCACCTGACCGGGGCCTTGGGCCGCAAGCTTGAAACCGAGGTCGAGCGAGGCGCCTCGCGTGCCGCGGTCGAGCAGGGCTATATCGAGCGAATCCACCAGGTCGGCCAGACGGGCACCTCCGTCGGCCCCAAGCTCTATGTCGCGCTGGGCATCTCGGGCGCCATCCAGCACATGATCGGCGTGGCGAATACCGAAACGATCGTCGCGATCAACAGCGACCCGAACGCCTCGATCTTCAAGCAGTGCGACTACTACATGGTCGGGACCGTCGAGGATGTCGTGCCCAAGTTGGTGGAAGCCCTTCACGAAGCGTAACCGTGAGAATTGGGTACGGGCGACGCATGCGTCGCCCCTACAATAGACTATAATCGAGAGGTAGAACGTGCCTAATTACAATGACTTCAACAAAGCGTCGGTCCTGATCGTGGGCGCCGGCCCGGCGGGGCTTTCGACGGCGATTCAACTGAAGGTCCTCAAACCGGAGATCGACGTCTGCGTGATCGACAAGGCCCTCGATCTGGGCAATCACAACCTCTCCGGCGCCGTGCTCGAAAAGGAGCCGCTCAGCACGCTGCTCGACGCCGCCAAGCCCGGCTGGCGCGACAGCGACGAGGCCAAGCAGGTCCTGGCCAACGTGATCGACAAGGACGACATCATGTTCCTGCTCGGCAAGAAGATGGCCTTCGGGATCTTCCCCATGATCAAGATGGCCCGCGGCATGGGCCTGGCCTTCGGGCAGATGATCCACCACGGCGACTACTCCGTCTCGATCAGCCGGCTGACGAAATGGCTCGGCGGGATCGCCCGGGGCATGGGCATCGAGGTCCTGACGGGCTTCGCCGCCGATCAAGTCGTCCTCAACGGCGACACCGTCGCCGAGGGCGTCAAGCTCGTCGATCAGGGCATTGATAAAGAGGGCCACAAGCTGCCCAATTATCTCGAAGGCGAGACGATCCGGGCGAAGTTCATAGTCCTGGCCGAGGGCTGCGATGGTCTGCTTACCGAGCGGTTTGTGGAGAAGGCGGGCCTCAAGCGCCAGTCGCCCCAACTCTACTCGCTCGGCGTCAAGGAACTGATCAAGGTCACGCCCGAGCAGTACAACAAGTTCACCCGCGGCCGGGTCGTCCATGCGATGGGCTATCCGATCTGGACGCCGGTCCTCGGTCCCGGCATGTTCGGCGGCGGCATCGTCTACGCAGGCGAGCAGGACCATCTGGCCGTCGGCATGATCGTCGGCCTGGACTGGAAGTATCACAATTTCAACACGCAGGACGCGCTGGTGCGATTCAAGGAGCACAAGTTCGTCAAGCAGTTCATCGACGGCGGCACGGTCGTTGAAGCCGGCGCCAAGATGATCCCCGAGGGCGGCTGGCACGCCGTCCCGCGAGACCCCGAGACGGGCGCCATCGGCAAGGGCAACGTCATGATCCTCGGCGACAGCGCCGGGTTCGTCAACATGCTCAAGATCAAGGGCCTGCACAACGCCATCGATTCCGGCATGCAGGCGGCCAAGGCCATCGTCGCCTCGATCGAGAAGCCCGATTCTGCGGCGGCCAAGTACACGGCCAACGTCGAGCAGTCGAATATCGCCAAGGAGATGAAGTCGGCCAAGAACTTCCGCCAGACGGTTGCGAAGTTCGGCCCGCTCCAGGGTATGCCGCTATCGGTCCTGGGTGGCTTGCTGCCGCAGTTCCACGTCGAGAAGGACTACGAGGCGATGACGGCGGCCCCGTACCGGCTCAAGCCGAACATGACCTT
>Ga0209347_1005423_pt1 | contig 12126 bp, 9 predicted proteins | sample AutmiccommuBRH23_FD_187382 | JGI IMG/M metagenome (GOLD analysis project Ga0209347, IMG submission 187382) | Deep subsurface microbial communities from Mt. Terri, Switzerland - Autotrophic microbial communities BRH/23 (SPAdes) (version 2) | ecosystem: Environmental > Aquatic > Deep subsurface >...
GGAGCTACATCATCAGCGTCATGACCCGGAAAAAGGATCTCCCCAGGCGACCGGACTTTCCAAAGACCGGAAGCCCGAGTACCCGAAATACCTCCGGGAAAAATTCCGGGACCGCCGGTTTGCCGATGCCGATCCCCCCGCTTTTCTCGACAGGGAAGGGACGGAATTCCTCTTGATATCGGCCTCGGGGGATGTGGAAGAGGAACTCGGCCTGGAACTTCATCCCCGGGACGAAACCGTCAATACCGCCGACATATTCAAGGAACTGCGCCTGGATAAATCATCGCGGCCGCTCAAACCGTTGCTGGAAGGGAAATGGGACTAAAAAGGGGACATTATTTTCAGCCGATTGTCGGGAGATGAATCCCGACCTACGATTGACTCGTCTCTAGGTTGGGATTCATATCCCGACAATTAAAGAGGTCAGGTAAGGATGGGCACGTCATTCCGCCCGAGTATAAACGGGAAGACCGGTATTTTTTAGCGTGAAGGGATGATGGTATGGGAGGTGAGAAAAGGGATTTCTTTGGGCGGAAGACTGGAGGTCGGGTAGTGTCTCACGTAAAAGGTACCTCATTTATTTCTATCTCTCATTTTCTGTCATTATTTCGATAACTGTCTTCATCGGCGGTATGGATTCATTGATTGTTTTCCAGATTATATCGACTTCTGTTTCCCAATTAGTGGTGGATCAAACGGTCCCTCATACCTGCAACTGCACGCCAGTGAATCTGAGGGTAATTTCGGGTCAACGTGTCAGGAAGTTTTTTAACAGCCTCGCCGATGATCTCTAATTCTCTTTCAACCGCACGGATAGATTTTTCATCATTTGCGAATGTTTCAAAATCCATATTCAGCGTAAATTTTTCAATTGCATCAATTGCCTTCACAATATCTTCTAAAACGTACGATGTAGTCCTTTGAATCATACGTAAACCACTTCATTGATGATGCGATTCCGGAGTTGCGGTTTTAATCCCTTCTCAGTTACAAGATCCACTTTTATACCTGTAATTTCGGTCAAATAGAATTCCAGTTCGATCAAGCGGATAAGGTTGGGAGTTTCTTCATAGTTAACCAGAACATCAAGATCACTGTCCGGGCGCTGATCACCCCGCACGTATGATCCAAAAACGCCGACCCGGTTCACCCGGTATTGGTCATAAAGTTTGGGTTTTTCCCTGGACAGACTTTTCTGTATTTCGCTGAACGTCTTCATTTTTCCCTTCCCCCTGACGTCCGATCAATATCAAATGAGTCCATATTAACATCATTTATTATTTTATCAATGCGTTAATTGGTTTTTGTCGGTTGTGGTTCCAATCTGGCGATTGGAAAGCGGGAGCAACTGGAGCGTGGCTACCCGTTGATCTCCCGGGTCTTGTGAAACCGGATATCGGGCCAGTGTTCCTGGGTATAGCCGAGCTGCCAGGTGCTGGTGGTCAGGAAGGTGAGGGCGTCTTCGGCGTCGAGGGCCAGGTTGCCGGAGTGTTTTCGCTCGAATTCGGCCATCTTTTTCTTGTCGTCGCAATCAACCCAGCGGGCCACGGTGATGCCGACCGACTCGTAAATGGCGTCCACCCCGTATTCGGCCTTGAGCCGGGCCATGGTCACGTCAAACTGGAGCATCCCGACCGCTCCTAGGATGTAGCCGTTGGTCTTCACAGGCCGGAACACCTGGACCGCCCCTTCCTCGGCGAGCTGGAGGAGCCCCTTGTGGAGCTGCTTGGCCTTGATCGGGTTTCTCAGCTGCACGCGCATGAAGTTTTCGGGCGCGAAACTGGGGATCCCGGTGAAGGTTAGCGGTTCTTTTTCGGTAAAGGTGTCGCCGATCTTGATCGTCCCGTGGTTGTGGATTCCGATGATGTCGCCGGGGTAAGCCTCATCCACGTTTTCCCGGTCCTGGGCCATGAAGATGGTGGCGTTGGCCAGGGCCACTTCCTTTCCGATCCGGTGGTGGACGACCTTCATCCCCCGTTTGAATTTTCCCGAGCAGATCCGGACAAACGCGATCCGGTCCCGGTGTGCCGGGTTCATGTTGGCCTGGATTTTAAAGGCGAACCCGGAAAACGGCGTTTCAAGCGGAGAAACGTCCCGGGTCAGGGTGGCGCGGTTTCCGGGCGGCGGCGCGAGTTCCATGAACGCGTCGAGCATCTCCCGAACCCCGAAATTGTTGATGGCGCTGCCGAAAAAGACCGGGGTCTGACTTCCGTTTAAAAAATGATCCAGGGAAAACGGGTCGGCGGCCCCTTCCAAAAGTTCGATATCTTCCCGGAGCCGGTCCGCCTGGCTCCCCAGGAGTTCGTCCAGGCGAGGATCCGAAAGCGTCTCGATGATAATTCCGTCGGCCCCCCGGGTATGGCCGCCCGGTTCGAACAGGTGGAGCTGCCGGCGGTAGAGGTCGTAGACACCCTTGAACTGCTTTCCCATTCCGATCGGCCAGGAAAGGGGGATGCATTCGATCTGGAGCTTCTCCTCGATGTCGCTGAGAACATCCATCGGGGAAAGGCCGTCGCGGTCGAGCTTGTTGATGAAGGTGACGATCGGGGTGTTGCGCATCCGGCAGACGGCCATCAGTTTTTCGGTCTGGGGTTCGACCCCCTTGGCCGAATCGATCACCATCAGGGCGCTGTCCACGGCGGTGAGAACCCGGTAGGTGTCCTCGGAGAAATCCTCGTGCCCCGGGGTGTCGAGAAGATTGATCTCGTAATCCCGGTAATTGAATTTCATGACCGACGAGGTGACCGAAATTCCCCGCTCCCGCTCAATGGCCATCCAGTCGCTGGTGGCGTGGCGGGCGGCTTTTCGCGCTTTGACCGTCCCAGCCTGCTGGATTGCCCCGCCGAAAAGAAGAATTTTTTCCGTCAGTGTGGTTTTGCCGGCGTCCGGGTGGCTGATGATCCCGAAGGTCCGCCGTCGGCTGACTTCGTTGGAATGGTGCTTGTCCATATCTGTTTTTGCTTCGACTCCAATAGATTGGTGATCCGGATATTGATGATCACCGAAAAGGTCGGGTTGGGCTGGCATCGTAAAAAATTCAAGATCAAGGCGCCGCTAATCCCGAGGAATGCAGCGTACTTCGTCGTACGTGAAATGATGAGGGATGCAGCGCAACGCAGATATTGGAACTTTTTACGAAGCCAACAATATTAAGAGGCGCAACATAACAACGTCCTCCAATATTGTAAAGCGGAGTTTGAAACAGGTGCCCGGAATACGGCTGTTTCGGAACGAAAATACCATCCTTTCCCAATTTCCTGTCCGGACCGTCACTTTATATTTAAGCGGATAGTAACTGAGATCACGTTTAGGGGAGGAAAATCCACATGGCGAAGCATTCATCGGAAACCGGCCGGGGGCGGGAAGCGGACAGGCCGGGCGAAATTCCGAAATCCGGCTGGCGTGACATTCTTCTGCGGGTCAAAAACGAGCAGACCAAGGACAACGTGGACATCGTTGCCGCGGGAGTGGCGTTCTACGCGTTGTTTTCGCTGTTCCCGGGGATTACTGCACTGGTTTCCATCTACGGGCTGTTTGCCGATCCTGCCCAGGTTCAGCAGCACGTTTCGAGCGTACAGGGAATTGTGCCCCAGGATATGTTGAAGATCATCCAGGAGCAGGTATCGTCCATCGCATCGGCGTCCGGCGGGAAGCTCGGTTTCGGGCTGGTTCTGGGAATTCTGCTGGCCCTCTGGAGCGCCGCAAAAGGGATGAAGTCAATGATGACCGCCCTCGATATCGTTTATGATGAAGAGGAGAACCGGAGTTTTATCAAGTTCAACAGCATTGCGCTCCTCCTGACCCTCTGCGCCATCCTGTTCATGATCGTGTCGCTGGGGCTCATCGTGGCGATTCCCGGGCTGCTCGGAAACCTCGGATTGCCCTGGATTTTCCAGATTCTGATTTCCATCGGCCGGTGGGTCCTGCTGGCATTGTTCATCGTTTTCGCGCTGGCGGTCCTCTACCGGTTTGCGCCCGATCGGGATTACCCCATGTGGCGATGGGTGAGCTGGGGAGCGGTGTTCGCCACCGTTTTCTGGATCGCCGGTTCAATTCTCTTTTCCTGGTATGTCGCGAATTTCGGCAGCTACAACGCCACTTATGGATCGATGGGGGCGATCATTATTCTGCTGACCTGGCTTTACCTGACCGCTTACCTGGTGCTGATCGGGGCGGAACTGAACGCGGAGATGGAACACCAGACCAAAAAGGATACCACCCGGGGCGAACCCCGTCCCATGGGAGAGCGCCAGGCCCATTCGGCGGATACGGTGGGGGAGAAGCCGTGAAGGGCGAAGATAAAGGGCGGAATCCAGAATCCAGAAGACAGAATCCAGAAGGAAATCAAGGGCAGAAGCCAGGGGCCAGAAGTCAGAATCCAGGAGGAAAATCAAGGGCAGAAGACCGGAGCAAAAAGACGGAAGACATAGCCGCGCCGAAGGGGTGTTCCCCTTCTCCACCCGTTTTTTGGGGGGAGAAGGTCGGGATGAGGGGGGTATAAGATTGATCCATTCTGATTATACGGGTTCCCAAGCTGGAGCTTGGGAACCCGCAACTCCGAGTAATCGTGTTAAACTCGGAACTCGGCCAACGCTAAAATAAAGTAAGGTGGCCCATTGAAAACCGATCGCATGAGTGACCAATGGCCGGTGCTTGCCCGGCCGGAGGAGTGGCAGGATGCCTATCAGACGCTCCACATGTGGACCCAGGTGGTCGGGAAGATCCGCCTGGCCCTTTCTCCCTGGATCAACCATTCCTGGAGTGTGGCGCTCTATGTCACTCCCGGCGGTCTCACCACCTCGCCCATTCCTTACCGGGGGCGGATTTTTGCGATTGATTTCGATTTTCATGTTCATGCACTGCGCATCACCACCTCGGCCGGCGACGAACGATCGTTTCCGCTCAAGCCGATGGCGGTGGCGGATTTTTACCGAAAAACCATGGATGCCCTGGAAGCGCTCGATATCGATGTAAAAATCTACACCCGGCCGGTGGAGGTCATCGAGGCAATCCGTTTCGAGGACGATAAACGGCACGCGAGCTACGATCCGGATATGACCAATCGATTCTGGCGCGCCCTGATCCAGGCCACCCGCGTTTTCACGGATTTTCGTGCCCGTTTCATCGGCAAGGCAAGCCCGGTTCATTTTTTCTGGGGCGCATTCGATCTCGCCGCCACCCGTTTTTCCGGACGAACCGCACCGAAACATCCCGGCGGTGTTCCCAATTGTCCCGACTGGGTGATGGAGGAAGCCTATTCCCACGAACTCGCAAGCGCGGGTTTCTGGCCCGGGGCCGGTCTCGGAGAAGCCGCGTTTTACGCCTATGCCTATCCCGAACCCGACGGTTTCCGGCATCGTCACGTCGAACCGAAAGCCGCCTTCTACTCCGAAGCGCTGGGCGAATTCGTTTTACCCTATGAAGTGGTCAGAACCGCAACGCACCCGGATGAGACCCTTCTTTCCTTCCTTCAGACAACCTACGACTCCGCGGCTGATTTGGCCAAATGGGACCGATCCGCACTTGAACGCGGCGCCGCGTCGACACTGTGGCCGCCTTTCGTCAGGCGGTAACATAAAAGCGGTTTTTCCTCGTCGATGCATTGATTCTTCCGGTCCGACAAATTTCCATTTGCCTTTCCCTGCTATATCTGAGAACCTCATGAACTCGTAAAAAGGCGGTTTTTTGATGGCAAAGTAAAAAGCGCCAAATTCAAGGCGCGCGAATCCCGAGGAATGAGGCGTACTTGTCGTACGCCGCAGTGACGAGGATGAGGCGCAACGCAGAAGTTGGACTTTTTACGAGGCCATCTCCTTTGGCTTGACGGTTGTTGCTTATAGACATCAACCGGGATTCCGGATGGCTTCCATTTAACTCTCAAATTTTTATTCAATTCAGATGAAGAAATCGAAACGCTCGAAACGCCGCGGCACCAAACGTCGCAGTCGCATTGGATTATTCCTGAAATTGTCTTTTTTTTCCGCGCTGGTTCTGATCGCCGGTATGGCGATTTATTCCTACACACTTTCATCTCAAATCGAACAGCGATTCTCGGCGAGAAAATGGAGCATCCCCTCCAAGGTATATTCCGACACGCTATTGCTCTATCCCGGTCAGCAATTCAAGCAATCCGTGATTCTGGATAAACTGGTTCGCCTGGGGTATCACGGGGTCTCCCGCATCCCGGAAAAACCGGGGGAATACAGCCATGACAAAAAAACGCTGACCGTTTTCCTCCGTGAGCTCAAAACGCCGGAGCAGTCGAGGGAAGCCTTTCCCGTAACGCTTGCGTTTGAAGATAACCGGATCCTGTCCATCAGTAATTATGCCGATGCCGCCCCCATCGGCCTGCTGGAACTTGAGCCCGAGGAAATCATGCTCTTTTTCGGACCGGAACGGGAACAGCGCCGGCTGATTTCCATAAAACAGGTCCCCGATCATGTGATCCATGCCGTCCTGGCCGCCGAGGATACCCGTTTCTATTCCCATAAAGGGATGGATTTCAGCGGGATTTTACGCGCGGTCTACGTCAACCTGCGGCACGCCGGCATCAGGCAGGGCGGATCGACCATTACCCAGCAGCTGGTCAAAAACTATTTTCTTACGCCGGAACGATCGTTTACCCGGAAATTCAAAGAGCTCTGCATGTCCGTCACCCTGGAGGTCATGTACGAAAAAGATGAAATACTCGAAATCTACCTGAATGAAATCTACCTGGGGCAGAAGGGAAGCGCCGGCGTAAACGGCATCGGCGAGGCCTCTGTTTTCTATTTCGACAAGCCGGTAACGGAATTGACGGTTCCCGAAGCGGCCGCCATTGCGGGACTGATCCGGGGGCCCAACCGGTATTCGCCGTATAAGGATGCCGAGCGGTGCAGGGTCCGGCGCAACCAGGTGATCGAGGCCATGCACCGGAACAACTGGATCGATGACATGCAGTATCATCAGGCCATGATCGCCCCGGTGACGCCGGCCGGATACAAGGCGTACGGAAAAAAAGCGCCTTATTTCATGGACTACCTGGCGGAACAGCTGAAAACCCTCTATTCGGCGGACGATCTGTCCAGCCTGGGGCTTTCGGTTTATACGACGCTCGATATCGACGTTCAGAATGCCGCGGAGGCCGCCCTGGAAAAAGGATTGTCCCGCCTGGAAGCCCTCAGCCCCAACCTGAAAAATCCGGATCCGAAATCCCGCCTCCAGGGGGTTGTCATCGTCATGCAGCCCCAGACCGGAAACATCCTGGCAATGGTGGGCGGAAGGGATTATCACGCCAGCCAGTTCAATCGCGCGATCCATGCACACCGTCAGCCCGGCAGCGCCTTTAAACCGTTCGTCTATGCCGCGGCCCTCGATCCCTACACGCCCGCATCCCTGCTGTCGAATATCCCGAAAACCTATGACATTGACGGCATCGCATGGAAACCGAAAAACTTTTCCGAACATCCCGATAAATACGTCACGATGCGAACCGCCCTTGCCCGATCCCTCAATATCCCGACCGTCGACCTTGCCATGAACTGCGGTCTGGATAAAATCGGTGAAACGTCGAAGGAGTTCGGATTTTCAACAATCAAAACCGTATACCCCTCCATTGCACTCGGCGCGATGCCGGTAATCCCGCTCGAACTGGCCCGGGCCTATTGTCCGTTCGCGGCAAACGGCATATTGCCGTTCCCGCTGTCGTTGAAGGAAGTTGCCGACGAAAAGAACCAGTCGCTGGAACGGCGGCACATGCAGATTGCGCGGGCGATTTCGCCTGAAAAAGCCTTCCTGGTCAATTCGATGCTGCAAAGCGTGGTGAATGAAGGAACTGCGGCATCCCTGAAGCATAGGGGAGTTTCGTATCCGGTCTGCGGAAAAACAGGGACCACCAACGACAGCAGGGATGCCTGGTTTATCGGATTTACGCCGGATATCCTTGCGCTGGTCTGGGTCGGCCTGGACAAGGGGGAATCGAGTACATTGTCCGGCGCCAAAGCGGCCTTGCCCATCTGGGCCGAGCTGATATCGCAAATCCCCCAGCATGTATCCGGGAATGGGTTTACCATGCCCCAGGGGGTGACGAAGAGCGTTATTTGCGCCAAAACCGGTATGCTGGCTGTAAAAAACGGATGCCCGGAGCCGGTAGAAGAGTTTTTCGAGATCGATCAAGCGCCCACTGCGTTTTGTTCGGAACACCGGGCGGCCCAGGTCCTGGACCACGTCACGAACCCTTTTAAACAGGTGATCGATGAGTTCAAAGCCATTTTCAATCCGTAATATGTGTCACCTTCTGGTCGCGCTCCTGATGCTGGGGGCCTTCTCCTGCGCCCCCCGAATGGTCAAGCCCTCTCCGGGTCCCGTGCTGAAGCCGATACCGGAGCGGCGCCTACCCGCACCCGCGGAACCCGCCCAACCCGAGGCGAGATTCCTGGAGCCCGCGGAAAAACCGCAGCCGGTTGCAAAAGAACCGACTCCCCGGATGCTCGCCTCGCTCCAGCTAACCCAGCAAGGCCAGTCGCTTATCGAGAAACGCCAGGCCGACAGTGCGATCCGCACTCTTGAAAAGGCCGTGGCGATCGATCCGTCAAATGGCCGGAACTATTATTACCTGGCCGAAGCCTGGCTGATCAAAGGCGATCCGGCACAAGCCGCAAATTACAATGAATTGGCATCCATTCATTTGCGGTCAGATGACATCTGGCGCCAGCGGGTGGCGGAGCAGAAACAACGGATCGGCAGGAGCCGGATCCGGTAAAGCCTTGTCAACGTCCCCGCCGAGATTGGCGGCGAGGACCACCCCCACAGGCGGAGAAGGTCCCATAAAATCCGGCGTTCTCTTCTGTATTTCGGTAAAAAGCTGTTCGGGTGCGGTCCCATGCGGGGATTTTGCGGAAGGGCTGGAAGTGATTAAACAGGAAATTTACTTCCGTTCAAGCGGTTATGTAGATTGGATGAACTCGTAAAAAAGTCGGTTTTTGATGGCAAGGTAAAAAGCTCCAAATTCAAGGCGCGCGAATCCCGAGGAATGAGGCGTACTTGTCGTACGCCGCAGTGACGAGGGATGAAGCGCAACGCAGAAGTTGGACTTTTTACGAAGCCATCAAATTTTTTTGTCTCTTCTCGGGCCGATGGCCAACACATAGACGACGACCATTTTTTCACGGACCTGGTAAACAACGCGGTAATCGCCGACACGAAGCTTGCGGAAATCGGCCAGATTGCCGGATAATGGCGCGCCAAATTCCAAGGGGGAGCGGGCAAGCTTTTCATTTATGGCTCTGACGGCTCGTCGCGCGGCGGATAGGCCGATACTTTCAAGGTCTTCTTCAACGGCATGGTGATAAATCACCGACCATGTCATTTGCCGAATTTCTCCATAATCTGGTCATGCGACAACGCTTTTTTCTCATCGAAGCTTTCCAATCTGGCGAGTGCCAGGGCCGTCAGCCGGAGATCTTCCAGTTCCTCTTCCATGGCCTCATAGCTCTCGATCGAAAGAAGAACCGCTTTCGGGGCATTGTTTTTCAAAATAATCAATTTCTCCATCTCGCCTCTTTCCAGGGCATCCAATGTCGCGGATGTTTTTTTGGAAAGCGTTGTTGCCGAAAGATAATCCTTGGCGCGCATTGTCTGAAACCTCCTGTCGGATAAATAATGAGAGAATAATCGGATTATCAGTTCTTGTCAATGTGCAACATTATCCGATTTCTGATTGTCTCCCGGAGTACGCGCACGCAATGGTCCTCCCCCGGAGCGCCGCACAACTGTGACCAAAGCCCGACTTTTTCGGCATGCATTCCGGAAAAGTCGTGGCTATTTCGGAATGCATGTCGGAATAGTCGGCGTGAAAAGATGCCTTAAAGATACACTACTTCTTTAATGGTAATTATCCGAATAACTGTTATAATCCGCCAGATTTCCACAATCTTTAAAAGAAAAGCGTTGAATTGGCTTTGACGAACATGCGTTCATGACTCGCCAAAAGTCTCCAAGTTGTCAAATTCACGGCAGCTGTTCTAATTCTACTTCATAAGGAAATGATCAATGGGTTCGGATGATCTCCTGCGTGATCTGATTCTCGGGCATGTTCCGGGCGATGGCGGCACTGTCGGAAACATCAGAATGATGAAGCTGCTGGCGGATGCCGCCGATTTTCCTGTTTCGGAAGACGATTACCGGCGGGTCCGGGATGATATGATTGCCCGGGGGATTCTGGTTTCCGGAGGCGGGCGGGGCGGTTCGATAAAAAGGGCCGAACCAGCACCGGCCGGTGACAGTGAAGCCGAAACGGTTGAAGCGGCGCCCGTTGACTCAGCGGAAAACAGGTTGACCCTGCAGAAGGAAAGCGCATCGGCGCCGAAGCCGGCCGGCCAAGCCCGCACATCGGTTGTTTCCAGATCCCGGTCCCTCAAAGGCGAACCCCATCAGATCATCAGCTACCGGTACAGCAACAAGCGGAAAAACAATCCCCATGTGGGGATGGTGAACACGGCCAGTGACGGCGTGGAGGAGCGGATTGAGTGGGGATATGACCCGCACATCGATCCGGCGCTGGAATTCGATATTGGCAGGGCGTCGATTGAAACGCTGATCGATGACGCCCTGGCCTCCAAAGACGAATCGGTCATGCGGGAGGCTTTGGAGCAGCTCAAGCGGATGCAGGCGCCGTATCTCAACTGGACCGGCAAGGCCGAGCGGACCAGTTTCGAGGTGGATATGGTCTCGCTCCATGTGCACGAGCGGATCGATCCGGCCACCATCCTTTCGGCCGTGCAAAAGCGGATCAGGGGGGGCAGAAGCAAGCGCCGCGCCCCGCAACTCCAGACCGAACTGTTTTCCGCGCCGTTTGAAAACATGCCGTTGCGGGAGGCGATCGATTTTTACAAGCATGACCGGGACTGGGCCAACCGGCTGGTTGCCGGCGACTCCCTGCTGGTCATGAACTCACTACTCCAGAAAGAAAACATGGCCGGCCAGGTGCAGATGATCTATATCGACCCGCCTTACGGCATCAAATATGGCTCCAACTTCCAGCCGTTCGTCAACAAACGGGATGTGAAAGACCGGAAGGACGAGGATCTGACCCAGGAGCCGGAGATGATCAAGGCGTTCCGGGATACCTGGGAGCTGGGAATTCATTCGTATTTGACCTACCTGCGGGACCGGCTGTGGCTGGCAAAAGAACTGCTGCATGAATCGGGAAGTGTTTTTGTGCAGATTTCGGATGAGAACCTGCACCACGTGCGGGAGATTATGGATGAGATTTTTGGCGCAACAAATCATGTCGCTCTTTTGATTTATAAGAAAACGACTACAGCATCATCTGATAGGATAGCTGGTATTTGCGATTATTTGGTTTGGTACTGCAAAAATATTAAGCAACTGAAATATAGGCAGCTTTTTTTTACGAAAGAAATTGGTGGGCCTGGAGCCACCCAATACACTTGGGTAAGATACGAAAATGGTGTTCGATTGGATGCAGGTTCTAATGCTGAAAACGAACTCAAGAAGGGGGCGATTGCTTTCTCCCATGACAACATCACAAGCCAGCGTCCCGCTCAAGGGGAAGATGTTAATGAGTTTGCTTATTTGGGTCGAAAATTTACCCCAGGTAAAGGCACCTTTAAAACAGATCAGAGAGGATTGTGCCGTCTTATGTCCTCGGGTCGCTTGCTCGCACTCGGTGATACGCTTAGGTACACAAGATATTTAAATGATTTTCCGGCCAGCCCTGTAACGCATCTTTGGGATGATACGGTTACATCTGGCTTTTCTGATAAAAAGGTATACGTCGTTCAGACAAGTCCCATAGCTCTTGAACGCTGTCTCCTCATGACCACCGATCCCGGCGATCTGGTCCTCGATCCCACCTGCGGGTCCGGCACCACTGCCTTTGTAGCGGAAAAATGGGGCCGGCGCTGGATTACCTGCGATACCTCCCGGGTGGCAACCGTCTTGACCCGGCAGCGGCTGATGACCGCCAGCTACGACTATTATGAACTGAAGTACCCGCACGAAGGATTGAAAGGCGGGTTCATCTACAAGACCGTCCCCCACATCACCCTCAAGTCAATTGCCAACAACCCGGAGATCGATGTATTTTACGATCGGATGTACCCGGCTATCGAGCGGCATCTGACG
>Ga0209347_1005424_pt1 | contig 12125 bp, 12 predicted proteins | sample AutmiccommuBRH23_FD_187382 | JGI IMG/M metagenome (GOLD analysis project Ga0209347, IMG submission 187382) | Deep subsurface microbial communities from Mt. Terri, Switzerland - Autotrophic microbial communities BRH/23 (SPAdes) (version 2) | ecosystem: Environmental > Aquatic > Deep subsurface >...
AGGTCTTTAAAATCAGACATCATCTCCAAATGATCACTTGGAATAGTAGTTTTCAACTTTCCAGCAATTTCTTCCCCCAAACGTGACAAACTCATTTTTTTATTGGATTTGGAAACTACTTCATCCATTTCTAAATCTTCTAGTTGCTCACTTGCATTTTCGCTCCAAGGTCCATACATGTCAGATGCAAATGAAGCTTCTTTTTCAATCTCATCGATGTTTTGGGCAACTAGAAATAATTCTTTTTGAAACCACATATCTCCTTTTATCTGTGCATTGTTATTTGCATTTAAGAGCAATATAATGTACTTCTGGAGCTCTGACATGTCTTCAATTATCTCATCTACTTCATCCATGCAAATAACCTTTATATCCTATTCTTTAATTTTATTTATATATTTACTTGGTTGATATTACGTAAAACATGTGATAAATATACGTGTCTATTTAATACTATAAATTATGCCTACAATCTTGAATATGAATCATAATAAATCAAACTGTTTCATAAGCTAAATGCAAGTAAAGTGAAAGTGATTCTCTATATAAGACACAGGATGGAGATGTCAAATATTTCAGGTAGACATAATCTCCATTTATTTTTTCTTTATTCTTATAGGTCAGGATATAACACACACGTTTCACAAAATGCTCGTTCCCTCTAGCCTTGTACATCTTCAGAAAACCCCTTATTATCGGGTTCACGATATACACCACCCGTTAATTCATGCCATCACTATCAAACTTCTTAAACAACACTTCTTTTTTGACCAGCCTTTGGCGTACTAACATTTTAACATGGCAGAATTCGAAGATGTCGCAGTCCTTGAGGAATAAATCCGGTATTCTATTCCTTAAAGCTCCAAACGAAAAGATTAAACGCTTATACTTCTACAATTGTACACTACAATATTAGAGAAGTGGGTGAAAAACAAAATGTACATGAGATGTCGCTGTCCTGCCTGTAAAGAACGTATATATAACAATCTGAGCTTAGTGATTATTGAAGAAATTAAAAATAAGAATTCAAATTACATCCTAGAAGATATTGATGTTAGAGAAACTGTGACCGAAGACCAGCTTGTAAGGGATGTGCTCAGAGAACTTATGGAACATATCTACAATGGTATTTCAATCTCCGAACTATGCAGGATACTTAAGGATAACTTTGGCATTTTGTCGAGGTATTGTTGTGACCTCATACAGAGCCTTAAGATCGAGCTGGACATGTACTGCCCCGACAGGGAACATCTGTATTTTGTTGAAGGGAAAAAGCAGATTGCTTAACCCACAACACATATATAAAGAAAAATACTGTTCTAATATGTAGGCTTTTTACTGTGTTGCCCGCCCCCAACCTCGGCGTATGCAACACGTTTATAAATTGATTTTTCACAGTAGAATGCATGTTGCTGAATGTAACGTCTTTGGGCTGATCCCACATCAGGAGTAGAACTGTTCAAAGATCGGCTAGTTGCACAGATTGCCGGCGGTAATGCTCAAATAGTTCATTTCCCCATTCTACTGCATCCGGACCGTAGCAGATGAGTTGTTTATGGTCGTATACATTATTGCGATCCAGCAGTTTCAATACGATACATGAGTCAGTGACCTTAAAAGACAGGAAAGGCATCTGTTGTGAATACAGGTGGAGTGAGACCTGTCTCTCGTTCAAGAGCTTTTGCAGTTCATTGGGGTTATCCCTTTTTATTTTATCCAGGAGATACGGATCGAAGATAAGCGATAGGTTAACTCCGCTGTCTATCATGTCAGAGAACAGGTCGGGAAAAACAGGGTGAAGACATGCTGCTGCCATGCTAAATGATTTTGAGGACAGGGACGCTTCATGTGCTTCTTTATTGTAATCGTACAGATTAGAAGAACTTGGCTGGGTCACAGTGCCCGAATTGATCTTATGCAGTTCCTTCAGTAAGAAGGGAGGGATAAAATCCAATTTCCGGTTCAGCCAATATCCATTGGCTGTATTGATAAACTCTTCAAGGGAGAAAAGAGGCTTGAGTTTCCCTGCGATCAACTCTCCCATACAAGTGAGCCTGTAAATGCCGCTGTTCTCTATTATCAGATAACTTTCCTCAAGCGACCGGATTATAGAAAGCAGTTGCTCTTTGGCCATTCCCAGGGATACTATAAGGTTATTGAAGTCTTTCGGACCTTCACCCAAAAATAAAAGTAAACACCTGTTTTCGTTTGATGCAATTACTGCCTGGAGGGATGCTTTCTTCATTCAAGTCTGCCTCAGTGCAAATCTAATTGATTTTGAGAGAATTCAGTTATCGAAGCTTTTCTGTAATTATTATCATTTATGTGGCTTCGACCCCAGAGAAAGAAGGATGCTTCACCCATATATAGATTGCTAAAAGAATATTAGCTTAATGATATAACTACTAATTATTCTCCGATTGTCATGTGAAAAAAGCGCATCTCTGCGTCATAGAAATATCACTAGGTATAACTGAGAACTTATTTAAAAAAAGAAGAGCTGGAAGTGGAGAGAGTTTATGCCCCTCCCCTGCCACCAAATGACTGGCTGCTTCCGCCGGAACCACCTTCTTCCAGTGAACGGCTACCAAAGGCCTGCTTGTTCTCTTCGAAGAGATCTTTTTCAGCAGACGACTGATCGCTTTCGCCTTCAGATTCTGCTTCAACATTCTTTCTCATACCCTTTACTTTCTTGCTTACCTCTTCAGCGCCATGTTTGACCTTTGCAGCCATCGAGCCTTCTTCAGACTGCATATCCTTCACTTTCTGGCTTACTTCTTCAGCGCCCTGTTTGATCTTTGCAGCCATCGAACCTTCTTCAGACTGCATATCCTTCATTCTCTGGCTTACCTTTTCTGCGCCTTCTTTGACCCTGTCGGTCATCGAGCCTTTGCCTTCTTCCGCCCACTTCTCCCTTCTTGCCCGGACCTTTTTACTCATGTCTTCGGCCATATGGGTACCTGCTTCCTTTACCCTGGATGCGGCCTGAGGGAACCTGCTTGCAAGTTCCGGGATGATGTCGATAATACTATTAAAGCTGCTTCTGCCTGAAAGTGTCAGCAGACGTACATCTTCTTCGGAAATAACGATAAAACCGATAGGCTCCATATTTACCCCGGCGTATCCTCCGCCAGCATAACCTGTCTGGCCAGTTTCCCGGCGGTTCTCCCCGCCTGCACTCCCGAAGCCTGCGGAAACTTTCATTATAGGCATTAGTGTCTTGCCTTCCCATGTAGTGGGTTCACCTATCAGTGTCCTAGTATTCACTATGTTCTCTGTTTCGTGAGTTATTTCTTTGATTATGTCATCTAATCCCATGTATACTCCCCATTCTACAATTGTGTTTTTGTATTATATTTAATTATGCTCCTTATCGTTTAAAAGCGAATCTGAAATATTACAACAAAAAGAACTAGATCATCCATTTGGTTTATATCCTAGATATGCAGTTCTCACAAAGATTAAGTACTTCCAACTGCAATGAAATATAAAAATAATAATTATATGTTTTTTGATAGATATGGCTTCCAAAAACAGAGATCCTGGTTGTAAAAAACGTCCACATACAACACAAACAAACGAATCCCTCAAATCCAGAGTCCAGCATCTTACAACAGAACTGGAGGCACTGAACAAAGAACTGGCTGAAATAAGGGAGTTCTATAGAGAGCGGGTGGAGAATCTTAACGAGGTGCTCTTCACTATCGACAACGAAGGCATATTCACATACCTCAATTCAGCTATTGAGAATATAACCGGCTATAAGAAAGAAGAGGTCATTGGAACTTCTTATACCAGATACATACATCCTGAAGACCTTCCGGGGCTTGTGGAAGACATCAGGCTGACAATAGCCGGCGAGAAAAAACCTTACATGTTCCGCATAATAAAACGCTCAGGAGACATCAGTTACGTTCATACGACATCCCATCCGATAATACGTAACGGGAAACTTGCAGGAATAAACGGCCTGATGGTAGACATCGCCCAGCTCAAGAGAGCAGAACTGAACCTCAAGCAGGAAAGGGATAAAGCTCAAAGGTATCTTGAGGTTGTTGCTGTCATTATACTTGCGACAGACAAGGATGGGAATATACGCCTTATCAATAAGAAAGGCTGCGAAATACTCGGCTACGCGGAAAGTGAACTTATAGGCACCAACTTTTTTGAGACATTCATGCCTGAGGGCATCCGGGAAGATGTATTACAAGAGTACCGCAGGTTAATGAAAAAGGAAACGGCTCTAAAAACGTTTTTGGAGTCACCTGTACTCATGAGAGATATGGAGGTCAGGGCGTTTGAATGGAACAATATACTCCTTGAGGATGAAAATGGAAATATACAGGGGCTGCTGACCTCAGGCAATGATATCACGGAAAGGAAAAGGACCGAACAGGCCCTTGTTATGGCAAAGATGATCTCGGACAATGCAGCGCGGGTGAAAAAAGAGTTCATCTCCACCATGAGCCATGAACTGAGGACACCCCTCAACCAGATAATAGGTTATTCTGACATTTTTTCCAAAGAGGACCTTGGCCCCCTTAACGCTCAACAGAAGAGATGTATGGACACCGTCTCCCGAAGCGGAGAAAGACTGCTGGTGCTTATCAACTCCATTATAGAGCATTCCCAGATAGAGGAAGGAAAGATCGAGGTACAGAAAAAAGAGTTCCTGCTCCCATCTGTGATCAGGGACGTGGAAGCCTCCACAGTGCCACTGGCAAAAAGGAAAGACATCTTCCTGCATTTTAGCCTGGAGACCGGGATAAAGGAGGTATATTCTGATGAAAGTAAATTCAAGACCATCCTTTATGATCTTATCAGCAATGCGATCAAATTCACTCCGGAAAGAGGTACGGTCAGCATAAAGTTCACCTCGGGGAATAACGGATTCCTGACAGTATCTGTCGAGGATACAGGCATAGGTATATCCAGGGAGCACCAGAACAAGCTGTTCAAGCCTTTCTCCCAGGTAGACTCATCCCTCACAAGAAGCTTTGACGGGGTAGGTCTTGGATTGTATATCGTAAAAGAGTTTGTGGAAATGCTCGGGGGGAATATCCGGATGGAAAGTGAACTGGGTAAAGGCAGCACTTTCACTTTCATCCTCCCCGTCAGTAATAGTTAGAGAAGGAAAAGGCAGAAGTGTGCCTTCCTCCGGGAAGAATGAGCCAGACTTACAATTTTCAGCCCTTCCTGAACTTTACGGCAGTCCCATAGGCAAGCAGCTCCGCGGCTCCTGCCATGGTCTGTGATGTAGTGAACCTCACATTTACAACTGCGTCAGCACCCATCCTTATGGCCTCTTCGACCATCCGTTCATAAGACTGCTTCCTCGCCTGCGTGAGCATATCAGAATAACCTTTCAGTTCTCCTCCGACAATGTTCTTCAGTCCCGCCATTATATCACTCCCGATATTCTTGGAGCGGACAGTGTTCCCGAATACCACGCCAAGGATCTCAAGCTCTTTACCTTCTATATCATTTGTTGTTGTCACTAGCATACTGCACCTCTTAATTGAACATATTTCAATGAATTTCAGAATGAATGGAACTCACTGCTCCTGCCTTCAGTGTGAAAATGAATCTGCTGCCCGCACCGGACTCACTTTCAACCCGTATTGAGCCATCCATGCCTTCGAGCAGCCCTTTTGTGATCGCAAGTCCAAGCCCGCAGCCCCCTGCAGAGCGGGTGGAGGTATTGTCTATCTGGTAGAACTTATCAAATATGCGCTCCGCATAGGCCGGGTCGATGCCTATGCCCGTATCCCTGACAGATATCTCCACATCAGCGCCGGACCTGTGCGCATGGACAGTTATCTTTCCACCCTGAGGTGTGAACTTGACAGCATTGTTCAGGAGATTGACAAATACCTGGATGAGCTTGTCCTTATCCGCACAGACCGCCGGAAGGGAAGCAGGCATATCCGCTTCGATCTCAACACCTTTGCTCTCAGAGAAACGCCGGATACTCTCAAGGGAATGGTCCAGCGCCTCATGCAGGCTTACATTTTCCATATTGAACTTCATCCTGCGGGATTCTATCCTTGAGATGTCCAGGAGGTCATCGACAAGCCGTGCCTGCCTGTCAACATTGCGTACGATAAGGGCAAGCAATTGCTTTCTTACATCGGGGGCGCACTTCTCCTCCATAAGGAACTCACTGGAGGTCTTCATGGCTGTGAGGGGGGTCTTAAGCTCATGCGAGACCATGGACAGGAATTCGTTCTTTAACCTGTCAAGCTCCTTGAGCTTTATATTTGCAGTAATAAGGGATTCATTGGATTGCTGGAGTTCGCGGGTCTTTTTCTCAACTTCGGTTTCAAGGGATTTGTTCCAGTTAAGGAGGATGAAATAGACCTGGGAACTCACAAACAGGATGAAAAGCACAGAAACTGCAGCCACTGTGAACAGTTTTACATATACCGAGAGAATTATGTCATCAACAGCATCATCCAGGCTTGTAAGACCTACGGACCACCGCTGGTTGTACCAGTTCACCGGAGAATAGGAAACCAGCACATATTCGTCGCCTTCGGATGTTTCCTGCCAGTACTTGCCATTGCCCATCTGGCCGCTCATCTGCGCCTGAAGGATAGAGAGACGCTGCGGATCATCATTCCCGGCATAGTCGAAGTAGCTTGTGCCTTTCTCGTATGTGCCGGACTGATCATAAAGTATCATGCCTTTATCGTTCACAATATAGACATAATTCCTGCCATCAGATGACGTTTCAAACTGACTGATTATGTTCTCGTCCGAGACGATCCCGAGTATTGAACCCCTGAACTCTCCGTCCTCAAATACAGGAACCCACACGTATGCACCAAAAACGCCTTCCATCGTGCTTACAGGTTCGGACACATATACTTCCTCTGTGTTCTTTACATGTTCGAACGCCCGGCTCATATTGTTAGAATACAGGTTGTAACCCTGAGGCACGTGTTCCACAGGATAGCCCGACACGACTGTACCGTTGGCATCTATGAACTCAAGCACATAGTAGATCTCTGCTACCTGGTATACTGTCTCGAACTCGGACATGAACAGATCATCCGGGACTCCCTGCTGCTTCTGTGCCACCACCTCCAGCAGCAGCACTCTTTCGCTAAGTAGTTCCCCTATTGAATATGATACATATTGAGTAAGGATGAGCTGCTGTTGCTGGTATTGCTCCTCCACGATGGACCTGACCTCAACATTGGCCTTCATCCATAAAAAAAAGATAGATCCGACCAGCAGTAACACTATCACTGCAAAAACTACCAGGCTCAATCGGTTTTTTTTACCCCACATAGGACCTTGTAAAATAAGGAAGCCGATCAGAAGCTGAGCATCAGACAGCGCCTCTTCGCAGCACTATCCTTATACGGGCTTTCAGTTCCTTGAGGTTGAAAGGCTTTGTAACATAATCATCTGCTCCCAGTTCAAGCCCCTCCACCTTATCGTCAACCTCTCCTTTTGCAGTCAGCATTATGATGGGTATATGTTTTAAAGCCGGGTCAGCCTTGAGGAGCTGGCATGCTTCAAAACCATCCATACCGGGCATCATTATGTCAAGAAGTATTACATCGGGATTCTCAGACTTTGCTTTACGTATCCCTTCATATCCGTCAAGGGCCTCAATAACGTTGTAGCCTTCTGATTCAAGCGCCAGCCGGAGTGCAGTTGAAGCGTCTATCTCCTCATCCACGATAAGGATCTTCTCACGGGTGTCACACAGGAAGTCTATCCTCTGCCGGATGGCATTCTCATCCAGTCCAAGTGACCTGGCAATCTCCGCATCTGTCATGTGAGGATTGCTCTCCATCAGTGCCAGGATCTTCTGGTCAATGTTTTCAGTATTCATGGTAATACTACCCAAAACTATGGATAAATATAGCTGGATGATGCTATTAAAACCTTTCCAAATATCAAAGAGTTATACATTAATTAGACCAGCCATCCAAATTAAAGAAAGTATTATAACCCATAAATGATTATCTAAGGTACGATACAAGTAAGGTAAGATACAATGGATGCACTGGAAGAGATATTTGGAAAGACAGCCCAGATGACGGTTCTGAAAAACCTGATCGAGCATCGGAACGAGTCAACTTATCTTTCGGGGATAGCAGAAGAGACAGGCCTGTCCCATTCCAGTGTGGCAAGGGTCATCGCACCTTTGCTCAAAACCGGGATAGTTACCGAAAAACCTCTTGGGAAACAGATACGCACTTTCCGGCTTAACCTTGATAACAAGAAAACACATATCATACTTGATTTTTATAGCAAGCTGAATGAAAGGTGACCTGCGCTTTCCAGGCATATCCTGTCAAAGGCCTATCTTTTCCCTGCTGTGATATTCTCATCCTTGAGTGAGATCCCGAGCATTAATGCTGCAAATCTTCCGGACACCTTTGCCAGCAGGTTCATGATGTGCATGGATAACAATCCGGCCGGTATGCCTGAAATGAAAGCCAGCAGGGATAGCCCTGAAGTATACCGGAGCGTACCGAAGGTGGAAACATACCCTGAATAGTGGATAAGGGGAGACAGCAGCAGGAATGCGGTCAGAGTGATCATGACCACAGCTATGGAAAGCGAGAATATGCCCAGGGGGAACTTCACAAACAGGAACAGCAGTGCTTTCCATGCCACCGGGTTTTTGAATTTCCCTATCCACCTGTCAAGCATGCTGTCTGCTTTAACCTGATCGAGGGACATTGGCGGCATATCCACATTCAGCAGCAATATGGCCAGCTGGCGCTCAAAGGATGCCATTTCCCACCATGCCAGGAAGACAAGTATCAGAATAGGGATGCCTATCCAGATGCCCAGCAGATGAAAACCCAGCGACAGCCCTGTTACCAGGAACACAAAGTAAGCCGTGCCAAGAGGGAATGTGAACAGCAGGTACATTATATTCAGATAGGTCTGCCTTCTGAAAGCTACAGATACAAACTCACCTGCATACCTTTGTGCTGAACCGAGTGCTGTGTTAATTCTCTCAAACATTTTATTCAATCCTCTGATAAAGGATATGCCGGCATCTCCAGCCACTTTCGGTACTCCTTTACGTGGGAGGGCAGCCTGACAGAAGACAGGCCGCATCCGGCATTATCCCGCAGAAGCCCCCCACTGTTCATTCTCCGAATTCCCGTATGCGTTTTGGCCTTCTGACCAGGAAGTAGATCAAAGCACCGATCAGGTGCGTGAGCAGGATTATCAGTATCCAGATCAGTTTGTCATTACCCGATGAAGGCTCTTTTACAGCGCAGTCGATGAGCATCCATAACCAGAAAACGGTCCCGATGATCCCTACCCCGAAAAAGAGGAAGAAAAGCAGAAAGGGAAGCCCTATATATAACATATCGAACATTTTGCCTCCTTATCCTTCACTCATGCCTCAGAGCGTCCACCGGATTCATTTTTGCGGCCTTGTTCGCAGGATAGACACCCGCGACCAGTCCTACTACAATAGAGACCGCCACTCCGATAAAGATCATGTCCAGCGGGAACACATGGGGCATTCCCATTGCGCCCACAACTACGTAAGCGCCGATAACTCCGAGCGCTGTGCCGAAGATGCCACCGATAAGACCCACTACCATGGATTCCACAATGAACATGGAAAGTACCTCATGGTTCTTGTAGCCGAGCGATTTCATGATACCTATCTCGCTTGTTCTTTCAGTGACCGTCACCAGCATGATATTCATGATACCGATAGAGCCAACTATCAGAGATATCAGCGCAACTGCCGTCAGCAGTGACCCGAGAGCCGATGATAACTGGTCAACCTCCTCCAGTATTTCCTCCTGGTTGAGAAGAGAATAGGGCTTAGCATCCTCGTTATCGATATCCCTGTATGGGACCCCCAGGTTCCTGGCGAGCCTGCTGTCCACTTCATCGGTTACCTCGGAAATGGAATCCATATTCTCTGAAGCGGCAAAGAATCCCCAGTAATAGTCCTCTCCCATTATTTCATTCATAGTAGCAATAGGAATGAATATCCTCACATCAGATTCTATGCCGCTCTGGACGAATGAGGTCTCCGGGCTGGCTATTATTCCCTTTACCTTGAACTTCTGGGTGACTGTTTCACCGTTAGCCTTCACAAAGGTCATCTCGATGGTGTTCTTCTCTGAGATGTACCGGTCAAACTTATCGTTTGCCACATCGTGGCCCAGCACAGCTATGTACTTATCGTTGTCAGTGAGGAAGCTTCCGGATTCCATCCGGAGATTCGCTACTTCCCCATAGTCCTCTGAAACACCCTGCACAGATATCTGCCGGGTCGTGGAAATATACTTGACCTGTGCCACCTGCTGGCTTATTGGAGAGACGCCCGTTATACCGGGCGTGCTTTTGATCAACTCAAGTTCGTTATCGTGAAAGAGATTTGAAGTTTTACTCTGGATTATGATGAAGTTATTACCGACCGAACCTATCTCTTCGGTAAAGTACTGGCTAAAGCTTGCTCCAAGAGATACATTGGCGATGACTGCGGCAACGCCTATGACTATCCCGAGAGTTGTCAGGGCCGAGCGCATTTTTGAGCTTCCAATGCTCCCAAGAGCTATCCGTACTGATTGTTTCAGGCTCAGCATAGAGCATTCCCCATCATTTATTGTTCTGTCTCTTGCGTTTATAAAGGACCACTGCAGGAAGGCCCATAAGTAACGCCAGCCCTATGACTGTCAATGCAACAGTACTGGTATTACCATTATTTTCCTGCACTATGTCGGCATTACGTGTACCGGCCTGATCGCTGTGGCTGTTCATGCCGTTCCTGTAATCGACCTCGATGGATAGCGGAGCCGATGGTTCGGTACTGGTGCTCCGGGCTTTGATCTGGATCGTGAACAGTTCATCAGAGCCCATGGACCCTATATAGTACTCCTCTGGAGAGAACTCAATATCATCCGATACCAGCCTGACACTCACTGAACTGAGGGTGTTGGGGTGACTGTTGGCCACGTCGAACTCAAAAAAGCCTTCTCCGTTTGTGATAGTGAGTGGTTTGGAGGGAATGACCTTGATAGCCGACGAATCTATCGTGACAGGGACCCTCCAGTTATTATTGAATTCGTGGGAGTTACCGATCATGGAGAGATCCAGATAGTAGGTGCCGTCTTCGACGCTCTCATCGATCCTGATATTATAGTTAAGAGTGATGGAGTCGCCAGGACCTATCACACCTGAGCCGGTATAAGTATCATTTACGACCGTGATGCCGTCAGTTCCCCTGAGTGTTGCGGACTGCACCCTGGCGTTGGTGTCATAGTCCTTTCCGTCGATAGTGACAGAGCTGGCCGTGGCTGAGTTTTCAAGAGTGAAACTTACAGTACCCCTGTCACCTGGCATGAATACAGCCGGATCGCTGGATACATCGCTAAGCTGAATAGTACCCTTACTGTCAAAAGTGTTGGAACCGACCCTGAGATCAACAGTCTTTTTGAACCAGGCATCCCCGTCGTCGGTCTTATAGAATATATCTATGCTGCCGGTCCCGACCCTGGCATTCTCATCCACGAACAGCCTGTACTCGTGCACCACTGCTTTTTCAGGTGCCAGTATGCCAATGAATTTCACAGCATTCTTATCTGAGTCAAGGGAGAACGGATAGTCAGGCTCCACCTTAAGGGAAACGGCGTCAGCGCGTCCATAACCTATATTCTCTATCTTGACCCTGACATCCACATATTTGCCGATCTCGGCAGGATACGGGTCATAGTCCAGTACGTCCACTTTCAGATCCGCAGCGGAACTTGCAGATACCGGCGTGAATAATGTAAATATCATTCCCAGGCAGATCAATGTGCCCATGATCTTTTTTCTAATATCGTTTATCTCATTCATCATAACCACTTCAGTTGTTTTTTATATATCCGTCTTTTATGAGCACTGTCCGATCTACATATTTTTGCATTTCGGGGTCGTGTGTGATCATCACTATGGTGCATCCGTTACGGTGCAGTTCGGAGAAGATACCCAGTATCTCCTCGCTGGTCTTTGAATCCAGATTACCTGTAGGTTCATCGGCAAGGATCAGGGAAGGCTCGTTTATCAGAGACCTGGCTATGGCGACCCTCTGGCGCTGTCCTCCCGAAAGCTCTGTGGGTTTGAGATACATCCGGTCA
>Ga0209347_1005425_pt1 | contig 12124 bp, 13 predicted proteins | sample AutmiccommuBRH23_FD_187382 | JGI IMG/M metagenome (GOLD analysis project Ga0209347, IMG submission 187382) | Deep subsurface microbial communities from Mt. Terri, Switzerland - Autotrophic microbial communities BRH/23 (SPAdes) (version 2) | ecosystem: Environmental > Aquatic > Deep subsurface >...
AAAATGAGGTCGCGTGATCCGCGATAGCCGACCGACACCCGGTGCGCGGCGCCGAGCCGGTCGAACGTCGGCAGTCCGTAGCGGAAAAGCGGGATGCCGAGGCGCTCGGAGGCCTGGCGACCATGCGAATGGGTGATGATCAGATCGCAATCGGCCGCGCGCGCCTCAAGGTCCTCGAGGTCACCGATCAGAACTTCCTCAGTCGGCATCTTCTCCAGGAGCGGCGAGCTCGTGGTGGTCACCGCGGCAGTGATCTCGGATCCCATCTCCGCAAGCCAGCTTCCGATGGCCCACATGAGATCGGGCTCAGCGCCGATCGCGATCTTCTTGCCACCGAATGAGAAGTGCCCATCCAGCATGGCGTCGATGAGCTGGCTGCGCTGGCGGCGGTACCTGTTGGGAACGGGCCGGCCGCTGAGGCTTGCGAGCAGGCTCATCAGCTCGTCGTTGGGCGTCAGACCGGTCAGGCGATCGAACACGGCATAGGGTACGCCGGTCTTCTTCTCCAGCGCTTCGGCCGCCCGGTGCATGTGGTTGCCGATGGCGATGGTGAAGCCCGCGGTTCCCATTCGCGCGATCTCAGGGAGACCGACGCCGCCAAGCGTCGTCGGCGTGAAGTCGTCGGGTATGTGGCCGTCGAGCGAACCGGAGAGATCCGGCAGGAACGTCGGCTCCAGCCCGAAGGCCTCTATGATCTCGCGCAGCTCGTCGATGTCGCCGGGCGTAAGGTGGCAGCCGGGGATCACATTGATCCGGCGCGGATCGCGCGCGGCACCCGGCTCAGGCGTGTCGACAAGCTCCTCGACGATCTTGGCGACCGTCTTCTCCCAGCCGTCCTGGAAGGCGTCCTTGAAGTCGGGCGTTGAGACGTAAACCAACGCGACGTGGTCGAGCTCGGGATGGCGCTCGCGAATAAGCTTGATGAAGCCTTCCACGTCGTCGCCCTTGGTCTCGGTGACGCCGGTGGAGCAGATGCCGATGATCACGGGCTTGGTGCGGTTGGCAATGTTGATCACCGCCTGCTCGACGTTCTCGAAACCGCCGATCACCGTTGCGACCTCGCTCATGGCGGTGGTCTGCATCGGGATCGCCTCGCGGAAGTGGCGGACGAAAAGGACGAGGCCGAACGACGTGCAGCCCTGCGAGCCATGCAGCAGCGGCATCGAGCCGCGAATCCCCATGAACGCCAGCGTGCCGCCGATCGGCTGGCTCATCTTCAGCGGATTGACGGTGCACGCCTTCTTGGATGTCGCGACGTTCGCCATGGCTGTCTCTCAGGCGGCCTCGCTGGCAGGCGCCGGCGCGTTCACGCGGGCAAGGATGGCGGCGATCTTGTCTGCGCAGTTGCCGCAACCGCCGGCTGCCTGCGTCGCCTCGGTGACGGCCACGACGTTAGCGAGCTTGTCGGCTTGGATGGCGTCCTCGATGGTGCCGAGGTCGATGCTGCGGCAATTGCAGATGCGCTCGGAGCGGCGCTTGGTCTCGGCGAGCGCGGGGCTTGCCGCAAGCTCGGCGTCGTCCTTGGCGATCTCCGCGTCGGCGGTCTGCTCCCAGCTCACCTCAGCCCAGGGCGCTGGTTGGCGCACCTGCTGCCAGACCGGATTGTAGAGCGCCTTGTCGATCTCCTGGACGAGCTCGACCATGCCGACATAGCCGGCGTAGGCGTGATGACGCTCCTGGTTGATGTCGAGCCAGGGCATCTTCGCCTTGAGCGCAATGAACTGCGACCGCCCGCCCGAGAGCATGATGTCGGCCCTGGCATCACGCAGCATCTTGTACATCTCGCGCGGGGAGAGATCATCGAACATGTGGGCGTCCTGACCCATCAGCTCTTTGATGCGCTCCTTGTCCTCCTTGGTGGATTTTTTCACGCTGGTGCCGACGAGCTCGAGGCCGGCCTCCTGCAGCGCGGCGACCACCGACCAGGACTTCACGCCGCCAGTTATGAGCAGTACCTTCTTGCCCTTGAAGCGTGGCTTGTACTTGGCGATCGCCGCCCAGGCCTTCGCCTCCTCCCGGGCGATGACGGCTTCGGTGCGCGCGATCAGGTCGTCGGAAGCGCCGCGTTCGACCAGCAGGCGCGCAATCTCGCGCAAGCTATCGCTCATGTCGCCGATGCCGTAGAAGGAGCCCTCGAAGAACGGGATGGCGTAGCGCTCCTCCATCTTGCGGGCGACGTTGATCATCGCCTTGGAGCAGACCATCATCGCCGCGCGCGCGCGATGCGAGCTCGCCACCTCGTGGTATTTAGCGTCGCCCGAGATGCACGAGAGGATGCGAATGCCGAGCTCGTCGAGTAGCGGCTTCACCTGCCACAGCTCACCGGAGAGATTGTATTCGCCGATGATGTTGATGTCGTAGGGCGTCGTGTACTCGGGCTCCTCGGTGCCGATCACATGCTCGAGGATCGCCTCACCCGCGAGCTTGTTACCGAGGTTCTTCGGGCCGACGAAGCCCGGCGAGATGACCGGAATGACCGGCTTTCCGAATTTTTCAGCCGCCGCCTTGCAGACCGCCTCGATGTCGTCGCCGATCATGGCAGGAACGCACGTCTGATAGACGAAGATGGCAGGGGGATCGTACTTCTCGATGATCTCGCGGATCGACTTGAAAAGCCGCTTCTCGCCGCCGAATACCACGTCGGTTTCATTGATGTCGGTGGTGAAGCCGGTCCGGTAGAGCTTGGAGCCCGACGACTTGGCCCCGCGGTTGTCCCAGGAGTTGCCTTCGCAGGCGATGGGGCCGTGCACCAGGTGCGCGACATCCGTGATGGGCTGCAGCGCGATCTTGGCGCCGTCGAAGGCGCAGCCGCCGGCTGCACCGCCCGGCTGGAGCTGTTTGGTGCAGCCCTTCTTGCGTTCCTTCGCCGACTTGCCTTGGTTCTTTCCGCACCCCGGCTCGTTGAAGACCTCCTGGATCTTAGCTGAGAGTGTGCTCATTCTACTCTCCTAGAGGGTTATCAAGAGACGGGGTGCGCAAAGCGCTTTAGCGGATGATGTCGAAGCTGTAGTCGGTCTTCGCCGGGACGATCGTGTTGCGATCGATCTCGTCGAAGATCTTGTCGAGGATCGTGACCAGCACGTTCATGCCGCCCTGGTAGCCCCAGACGGGGTAGCGGTGATGGTGGTGACGGTCGAAGATCGGGAAGCCAATGCGGATCAGCGGCGTGCCGGTGTCGCGCTCCAGGTACTTGCCGTAAGTGTTGCCGATCAGGAAGTCGACCGGCTCGGTGAAGAGCAGCGAGCGCATATGCCAGAGATCCTTGCCGGCATACACGTGGCAGTTCTTGCCGAACGGCGAAGACGCGAGCAGCTCGTTGGCTTTCGCCTCCCAGGTCTTGCCGCCGTTGGTGGCGAGGATATGGGTGGGCTCGGCGCCGAGCTCCATCAGGAAACCGGCCAGACCCAGGCAGAGGTCGGGATCGCCGTAGATCGCGAACTTTTTGCCGTGGATGTGCGCGCTGGAGTCGGCGATGGCATCGACGAGGCGGCCGCGCTCCTTGGCGAGAGCCTCGGGAATCGCCTTGCCGGTGATGCGCGAGACTTCCATCAGGAATTTGTCGGTGGCCTGCACGCCCACCGGGTGATTGAAGGCCGCAACCTCCTGGCCCTTGCCCCCGATGTAGGGAAGCGTCTTCTCGGTGCAGAACTGCTGCATCGAGATGGTCGCCTTGGCGTGGAGCGCGTTGGCGGCGTCCTCGAGCGTCGTGCCGCCGTCGTACATGCGGAACTCGCCGTCAGCGGGTGTGTCCCAGACGTCGGAGTTGTCGCCGAGGATGGTGTAGCCGACACCCATGAGATCGAAGATGCGCTTGACCTCGCGCAGGTTGCCGACCGTGTAGCCGTCGAAGCCGCCGATGAAGTTGATTTTATCGTTCGGCTGGCGCTCGAGCTTGGGCGCGGTGCCGGCCTTGCCGTCCCAGAAGTGCTCGAAGATGCCCTTCATGACGTTGTCGTAGCCGGTAATGTGGCTGCCGACGAAGGCCGGGGTGTGGGCGAAGGGAACGTCGAACTCCTGCGGGACGGAACCCTTTTCCTTCGCGTTCTTGATGAAGGCGTTGAGGTCGTCACCAATCACCTCGGCCATGCATGTCGTGGAGACGGAGATCATCTTCGGCTTGTAAAGCGCGTAGGAGTTGGCGAGGCCGTCGATCATGTTGTTGAGGCCGCCGAACACCGCCGCGTCCTCGGTCATCGAGGAGGAGACGCAGGAGCTGGGCTCCTTGAAGTGGCGTGAGAAGTGGCTGCGATAGTAGGCGACGCAACCCTGCGAGCCGTGCACGAAGGGCAGAGTGCCCTCAAAGCCGACGGCGGCGAATACTGCACCCAGCGGCTGGCAGGCCTTGGCCGGGTTCACAGTCAGCGCCTCACGTGCGAAGTTCTTCTCGCGGTATTCAGGCGTCTTCGTCCACTCGCGAACCCGCTCGAGCTCTGCATCCGCGACGGGGTTTTCGAAGTTTTTCCTCTTGTTCTCGAACATCTCCTTGTATTCCGGCCCGCGGAACAGGTCGAAGTGGTCGAGGACGTTTTCAGCATTCTGGGTCATGACAATTCCCCTTAGACGGATGGCTGGCTCGCCCCCGCTCCCGGTAGGGGAGCGGGGTGCTGCGCTTGGCTAGTTCCACGGAGTCTTAGACATCTTCCAGACAGGCGCGTTGATCGCCATGTCCATGTCGCGAGCAAAGATCGCGAAGCCGTCGTAGCCGTGATAAGGACCCGAGTAGTCCCAGGAGTGCATCTGGCGGAACGGAACGCCCATCTTCTGGAAGACGTACTTTTCCTTGATGCCCGAACCCACCAGGTCCGGCTGGATCTTCTCCACGAACTTCTCGAACTCGTAGCCAGTGACGTCGTCGTAGATCAGCGTGCCGTCCTTCACGTAGTGGGTCGTGCGCTGATAGTCGTCGTTGTGGCCGAACTCGTAGCCGGTGCCGACGACCTCCATGCCGAGGTCCTCGTAGGCGCCGATCACGTGACGCGGACGCAGACCGCCCACGAACAGCATGACCTTCTTGCCTTCCAGACGCGGCCGGTACTTGGCGATCGTCTGATCCATCAGCGCGTGGTACTTGGCGATGACGCGCTCGGCACCTTCCTTGATCTTGTCGTCGAAGTGGCCGGCGATCTTGCGCAGGCTCTCGGCGATCTTGGAGGGACCGAAGAAATTGTACTCGACCCACGGGATCCCGTACTTCTCTTCCATGTGCCGCGAGATGTAGTTCATCGAACGGTAGCAGTGGAGGACGTTGAGCTTCGCCTTGGGCGTTGCCTCGAGCTCGGCGATCGAGCCGTCGCCGGACCACTGAGCGATGACGCGAAGGCCCATCTCCTCGAGCAGGATGCGCGACGACCAGGCGTCGCCACCGATGTTGTAATCACCGATGATGGCGACATCGTAAGGGGTCTGCTCGAACGCGGCAGGCTTGTCACCGGCCTTGTCGAACACCCAGTCGCGGATGGAGTCGTTGGCGATGTGATGGCCGAGCGACTGCGATACGCCGCGGAAGCCTTCGCAGCGGACGGGCACGATGGTCTTGCCGCCGTACTCCTTCGACTTCTGCTTGGAGACCGCCTCGATGTCGTCGCCGATGAGGCCGATCGGGCATTCCGACTGAACCGTGATGCCCTTGTTGAGCGGGAACAGCTCCTGTATCTCGTCCATGATCTTGGCGAGCTTCTTGTCGCCGCCGAAGACGATGTCCTTCTCCTGGAAATCGGAGGTGAACTGCATCGTCACGAAGGTGTCGACGCCGGTCGTTCCGATATAGTAGTTGCGGCGCGCGGCCCATGAGTACTGCCCGCAGCCGACGGGGCCGTGGGAGATGTGGATCATGTCCTTGATCGGCCCCCACACCACGCCTTTCGAACCGGCGTAGGCGCAACCGCGGATCGTCATCACGCCGGGGATGGACTTGACGTTCGATTTGACGCCGCAGTCCTTGTTACCTTCCTCGAACTCGCCGAGGTGCTTGGCGCGCCGCTTCTTGGCCTTGTCGGGATAGGCCTCGAGCACCTCTTCTACGAGTTGTTTGTTTCTCGCCTTGATGTCTTCAAGCTTCTCAGCAGCTGCCAGGCTCATGGTCCTACCTCGCTTGCATTCGGGAGTGCCGGCTCCTCCTGTGAGGAGCCGGCGGGTTGCGGTGTTGGTCGTCAGGCGGCGCCGATCTCGGCGGCCGTCTTGCCGATCTGGGTCTCGTCGACCTGCTTCATGATGCCGTGCTCCATCAGCATCTCCTCCAGCTCATCCATGGTGATGGGCGTCGGGATAATGCCGTTGCCGGCATTGGCATGGATCTTCTGCGCCAACGTGCGGTAGTGCTCCGCCTGCTTGGACTCGGGCGCATACTCGATCACCGTCATGCGGCGCAGCTCGGCGTGCTGCACGACGTTGTCGCGCGGCACGAAGTAGATGAGCTGAGTGCCGAGCTTGGCAGCCAGGTTCTCAGCCAGCTCCAGCTCCTTGTCGGTCTGGCGCTCGTTGCAGACGAGGCCACCGAGACGGACGCCGCCGGAGTTGGCGTACTTCAGAATGCCCTTGGAGATGTTATTAGCCGCGTACATGGCCATCATCTCACCCGACATGACGATGTAGATCTCTTGCGCCTTGTTCTCGCGGATCGGCATCGCGAAGCCACCGCAGACGACGTCGCCGAGCACGTCGTAGGAGACGTAGTCGATGTCCTCGTAGGCGCCGTTCTCCTCCAGGAAGTTGATGGAGGTGATCACGCCGCGGCCGGCGCAGCCGACGCCCGGCTCAGGACCGCCGGACTCCACGCAGCGGATGTCCTTGTAGCCGGTCCGCATCACGTCCTCGATCTCGAGGTCCTCGACGCTGCCGGCCTCAGCGGCGAGCGACAGGATGGTGTCCTGAGCCTTTGCGTGGAGGATGAGGCGCGTGGAGTCGGCCTTCGGGTCGCAGCCGACGATCAGAATGCGCTGACCCATCTCGGCGAGTGCCGCCAGCGTGTTCTGCGATGTGGTCGACTTGCCAATGCCGCCTTTGCCGTAAAATGCAATCTGCCGAAGTGACATGTTGCTCTCCTTAAGTCCCGTTTGAGCGTGTGCGCGATGTGCGCGGGTCATTCCCTTTAGAACGCGGTGCCGAGCCAGGATCTGGATGTCGTCCTATGCGCGCCTCGCGCCGCGGATCCAGCAACCACTCGCCGTGCAGAAACAGTGGTCTGCAACGTCTGTGCCATGCGCGAAAAATTTCAGAAATGCGGGCGGAATCAATGAGTTGTTAGGGGCTGTCCGCTCAGGCGCGGCCGTGTTGAAAACCCGACATCACGACATCCCAGCCGACATCGCGGGGGGTGACTGTCGGGAAGTACACAACGCCGCTACTGGTCGGCTTTGCCCCCCTCACGCCGTGAAAACCTGGGCCTTTCGCTTTGCTGCCGGAGACCGCGCGCACCGGTACGAGTTTTGCTTGTTCTTCATTGAAGAAGCAGGGGAGTAAGAGCCATGCAGATCGGTGTCGAGTTTTCCCGATCCGTCGAGAATAAGCGCATTTTCGTGGTCGAGGATGACGAGATCACGCGTTCGGTCCTGCAGTTCATGCTGCACGACGAGAACGAGACCCATGAGCTCGCGAGCCTGGAGAAGGCTTACGAGAAGGGGATCGAGTGGAAGCCCGACCTCATTCTTCTGGGCGTCGGCATCGTGGCGGCAAGGGGCGTCGCGGTGCTGAAGGAGATCGCCGGGCGGTATCCGCAGGTCAAGATCCTCATCACGGCGGAAACGGACGCCGACCCGCTCGCGATCGAATGCATCAAATCCGGCGCCAAGGGCATCGTCGCCAAGCCGCTGACGATCGAGAAGGTTCGCTACAAGGTGGACGTGGCGCTGGGCCGCATCCGCGGGCCGATGATACCGCTTAATGTATTGCAGCCTATCGCAAAGGCTTGAGACGATTGAGACCGAGGGGGCGCCGATGGCACCGCGAAGCCAGTTCAAACGCATCGATGTCGCAACGGCACGAGAGCTGCTGGACGAGGGCGAGGTGGAGATCATAGATGTGCGCGATGCGGCAAGCTTCTCCCAGGCCCACATCGAGCGCGCTCGCAACGTCTCGGACCGCAATGTCGGCGACCTGCTGACCAGCTTGCCCAAGGACCGGCCCATCCTGATCTACTGCTATCGCGGCAACGGCAGTCAGGTTTTTGCGCAGATCTTCGTCGATTTCGGCTTTACCGACGTCTACAGCATGGATGGCGGCTTCGAGGCATGGCGTGCAGTCATGAGCGACGCTTAAGAGGGGGCGGGCGTATGAGTGTCGTTCCGCTTCAAGGCGAGCTCATCAATTTCGGACCGGTCCTGCCGGCGATCGACGCCCTCCTGCAGCGAGGCGTTGCCGCCTACCGCAGCGACCGCTCGCTTGCCGACAGGCTGTTTCGCGAGGCCCTGACGCTGGCACCCGAAGAGCTGCCGATCTACCTCTGCCTCTACAAGATCCACACCTACCAGGGCAGTCTCGATGAGGCGCTCGCGATCGCCGAGGCTGGAATTGCGGAGGCTTCGCGCCAGGCGGGATGGCCGCCGGACTGGCGTGAATGGCAGGCGTCGCAAGGCGTGCCCGAAGGGGCGGAGCGCTTTGCCCTCTATACGCTGAAGGCGCTGGCGTTCATTCGCCTGCGCCGGAATGAGCCCAAAGAAGCGGCCGAGGCGCTTGAGCATTTGCGGCGCCTCGACCCCGCGGGCCGCGTCGGCTGGCCGGTGATTGCGGCGCTGGCCGACGGACTCGAGTGATCACTCCGAAACCGGCAGCGTGATTTGCTTGAGGCTGATCGGGTAGTCGGGCGTCGTCGAAACTTCCGACAGCTTGATCTCGCAGTTGCCGGGACCAACCGAGAAGTCGGCAATCGGCGTGACGCCATCGGGCTTGTAGGCGCGCGCAAATCCGGGCGTTCCGACGCCCGTCGCTTTGACCGGATTGCTCTCCAAGAGCGGCACGGTTTCCGAGCCATTGAAGGCCGGCGAGGCGAAGGTGAAGGTCGCCAGTACGCCGGAGCGTTCTACCGGATCATCGGCGGAAGCGGGGCGTGCGACCGAGTAGATGACGAGCTGGCCGCCGTCGAGCAGGGCCTTGATCTCTTCGGGTTTTCGGTTGGCAAAAGCGTTGGCGATGTTCATTCGGATCGTTCCCTGACTTGGAAATGCTATGGGCTCGCTGCGAGACAGGCCGCCTCGCCGTTCAAGCGCGTTTGAGCGAGGGCCGCAGCGAACTCGGCAAGCGTCATGTCGATGCGCTCGATGTTCTGCTGCTCAAGGAAGCGCGCCTCATTGCGCGTCAACTCACCTGGCAACAGCGCCCAGTGACGGTCGGAGGAGCGCTTCATGATCTGGCGCGGAAAAAGCCGGTCGATCTGATTGGCGAAGCGGCAACCCAGAAACAGGAAGTTGCGACCCTTGCGGATGTCCTGCACGGGCTCGGGGATCGGCGTCTGGATGTCGATCTCGGTCAGCACCTCGACGAAATCGGTGTCGGAGACGAGAAAGTTCGCCGCCGGCGATACCGAGCCAAGTGGCTGATAGAGCAACGTCGACCAGTTGAGCGCTTCTTCCGGTGCCAGCGCGGGCGCAACGTTCTCGACCGTGAACGCGCTCTCGGGCGGGTTGGGGACGCGGCTTCCGTCGGCGCGGAAGTAATGCACCCAGTGGCCGAAGTGCTCGGTCTGGCTGACGCCCTGCACCATGCCCCAGTTGGTGCGGGTAGCGAGCGCCTTTTGTGGCAGGTCGTCGTACCATGCGTGCACCAGGAGCGGCAGACGCGGGATGCCAGCGATATAGCGATGCAGCGTGGTCGGCGCTACGTGCGGCGCGAACGCATCCGCCATCGCCTTGGCAACCGTCTTGCGGTGCTTGAAGTTCTCGATGAACTGGGCCGCCGCAGAGAGTCTGTTGCGGATCTTGTGCGGCACGCTTGCGTTCGCCGTCAGCTTGCCGACAAGAACCTCGGGTGAGGCCGGGATAGGGCAAGGCTCGCCCACCAACTCCAGGACGCCCGGTCCGAGATAGGGAATGACGTCGCCGTTGGCGAAGCCTGCGCAGACCGCCTCGATTGCTTTCCTGGTCATGACGCCGCCGCTCCGTTGGCGCCTTGTCCCGTCTTCCACGCATCGACTTGTTCGCGCGTGACGCGAAAGATGCCGCGTCCGCCCGAAAGGGGCTGATAGCTCATGCCCGCCTTCTGGCTCAGAACGTTGAACCAGGTTTGCGCGCTGGTGCCCTCGGGGCGCTCGCCGATCTCGGTGACGGCGCCGTCAGGCGAGAAGCGTACGTGAATGAGCAGGCCGCCGTTTTCCATCGGTGCTCTCCTTCGATCTCAGAATCCGGACGAGAAGCCCAGAAGCTCCACGGTTACATTCTCGGTGCCGAGCATCGTGGCCTGGCAGGCGAGGCGCGACTTCGACCCGACGCCGACGATAGTGTCGAGCTTGGCGTTCTCAACCGCGCCGATCTTGGACAGCCCTTTGCGGCCTTCCTGCACGAAGATGTGGCAGGAGCCGCACTCGGCCTTTCCGTCGCACTTGTGCAGGATGGCGACGCTCGCCGACAGGATGCCGTCGAGCACGCTTTTTCCTTCGGCGATCTCGATGGTTCTTCCTGATGGAAGGATGGTTAACATTGCCATTGGTCCGCTCCCCTTGAGTCTGTGGCTGGCATATTTCGTCGTGCTGGCTTCACAAGTAGATCGCTGTTCCCGCTCCCACGTTGATCGAGGCGTCCTTCATCGTGCCGATGACGAAGGCGATTTGCTCCTCGGTGAGGTGGGTGTGGAAGGGAAGTGCGATAGCTCGGTCGGCGACCTTCTCGGTGACGAAGAAGGCGCCGCGCCGGTAGCCCAGGTCCAGATAGTAGCGTTGGGTGTACAGCGGCGAGGCGTAGGCGGCCGACTCGATGCTTTCGGTCTTGAGGTCGTCGATGATGGCGTCGCGGCTGGAGCGCGAGAAGCGGGTTCCCAGATGCACAAGATAGAGGAACCAATGGACCTCATCGACCTCGGGCGCGATGTAGGGCGGCTTGATGCCTTCGAACGACTGGGCGTAGTCAAGATAGAAGGCCTCGGTCTGCTTGCGCTTGGCGAGGATGGTGTCGATGCGCTTGAGCTGCGTGAGCCCCAACGTGGCGGAAAGATCGCTCATGCCGGCCTGGGAGGGAACGGTGGCGCCGATCACGACGGAGCTTCGCTCCTCGGGCTTGCGGCCGCGCAGCGCGCGGATGAGGCGGGCAATCTCGTCGTCGTCGGTGACGACCATGCCACCTTCGCCGCAGGTGAGCGGGCCCGGCTCGGAGAAATCGAACACGGAGACGTCGCCGAATGTGCCGACCGGCCGGCCTTGATAGTGGGAGCCGATCGCCTCGGTGGAATCCTCGATCAGTACGAGGCCGGAGCGCTTGGTGAGCTCTTGCAGCGGTGCCCACGGCGCGGGATGGCCGTTGACGTTGGAGGCGATGAGCGCGCGCGTGTCCGCGGTTATTGCGGCCTCGGCCTTCTCAGGCGCCAGCGTTCCTGCCCAATAGTCGATGTCGGCGAAAACGGGCTTGGCGCCCGCGAGCGAGATCGCGTGCGCGCCTTCACGCCAGGAGTAGGGCGAGGCGACGACCTCGTGGCCGGCGCCAATGCCGGAGGCTTTGAGCGCCAGCAGCAGGCCGATGGTGCCGCTTGCCACGGCGATGGCGTGTTTGCGGCCGATGTACTGGGCGAAGGCTTCCTCGAACGCTTCTACAACCGGTCCGCCGGCTAGGCGCGGTGATTGCAGCACCTCGCTCACCGCCTCGAGCTCTTCGCGGGTGATGTCGGGATCTGACAGGCGGATCAGTGTCGGATTCATGGCTCACGCTCCCGTTTGAGCTAGGAGCAACCCCGTCGCGCGGTCGGGGTCGGAGGTGAGCTGCCAGCAATGATTGGCGCCGTCGACGAGGTAGAGGTGGAAGCGCGGATAGCGGCGGAACGGCTCGTCGGCATCGACGTCGGAGGCATCGCAGCGGGTGAGCGAGAGCGAGGGCAGACGCGAGCGCAGGTCCGCAACCGCGCCGCCATCGGCGTCGGGCGGGGACAACAGTCCATCGATTACAGCAAGCTCGCGTTCCGTCAGCGCCATTGTCTACTCGCTCAGTCTCTT
>Ga0209347_1005426_pt1 | contig 12123 bp, 14 predicted proteins | sample AutmiccommuBRH23_FD_187382 | JGI IMG/M metagenome (GOLD analysis project Ga0209347, IMG submission 187382) | Deep subsurface microbial communities from Mt. Terri, Switzerland - Autotrophic microbial communities BRH/23 (SPAdes) (version 2) | ecosystem: Environmental > Aquatic > Deep subsurface >...
GGAGTGCTCGTGGGGGGGATTGGCGAGGCCGGCGACGGTGTGGTCACCCTGGCGGAGACCCGCGCGCCGTGGCTCGCGGATCATCTGATCGTGCGCACCAACCATACCGGCCTGCTGTTTTCGCCCGAGGTGGCGCGCCAGACGTGCGGGTTCCTACGTACGGGGCGGTTCTCGCACCGCTGAGCCCTGCTGGCGCGGCGGGCCTCCGTGGTACGATAACGGCAATTTACCGAGGCATTCGAGACTGCGAGGATTTCATGGCCGGTCACAGCAAATGGGCCAATATACAGCACCGCAAGAAGGCCCAGGACGCCAAGCGCGGCAAACTGTTCACCAAATTGATTCGGGAAATTACCGTTGCGGCCCGCACCGGCGGCGGCGATCCGGCCTGCAATCCACGCCTGCGGGCGGCCATCGACAACGCGTTGTCGAACAACATGACCAAGGACACGGTGGAGCGGGCCATCAAGCGCGGCGCCGGGGAGAGCGACGGCGACAATTACGAAGAGGTGCGCTACGAGGGTTACGGTCCCAACGGTGTCGCCATCATGGTCGATTGCCTGACCGACAACCGCAATCGCACGGTGGCCGAGGTGCGTCACGCATTCACCAAATTGGGTGGCAACCTGGGTACCGACGGTTCGGTGGCTTACCTGTTCAGCCAGAGCGGCGTGCTGACTTTTCCGCCGGGGAGCGACGAGGACGCCATCATGGAAGCCGCCCTGGAGGCAGGTGCCGAGGACGTGACCGCCAACGACGACGGCAGCATCGACGTGCTTACCCGACCGGATCAGTTCCTGGACGTGAAAGCGACCATGGTGGAGCAGGGCTTCGAGCCGGCCCAGGCAGAGGTCACCATGCGACCGGCCACATCCGTGGATCTCGACCTGGAGGACGCCCAGACCGTGGTCAAGCTGGTGGATATGCTCGAGGACCTCGACGACGTTCAGCGGGTCTATTCGAACGCCGACTTCTCCGACGAGGTGATGGCGCAACTCCAATGAGAGTAGACAGTTTACAGTAGACAGTTTGCAGGAACTGCTCGCAGCTTCGGGTTGGGCCCGTTGCGCGACCCCAATCGCAGATACTCGGAGATCGGCAGATGACTTCTTGCTGTGAACTGCAAACTGTCTACTGATGACTCGTATTTTAGGTATCGACCCGGGCTCGCGGATCACCGGTTACGGGGTGATCGACTGCGAAGGGACGTGCAACCGATACGTGGACAGCGGCTGCATCCGGGTCCCCGATGGCCCACTGGCCGGGCGCCTGAAGGTGATCTTCGAGTCGGTGCGGGAGCTGGTGTGTGCGCATCGGCCGGAGGAGTTGGCGGTGGAGCAGGTGTTCGTCAATCGCAACGTCGATTCGGCGCTCAAGCTGGGGCAGGCACGGGGTGCGGCCATCTGCGCCGCGGTGGTGGAAGGCCTGGCGGTGAGCGAATACAGCGCCCGGGAGGTCAAGCTCGCCGTGGTCGGGCGCGGCGGCGCCGACAAGGCCCAGGTACAGCATATGGTGAAGGCGCTGCTGGAGTTGGCCGCCACGCCCCAGGCCGATGCGGCCGACGCCCTGGCCGTCGCGTTGTGTCACGTGCACACTGTCCGCGGCGTGGCGGGCCTGATCGGTGCGGGGCGCCGGCGCCGGAGGCAGCCATGATCGGGCGCCTGCACGGTCGCCTGGTGGAGAAACATCCGCCGCACCTGCTGCTGGACGTGCACGGTGTGGGCTACGAGGTGGAAGCGCCTATGTCCACCTTCTACCTGCTGCCCGAGGTGGGCGCCGAGACGCTGCTCTATACCCATCTGACGGTGCGTGAGGATGCCCATGTGCTGTTCGGGTTCGCCACCGCCGCCGAGCGCAGCCTGTTCCGCAGCCTGCTCAAGGTGAGCGGCATCGGCGGGCGAGTGGCCCTGGGAATCCTCTCGGGGATCAGCCCGGAGGGCTTCGCGGACTGCGTCCGCAACCACGATACCGCCGCCCTGGTGAAACTGCCGGGCGTGGGCAAACGCACCGCAGAACGGCTGATGGTGGAGATGCGCGACCGGCTGGGGGACTGGGCCGCGGGGGCGGGCGCGCTGGTCGGACCGCGCACGGGTGGGCCGGCCCCGGCATCGCCGGTGGCGGACGCCGTGAGCGCCCTGGTGGCCTTAGGCTACAAGCCGCCCGAGGCCAGCCGCATGGTACGTGCCGTGGAGGGCGGCTCGGCCCTGGCCAGTGAGGAGATCATCCGACTGGCTCTGCAGGGGGCATTGAAGTGAGAAGCCCGTCTGCAGTGGACAGGTTTGCGGTAGACAGGAAAACCACCTGTCCCCTGCCTTACGGCGCCCTGTACGGGAATGCACGGGTGTGAGGCTGGCCCAGCGCAGGGCGCGGCGGCGGCGAATCCTGGGATGGGGCGGATGCGGTGTCCCTGGCTGCGGGTGCGGCGGTGCCGATGGGGGATGAAGCAGTTTGCAGTGGCTAGGAAAAACACGGGTTCCTGTCCACTCTCGACTGTAAACTGTTCACTTCTGCTGTGTATAATCGGACCGCATTATCGCAGCCGGCCAATGCCGCAGTCATGATCGAGTCCGATCGCCTTGTGACCCCCGCCGCCAGCGCCGAGGATGAGGCCCTGGATCGGGCCATTCGGCCCAAACGCCTGTCGGAGTACGTCGGTCAGCCGGCGGTGCGGGAGCAGATGGAGATCTTCATCGAGGCCGCCCGCGCCCGTCGCGAGGCATTGGACCACGTCCTGATCTTCGGCCCGCCCGGGCTCGGTAAGACCACGCTCGCCCATATCATCGCCGAGGAGATGGGCGTGAGCCTGCGCCACACCTCCGGCCCGGTGCTGGAACGGGCCGGCGACCTGGCCGCGCTGCTCACCAACCTGGAGCCTCACGACGTCTTGTTCGTGGATGAGATTCACCGCCTGAGTCCCGTGGTCGAGGAAGTCCTGTACCCGGCCATGGAGGACTACCAACTCGATATCATGATCGGCGAGGGACCGGCGGCGCGCTCCATCAAGCTGGATCTGCCGCCGTTCACCCTGGTGGGGGCCACCACCAGGGCAGGGCTTCTGACCTCCCCGCTGCGTGATCGCTTCGGCATCGTGCAGCGGCTGGAGTTCTACGGGGCGGACGACCTCGCCACCATCGTCGGCCGCTCGGCGCGCATCCTGGGCCTGTCCATGGATGGCGACGGGGCACGGGAGATCGCCCGCCGCTCCCGAGGCACGCCGCGGATCGCCAACCGCCTGCTGCGCCGGGTGCGCGATTACGCCGAGGTGAAAGCCGCCGGGCGTATCGACGTGGCCGTCGCCGATGCCGCTATGGACATGCTCAACGTCGATGCGAGCGGCTTCGACCACATGGACCGGCGGCTGCTGCTGACCATCATCGAAAAATTCGGCGGCGGTCCGGTGGGCCTCGACAGCCTCGCGGCCGCGATCGGCGAAGAGCGCGACACCATCGAAGACGTGGTGGAGCCCTATCTGATTCAGCAGGGCTACATCATGCGCACACCGCGCGGCCGGCAGGCCACCGAGCGCGCCTACGATCACTTCGGGCTCAAGGGCGCGCGGCGCGCGCAGAGCGATCTGGACCTCTCCGGCAATTGACGCGCGTACCCACAGCAGGGCTGAGATGGAATGACGCATCCGATTACCTACACTGTCTGCGATGGAACTTTCTTCACCGCGGCAGCGTCGAAGCCCATCAGATCCCGAAGAAATGCAAAACCGTGAATGAGTTCTCGTGGCCGCTGCGCGTCTACTACGAAGATACGGACTGCGGCGGCGTCGTCTATTACGCCAATTATCTGAAGTTCATGGAGCGGGCCCGCACAGAGTGGCTGCGCGCGTTCGGCTTTGAACAGGATCGGCTGCGAAGCGACCACGGCGTCTTGTTCGCGGTGCGTTCCGCACAGGTGGAGTATCTGCGTCCGGCACTGTTCAACGACGCGCTGGAGGTGACTGTGCGCGCGGTGGAACAGGGCCGGGCCAGTCTGACGGTGGACCAGGACGTGCGGCGCGTCGGCCCTGCCCCCGAGGTCCTCTGCACCGGGCGCATTCGCCTGGCCTGCCTTGCCGCCGAGTCACTGCGCCCGAGCCCGATTCCAGATGTCGTTTGGAGGGAGATCACCGTTGGACGTTGACATGTCGTTTCTGAGCCTGGTCCTTGGCGCGAGCCCTCTGGTCCAGGCGGTGATGCTGCTGCTCCTGGGGGCGTCGGTGGTCGCCTGGGTAATGATCTTTCAGAAGTGGGCAGTGGTGCGGCGCGCGACCCGCAACGCCAACGCGTTCGAGGAACGCTTCTGGTCGGGGACCGACCTGGGCGAGGTGTACCGCCAGATCGCCGCACGTCGGGGCGCCACTTCGGGGATGGAAAACATCTTCGAAGTGGGATTTCGCGAGTTCGCCCGCCTGAAGAAACAGCCCGGCCTGAAACCGGTGGCGATCATGGAGGGCTCCCAGCGCGCGATGCGCGTGGCCCTCTCGCGCGAAATCGACGACCTCGAGACCAATCTCTCCTTCCTCGCCACGGTGGGCTCCACCAGCCCGTACATCGGGCTGTTCGGGACGGTATGGGGCATCATGAATTCCTTCCGTGCACTGGGCCATGTGCAGCAGGCGACCCTGTCGCTGGTTGCGCCCGGGATCGCGGAGGCCCTGATCGCTACCGCCATGGGGCTGTTTGCCGCCATCCCGGCGGTGATCGCTTACAACCGCTTCGCCAACGATGTAGAGCGCTTGGGGAACCGCTACGACACCTTCGTGGAGGAGTTCTCCAGTGTGCTGCACCGTCACGCCCACGAGTAACCGCGCGCTATGGCACGTCATCGCACCCGCAAGCCGCCCATGTCCGAAATCAACGTCGTGCCCTACATCGACGTGACGCTGGTGCTGCTGGTGATCTTCATGATCACCGCGCCGCTGCTCACGCAGGGGGTGCAGGTAGACCTGCCCCAGGCGGTGGCCGAGCCGCTGCCCAGCGAAGACTCGCCACCCCTGGTGGTGACCGTCGACGCCGAGGGCGCTTATCACCTGACGATCGGCGTGGGAGGAAAGCCGGAGCAAGTGGATGCCCAGACGCTACTCGCGCGCACCGCCGCCGTGCTGCGCAGCCGGCCCGAGACCCAGGTGGTGGTGCGCGGCTCCCGGCAGGTCAGCTACGAGGCGGTGGTCAACGCCATGGTGCTGCTGCAGCGTGCCGGTGCCCCCAGTGTCGGGCTCATGACCGACCCGCCCGATTCCCGTTGAAGCCGGTTCCATGGCCCGCCGTCCTTTCCTGAAGCAATACGGCATCCCCGTGCTCCTGGCAGTGGCGGTGCACGCTGCTGTGGCCGCGGTGCTGTTTCTCAACCTGGTCCGGGAGCCTCGCTTGGCCTCCGCGCCCGGTCAGGTGGATCCGATCAAGGCGGTGGCGGTGGACGAGCGGGCGATCCAGGAGCAGATGCGGGAGCTGGAGCAGGCCGAGCAGCGCAAACGCGAACAGGAGGAGGCCCGTCAACGCAAGCTCGAGGAGCAGGCCAAGCGGGCCCAGCAGGAGCGGCAGCGGGAGCAGGAGCGCTTGGCCGAGCTGCAGCGCCAGCGGGAGCAGGAGCGTCAGCGTCTCGCTCAGGAGCGCAAGGCCGAGGCGGAACGGGCAGCCAAGCTGCGCGCCGAGCAGGAAGCCGAGCGCAAGCGCCTGGAGCAGGCCCGCAAGGCCGAGGCGGAGAGCCTGGCGAAGCTGCGCGCGGAGAAGGAGGCGGAGCAGAAGCGTCGTGAGGCGGAGCAGCAGGCCGAGGCCGAACGTCAGGCAAAGCTGGAAGCGGAACGTAAGGCCGAGGCCGAGCGGTTGGCCAAGCTGCGTGCCGAGAAGGAAGCCGAGGAGAAGCGTTTGGCGCAGCTGGAAGAGCAACGTAGGATAGAGGAGCAGAAGCGGCGCGAGGAGGCCGAGCGGCGCGCTCGGGAGGAGGAGCTGCGACGGCAGATGGAGGCCGAGGAGGCCCAGCTCCAGGCCCAGCGCGGGCGCGAGATGGAGCGCCTGAAGGCCCAGTACATCGCCTCCATCGCCGGCAAGGTTCAGCGAAATTGGCGGCGGCCGGGCAACGTCGCCGAGGGCGCCACCTGCCACGTACTGGTGAGCCAGATCCCCGGCGGAGAGGTGGTTTCCGCCCGAGTGACGTCCTGCACCGGCGACGAGGCCTTCCGCCGTTCGGTGGAAAGCGCCGTATATCGGGCCTCGCCGCTGCCCGCCGCGCCGGATCCCGGTGTGTTCGACCGCGATATCCGGTTCACATTCGAAGCAGAGGACTAGCGTACAATTCCATGCTCATGCGCACCCCAATCCCGCTGATCTTCCTGTTGAGCGCCTGGCTGTGGTCCAGCACCGCGCAGGCGCTGTTGGAAATCCATATCACCCAAGGAGTCGAAGGCGGTATCCCCGTGGCCGTGGTGCCGTTCGAGTGGACCGGCTCCGGCGCCGCGCCCGCCGAGGACATCAGCAGGATCGTCAGCGACGACCTGAGCCGCAGCGGGAAGTTCGAGCTCAAAGATCCGTCCGATTTCCTCGAGACGCCCCACCACGGCTCGGAAGTGGATTTCGAGAAGTGGCGCGCCATCGGCGTGGAGAACCTGGTGGTCGGGCGCATCAAACCCAATCCCAGTGGCGGCTACCTGGTGCAGTTTCAGCTGTTCGATATCTTCAAACCGGGTTCCCTGTCGCCGGATCAGCCCACCTACCGACTTAAGCAGTTGGCGGGCTATAACCTGCCCACCACGGCCCAGCGGCTGCGGGACACCGCGCACTTCATCAGCGACGTGATCTACGAGAAGCTCACCGGCGAGCGCGGCGCCTTCAGCACCCGCATCGCCTACGTGACCGCTACCCGCGGTGAAGGTGGCGACGAGCGCTACAGCCTGCAGGTCTCCGACTATGACGGGCACAACGAGTTCGAGGTGCTGGGCTCGCCCAAGCCCGTCATGTCACCCACCTGGTCCCCCGATGGGCGCCAGCTGGCGTACGTGTCCTTCGAGCAGGGTCGCTCTGCGGTGTACGTACAGGATCTGTCCACTACGACACCGCGCAAGATGGCCGATTTCCGCGGCATCAACGGCGCGCCGGCCTGGTCGCCCGACGGGCGCCAGCTTGCCCTGACGCTCTCCAGGGACGACCCGGGCAACACCGAGATCTATGTGATGGAGGTTGCCACCGGTAACCTGCGCCGCATCACTTACAACCGCGCCATCGATACCGAGCCGGCATGGTCCCCGGATGGACGGACGCTGGTGTTCACCTCCGATCGCAGCGGCGGCCCGCAGCTGTATCGCGTTCCGGCCCAGGGGGGACGCGCTGAGCGCCTCACCTTCGAGGGCAACTACAATGCCCGGGGCACGTTCTCGCCCGACGGCAAGCTGTTGGCGATGGTGCACAGTAGCGGCAACGGCTTCCGGGTCGGTGTACTCGACCTCGAGAACCGCAGTCTGCGCGTGCTCACCGAGGGCCCCCTGGACGAGGCGCCGACCTTCGCCCCCAACGGCAGCATGATCCTGTACGCCACCGGTCACCGTCAGCGCGGCGAGCTCGCCGCCGTATCCGTGGATGGCGGCGTGCGGGCGCGGCTGCGCCTACAGCAGGGTAATGTCCGTGAGCCCGCCTGGGGACCCTTCCTCAATCAATCAAAGGAGAGGCAATGAAACCGTTTATTCGACCACTCACAGTAGTTTGCGCAGCGGCCCTGCTCGCCGCTTGCGGTGGCCAACCGCCCAAAGAAGCGCCCGAGGTGCCGGTGGAGGACCGCGCCGCCGCCGAAGCGGCCGACGAGGCTGCACGCGTGCCCGGCGAAGAGGGGGCGGAGGCGCGCGCGCTTCCGGGCCAGGAGGGCGTCCAGGCCTACCCCATGGACGAAGATCCCGACAGTCCGCTGTCCAAGCGCGTGATCTATTTCGATTACGACAAGAGCGAGGTGCTGGACGAATATCGCCCCATCGTCCAGGCCCATGCCAATTTTCTCGCCGCCAATCCGAGGGCGCGGGTGACCCTGGAGGGGCACACCGATGAGCGCGGCTCCCGCGAGTACAATGTGGCACTCGGCGAGCGCCGGGGCGAAGCCACCCGCCGACTGATGCTGTTCATGGGCGCGGGGGACGATCAGATCGAGACCGTCAGCTACGGGGAAGAACGCCCCGTCGCCCTGGGCCATGAAGAGAGCGCCTGGGAGCAGAACCGGCGCGTGGAGATCATCTACCAACGGTAGGAGCCAAGATCATGATGCGAACACTGCTGCTGGGCGCGGCCATTGCGCTGTCGGCACCGGGGGGCGCGTTGGCCCAAGCCCAGCCGGCCGCCCCAGCGGCGGAGTCGCGCGGCGCTCCCCTTGCGGACCCTCTGGAGCGCCGGCTGGTATTTCTGCTGGAGCGTCTGGAGGCGCTGGAGCGGGAACTGCGCCAGGTTCGCGGTGAGTTGGAGGAGACCGGACACCAGGTGGAGGGCGTCACGCGCCGCCAGCGGGAGCTGTATCTTGACCTGGACCGTCGCCTGCGAGAGCTGGAGTTGGGGGCGGTGGCCAATGCCCCGGCAGCGCCCACCGCGGGCGCCGATGCCCCCGGTGAGGCTCCGGTGTCGGCGCCCGAGCAGGCGCGCCCGGCGAACGGGGCCGCGGCCTCTACCGGCGGGGACGGTTCACCGGCCGCCGCGGTCGCTATTCCCCCCGCGGCGGAGCGACAAGCCTATGACCAAGCCTTCAATCTCCTGAAGGAGGGTCGCTATGATCGAGCCATCGAGGCGTTCGGAAGTTTTGTCGCCAGCTATCCCCAAAGCAGCTACGCCGACAATGCCCAGTACTGGCTCGGCGAAGCCAATTACGTGTCGCGCAATTACGCGGCTGCGGCCAAGGAATTTCAGACCGTCATCGACGAGTATTCCGACAGCACCAAAGTCCCCGACGCGGTCCTGAAGCTCGGATTCACCCAGTACGAGCTCAAGAATTGGGCCCGCGCCCGGGAACTGCTGGAGCAGGTGGTGCGGGAGTATCCCGACACCACCGCCGCGAGCTTGGCCAAGACGCGACTGCAGCGCATGCGCACGGAAGGGCATTAAGCGCGGCGTCCCCAAAGGCGCAGTGGGTCTGGGTAGCGGCCCCTGAGGTACACTAGGCCTCATGGAGGCCTCAACAGTACCCAAGCAGCCCGCGGCGGTGCGCCTGCGCATCACCGAGATCTTCCTCTCTGTTCAGGGCGAATCCCGCAGCGTTGGATTACCTACGGCGTTCGTGCGCCTCACAGGTTGTCCGCTGCGCTGCGGCTATTGCGATACCGAATACGCCTTCCACGGTGGGGAATGGATGGAGCTCGGGCAGATCCTGCGGGCGGTGCATGAGTTGGCAGTCACCCAGGTGTGCGTCACGGGCGGTGAGCCGCTGGCGCAGAAGGATTGCCGGATGTTGCTCCACGCCCTCTGTGACGCCGGCTACAGCGTATCCCTGGAGACCAGCGGCGCCCTGGACATCGCGGGACTCGATCCTCGGGTGGTGGTGGTGATGGACCTCAAGACCCCGGGTTCGGGCGAGGCGCAGCGCAATCGCTACGAGAACCTGGCGGCGTTGCGGCCCCAGGACCAGATCAAGTTCGTGATCTGCGACCGCGAGGATTATCTCTGGGCGCGGGATCAGGTGCAGCGGCGTGCACTTGCCGAGGGCTGTGAGGTGCTGTTCTCGCCGGTGTGGGGCCGCATAGAGCCGCGGCTGCTGGCGGAGTGGATCCTCGAGGACCGCCTCCCGGTGCGCTTTCAACTGCAACTGCACAAACTTCTCTGGGGCGAAGCGCCTGGGCATTGATCATGTCGTCTCCCGATACGGCTTTCAACGCGGTGGTGTTGGTGTCCGGCGGTCTTGATTCGGCCACGGTGCTCGCGGTGGCGCGCCAGCAGGGCTACCGGTGTCATGCGTTGAGCGTGCGCTATGGACAGCGCCACGACGCGGAGTTGACGGCGGCGGCGGCGGTCGCCCATGACCTCGGGGCCGTGGCGCACAAGACCGTCGCCGTCGACCTGGCCGGCATCGGCGGTTCCGCGCTCACCGACCCCGATGCAGCAATCCCCCGCGGCCCGAGCGAGGGAATCCCGATCACCTACGTGCCTGCGCGCAATACGGTGCTGCTGTCCCTCGCGCTCGCCTGGGCCGAGGTGATCGGCGCCCGGGACCTGTTCGTGGGCGTCAACGCTGTCGACTATTCCGGCTATCCCGATTGTCGCCCGGCGTTTATCGATTGCTTCGAGCGTCTGGCGAACCTGGCGACCAAGGCAGGCGCAGAAGGTGGGCACTTCCGGGTCCACGCGCCGCTGATCGAGTTGACCAAGGCGCAGATCATCGCCCGGGGCGTCGCCCTCGGCGTGGATTACGCAACGACGGTGTCCTGCTACGATGCCGACGCCGAGGGACGCGCCTGTGGTGCCTGCGATTCCTGTCGCCTGCGCCGCGAGGGGTTTGTGGCCGCGGCGATTCCGGACCCGACGCGGTACCGATAAGGTGCTGTTTTCTGCCCGGTATTTACCGCCAAGCGGTGACACCTCCGCCGACACGCCGTATAATTCGCGGATCTCTGCCAGGGGCGCGGTCGGTGGTTCGGTCCCGATGGCGTGATGGGCAGTTACCAGAATCAGAGGGCGTAATCATGGTCTTCGACGACTTCGGACAGGCGTGGTCGGTACTATTGTGGTCCACGTTTGCCGTCGCGCTCGTCATGGGTGCGGTGGTGAACAAGACGAACTTTTGCACCATGGGTGCTGTCTCCGACTGGGTCAATATGGGTGATACCGGGCGTTTCCGAGCCTGGCTGCTGGCGATCGCGGTCGCGATGATCGGCGTCGTCGTACTGGAATCGGGCGGTTTGGTGAATGTGACCGACAGCTTCCCTCCTTACCGCTCCAGCACGTTCATCTGGTTCGAGAATCTGTTCGGCGGCATCCTGTTCGGCATCGGTATGACGCTGGCGAGCGGTTGCGGACAGAAGACCCTGATCCGCGTCGGCGGCGGAAATCTCAAGTCGGTCGTCGTACTCGCGATCATCGCGGTGATCGCCTACTTCATGGTGTATCCGTTTCCCGGCACCGACAAGACCCTGATGTCGGAGCTGTTCCTGCCGTGGGTCGGTGACCTGCGCGTGAACCTGCCGCGCAACCAGGATCTGGGCTCGCTGATCGCGCCGGAAAACGCGGCAATGGTCCGCGGTGTGCTGGGCGCGGCCATAGCCCTCGCGCTGCTGGCGTTCATCTTCAAGTCTGCTGAATTCCGCCGCAGCTTCGATAATATTCTCGGCGGTCTGGTGGTCGGTCTGGCGGTGGTCGCGGCCTGGTATGTCTCCGGCTCGCTGTTCGTGACCAACTCCTTCGACGAGCAGACCAGCCTCAGTCAGTACGTCGTCAATTGGGATCTCAACGCGGGCATGGGCGACATGGGCATGGGAATGGACGACGGGGATGCTTCGGCGGAGGCCGCGGTCAAGCCCGCCGAGGCACGGTCGCTGGGCACGCAGTCCTACACCTTCATCAATCCGATGGGGCAAACGCTGCGCTATGCAGCCAACGGCTTCCAGACACCATTTCTGACTTTCGGCGTCATGGCGCTCGCCGGCGTGATCCTCGGCTCCATGCTCTGGGCCCTGATGAACCGCAACTTCCGGCTGGAGTGGTTCGCTTCGGCTCGGGATATGGCCAACCATGTGGCCGGCGCCGTGCTGATGGGGTTTGGCGGTGTGCTGGCCCTGGGATGCACCATCGGACAAGGGGTGACTGGCGTGTCCACTCTTGCGCTGGGTTCGTTTCTCGCATTCGCCGGAATCATCTGGGGCAGCGCCATGACCATGAAGGTGCAGTACTACAGAATGCTGCACGAAGACGCGAGCTTCGGCTCGGCGTTGGTCACCTCCCTGGTGGATATGCGCCTGCTCCCGAAAGGCGTGCGAAAGCTCGAAGCCTTGTGAGCAGCCGTGTGGTCTGACCGGGTTTGCCAGCGCCCGATGTTGGCGTATTATCCGACCCTTTCCTACCGGGCCGTTAGCTCAGTTGGTAGAGCATCGGACTTTTAATCCGTTGGTCGTAGGTTCGAGTCCTACACGGCCCACCAAACCGGGGCACCGCTGGATCGTCGGCTCGCGCCGTCGCGAGCCGA
>Ga0209347_1005427_pt1 | contig 12119 bp, 11 predicted proteins | sample AutmiccommuBRH23_FD_187382 | JGI IMG/M metagenome (GOLD analysis project Ga0209347, IMG submission 187382) | Deep subsurface microbial communities from Mt. Terri, Switzerland - Autotrophic microbial communities BRH/23 (SPAdes) (version 2) | ecosystem: Environmental > Aquatic > Deep subsurface >...
GCCGCAGGCGACGAACGGCCGGAGGCCCGCAGCTTCCGGGGCCGCGAGGAGCCGCAGGCGACGAACGGCCGGAGGCCCGCAGCTTCCGGGGCCGCGAGGAGCCGCAGGCGACGAAGGGCCGGAGGCCCGCAGCTTCCGGGGCCGCGAGGAGCCGCAGGCGACGAACGGCCGGAGGCCCGCAGCTTCCGGGGTGGCGGAGGATCTTTTCCTCCGCCTGCCCAGCCGGGACCCCGGGAGGCGTCGCCTCCGGCGACCGGACCGGCGCAGCCGGTCCCTACGCCGTTGGGGTTGCCTTTCCCTGGCCCCTAGCCCCTGCCCCCAGCCCCTAGCCCCTGCCTCAAATCACCGCGATCAGGTCGATCTCGACCGGAACGCCTTTCGGGAGGTCGGCCACGGCGACGGTGCTGCGGGCGGGCTTGTGGTCGCCGAAGTATTCGGCGTAAACGCCGTTCATGATCTGGAAGTCCGACATCGACTTCAGGAAAACGGTTGCCTTCACGACGTGAGAAAAGCCTGCTCCCGCGCTTTCGAGGACGGCTTTGAGGTTCTCGAAGACGCGCCGCGTCAGGGTTTCGAAGTCTCCCTCGACGAGCTCGTTCGTCGTCGGGTCGAGTGGAATCTGCCCGGACGTGTAGATGACGTTGCCGCTGCGAACGGCCTGGGAGTAGGGACCGATGGCGCGAGGCGCCTTGTCGGTTGCGAGAAACTGCATTTCAACCTCCGGATACAGGGGGATTTCCGCCTCAGTGCGCGGTCGTGCTTTCCGTTATAATTCACCGCAGTCCGCAATTCCATCAGAGACTGATCGCGATGGGCTTTTTCCGGCTTTCTCCTGAAGGAGCCGGCGAGGAGGATCGACAGGATCGTCGATTCCCTCCGCAGCCAGATGCCGACGGTCAAGGAGCCGCAGATTGAGTGATTATCCCGGCAATCCCGCACTTTCCGGCGAGGTGAAGCAGCGGGTTCTTTCCACGTTCCGGCAGACCCTCGACCTCTACGATCAGGGGCTGCTGGACGACGTCGTCGTCGGCTGCGAGTTCATCATGAAGATGGACCCGCTCTTCGATCCGGCGAAAAAGCTGCTCGAGAAGGCGCGCAATCCCGCGGCGAAGGTCGATCTGGGCGCCCTCGCGGCGATCACCGGCTCGGGACGGGCGCCGGACGTGCCGGACGAGCCGGACCCCGCGTCAGTGATCGCGCAGGCCCGCCAGGCCATGAACGACCGCGACTGGTCGCGCGCAGCCGACCTCGCGGCTGGCGTCCTTCGCCGGGACATGATGAACGTCGAGGCCCAGCAGATCGCCGAGGATGCCCGCGAGCGGATCGAAGCGGACCCGTTCATCCAGCAGTTCGCCGCCAAGGCACGTCAGCAGCTGGAGAGAGGCGATGCAGCCGGAGCCCGCGCGACGATCACCAAGGCGCGATCGCTGGACGAGGATCACCCTCTCGTCGCCGAGATCGAAGCGGAAGTCGCTGCAGCCGGCCCGGCCTTCGACCCCGTCTCGGCCTTCGGCGCCGCCGAAGGATCCCCCGCAAAACAGGACGAGCCGGCGACGTTCGACTTCTCGACCTCCGATTCCTTCGTCGTCGACGGGGGTTCGGGCTCGTCTTCGTCTTCGAGCGCCCCCGCCAGCGATTTCGGGTTCACGTTCGAAGAGGACCAGGGCGAGGGCCCCGAGATCACCATCGGTAAGACCTCACCCGGAATTGCCGCCTCCGTGCAGGAAGCCGCGGAAGCGGCAAGCGGCGACACATTCGATTTTTCCACCGCCTCGGTCGACATTTCCACCGACGACCAGAAGAAGATCGACGGCTACCTCACCCAGGGGGACGACGCCTATGCCGCCGAGGACTACCAGAAAGCGATCGACATCTGGTCGCGGATTTTTCTGATCGACGTCACCAACGATCAGGCCTCGGAGAGGATCGAGAAGGCGCGAAGCAAGAAGATCGAGATCGACCGGAAGGTCGACGAGCTCTCGAACGCCGCCGTGATCGCGGCGGAGAAGAAAGACCTGGCGAAGGCGCGGGGGCTCTACGAGAAGATCCTCGCGATCGATCCGGGGAACACCAGCGCTCGCGAACAGCTCGATGCGCTCGGCACCGGCGCCCCCCCGGAAGTCGCTTCCATTCCGTTCGCGGCGGGAGCTCCGGCATCCGCCCCCGCCCGACCCGAGCCTCATCCGTTCGACGACAATTTCTTTCTCGATGAGCCCGCCGGAGAGCTTCGCGAGGAGATCATCGCGCCGCCCGATGACGACTCGCTTCTCGACGATGACGACGACGAGGTCGCGACCGCGCGCAAGACGACGCGGGCACCGGCAACGGCGCCGCCGAAATCCCGCGCGATGATTTTCGCCATCGTCGGCCTCGTGGTGCTCCTCGGCGCCGGCTTCGCCGTCTGGAAGGTCTTTCTCTCCGGCGACGAGCCCGACGTGAGCACGAGCTCCAACGCTCTCACCACGGCCGAGCGGCTGGCCGATGCCGGCCAGCTCGACCAGGCGATCGCCACGCTTCTCGCGGTGCCGGCCGGACATCCCGATCATGAAGAGGCCCTCGCGAGGGTGGCCGAGCTGCGTGCCCTCAAGGCCCAGAGCAGCGGAATGATCGACGGACGCCCTGCCACCGAGGTCTTCCAGGAGCAGATCGAGCGGGCGAATGCCGCGTTCGCGGCGAATGATTACGTCGCGGCCAAGGCCGCTCTCGAGCAGGCAGCCGCGATCCAGCCTCTTCCCCCCGAGGCCAGGCAGCTCTACGACCAGGTCAACGTGCACGCCGCGCAGTTCCAGAACGCGAACAACCTTTTCACCAGCGGCGACTACCCCGCTGCGATCGCGGCATCCGAGGCGATCCTCCGCCAGAACCCGGAAAACGCCAACGCGCGCGACCTGATCGCTCGCGCCCGTTTCAACATGGGCGTGCAGGCGCTCCAGGAGGAGCGGCTCGGAGACGCGATCGCCCATTTCGATTCGCTGCTCGCAACGAATCCCGACGACCAGCTCGCGCAGCGGGCCCGCGAGCTCGCGGTCCGCTACGACGGGACGAACAAGGATCTTCTCTACCGGATCTTCGTGAAGTATCTCCCGATGCGCTGATGACCCGCTTCGACGAGATCGACCTGCTGCAGGAGCCGAGGCCCGAGGAGAAACCTCCGATCCGGCGGACGCCCCCGCGGAAACGAGGCACCTCCGATGCCCCGGCGGGCCCGGAGGACGCGGGCGGCCCCAGGCCCGCGTCGATCTTCAAGCGGATGCTCGCATTTCTGACCGATCTCTCCCTCTTCGCCGCCCTCGCCCTCGCGCTCTCCCCTCTGATCGCGCAGCGCGGCACTCCCGCCGACACCTTCGCCCGGGAATGGCCCTCGATCCTCGGGCTCGCCGGCTTCCTCCTGCTTCTCTCACTCCACTACTTCGCCGGATGCTGGACCATCTGGGGAAAGACGGTGGGCGGCACGATCTTCGAGACCGCCGTCATCGACGCCGACGGCGGACCGATCGAGCTCGGCGCCGCCTCGAAGCGATGGGCCACCACCCTCCTCTCCCTCGCCCTCGGTGGCCTCGGCTTCGTCCCCGCGCTGTTCCCCCGGCACCTGTCGCTGCCCGACCGGGTTTCGTCGAGCCGGGTGGTCCGGGACGCGTAGGGACCGGCTGCGCCGGTCCGGCGGCCGGAGGCCGCAACGTGGCACCGGATGTGTCGTCCTTTGGGCGCGGGATGTGTCGCCTTCGGCGACCGGACCGGCGCAGCCGGTCCCTACACCCAGTGATACAGCATCAGGTACACGGCGACTCCCGTGACCGACACGTACAGCCACACCGGCAACGTCCAGCGGGCGATGCGGCGGTGCTTTTCGACGTTCATCTTCAGGCCGCGCCAGACCGTGACGAGGATCAGCGGGAGCACCGCGGTGGCGAGGATGGTGTGGGAGATGAGGATCGAGAAGTAGACGGGGCGTGTCCAGCCGGTGCCGGCGAAGCGCGTCGAGCCGGCGAAGTAGTGATAGACGAGGTAGGTCACCAGAAACAGCGCGGATACGGCGCAGGCGGAGAGCATCAGCCGCTTGTGCCTCTCGACGCGCTTCTTCCGGATCGCCAGAAAGGCGAGCACGACGAGCACGCCCGCCGTCGCGTTGAGCGACGCGTTCACCGTGGGGAGCACGCGGTACCACTCCATCGCTTCGCCGCTCATTCGCGCAGCAGCCTTTTCGCGTCACGCTCGAGCGTCTCGAGCTCATCGGGGTCGCCTCCGTCGTAATAAGCCCGGATCTGCCCCTCCCGGTCGACGAGGATGAACTTCGTGCTGTGGAGGATCGGCTCCAGACCCTGGCCAGGCTCGCCCGCGGCGAGCTTGAACCCGTCGATCGACAGGCCGATCACGTCCTCCCGCTCCCCCGTCAGAAACACCCATCGATCATCCTCCCGGTGGTTCGCGGCATAGGCGCGCAGCACCTCGGGCGTGTCATGGGCCGGGTCGACGGAGACGGAGACGAAACGGATCGGCGCCTCCTCGTCGAAGCGCGTGGTCAGCTTCTTCATCGCGCGCGTCATCATCGGGCAGGTCGCCCCGCAGCGGGTGAAGATGAACGAGTAGACGACGACGCTGCCGCGAAGGTCCGCGGTTCCAAGCGGATTGCCGTCATCGGCGATCAGCGAGACGTCGGGGACGGCATACAGAACCGGCAGCGGCTCCGCAGTCTCGGCGCAGCCCGCAAAAACCAGAGCGATGGCGAGCGTTGCGAAAAGAATGAGTCGGGAAGACTTCACGGCTGGGGGAGTGTCCCTTTCCTCCCCCCGCGTCAACCGGCGACGAGGAGGGCCATCACGACGACGAGATAGAGATTCGAGCCCATGAAGAGCTGCCGCGCCGACTTCATCGAAAGGGTCCGCGCGAAAATGATCGACGCGGCGATGATCGCCAGTCCGGAGATGACGGCGGCGGCGAGATAAACCACGCCCGAGATCCCGAGCCAGTAAGGAACGAGGCTGATCGCGAAGAGCGCGACGCTCCAGACGAATGCGTGGCGCGCGACACGGGCGCCGGCGCGGTCGTGGACCGCGAGCATCTCGAATCCGCCGCGGGCGTAGTCATCGCGGTAGATCCAGCTGAGCGCGAGAAAGTGCGGCAGCTGCCAGGCGAACATCAGGCCGAACATCGACCAGGAGGCGGCGTCGACCACTCCCGTGGCCGCCGCGTAACCGATCATCGGGGGAACGGCGCCCGGCGCCGCTCCGATGATCGTGCAGAGCGTGGTGCGGGTCTTGAGCGGGGTGTAGAGGAAGAGGTAGCTGGCGAGCGTGGCGAAGGCGAGAAACGCCGCAAGCGGATTCACCGCCAGCGCCAGCCAGACGGTGCCGATGATCGAGATCGCAGTCGAAAAGACGAGGGCGTTGCGCTGGCTCATTCTGCCCGACGGGATCGGACGGTTGCGCGTCCGCGCCATCCGCGCGTCGAGCTCCCTCTCCCACCACTGATTCAGCGCGTTGGTTCCGCCCGCCACGAGCGCCGTGCCGAGCATCAGGTGAACCATCAGGATGGCGTCGAACGAGGTCGCGCCGACGGCGTATCCCGCGGCCGTGGTGATCAGCACCATCATCACGATCCGCGCCTTCGACAGCTCGAGGTAGTCGCGGATCACCGCTCCCGCCGTGCGCGGAACGATCGCTTCGGCCTGAACGCTCACGCCGTCACCTCCCGCGCGCGGATATGCCCGCGGCTCGATTCCTTCGATCCGAGGACCGATGCGGTGAGGGCGAGGAGCAGGGTCGTTGCCAGGGTTGCCGCGCCGGTCATTACGTGGAAGCTGGTAATGATGTCGTTCTTGCCCGACCAGACGGTGAAGGCGCCGAGCGTGATCTGAATCGCGACCAGGCCGGCGAGGACGCGGAAGACCCGCATCATCGAAGGATTCGCGTCGCGCGCGATCTTGAAGCCGGTCATGACCACGAGGATCAGAACGCCGATGGCGCCCATGCGGTGCATGAAGTTCGAGGTGATCTCGAGCGTGTCGAGCGGCGGAATGATCCGGCCGAACGAGAGCGGATAATCGGGAATCGCCAGCCCCGCTCCGAGGTGCCGCATCAGGGCGCCGAGAAGGACCTGGATGAAGACCGCGGCCACGAGAACGCGGGTGATCACGCGGTGGTTGGCCGCCTCGCCGCGGCGGGACTGGAAGCTCTCATACGACCGCGATGCGAAGAAAGCGATCGTCACGTTGATGCAGAGGAAGATCTCGGCGAGAGCCGCATGGGAGATCGAGACCGCCTTCGGCAGGAGGAGGATGACGGTGAGGCCGCCGAGGCCGCCCTGGACCAGCACGGCGGCGAGCGAGACCCATCCGAGTACGCGGAGGAAGCGTTTCGGCTCGCGCATCTGAAGCCAGATCGCCTGGATCACCACGAGCAGGCCGACTGCGGTGGCGATCATCCGGTGACCGTGCTCGTAGAAGATCCCCCCGACCATCGGAGGCATCAGCATGCCGTAGGAGAGGGGCCAGTCGGGAACGGCGAGGCCCGATCCCGTCGAGGTCACCATCGCTCCCGCGTAGATCAGAAAAAGGGTGCTCGCCGCGACGAATTTCGTGTAGCGCCGCAGCCAGCGGCCGGTCGGTTCAATCGAAACGTTCATGTCTATTCGGTTCCGCGCGTCCTGGCCTCCGCCTGAGCCCCGCGAACACAAAGGTCCGGGGGCGGCGGGCTTCGCATCGGGTGCAGCCGCAGTCTCCCAGACCCGGCCCCCCCCGTGCAAGCACTTCTCCACTCGATTGTCGCCAGCCTCAACCTCAAGGAAACAGGGGGGAATTCCGGGGAGCGCGAAGTGCGACGGAGCGTTTCAGAAAGGCAAGGCAGAAGGCAGAGTGAAGACAAGGCAGAAGGCAGAAGGCAGAAATAAAGGCAGAAGGCAGAAGGCAGAAGGCCGAAGTAAACGCAAGAGCAAAGGCACCCACGTCATCCTGAGCCGGCGAAGCACGGCGAAGGATCTCAAAATTGCAGGATCATGCCTGTTGGCGGAAATGACCCAAGCTGGTTCATTAGAAGGAGGCGCGGGACCACGTTCCGCGGTGGAGGCTGGTGGCAGCCGACGAAGGATCTCGAGATAGCAGGATCGCGTTGGCCGGTGCGGGGAAACTGCAGGTGGCAGGATCCTGCAATTTTGAGATCCTTCGGTCGCGCCGCCGGCAATCAGGCTGGCTCTTTTTCGCGGCGCTCCCTCAGGATGACGGTGGGTGTTGCCGTTGCTCTTACTTCTGCCTTCTGCCTTCTGCCCTCTGCCTTTACTTCTGCCTTCTGCCTTCTGCCTTCTGCCTTGCTCTTCTACGCCACCGGATGAATCAGCTTCAGCACGAACATCGCCGCCAGGCCCGCCACGAAGAACAGCGCGATCTTCCATCCCTTCTCGGTCTTGCGGTTCATTTCCGGCAGCAGCTCGTAGGCGCCGATGTAGATGAACGTACCGGCCGAGAAGTTGATCAGCATGCCGATCATGGTCTCGGCGCTCTCTCCGGCGCGGCTGATCGTAAGCCCGGAGACGATCACGCCGAGGGGGATGGCGAGGAGGAGAATGGTGAGAAATCCGAGGGTTTTTCTCTTCGAATAGCCGCCGTGCAGCATCAGGAGCGACACCGCGAAGGCGGTCGGGACCTTGTGCAGCGCCAGGGCGGCGAAGATCGCCGGTTCGAGCTCGGGAACGTGGTGCCCTGAACCCAGGGCGATCCCGTCGATGAGATCGTGCAGCAGCATCCCCAGGAACGCGAGGAACCCGATCTCATGCAGCTCCCCCGTCTCCTCGGCATGCGGATGACGCATCGACACCTGCTCGAGCAGGTAGAGCGCGAGGAACCCGAGGAGGACGAAAATGACGCCGTCGCGGCCGGCCAGCTCCCACCCTTCCGGGAGCATGTGGAGGAACGCGGCGCCGAGAATCGCCCCCGCCCCGAAGGCAATCCAGCGATGCGCCGTCTTGTGGGTCCACTCCAGCAGGAGCGGCACGACGCCGGCCGCAAAACCCGCGGCGACGATGATGAAGGCGAGACCGAGGGCAGAGAAATCGAGCACGACGGGCGGGATTATGCCAGATCAGAGGCAAGGCAGAAGGCAGAAGGCAGAAGGCAGAAGTAAAGGCAAGAGCCACCCCGTCATCCTGAGTAAGGGAAGCACGGCCGACCCGTAGGGACCGGCTGCGCCGGTCCGGTCGCGAAGCGACAGGGAGGGTGGGCGAGCGCGTGACGCAAAATCGTCCCTGTCCGCGAAATGAACCCGAGCGGGTTCATTAGAAGGGCGCGCCGCGCCGAACGTCCCCTCACGAAAATCACGAGCGCGAAGGATCTCAAAATGGCAGGATCGCGTTGGGCGGGTGCCGGGGAAGGGGCAGGTGGCAGGATCCTGCAATCCTGAGATCCTTCGGTCGCGCGCACCGGCCGCTCAGGCATGTTCCTTCACGCGGCGCTCCCTCAGGATGACGTGAACTACTTCTGCCTTCTGCCTTCTGCCTTCTGCCTCACCTCGATCACCGCCACGCGGCCGACCCGCTCGAGAACCGTCAGCGCGTACCGCCGCTCAACCTCGCGCATCTCCGCGCTCTCCCACTCCCCCACCCAGACGAAGCTCTCCCCGGGGAGGTGCTCGTGCACGAGACTTCCGGGATCTGGCGTCCCCACCCATCCGGGGTGCTCGCCCAGCGACGCAGGGAACGGGATCACGGAGGCGGGCCACTCTTCGGTACTCTGCGCGGATGTCTCCAGGTAGGCGTACCCGCTTGCGACGATCGGCACCGTGGGAGGGACGGATCCGCGGACAAGCAGCGCCGCTTCCCGCCAGCCGTCGCGCGGCTTGCCCGCCGCCGTCATGAAGGCGTAGTACGACGAGACGGATCCGACGACCAGGAGACAGACGAGCACCGCTCCCCTCACCCGCCGCTCGTGCATGGCCCCGAGCGACAGCGCGATCCAGACGGCGAGGGGCGCCGCGATGACCGCCTCGAACCGGGTGGGAAAGTACGCCGCCATTCCCGCCGCCGAGAAAATCATCACCAGCGCCACCGGCGTCAGCGTGATCGCGGCCCAGATGCGCGCCCGCTCCTGCCGGAAGCCGGCCACCACGGCGATCACCGTGAGGGCGTTCGCGAAGATCTGGATCGCGAGCGGCGGGGGGATGATGAACACCCCCGGATACGGCGCGGCCCAGGAGAGGTGCAGCAACGGCTCCCAGGGGGAAAACGGTTCCCGCAACGAGACCCAGCGCATCGCCTCCGGCGGCTGCCGGAGCGCGAGCCAGAAGCCCGGGAGAAAACCGACTCCCGCGACCGCGCCGGCGACCAGGCCCTCGAGCGCAGCGCGCTTCCTCCGCGCCACCGCGGCCACGACCAGCGGCACCGGGAAGAAGAGCACGCCGTAGTAGTGGCACCACGCGGCGGCGAGCATCGCCGCGACCGCCAATACGAGCGCCATCCGCCGCCCGCCGCGCAGCCACGCGTCAATCGCCAGGGCCGCAATCCCCGCGAAGAGCGCCGCGAGGGCGTATGCCCGCGCCTCGGTCGAGAAATAGACGTGCGCGGGAAAGATCGCCAGAAGCAGCGCGGCGATCCACCGCGCGGGACCGAGGGACCGGGCGAAGAAGAGGATTGCGAGAAGCGCCGCGGCCGCCGCCATCGAGATGAGCCGGACCTCGGTCAGGGCCGGATGTCCGAAGGTGATCGCCCGAACGAGGGCGTAGTAGAGCGGCGGCCCGGAGTCATGGAGGAGCGCGCTCCACTGCGCGCCGAGAGGGCGGGCGGAGATCCAGAGGGTGTAGAGCTCGTCGAAAAAGGGCTCCCGGACGAGCAGGAGCGCGCCGCGGATGCCGACGAAGAGGAGAGTGATTGCTGCGCCCGCGGCGACCGCCGCCCAACGATCGGGCGGGCGCGTCGCGGCGCTGCCGGTCACGCGGTGAGCAGCTCCGAGATGGTCTTGATCAGATGCGAGGACTGGATCGGCTTGGAGATGTAGGCGTTGGCTCCGAGGGCGAGGCCGCGCTCGCGGTCCTCCTCGGCTCCCTCGGTGGTGATGATGATGATCGGGATCGACTTGGTCTGCGCGTTCTGACGGACCAGCGACACCAGCTTCAGCCCGTCCATGACCGGCATGTTGATATCCGTGAGGATCAGGTCGATCGACTCGCCCGAGAGTTTCTTGAGCGCGTCGACGCCGTCCACGGCCTCGATGATCCTCGCGTTCCTGAATCGCTTCAGCGAAAACGAGATCAGCTGCCTCATGGTCGGCGAATCCTCAACTACCAGAAAAGTCGCGTTGTCCATCCTCGTCGTTTCACCCTCTCAGGTCGTGGTCAGCAGGTCGAGAAAGCTCTGGATGGTGTTCAGCTTCCTCTCCGACTGCGAGTAGAGCTTCGACGAGAAAATGGCCGTCGCAGCCTGGGCCGCAAGAAGAGAGAACAGCTCGTAATCCACCGCCGTGAAAGCCTCCTTCTGCTGCAGGAGGCTGTAAATGACGATGACACCGATCACGTGATCCTTGATTTTGAGGGGAACGATGGCGATCGGGGCGTCGAGGCTCTTGCCCAGCTGATCCATCTCCTCGCCGGCGAACCACGGTTCGCCCGTCTTGGCGACTTCGCCGATCTTCCCCTCCCCGCTCTGAACGCTCAGCTCGGAAAGGCCCGCGAGATCGTGGTTCCCTTCCGAGGCGATCACCTTCAGCTCGTTCGTCTTCTCGTCGGCGAGCAGAATCCCGAACACCGAGGAGCCGATCAGGTTGATCACGATCTCCTGGACGATCTGGATGACCTCCCGGAAATCGAGGGTCGAGTGGAGCTGATAGCTCGCGACGTAGAGGTTCGCGAGATTGTTATTCTGCTCTTCCACCTCGAGGTAGCGGTAGGCGAAGTCCTTGTTCTCGGCTTCGACCGACTCGTAGCGGTGGCGGATCTGGCGGTTCTCCTCGACGAGCTGGTCGATCTGACCCCGGAGCTTCTCCAGCTCCTCCTGCAGGGCGGGAGAGAGGGAAGAGGTCGCGCTCTCCATGGCCGCGATCCGGTAACGGAGGCGCTGATTCTCCCGAAGCAGCTCCTCGGTGAATTCCTTCCCTTTGTTGAACAGCTCGAGAAACTTCTCGGCGCGGCGGCTGACGTCTTCGCTCATGGTGAATGGGCCCGGTCTATGTGACTGCGGCAATGTAGCATAGCTAGGGAAACAAAGGCAGAAGGCAGAAGGCAGGAGGCAGAAGGAAAGGCAAAACCACGTCATCCTGAGGGAGCGCCGCGAGATAGGCGCATTACGGCGGGGCCCTGGACGCGACCGAAGGATCTCAAAATTGCAGGATCGCGTTGGCCGGTGCGGGGGAAGCGGCAGGTCGCGGCATCCTGCAATTTTGAGATCCTTCGCCGCGCTTCGCCGGCTCAGGATGACCCGGTTTCGCCTTTGCCTTCACTTCTGCCTTCTGCCTTCTGCCTTCTGCCTTTTCTTCACTTCTGCCTTCTGCCTTCTGCCTTTTCTTCACTTCTGCCTTCTGCCTTCTGCCTTCTGACTTCCCTCCCCCCCCTCCCACATCTCCCCGATCGCCCCGCCGATCTCGTGCAGCGGCCGCACCTGCTGGACCGCCCCCGTCCGGATCGCCTCGGCGGGCATGCCGAAGATGATGGCGGTCGAGGCGTCCTCGGCCATCGTCTTCCCTCCCCGCTCCGCGATCACCCGGACGCCCTCGGCGCCGTCGTCTCCCATCCCGGTCAGGACGATGCCGTAGAGCCGCGCGCCGCATGCCTCGGCCGCACTGCTGAACAGGCGGTTCACCGACGGGGCGTAGATGTCGAGCTCGGAACGGGAGCGCACCCGCAGGCGCAGCGCGCCGTTCGCGTCCCGCTGGATCGTGCTCTCCATCCCGCCCGGGGAGACGTACGCGACCCCCGGCTCGAGCATCGCGCCATGAGCTCCTTCGACCACCTTCCACCCGCTCAGCCGGTCGACCCGCTCTGCGAAGAGGCGGGTGAAGACCGGCGGCATGTGCTGGGCCACCACGATCGGCACGGGCAGCGGCCGCAGCTGCTGGAACAACGACTGGAGAGCCGGCGGGCCGCCCGTGGACGCTCCGATGACGATGCAGTCGAACGGCCCTTTCCCCGTCTGAGCGGGCGCTTGAA
>Ga0209347_1005428_pt1 | contig 12118 bp, 12 predicted proteins | sample AutmiccommuBRH23_FD_187382 | JGI IMG/M metagenome (GOLD analysis project Ga0209347, IMG submission 187382) | Deep subsurface microbial communities from Mt. Terri, Switzerland - Autotrophic microbial communities BRH/23 (SPAdes) (version 2) | ecosystem: Environmental > Aquatic > Deep subsurface >...
TCCGGGACCCTAATTTCCAGTGTCGAACCGGGGTCGATGGCTCCGGTCAGTTCTACTAATGCCCGTAACAAATCCGTTTCCGTTACAATTCCTATCAACCGTTTTTGTCTAATAACAGGCAAGCAGCCTATTGTATGTTGATACATTAACATTGCCGCATCTTCTAAATAATCCAATGGGTGGACGCTAATTACATCCTCTATCATAATCTGTCTAATTCTGGTCTGCTGGAGCAATTGGGTATCCTCATTGGTCAGCACTGAAGGACTAACATCCCTCAAGTCACGATCTGATACTATTCCCACCAAGTCGTTTGCATCCGTCACAGGAAGGTGCCTTATTCGATTAGCCCTGATTATTTGTAAGGCTTCCAACACTGATTGTTCCGGATGAATAGTTATTACTTTTTTCCGCATAACTTCTTCTACAAGCACCGATATCAACTCCTTAGTACTATCCTATTAAGAATATTCTGTAATGAATACCGGTTTCCTTGTTTTCCATAAAGAAAACTAGTTGTACTTAACAAATTTTTTGAATACAGAAAAAACTGCCCGCTAAGGGCAGTTCTTTTAGTACACGCTCGGAAAGTTCATCTTTAAGTGCGTGTTCGAAAAGTGCATCGTAGCAGGAACAAGAAGTTCAAGGCGCGAAGGCTTTGGAAGCGCGGAGCGTACTGATGCGTACGTGAGCAGCTTCAAAGACTAAGCAACGCAGAAATTCGCCGTTCACCTGCGGTGGACTTTTCGAACAACCTCTTTAAACTTTAGTTTTTGTTAAGCCCATATACTCCTCTTGCTCCTGCTTGCCTGTCTTTTGGCTGATGGGGTTTGATGTTTGCGTCTGGGCTGCAGTTAAGTTTTGAGTTTGGGTCTGAGTTTGGTACGTTTGGTTCTGGTTCTGGTTCTGTTTCTGCTGTTGCTTCTGTTCTAAATCTTGTAGGCGTTCATAAACTTGTTCTTCAGTCATGCCCCTTGCGTCAATTACCACGGACTGGGTCACCATATCCTGCATGCCCATCATATTCTCGTCCTGCCCGCTGATGATAACCGCAGAAACATTATGTAATTCGGCCTTACTCTCGCTTAAAGGGTCCAGCGATGCAATTTCGTAACCCTTCTCTTGCAAAAATGTACCAACGTTTTTTAAAGTCTGCTCTACAGCAACTCGTTTTTTCATGACATCCACCTCCTGTAATATTATGCTCATTCTCTCCATTCTCTATCCAAGAGTCATTTGTATAAATGAGGCAGATATCGTTTACAGAGGTCAATATTTAAATAGTTCATAAATCCTTCATTTCGTCTATAATCCCTCAAAAGGTTATAGTCCAGATTAGCCACGATTATTTCATGTTCATCGTAGGTTTTGGCCTCGGCCAAAATTCCGTCCTTCTTTGGAGTAAGCTCTAATGGGGTATAAATGCCTGATCTACCTGTTAGAGTGATACCTAATAACTGCCCAACCATACAGGATCTAATGCCAAATACTGCACTTTCCTGAACTCTTGGCCAAACCCCTCGCAGTTCTTTCCAGAAGTTATACTTATCAGGATTTGCCGCAGGGATAATTACAGTTTCAGCCCCCTTAAGTACCGAAGAACGAAAAGTTTCAAAATATGTCGCATCCATACAAATTGGAAAAGCTAGTTTGCCAACGGGAGTTGGGAAAACAGATAGTTCTTCCCCGCAGCTTAATCCCCAGTCTAATTCCAGCGGCAGTAAGTGAAGCTTTTGCTGTCTTCCTATGATGGCTCCGTCGGGACCAAACAAATAGGCTTGGTTAATGGTTTTATTCTTACCATCGGAAACCAAAATACTGCCTGCCATTATATGCACTCTAAAATGAGCGGCAAGGTAACTAAAAACAGTCTCAAAAACCTGTTTTGTCACCGGAGATAGATAATTAAAAATATCCGCTACTTTTACCTCACTTCCTAAATCAGCCATAGTTTGGGACATATCCGCGTTTTCTGATATTCCAGGCAGCATGCCAACTAAATGAGCAGCATTATCTTCCGGGAAAACAACCAATTGAGCCCCCTGCCTGACAGCTTCTTCAACATACTGATACATAATATCCGCATATTCAATAGGATTGTTAACTAGGCTCAATTTGCCTTGAACAGCAGCTACTCTAACCTGATTAGATTGAGACGGCTCAGCGTGACAATATGATTTGGAGTCTAGGAAAGACTTTATCCTACCTGGCCGGCTTTTAAATAATAAAAACTTAAGCAGCATTTGTTGTTGAATACTTTGAATTTTACCCAATGTCCGCCACCTCTTTATAACAGTTCAGAAAAAAGCTCTTTGTACAGTTTTTTATTATAAAAATTATGAATAGGGTAATCTTTTATTGTTTCGGCCAATTTTTGATAATCCAAGGATGCAGCTATATAGGGATCATCCTGCTCTTCGCTAATAAAGCCGATTTCCCCTTGAGTTAGTTCACAGGGCCCATGAATGATGGATTTTCCTTCGACTGCATGGCCGTTAATGCTGCCGGTAAAACTGGACTCTAGCGCAAAAACCTGATTTTGCTGTACCTGCTGCCAAATGCCCGACCACTGCCGCCATGGATTGTAAGGCTGAGGGAAAAAAGAATATGCTATGAACAGATTAGCACCCTGCAAGCGTAAAATCCTGCCGATTTCGGGTATTAAAACATCGTCGCCTATTAAAAACCCGATGCTGCCCATAGGGGTTTTGGCTACTTGAAGTTCATTGGACACGGAAATACCAATATTGTTCTTATCATGGGTTTGGTTTTGTGCTAGTAGTATTTCCCCACAGTTATCCACCAGCCAACAGCGTGAATGTCTTTTACTGCCATCCTTATGGTATGCGTGTAGCGCCAGATAAAGATTGTTAGTTTTAGCTATCAACGAATACCTATCTAACCGTTCATTAAGAGTCTTTTGCCCTAAATAGCCTGCTGCAGCCATAGAAGGCAATACTAGTAAGTCCACCTGTTTATTTGAATCTTTCTTTATTCCATCGATTAATTTTTCTAATTCCTTCTCATTATGAATATTAGGGTCTAACGCTATTATCGCCTTAATTCTCTTAGTCACTTTAATCACCCGCTCTTAATTATCACAAAAATATTCCCATAAACTGTAGGACAAAAAGCCTGCGCAAGTTGCAAAGGCAGCGCCGGTTAACGCTTTCCCTGTATGACCGGAATAGGTCTCTGAGGCAAAACCGTTATCCATGGAAATACGACCTAAAACATCCAAAGCCTCGCCCGACTTTTGACTAAGGAGACTGTTGCAAAGGCTAAATACCCATGGATGGGGAGCGTGTTTAGAACCTACTCCTTCATACAATCCCCGACAATAATAAGGATTGTTATCTGAAAATATCCAGGAAACCGTATTCTGGTACAGAGGATTATTTTGGCGGCAAAATCCATACCACGAGAGGAGCTGCAAACTTCCCGGTGGTGCATCGTATAACTCAAAGTTTCCTCGGCCGTCGGTTGCCCATGGGAACATCCGGCCGGTTGGACCCTTTATCAAACAGTATCTGTAGATGTTCTTTTTCAACTGTTGGGCTTCGATATTAAACCGTTGGTACCCACCTTTACTGCCCATTAGCAAATATATTTGGGCAATATCCTTAAACGCCCGCCAACAAATAACGTTATCGTAAGTTAGATAGGGAAAGCAGATCGGGTCATCGGATGGATCAAGAAAGGTGCGGTAAAGTCCTAGTTTAGTTTTATTAGAAAGTATCTTCTGCATCACTTTGTCTAAACCCTGTCTAATGCTTTCATCTCTTAATATTGAGTAATCTTTGGTCCATTTTAAATACCTTGCTAAGGCAATAATATATGCGGCTGCCTGGTCCAGTTCAAAACCGGGGTATAAGACACTTCCATCAATATAGTGAGCATGCTCACCGGCATTTTCCCCATGGCGAGCGAAAACTACCAACAGTATTTCTTTTGCCCTAGCTTGGGAAACCAGCAAAATTGCAGGGAATGACCACAGTAGGGAGTCCCTTGCCCAAAAAGCGCTGCTGACATAGTAACGTGAACTGCGGGATGTCATCGGTACAATCTCCCCCGTATCAACTGACTTACCTACTGCATAAAAATAGTTAAACCAGTAATTACGGTAAAAAAGTGTCCTAAAGCTATTCTTGGGAAAACTTATCTTATGCTTATTAAGCCAGCCTAATGTTTCTTTGTATAAAAAACACCAGCCCTGCCGCCGCAGGTGAATAACACTGGTAGCGGCACCGTCCGGTTCTTTGTTTACTGCTCCATAAAGAGTGAAAGAAGCCCTTTCACCACAGTCTAATGAACAACTTTTCTGGAGCTGATACCCCTCAGTGCCGACCCGACTCTCTAACCAATCAATATCACCACCTACAGCCAAGGAAGGGATTAATCCATAGGAACCTGTACTTAATACTAGCGTCTTTGTCCAGTCATCAAATACCACCTGTTTGTCTTTTAGCGGGAAAGATCTAAAAATGCTTCTGTTCACACATTGAAAACTGCCGGAAAAACCCAAAAGCAGTTGGTGACGCCTGTCACTCCGATTGATTACCGTTAGACGATAGAGAAAACCTTTCGTGTTGACTGGTGCCAAAACTTCTGCTACTATTTCCAAACCGGCAATACGAATTTGACCCCTGGGAAGCCAGTGCTCCACCATGCTCCACTGAAACTCTGTTTTTAAGACACGTCCATCGACTTCTACGTAAGGCTTTAAGAGCCCCTCCGCTCCTCCCTCAAATTGTATTAGACTGTTAGTTAGTTGGTGAATTAGACCAATTTGCCGGATGGCCCCCTCCTTGTTGATAAACGGCACACTAACATAATCATTGCCTGTCAGCAACCAAAAATCTGTCGTTGTAAGCTTAGGCGGTGTTGTTAGCAGCATGGCTCAAAACCTCCAGATTATATTCTTCACAGAATCTTGATATTTTTATCAAAAGAAATACACAACTATTGATTATACTTATTATTGAACAAACTAGTTAATATTACTAAAGGAGGTGAATAAGAATGAAAAAGCTAACCATAGCAATAGTTGTTATATTTGTAATTGCCATGGCCGTTCCTGCATTTGCAAGCGATTCCGATAACAGTAAACTTTCCAGTCTTTTTAAGCAGATGTTTGAAATTAGAAAACAAATCGTTCAGGAATACGCAAACACAGGACAAATAACGGATGAGCAAGCAGATTATATGCTAGAGAATTATGATGCAATGGAAAAGTATCATGAAGAAAATGGTTACACCCCCGGGTATGGTATGATGGGCCCAGGAACCGGTTGCGGCGGCGGCCAAATGATGGGTGGCTACGGCCAGGGATACGGCCCCGGCGGAAACTTTGCACCCCAAGGAACCAGCAGTCAAACATTGTAGAACCAACCCCTCCCCATTTAAAAATTTGACATAGATAAGGCCTACCAAAGGGTAGGCTTTTTTTCTTGTCACCTACCTAAGTGAATCTTCTACTAACAGCACATGTTTTTTCTGATATGGTACATATTATTAATTAAAGCCCACTTAGGTAAGGAGGAAGCCTAGAAATGTATCATCAGATAAATGGCAGTCTTCGAGGGGTTAAGTCCGAACGTTTCAGGCAGCTGCGAAAACAGTTGGAACCTCTCGGTTATGAATTTTCCAATGATTACAGTTTTAATAAGGAAGGTACTATTGAAGCCGCAATTAATGAATTAGTTCCTGTCTGTGAAGAATTGGGCTGGGATGCTGAAAAGGATCTGCATCTAACGGAAACAAACCTAGACGGCGCTCATGAATCAAAATTCGAAAACGGAAGAGTTCTCCGCAAATTTCCTAGAGGCGTATAAAATATGTAGTTTTTTGACACCCTGACACAGGGTGTTATTAATTTTTGCAGGAATTTGGCCCCTCAACGTAAAAATAGTCTATAAGATACGTGTTCAGAAAGTTCATCGTAGCAGGAGCAAGAAGTTCAAGGCGCGAAGGCTTTCACCCAAGGGCATTAAGTGCGACTAAGCCAACAAGTTGGCAAGTCTTCTTTAAGTGACGCAGAGCGTACTGGTGCGTACGTGAGCATTCTCAAAGACTGAGTAACGCAGAAATTCGCTGTTCACCTGCGGTGGACTTTTTGAACATCCTCTATAGCTAATTAAATTAATCAACAGGGGCAATACGACTACTATGAGAGATTACTTCAAATATATCTTAAAACCTAACTCCATATATATCTTTGTAGCCGGCCTTTCTATGCTGGTAATTGCCTTTTCAGTGCTAGGCTACCTTTTTAATGCCTCCCAGCAAGAACTTGAGACTTCCTTACTGCAAAAAGCAGGCACCACCGCTATGTTTACCCAGGGCATGATTGACCAGACTGCTTCCGTTATAATCAGTGCCGGAGAAGCCCCATCAATAAAAGCACAACATGCAGAACAAGCTAATGAGTACCTAAAACAGTTGGCAAGTAATTTTTCATACATAAAAGCCATAGCTGCAGCAGATGAAAATGGGAATGTTTTCGCTACTTCTAATATAATGCCCAATTTTAATGTGGCCGATCGCCCTTTTTTTACTGAAGCCCTGGAACAGGGAAAAGTGGTCGTATCCGACAGCATTCCGGACAAGCTTGATAATACAATTATTTTTGCTGTTTCCAAGCCGCTTTATGATGAAAACCATCAATTCAAAGGAGTAGTTTATGCACTAATTCCTCTAAATAATCTTACTCATTTGATATCCAGTATTAGATTGGAAAATCAAGAAACAATCTTATTATTAGATAGCTCGGATGTCCCCTTAATTCACCCAAACCAACAGTTGGTAAAAAACCAGAAGCCTCTGCGCACTTATTCAGAACTGAGAGAAAACCGTAATGGTCAAGGCATCCATGTTATTAACAGAACAGCAAACCAAGCAAAAATTCTGGCATATGATATCATCCCTAACACCAATTGGATGGTGCTCGTAAGTGTGCCGCGCAGCACCGCAGTAACATTCTTGTCAAACAAGTTAACCTGGCCTTTTGTTTTATTCCTACTGGTTTCCAGTCCAATATTCTTCTTACTGCTTAAATTCTCCATTACATTAGCGAAAAAACAAAACGAACTGGTAGAAAACAATAGAACATTAGAAAAACTGGCAGTTACTGACGGATTAACAGACCTTTATAATCATAGATTCTTCCAAGAAATGCTCGAAAAACATCTTAAAGAAAATCCCCATAATGACCCTCTTGCTCTTTTACTTATGGATGTAGATTCTTTCAAACACTATAACGATGCCTTCGGCCATCAGGCAGGGGATATGGTACTAAAGACAATAGCGTCGATTATTCAAAGTAACTGCAGTAAGATGGATATTGCCGCTCGTTACGGCGGGGAGGAATTCGTTATCATTTTGCCTGGTACCAATGAGGCTGATGCTTATCAAAAAGCAGAAAAAATTAGAACAGCTGTGGAAGCCCACCGGTTCGACGGTGAAGCAGAACAACCTATGGGCGAAATAACTATTTCAGTAGGCTTAGCATGTTACCCCACCCATGGAAAAACTAAACAAGAACTAATTCGCGCAGCAGACCAGGCACTCTACAAAGCTAAATTCGCGTCCATGAAGAATAAAGTGGAAGTGTATCATTCTGTCTTAGACGAACTGAAAGAGGACTTAACAAGTTCGGAACAAAGTTTGATTAATACAATTAAGACCCTCAATACTGTTATTCATGCTAAAGACCGATATACCTACGGACATTCCGAAAGGGTTATGAACTACTCTTTGATGATTGCAAAAGAGTTAGGCTTAGATAAAGAAACTATCCGCCACATTCGATATGGCGCATTTCTTCACGATATTGGGAAAATAGAAATCCCCGGTCCGGTACTAAATAAACCAGGCACCTTAGCAGATGAAGAATTTACTTTAATTAAGCAACACCCGGTACTGGGTGCTGAAATTATAAAATCCTTAGCACCGTTAAAAGCTGCTGTACCGTTTGTTCTATATCATCATGAGCGTTATGACGGCACCGGCTACCCTTACGGTTTAAGAGGGGATAACATACCGCTGGCTGCACGTATCGGCTCAGTCGCAGACAGTTTTGATGCAATGACTACTGAAAGACCGTATAAAAAGGCAAAAAACCATTTAACAGCAACCAAGGAACTAAGGGCATTCAGCGGCAGACAATTCGATCCTCAGATAGTAAAAGCTTTTATAACTGCTCTTGAACGTAATAAACGACAGGTTAAAATGATATAGCGAATAAAAATAATATGTAGATATATACCAACAAGAGTTGTTGGATCACCAATTTACTGTGTATGAGTTTAATGATGATATTGAAAAAAATTACCAAAAAGACGAAACAATCCATAGAATCAAAAATTTAAGTTGAGGAACCGCCCCAACTTAAATTTTTGGTGAAAACTTATGCAATTTTGAACATTGGATGGTTCATTGAGGGCATTTTGCCTTTTTCCATGGGTAGTTGGCCTAATGCAGCGATTACCATGGCTACGGGGGGAAATACCAGTTCCGCATGTCTAATGGGGCCATATAGGATGAAATCCGCACCCCAGGCTGCTGCCACCGAATTTGCCGTGGCGGAGCAGGGCTTAACCGCCTCCTTACCCATCTTGGATTTTAACCCGACCCAGCGGCTGATAGCATTATGGGGTGAATTCCCTACCAGAAAACCTTCAGATTTCAGTTCCATAATAAGGTTCGAAGAGACTCCCAAGCTGGGCAAATCAATCACCGCCGTATCAATGATGGGATTTTTAATACCCGCTTTATCCGCCATGGGTAGCAGGGTATCAAAGACAACTTTACGTTTTCCCTCAGCCGAAAAATCAGTAGGATTATATGCCAACAACACCGCATTGGTACATCCAGAGGCTTTAATGGACCCAAGCTCATCTTCGGTACTATGGGAAGAAATACTATTGTATATGGCCCTGTCCACAATCCCCTTATCCTTGCAGTATTGAAGACCGGCAAGTCTGACCTCCTCCGAGGAGCCGTCAATTAAAATTGGGGCCTGGGTATGACTTGTTACGAAATCAATATATCTTTTAATTGCCTCGGGCGTAGAAGCAACAATGTCCACCATTTCCGGCACCCCGGTTTTTTCCGACCATTCTGTTTGCGCTTTAAGCGCCGCCATGACTTTTTCCTCATTAAAGATACCTTGTTTGTGGTCCGAGACACTCATATCGCGGTCGTAAAAGATACTTCCCGCCATGGCAGGGGCGTGTAAACCTCGTTCCCCGCCCAGTGTGACACCTGCGATAGTTTTCATCAATGATTCCTCGTTTCTGCACTAATTTGATATTCTGCTTCTAGTTCTTCAATGACCTTGTCCAACACTGTGCCAAGGCCATTGACGCTATCATTTTGTAAATATATATAGGTTGCCTCTATCATTACTGTTGATGTCTTCCGTTTTTCGGGTTGGGGCTTCCACTCCACAATGGGCGGTAATCCCGTTGTGGAGGCAAAATATGTTTCGCTCTCGGCTTGCACCATGCACTTGGCATGGCCCAAAAATTCATCCTTAAATTCTGATACAACCCGTAATAAGAGTGCTTCTACCACACTTTTAAGCGCTATATTCTCCCCTGTTAGGTTAATTCGTTTGGAAACACTTCCCCATTTCAATTGCCCATCACTTCTTTCCATAAAGAAGCGTCTATTCCGTTTTGGGATGATACCACACAAAAGGGCACCTTCCCCTTTACCTCCTGGATATCCCGCTTCACCCTGGCAAGCAGTTCATCGGCCTTAGCCTCTCCCTCTCCTGCCTCCTTTAGCAGGTCAATTTTGTTCCCCATAATGACATGGGCAGTAACAAACCCATTCTTAATGGGCTGTGCGGCAGCCTTTGACAGCAAATCATATCTGGCCAGGTCCACAACATTGATTAAAAAGTAGGAGTAACCCCGATCTTCGAATAACTGCTCTAATCTCTTGGGGTCGGCAATACCCGAAGGCTCGACAATTATCTTATCCGGCTGCTCCTGGGCTACTATGCTCTTGATAGCACTGACCAGATCACCTGTTACTTGGCAGCAAATGCATCCAGCAAAGACTTCCTCCACAGTATAGCTGCCCTGCCGGACCATATTGCTATCAATAGCGATTTCTCCTGCTTCGTTGATTACAAAAGCAACCTTGGTACCGTTTTCAGTAAGGTAACGCGCATACTCCATCGCGATAGTAGTCTTTCCCGAGCCCAAAAATCCTGTAAATATTACTAGTTCCAAAAAGTCACCCCCACCTATAGTTAGTTCTCGTCCAATTCCTTGCCTTGCTTAAAACTGAACATTCCCGTCGTCGTCATAAGCACAATCTTTGGCCGCCTGGACAAGTGCCTTAATGTTCTCTTCCGGAGTCTTCGGGTTTAGATCGCACCCGGGAGTAAGTACAAATCCTGACTGATTGCCTGCCGCCTTAATACATTTCACAGCAGCATTGTAGACATCGTCGGGATTACCGTAAAGCATGGTCTCGATGGGATTGACATTACCCATGATACAAGTTTCAGGACCGACCCGTTTCTTACAGTCCTCCAAATCAATTGGGAAATCAATCTGAATGGCCGGTGCTCCCACGTTGATCATCTTCTCCCAAATCAAACTGGTATCGGCGCAGATGTGATTAACACCCACAACACTATGCTCAGCGCAAACGGCAAATAGCTCTTTTTGATACGGCATGGTAAACTCCTGATACTGCTCAGGCGACATAATGGTGTTAGTGGAAACCGGATCTAGCATGATAATGGCATGGGCCCCGGCCTCACAAATGGCCCGGTAGTAATCCAAGCAAACATCGGTACACAACCGCAATAGTTCGTGTACATAAGATGGGTCCAACACCATGTCCATCAGAAGATTCTCAACACCCCGCAAGTTAGCTGATGTGGTTATAGGGCCGCCGGTTACTGGTCCGATACACACCTCGTCACCATACTTTTCCTTTAACAGCTTAACCTCTTCCAATACCACCGGAAATCTCCCATCTTTTAGGGTTGGCTTTACCAGCCTAGAAAAGTCCTTATCTTTGGCCAAGGGATGTTCCGTGACGATGGGTACATGCTCTCTTAATTCAGTTTTTGCCCCTAAAGCCTCGGGCTCTACGTATAGGTCCAGTGAAGCTACAATACCATCATCACCATATTTCTCATGGGCAGCTATCTTGGCTTCGGCAATCTTAGAGGCGTCATGAACTACCTCCTTCAAGCTATACCCAGCCTCTTTCAAAGATCTGGAAATAGTGACAGCAACAACCGGTACTCTATCTGGCTTTTGATGGGTTATGGCTGCAGCAATTCTTTGCAGATGATTCATTTTAGACATTATTATGCCCCCTCCATAAGTCTTAGTGCTTCTTTAGCTGCCTGAGAAGCATTAGGAGCCCACCCGTCAGCACCCAATTGGTCGGTTACCGCCTGGGTAATAGGTGCTCCACCGATAATCACCTTAGTGCCCGTTAAGTTAGCCTCATCCTGTACCAGTTGAACAACCTCTTCAACCTTTGGCAGGGCAACACTCATAATCAGTGAACAGGCCACCAAATCCGCCCCAACCTCTTTAGCTTTATCAATAAACTTCTGAGGCGCAACATCCACTCCCAAGTCATAAACCTTGAAATTGTTGGCCTTTAACATGATAGTTACCAAATTTTTGCCAATGTCGTGAATATCTCCTTCTACTGTTCCGATGACTACCGTACCTGCCGTGGGAGAGTCACTGTCCACAAGGTGGGGCTCAATAATCAAATTGGCCTCCTGTAACGCCTGTGCCGCCAACAACACATGACTAATAAAATATTCCTGGTTGTTCCATTTTTCCCCAACTTCCAACAGGCCCTTCAGTAAGCCCTCATTCAGCACCCGGGTTGGGTCCACACCATCCTCCAGGGCCTTTTTAGTAAGTTCCAATGTCTGAGTTCTGTCGATAGAAACTAGTGCCTCAACAATTTGATTTAAAACCGTTCCCTCCATAAAACTTCCTCCTCGTATAATATGTTTCAACAAGTCAAATCACAGAATTTCCAGTTAAGATTTTGTTCTTTGAAAACTCAAAACTAACTCTTATCTCAACAGTAGCCCGTTCACTTTACCCTTGACGGTGAG
>Ga0209347_1005430_pt1 | contig 12107 bp, 10 predicted proteins | sample AutmiccommuBRH23_FD_187382 | JGI IMG/M metagenome (GOLD analysis project Ga0209347, IMG submission 187382) | Deep subsurface microbial communities from Mt. Terri, Switzerland - Autotrophic microbial communities BRH/23 (SPAdes) (version 2) | ecosystem: Environmental > Aquatic > Deep subsurface >...
GATATGTTTCTGCTCCATGTAGAAATCAAACGACCAATCGCCGCCATCGCGCCCGATGCCGCTCGCCTTGACCCCGCCGAAAGGCGTGGGCAGGTGACGCACATTTTCCGAATTCACCCAGATCATCCCGGCTTCCAGGGCATGTGTCACCCGCAGCGCGCGGGTCAGGTCATTGGTCCAGACATAGGCGGTCAGCCCATAAGCCACGCCATTGGCGATCTCCAGCGCCTCTGCCTCGGTCTCAAACGGAATGGCGGTCAGAACCGGCCCGAAAATCTCTTCCTGCGCGATCCGCATCTCCGCCCGCGCCCCGGTGAACAGGGTGGGGCGCACATAATGCCCCGGCTGGTCCAGCGCGGCCCCCCCGGCGGCAATGGTCGCCCCATCGGCCCGCGCAATGTCGAAATAGCCGCAGACCTTGTCGAAATGCACCTTGTGGATCAGCGGCCCCACTTCCGTGGCGGGGTCCAGCGGATGCCCCACCCTGATCCGGTTGACCCGTTCGATCAGCTTGGCCGTGAACGCATCGGCGATCGAGGATTGCACCAAAAGGCGTGACGAGGATGTGCAGCGCTCGCCATTCAGCGAATAGATCATGAAGATCGCCGCATCCAGCGCCCGGTCCAGTTCGGCATCGTCGAACACGATCACCGGGTTCTTGCCGCCCAGCTCGAAATGCACGCGCTTGAGCGTGTCCGCCCCCTGTTTCATGATCATCGAACCGGTCTTGGATTCTCCCACAAACGCAATCGCCTTGATATCGGGATGCTCGGTCAGGGCGCGCCCTGCCTCCTCTCCCAACCCGTTGACAAGGTTCCACACCCCCGGCGGAAGACCGGCCTCCTCGGCGATCTCCAGCAGGATACGCGCCGTCACCGGGCTGAACTCGGCGGGTTTGTGCACCACCGTGCAGCCAGCCGCCAGCGCAGGCGCGATCTTCCATGTGGACAGCATGAACGGCGTGTTCCACGGCGTGATCACCCCCACAGGGCCAATCGCCACGCGGGTCGTGATGTTCATGAGCGTGGGCGAGGGCAGGTGCTGCCCATCCCGCGCCGACAGAGCCTTGTCTGCAAAGAACCGGAAATTCTCGGCCCCGCGCAATGCCGCCTTCGACATGAAGCGCAACGCCTGGCCGGTATCCCAGCACTCGGCCAGCGCAATCTCCTCGGCCCGCGCCACGATCCCATCCGCGATCTTGTGCAGGATTTTCTTCCGCGCCGCCGCCTCCATATCCCGCCACGCCGGGAACGCCGCCTTGGCCGCTGCCGCCGCCGCATCAATATCCGCAGCCGTCCCCCGCGCCACCTGACAGATCAGGCTTTTATCGACGGGTGAATGATTGGCAAAGGTCGCGCCATCTGATGCCGGACAATCCACCCCGCCGATCCGGTTCATCACACCTGTCGCGGCAATACGCGCCAATATGGGGCGCAGCTTGGCCATATTCGCATCAAGCGCAGAGGTCTCACTCATCAGATCAGTCCTTCAAATAGTCGCGGATCGAGCCCGTCTTGGGCGACAGCGCCGGGTCGATATCCCGCATCTCCAGCGACAGCGCCAAGGAACGCCGCGCCATCACATGGGCCAGAAACCCTTCGGCCGCAGTAAAGATATGCGCCGTAGCCCGTTCCCGCGTGGCCAGGTCTCGCCCGCCGCGCAGGCGCACCCCAATGTCAATGTAGCCATGATCCGGGTTGCCATCGGCGATGCTCACATGGCGGGCGGCAAAGGCGCGCACCCGCACACCCGCCACCGGAAACTCACCCGTCTCAATTGCGGCACGCCGCAACAGATCACAGAGGGCGGCGATATCCACCTCTGGCTCCAGATTGGCCGAATAGTCGATGGTGATATGCGGCATGACCCCTCCCCTGACCTTGCCATTAACATGTTAAGTAAAATGCAAACTGCGTCAAGCCCCCATATTGCCTGTGCCGCGAAACCGGGGCAGATAGGGGGCATGGACATCACCCGCGACACCGCCCCCGAAACGAACCGTTCCCTGCCCATCGCGCTGCTGCGCGCGCGGGAAAAGGTCATGGGGCCGATCCGCGCCATGCTGGCCGATGTGGGTGTCACTGAACAGCAATGGCGCGTCCTGCGCGTGCTGGCCGAACGCGGCACGCTTGATCCGACAGAAATCGCCGACCGCTCCTGCCTGCTGATGCCCAGCCTGACGCGGATCCTGCAAACCCTGACCGCCAAGGGCCTCATCACCCGCGAAGCCCATCCCACCGACAAACGCCGCCAACTGGTCAGCATCACGCCGGATGGGCGGCAGCTGATCGCCGACAACCTCAAGGAAAGCCAGCGCCTGAACGCATGGCTGCGCGAAAGCTTCGGCGCGGACAAACTCGACGCGCTTTTGGACCTGCTGAACGAACTGGACGCGCTGGACCGCGACACGCGCGGCTGAAACAGGCGGGGCAGGGGGCGCTGCCCCCGACGTTCAACCTTGTTGAACGCCTCCCCCGGGATATTTCAGGCAAAAAGAAACAGGGACTAGGCTTGGACGATCCCGCGCGCGACCCAGTCGTCGAAGATCTCCAGCACCTTTTCGGCAAAGCCGGCATCGTTGATATGGCAGTCCAGCGCATGCAGCGTGGTCGTGGTGGGCATCGCCCCCTCCATCGCCGCGCAAAACGCAGCCAACCCCTCTGCATCATGCAGCGGGCCTTCGGGCCGGTCCCATTCATTGCACCCGCCGCGCGGCAGGATGAAGGCAGATGGCCCTGTCGCCATGGCCAGTTTCTGCGCGTAAAGCCCCGCAATCTCGCGCCGCTCCTCAGCCGTGAGCACGGTCGAGGTCAGAAGCCGGTTGTGGTCATGCGTGGGCCGTCCCGCCAGACGCGGCGGGATCGGCTGCCAACCGATCAGGTCCACCAGATCATAGCAGGCCGGGGCCACAATCTGCGGGATACCGCGCAATCCTGCATTGGTCATGCGGTCAGCCCCCGCTGAAATGCCTGATCCCATGTGATGGTTCACGATCTCCTGCGTGGCGAAATCCATCACGCAGGCAAAGGCCCCCTCGGCGGCCAGCGATTCAAACGCCCGCCCGCCCATGCCGGTGGCGTGAAACACCGCAACCTCGAACCCCCGCGCCTCCAGCGCCGGTTTCAGATGCACCATGTAATGCAGGATCGTCTTGCCGAAACTGGTCATCCCGATCAGCGGCCTGTCCCGACGCGGCGGCTCCACCGCCCGCGCGGCCCCCAGAACCGCCCCCGCCGCCTGACTGAGCGAGGATTTGCACACCGAATTCAACCCATACAGCCCCCCCGCCCACAGGATCATCTGGATATCGGCAGCAATCCGTTCGGGCGGCAGCATGGCCGAGAAACTGACGGTCGAGACGACATATTTCGGCACCCCCAAGGGCAGTGCGGCGCACAGGTCCAGCGCCAGATCCGTGCCCATCGTGCCCCCCAGCACGATCACCCCGTCGATCCGGCCCGCCGCGTGCAACTGCCGCGCCAGCACCGCCGCCCCCTGCGCCATGATCTGCATCGCGGTATTCTCATCCCCGCTGTCGATCGCGGCCTGAATGGAACTGCCGCCTGCCTCGGCCACCTCATGCTTGGAAAGATCGGTGCCCCGCTTCGGCTCTCCCAGAACAGACACATCCATGGACATCACCCCACCCCCCTGCGCGCGGATGCGCTCGGCCAGATAGGTCAACTCGTCATCCTTGGTGTCATAGGTGCCGACGACGAGGATGGTCTTGTCAGGCGTGGTCATGTGTGGCTCCGGTCAACGATTGGCAAGATAGGCCTCTGCCAGCGGCAGGGCGGTGCGGATGGCGCGGGCGGATCGCTCTTCTCCCCCCGGCTCGGACAGCCGCGGGATGATCCAGCCGGGATAGGTCAGGGCGCGCAGCAGGATGAACAGATCAAGCGTGGCCGGATCGACCGCGCGTCGGCGGGCGTAACCCTCCAGCAGGGCCGCGCGCATCTGGGGGTAGTCGGGTGCCGTCAGGAACCGCATCAGGAAGGTCGCAAGGTCGAAATCCCGAAACCCCCACCCGCCATCGTCGAAATCGATCAGCGACAGGGCGCCCTCGTGGATCAGGATATTCTCGGACAGCGCATCGGCATGGATCAGGCCGTAATCCAGCGCGCCCTCGATCCCCGCCAGATGCGCATCCGCCTTGACCCGCGCCGCCAGAAGCGTGGCGCGCTGCGCCGCCGTCAGGCCCGGATTGTCCCAGAACGGCCCCCAAAGCGGCGCATCCCCCAAAAGCCCCGCACGATCCCAGGCAGGCCGGGTGAAACCGGGCCGCGGTGCCCAATCATCGCTGATACCATGCAGCCGCGCCAGCAGGGCGCCCAGATCGCGGCACAGGCCCGTCCGATCCGCCACATCCAACTCACCCTGCCGCCCGATAGGCGTGCCCGGCAACCATGTCAGCAGATCGACCAGCGTGCCGCCTACCTCTTCCACCAAGCGACCTGAATGGGAGGGTAGGGGCCGCGGCACATTCAACCCGCCTTGCACAAGCGATTCCATCCACTGCAATTCCGATATCAGCTCAGTATCACTCCGATATCCAACACGGTGCAGACGCAGGGCAAAGGCCCCGCGCGCATCCTCGGCCCGCCAGACGACATTCTCGCGCCGCGCGGCCAAGGTGATCTGCCCCGGCGCAAAACCCCACAACCGCGCCGCCTGATGCGCCAGCGCCTCCATCACGGCTCCAGCGGCGTGTCGCGCAATACCGCGTCCAGCGCCTCCAGCATCCGGTCGGCATCCCCCTTCGAGAACACCATCGGCGGGCGCATCTTCAGCACGTTGTAATGGATGCCCAGGAAATTCAGCAGCACCCCGCGCTGCCGCATCCCATTGGCGACCCGCTTGGTAAAGGCGGTGGCGGGTGCCTTGGTCGCCCGGTCCAGCACCATTTCCGCCCCGAAGAACAGCCCCGACCCGCGCACATCTCCGATGCAGTCATGCCGCCCCGCCAGATCGCGCAGGCCATCGCGGGCATAGTCTCCCACGACCCGCGCATTCTCCATCAACCCTTCCTCCTGCACGACCTTCAATGTCGCCATCGCCGCCGCGCAGGACACCGGATTGCCCGCGAAGGTGTTGAAATAGCGAAACGCGCTGCGGAACGCATACATCGTCTCATGCGGCGCAATCACCGCCGCCACCGGGTGTCCGTTCGCCATCGGCTTCCCGATGGTGATGATGTCGGGCGTGAAACCGATCTTCTGAAACCCCCAGAAATGCGTGCCCAACCGCCCGAAACCCGGCTGCACCTCATCCGCGATGATCACGCCGCCTGCACGCCGCACCACCTCGACCGTGGGATCAAGCCAGCCATGGGGCAGGTCGGGAAACCCCTCATTGGCGAAGAAGGGACAGAGGATCAGGGTGGAAAACCCATGCTCCGTCGCCTCCAAGGCGTCGATCTGCGCCTGCACGGCGGCGGCAAAGGCATGGGCATGCGCCATCCCCGCCACTCCGCCCAAGGGGCGATAGCTGTCTGGCGCAGGCACGAAACCCACATTCGTGGCATAGCCCCCCGGCGGCGGGTTCGTCCGGCTCAGCTGATGCACGGCGGTCGTATTGCCATGATAGGTGTGATCCGTGGCGATCACGCCTGTCTTGCCTGTCAAGGCCTGCGCCATCCGCAGCGCCACGTCATTCGCTTCCGACCCCGTGCAGGTCAGCAGCGCCGTGTCAAACGGCGCCCCCACCATCCCGGTCAGCGCCTCGACATAATCCAGAATCCCCTCGTGCAGATAACGCGTATGGGTGTTGAGCATCCCCGCTTGCGCGCAGATCGCCTCCACCACCTTCGGGTGGCAATGGCCCACATGCGGCACATTGTTGTAGCAATCCAGGTAGTCCCGCCCCTCCGCATCCCACAGCTTGGTGCCCAGACCACGCACCAGATGCACAGGCTCCTCATAAAAGGTGGACATGTTCGGCCCCAACAGGCGGGCACGGCGGTCGATGAGGCTCTCGGTCATAGCTGGATCCACGCAGTCTTGAGGTCGTGATACTTATCCAGCGCATGCAGCGATTTGTCATGCCCATTGCCGGATTGTTTCACGCCCCCCAGCGGCACCGTATTGTCGGCCCCGCCATAGGTGTTCACATGCACCACGCCCGCACGCAGCCCGGCCACCATCCGATGCGCGCGGCTCAGGTTCGATGTCCACACGGCCGAGGCCAGACCGTAATCGCTGTCATTGGCAATCCGCAGCGCATCCGCCTCACTGTCAAACGGGATCACGGCCAGAACCGGACCGAACACCTCCTGCCGGGCCAATCGGTGATGGGGGTGCACACCCGTCACAATCGTCGGCTCCATATAGGTGCCGCCCGTCGCCTCCAGAATACGCCTGCCGCCCAGCACAACCTCGCCGCCCTCATCGACTGCATCCGCCACAAAGCCAAGGTTCCCTGCCAATTGCCGCTCGGAATTCACCGCCCCGATCTGGCTGGACAGGTTCAGCGGATCACCCACCGTCAACGCCCCCGCATGCCGCGCCAGCATGCTGACAAAATCATCATGCACCGACCGTTCCACCAACAGGCGCGAGCCTGCGACGCAGACCTGCCCCGCATTGCGGAAAATCCCCATGGCCGACACTTTCGCCGCCTGTTCCAGATCCGGCGCATCGGCAAACACGATATTGGGCGATTTGCCCCCCAGCTCCAGATAACAGCGCTTCAGGTTCGACCGCGCCGAATATTCCAACAACCGCCGCCCCGTGGCCCCTGATCCGGTAAAGACCATCACATCCACATCCATAGACAGGGCCAGCGCCTCGCCCGTGACATGGCCATGCCCGGTGACGACGTTCAAAACGCCATCCGGCAACCCGCATTCCAGACAGATCTGCGCCAGCCGCAGCAGCGACAGTGACGCGGTCTCCGCAGGCTTCAACACAACCGAATTACCCGCCGCCAGCGCCGGGGCCAGCTTCCACGCCCCGATCATCAGCGGAAAGTTCCACGGCACAATCGCCGCCACCACACCCACCGGCACATGATGCACCAGCCCCAGCACATCCGGGGCCGTGGGCGCGATCTGCCCGTAAACCTTGTCAATCGCCTCGGCGTAATACCGAAACGTCCCCGCCGCCGATCCGGCCTCGGCCTTCAGCGCCATGCCGATCTCGGTCCCGTTGTCGCGCACACCCAGCACGGTCAACGCCAAGGCCTCTGCCTCGATCCTGTCCGCGATCCGGTGCAGCACCGCCTTGCGCGCCGCGGGCGACAGCCGCGACCAGCGCCCATCCTCGAACGCACGCCGCGCCGCCGCCACCGCGCGCCCCACATCAGCGGCATTGGCCGCCCCGATGGTGGTCAGTCGCGATCCGTCGATGGGCGAGGTAACGTCGAGCGTGCCTCCCTCAGCCTCTTGCCACGTTCCGTCAATACAAAGTCCTTGCGGCGGGACAGGAACGTGCCGAAGCGCGTCGATGCGGGTCTGGTCGACCATTGGGCCTCCTTTAGACGTCTGGATTGGATCACCGCGCCCCGGATCTGGAAGGCGATGATCAGGATGATGAATACGAAAAGCGCCATCGCGATGGGCCGGTCGATGAAATCGTAAGGCGTTTTCACCCGCGCCATGGCAATGCGCAGCTTGGCCTCCATGATGCCGCCCAGCACGATCCCCATGATGATCGGCACAATCGGCAGGCTCAGCCGCTTGAGGATGAACCCGAACAGCCCGAACGCCGCCGCCATCAGGCAATCGGTGGCCGAGTTGCGCAGCGAATAGATGCCCACGAAAGACAGAGTCAGGATGCCAACCCCCAGAAACCGGTTCGGCAACCGCGCCACCATCATCAGCGCATTGGTGGAAAACAGCAAAAAAACCATCACAAGGATATTCAGGAACAGCAACGCCAGATAGATCGCCATGACGAAATCCATCTGGTTCTGGAACAATCCCGGTCCGGGCACCACGTTATGCACATAGAACACCGCCAGCATCATCGCCGTCAGCTCCTCGCCGGGAATCCCCAGCGCCAGCAGCGGCACCATCGCGGCGGCAGGCACCGAGTTGTTGGCGCTCTCCGAGGCAATCAGCCCCTCGACCGATCCCTGTCCGAAATCCTCGGGCCGTTTCGAAGTTTTCTGCGCATAGGTATAAGCCAGAAATTGCGAGGTGAATTCCCCCACCCCCGGAATGATCCCCATCAGCACGCCGAAACCTGACGACACCCCCGCCACACGCGGATGCCGCGCCACCTCGCGCAGACCTTGGAACATGCCCCCACCCAAGGGCACGCGGCGCGTTTTCACATCATCCCCCTGCATCAGCATGAACGCTTGTGAAATGGCATAAAGCCCCAGCACCACCACGATCAGATCAACGCCTGACGCCAGCCAGCTTTGATCGAAGGTATAGCGCTTGGTGTATTTCACAGGCTCCAGCCCGATAGTGCCGATGAAAATCCCCAAACAAGCCAGCGCCGCCGCAATCGCCGCCTGCCCACGATGCGACACGACGACCAACACCAGTCCCAGCAAGGCCGCCAGAAAAATCTCGCGCGCGCCAAACATCGGCGCGACCTTTGCCAGCACCGGGGCCAGACTGATCAGACAGATGATCGAGATGATGGCCCCCACGAAACTGGCCGTATAGGCGATGGAAATCGCCTTGCGCCCCTCGCCCCGCAGGGTCATGGGATAGCCGTCATAGGTGGTCAGCGCATTCACCGCCGTGCCCGGCGTATTGATCAGGATCGCGGGGATCGCGCCGCCATACATCGAACTGCCGTAAATCCCCAGCAGAAGGGTCAGCCCCACAATCGGGTCCATCGAGAATGTCGCGGGCAACAGGATCGCAATGGCGACCGCAGGTCCGACACCGGGCACCGCCCCGATCATCACCCCGCCGATGGACCCCACCAGCAGCGCCAGCATCACGTCCCAGCGGTAAAGAACCTCAAGCCCTGCAAAAATCAGATCCATGCCCGCCTCACAGGTAACGCAGCGCAAAGGCGCGGATGCTGTCGGGCAGGTATTCGTAGACGGCACCGCCTGGAATTTTCACGCCCAGAACGCCCTTGAAGATCAGCACGACGGCAACGCCAAAGGCCAGTGACGCCCACAACAGACGCGGGCTGCGATAGCCCAGCCGCCATGTCAGCGCGGGCGCAAAGATCATCGTCGCCGGCAGATGTCCGATCCGCGGCACGGCAAAGACATAGACCATGAACCACGCGGTATATTCCAAGGGCTGCACCCAGACGCGGGCCTCGGCCCGATCCTCGCGGCTGATCCACGGACGACGCAACCCCATGCCCCGCCGCACCCCGCGCAGATGCAACAACCCGAACAGCACCATCCCCGCACCCGCGACCCCCGGCCAGAAGCCGGGCTGCGCGAACAGCTTGGTGCGCGGCGCCCATGTGGTCTGGTTGCCCAGATTGGACAGGATGAAGATGGCAAAACCCGCAAAGGCCAGCGCGAACAGGATCTGCCCGCGCCGTGGCCCCTTGCTGGCAAGGAAGGGATCGTCAGACATCAATCACCCGTTCTGGCCGAGGGAGACAGGAAACGGGGGGCGGGCGGCATCCATGTCCCGCACCGCCCCCGACCGGATCACTCCAGCATCGCCCCGATGGCTGCGACCTTCTCGATATCGGCCTTGATCCGCGCAGCGCTCTCCTCGGCATTCTGCCAATAGACCAGCCCGCCGGTATCCTTGGCCACCTGCTGCGCCCGCTCGCTCATCACGGTCTTTTCCGCCACGGCGATGATCTTGTCGCGCACATCCTGCGGCGTGTCCTTATGCACGAACAACCCGTTCCACAGCGCGATATCCAATGACGGCTCGATCTCTCCCACCGTGGGCGCATCGGGCACCAGCGGAATGCGCTCGTCGGTGATCGCGGCCAGAACCTTCACACTGTCCAGACAGGGCAGGATCAGTTGCAAGGTGGTGTTGATCACATCCGCATCGCCACTGGCCAGCGTATTGCAATCCAGCGCGTCAAAGGCCGCGTCCGATCCCCATTCGAAATCCATCGTCTTGGCCAGCGCCATGGTCACCTGCGTGGGTGTCAGCACATTGCCGAAATGTCCCAGCGCCAACGCGTTGGACTTGGCGTAGTCCGCCAGCCCCGCCATGTCGTCATAGGGCGCATCCCCGGCGACCGCGATCACGAAAGGATAGGTCAGGAAAATCCCCAGCGGGTCGAACTTCTCGGGCGTCAGTTCGGGAATACCGATCTGGTGGCCCACCACGGGCACCCCGATCACGAATGACCCGATCGTATAGCCATCGGCCGGGGCCGTCGCCACATCAATGGCACCGGGGAAGGGGCCACCACCGCCGCCAGGCTTGTTCACGACGGCCGCCGCCACGCCATATTCGGCCTGAAAGTCATCCGCGATCATCCGCGTCAGCACATCTTCAAGGTCACCGGGCGGGAAAGGCACGATGAAGGTGACGGGCTTCTCGGGATAGTCGGCCAGTGCGGCGCCGCCCACGGCAGCCATGCACAGGGTCAACGCCCCGCCCAGAATGGATGTGGTCTTCATGTCTGTCTCCCTGTTTCGTTTTGTCGGTTCATTATTTGAACCATTGGTTCTAAAATAGATTGACAGACGGTCCGCGTTTCTGTCAACGATTTTAAGCACCCCAAGGCATCCGCATGCGCCGATGCCTGCAGAACAGGACGCAGACTGGAGAAGACCCCCGGATGGGAACCGTCGCCAAGGCTTTGTCATTGCTGGATCATTTCAGCCGCGCCCGGTCCGAGATCGGGCTCAGCGATCTCGCGCGCCTGTCCGGTCTGAACAAGGCCACGACCTATCGCCTGCTGTCCGAATTGCAGCAAGGGGGATTCGTCGAACAGACAGGATCGGGCCGCGAATACCGCCTCGGCCCCGCCGTCCTGCGCCTTGCCGCCCTGCGCGAAGCTTCTGTGCCCCTGCGCGACATGGCGGCGCAATCGCTGCAATCCCTGTCCGATGCCACGCAGGAAACCGCGCATCTGTCGCTGTTGCAGGGCGACCGGCTCAGCATGCTGACCTATGCCTACAGCCCCCGCCACGGCACCCGCGTCACGATGGAGGATGCGCAGATCCTGACCTTCCACGCCACCAGTTCCGGCCTCGCCGTTCTGGCCTTCTGCCCGCCCGACATGATCGACCGCGTCCTGCAAGGCCCGCTCGAAAAACGCACCGAAGACACGCTGACCGACCCCGCCGCCATCCGCGCCGCACTGGACGAGGTGCGCCGCACCGGCATCGCGGAATCCGTGGGTGGCTTCGAAAAGGATGTCCATTCCCACGCCATGCCGCTCTTCGACGCGCAAACCCGCGTGATCGGCGCAATGGCCGTGGCCGCCCCCGTGGCGCGCATGACCCCCGACCTCAAGTCCCTGATCCGCCGCGAACTCCGCCACCACGCCACCGGCCTGACCCGCGCGCTGGGCGGCTTCCTGCCCGATGGCTTCGCCGTTCCGACCGCCGCTGATTGACCCCTCTGCCACACGCCCGCGCCCCGGAAAGCCCGGGCCGTCAGAAAGGATACCCCGATGAAAGACAGCAACTTCCTGAAAGAGCATAACGCCCGCTCCATGTGGCACCCGATGGCCCATCCTGCCGACAGCCTCGCCAATCCGCCCACCATCGTGACCGGCGCCCAAGGCGTGCGGATCACCGATATCGACGGGCATGAGGTGGTGGATGCCGTGGGGGGCCTGTGGAACGTGAACCTCGGTTTCTCCTGCGCGCCGATCAAGGCCGCCATCGCCGCTCAACTCGACCGTCTGCCCTACTACTCGACCTTCCGGGGCACCTCGAACGATGCGGTCATTGAACTGTCCGAAGAACTGCGCCGCTTCTTCGCCCCCGACGGCCTGACCCGCGCCTTCTATACCTCGGGTGGCTCGGACTCGGTGGAAACCGCCCTGCGGCTGGCGCGGCAATATCACAAAATCAAGGGACAGGGGCAGCGGACCAAATTCCTCAGCCTCAAGAAAGGCTATCACGGCACCCATTTCGGCGGGGCCTCCGTCAACGGCAACGCCAATTTCCGCACCGCCTATGAACCGCTTCTGGCCGGATGCCACCACATCCCCGCCCCCTATACCTATCGCAACCCCTTCAACGAATCTGAT
>Ga0209347_1005431_pt1 | contig 12103 bp, 6 predicted proteins | sample AutmiccommuBRH23_FD_187382 | JGI IMG/M metagenome (GOLD analysis project Ga0209347, IMG submission 187382) | Deep subsurface microbial communities from Mt. Terri, Switzerland - Autotrophic microbial communities BRH/23 (SPAdes) (version 2) | ecosystem: Environmental > Aquatic > Deep subsurface >...
TCACTGCCTACCTGCCGGTGAAGGCCGACCTGGCAACACTCAGTCCCACCTTCAGCACTGAGCTGGCCAACACACGTGTGGCGGTGAACGCCCTGTTGGAGATCAGAGGCGATCTGGAGGCGATGGACCTGCAGTACGACATTGAGCTGCCTGAGAGCTCCAGCGACATACAGCAGCGTGTCAACAGTTTTATCAACAACGAGGAGACGAAGATCCTGCAGTTTGCCTACCTTGCCACCACCGGCAGTTTCATCCCCTCGGAAGGATCGCCCCAGATGAACTTCGGCTCTTCGGTCTTCACCAAGTTCGCAGCCAACACTCTCTCACGCGGACTTGATGCGCTCTTCGCCAGTGCCCTGAACGACAACTGGTCCATCAGTACCAATCTCGAGTCAATGGACGGCACGCTCGACAATGTACGGATGGGCTTGGATGTCTCTACTCGTCTGCTCAATGACCGTCTGCGCATCACGACCAACCTGAGCTACGGCGACAACAGCCTGTTGGCAAGTCAGCAGGCTTTCATTGGTGAGTTCGAGCTGGAGTATGATATTTACAACTGGTTCATGATCAGGGCGTTCAACCGTGCCAACGAACGCTTCTACCGCCGTACGCCCACCACGCAGGGGATAGGTGTGGTGGTCACCAAGGAGGCGAAGAGCTTCCGTGAGCTTTTCGATTTCCGGTTCGTGAAAAAAAGAGAGGATAATGAATAGAACGAACATATGAAAAAAAATATTTTCTTTCTGCTGTCTCTGCTTTTTCTTGCCGCCTGCGATGCGACGAAGAAAGTGCCCGAGGGTAGTTACCTGCTTAACAAGGTTGATATCCATTCCGACGTGAGCGGTATCGGAGGATCGGATCTGAAGCCATACCTGCGACAGAAACCCAACTCCTCGATGCCAATCGTCGGGAAGTACAAGCTGCATATGTACAACATCCCCGACAACGACTCCACCTGGCTCAACCGTCAGTTGCTCAAATATGGTGAGCCGCCGGTGCTCTTCAACGAGCAGCTGGGCGTGATCTCGGCCGAACAGATACGTCTGCACCTCAACAACAAGGGCTACCTCAATGCCGAGGTCGACACCACGGTGGTGAAAGCCGATAAGAAAGCACACCTCATCTTAGATGTGACAGGTCATACACCGCACCGCATACGCACCTTCCGTGATACCATCCGCTCTGTCGACACCACCATTCATAATATCCTGAACACAGGCCGCCGGCTGGAGATCATGAAGGAGGGCGATATCTTCGATCTTTCCGTGATTGAGGAGGGGAGGGAGCAGCTGACCACCATGCTTCTTAACAGAGGTTATTACGGCTTTCTGAAAGATAACTTCTACTTCCTTGCCGACACCACGGTGGGTGATCATCAGGTTGATGTCACGCTGTCGCTCAACAATCCCTCCGACAGCACCCTGCACAAACAGTATAACATCGGCAATGTCACGGTGATCAACGGTGTGCCTGATGCGGTGATCAATGACTCCACCCGGCATCATCAGCTCGACACCACAGATTACCGCGGTCTGCAGATCATCTCTGAGAAAGAGCGATTCCTGCTGCCCAAGGCGGTCTACTACAATACCTTCATCCGTCCGGGGAGGCTCTATTCCGACCGGATCGTGCAGCGCACCTACTCCTCCCTCAACGCGATGGGGCCAGTGAACCAGACAACCATCAACCTGCAGACAGCTGAGCGTAACGACTCCAGCCTGATCGACTCACGCATCACCCTCTACCCGGGCAACCTGCACTATATGCAGTTCGGGGTGGACGGTACCAACTCGGCCGGTGACCTGGGTGTGGCGAGCAATATCACCTACGAGCACCGCAATTTCCTGAAGGGGGGAGAGACCTTCCGCCTGCGGTTTAATGCCGCCTATGAGTTCATTCGTGCTACCGACAGCCTCGACCTGCTGGAGAACAGCTACTACGAGTATGGGGCCGAGGCGTTCCTCTCCATCCCACAGCTGTTGCTGCCCTGGGTGATGAAACGGTTACAGGACCAGCCATCTGCCTCCACCGAATTCGCCATTGGTGCCAACTTCCAGAAGCGGCCGGAGTACTTCCGCCAGTTCTTCAATCTCTCCTCCCGCTTCCAGTGGTCCTCCATGGAGTGGAAGCTGCTGCACGTGCTGGAGCCCGTGGGTGTCACCTACGTCCGTATGCCCTGGTCGTCGCAGCGTTTCAAGGATCTCTACCTGAGCGAGGAGGCCAATCCCATCCTGCGTTACAGCTACGACGAGCAGCTGATCGTGCGTAGTGCCTATAATGTCACCTATACCAACTACAATGTCATCGGCAGAAGGAGGGCCATGCCCAAGATCCCGTTCCGCATCCGCACCGGCATTGAGGTGGCCGGCTGGCTGCCCCGTCTGGCTACGAGCCTGGGTGGTGGTGATATCAACGATAACGGATTTCATGAGTTCTTCAGTCTCCCTTATTCGGAGTATGTGAAGGGAGATCTTGATTTTGCGCCCACCTATCCCATCGATGACAGGCGTACCCTCGCTGCCCATTTCGCCTTCGGGCTGGCTTATCCCTATGGCAACTCCACCATCCTCCCCTTCGAGAAACGCTACTTCGGCGGTGGTGCCAACAGCGTCAGGGGATGGAGCACCCGCACGCTGGGCCCCGGCTCTTACAACCGCGACTCCACAGGGTATGACTTCGGTCGCAAGGTGGGTGACGTGAAGCTCGACTTCAGCGTGGAGTACCGCCGCAAGGTCTCTAAGCTTATCGAGCTGGCCGGTTTCATCGATGCGGGTAATATCTGGACCATCAGGGAGTATGTGGAACAGCCCGGCGGACTGTTTCAGTGGGGTGACTTCTACCGTGAGCTGGCTGTTGCCTACGGCGTAGGTTTACGGTTCGACCTCAATTTCCTCCTTATCCGCGTAGATGGTGGTATGAAAGCACACAATCCCGCGCTGCCCGAGGGATCACGCTGGACTGTTTTCAAACCCAACTTCGGCCGCGACTTTGCCTTCCACTTCGCTATCGGCTATCCGTTCTGATGTCACCATAATCTTCAATAAGGTATCAACAAATTTATGGGCAGAGCCTCATGTTTGGAATTTATCAATATCTTTGTAATGATGAATCGTGATCGATTTCATTTGAAGACCGATTCGGTGCAGCCACGTAAAAAGTAACCATCATGAAAAAAACCCTGTTTTTGATAGTAACCCTATTTTTTATGTTTCAGCATTGCGACAGTCAACCCGTTACGCCCATAGTCGTGGAAAAGCCGGATGAGCCCGATGATACAGAAAAACAGGGAGCCTGGGCAAGCGCTCAGGAGATCAATGCCCGGCTGGGTAAAGGGATCAATATCGGGAACACCTATGAGGCGGAGCAGTCGTGGCAGTCGCCATTCGATCCGGCCGACCTGAAGCGTATTGCCGACCTGGGGTTCACCCACGTGCGACTTCCCATTCGCTGGGAGCGGGACGACCGCAGCCAATCGTCGGCACCCTACACCATCGTGCCCGAATTTCTGAACACCATTCAATCGGTGGTAGATGAAGCACTTAAGCAGAAGCTGCACATCATCATCAACATGCACCACCATAATACGCTGATGGCCAATCCCGCAGGGGAGAAGGCTCGGTTTCTTGCTCAGTGGGAGCAGATCGCCGGTCACTTCATGAATTATCCCGACAGCCTTCTGTTCGAGATCCTGAACGAGCCGCACGACCAGCTCACGCCCGTGCTGTGGAATGATTATCTGGATGATGCGCTGCAAGTAATCCGCAATACCAATCCTAAACGCTGTGTATTGATCGGCACGGCAGAGTGGGGCGGTGTAGGCGGACTGCGAGCGCTGGAGATCCCCGACAATCCGCAGCTGATCCTCACCATCCATTACTACAACCCGTTCCACTTCACCCACCAGGGCGCCAGCTGGTCCGAGGGATCCGATGCCTGGCTGGGTACGCAATGGCGCGACACAGAGTTCGAGCGGCAGGCGGTGGAAGAGGATTTCAAGGCAGCCATCCGGCTATCTGAAGAAAAGAATATCCCGGTGCATGTGGGTGAGTTCGGCGCCTACTCACGTGCCGATCTCGACTCGCGGGTCCGCTGGACGCGCTTCCTTGCCCGCTGGTTTGAGCAGAAAAACTTTAGCTGGGCCTACTGGGAGTGGAACTCCGGTTTCGGGATCTACAACCCGCAGAGTGGTAGCTACGAACAGCGGCTGGTCGACGCGCTTACAAGCGACGCGATGGCCGAACCCTAACCTTGTCTTCACCGCCCAGACCGATTCGAAGGCACCTATCGTCTTCTCGCTGGGAAATGCCGGCAACGCCCGTGTGGTACTGTCGGATAAACAGCTGATGGAGGTGAAATTTTAAAACCGTTTATAACAGAAATAAATGCACTAAATATCTTTTCTATACCATATCTTAATTTGCAGATTCATATTATGGAGCAACTTATTACCATAAAAACATATACTTATCCACATGAGGTATATGTAGAAAGAGGAAAATTGGAATCCGAAGGGATAGAGACCTTTCTCAAAGATGAAGCGACAGTACAGGTTCACAATTTCTATTCCAACGCAGTAGGAGGAATTAAACTGCAGGTGTTTGCAGATGATGCAGAGAGAGCCATCACCATACTCAACAGTGTGAAAGAAACTCCCCGGGAGGTGACTGTTTTTTCAAAAAAGGAGCTTGAAAGCAGTTCTTTATGTCCATTCTGTGGCTCAGAGAATATCAGCAAGAAGAAAAACGCCAACTGGCTTACACTGATACCATACCTGTTGGTGGGTTTTATTTTCCCTGTGTACAGAAATTCTTACATCTGTTTTGACTGTGATCAACGGTGGAGGATTAAAAGCTACCTGTCTAAACCGGACAGTTAAGATTAAGGAAAGCAGATAGGCCTGCGTTGTGAAACGGAAGAAATCAGCCATTTGGTGTAGTGCTACAAAAGAAAGGAACTTCACCATTTTTTTGTTGTCAAATTATTTTATAAAATAATTAAAATAAATTCCTCAATATTTTGTTTTTAGAACAACAATTACATATATTTGCGAATTTATTTTATAATATAACGATTGTTACATAATAATATTAAAAATATGTTTAAGCCGGATGACTCTTGAAAGCCTATTCTTTTATTGAATTACCATTGATAAAATACTGAATTACACTTAATTACCTATTCTATGATGAAAACAAAATTTTTATTCGTGATTTTCCTCACGCTACTCGTCGCGTGCGAAAGCAGTGGTGAAGAGGAATCAAACCCCTATGACAAGCCTTATGACCCCAATAAGGCAGTTCTCGTGGAGGATATTGGACCCAAAAAAGGGGGGTTAGGAACAAAAGTTGTCGTGAGCGGAAGTAACTTTGGGAACGACAAGGAGAAGGTTAAGCTATATTTCAACGACAAGGAAGCACTGATCTTGAAGGTGCAGGATAACGCCATTTATGCGTTGATTCCCAAGCAGCCTGGAGAATATTCAACCGTCAAGGTCGTGGTGGATGGCAAGGAATCAATCCTGGCCGACACGCAGTTTCAATATTACATCAAGGCGGTGGTAACCACTGTCGCGGGGAGATGGAACGTCTCTTCCAACCCGCCGGTTGATGGGCCTGCACTGGATGCCACTTTTTATCGTCCTGCGAAGATCGCGGTCGATGATATCGGGAACGTGCTGGTTGCCGACGACCAGTCGGGTGCGCGCATGCGATTGATATCGACCAGCGAGAACAAGATGACGACGGTACTCAACATGAGCGTACCCTGGAGTACCACCTTCAATGAGCAATTCACATACAACTACGTCATGGAGCGAAACCCGGGCGCACGTCCGATCCTGTTTTACAGTCTTAGTAAAGCCAGTAATTATATCGAATCGGATATATTTTACGACCAACAGGATGATCAGGGGAACTGGATATTCGGCTCCTACACTGCCTGTGCTCTTGGAGCAGACGACACCTATGTATATATGATGAGTGAAAGAGGTGAACGATTTGTCAGGGTTCACCAGGAAACCCGGAAAGTGGAGCTGATCGGACAGAACATCCCCACGGGACAATATTCCCACATGACATTCAATGCAGTAGATCGGAAGATGTATCTATCCCTGGAAGCATCGGGTCGTATCATGCGGTTCGATCCTAAGCATGTGCCGGAAGGGAGGAGCACGCCCTGGATCACGTGGGATGACATGGAGTGGATCATCGGTACGGGGTTGGTCTCTTCCACCTCGAAAGAGGGGCCGGGACGTGAGGCTCAGCTGGGCACCCTTTGCGGACTGGGTTCAGACCATGAGGGAAACGTGTATATCTGCGACCAGAAGTTTCATTGTGTATGGAAAGTGGACCCCCTTCTCAACTGCACCATCTTCGCGGGTCCTCCTGCCGGTGCCGCGGTTTCGGGATACAGGGACGGGAAGCCGGAAGAAGCGCTCTTCAACCGCCCGTATGACATCACCGCCACCTTTGATGGTCTCATTTACGTCGCGGACACATTTAATCGTGTAGTGCGCTGTATTTCCATACAATAAACAACCATAAGAAGATATTATGAAACGATTCAAAATTATCGCATCCTTCACCTGTTTTTTGTTATGCTTTTTCGCTTTCACGTATGCCCAGACAAATGTGAAAGTGACAGGTATCGTTTCCGATGCCATGGGTGAAACCCTCGTGGGTGTGAGCATATATGCGAAGTCTGACCCCAGCAGAGGGGTTGTAACCGATTACGACGGGAAATACGAGATCAATGTCAAGGCCGGCGACGTGCTGGTTTTTTCCTATATCGGATTCACTGTGCAGGAGATCAATGTTGGCGCCAACGCCAACCAGACACTCAATGTGGTGCTCCAGGAATCGTCACAGATGCTGGAGGAGGTCAGCGTGGTAGGTTACGGCACGCAGAGAAAAGTGAGTGTTGTCGGCTCTATCGCCACCGTCAAGCCGGATGAACTGAAGATTGGCGGTGTAACCTCCATCACGAACAACCTTGCCGGGCGTATCGCGGGGCTCATCGGTATCCAGTCGAGCGGTGAACCGGGGTCGGACGTGTCGGAGTTCTGGATTCGCGGTATCAGTACCTTTGGCGGCGGGAACAGTGCCCTGGTACTGATCGACGGGATCGATCGCGGAGCTTCAGGTCTGAACGACCTGGCACCCGAGGATATCGAAAGCTTCTCGGTGTTGAAAGATGCCACCGCCACGGCCATCTACGGTGCCCGCGGTGCCAACGGTGTAATCCTGATCAACACCCGCCGTGGTGAAGAGGGAAAGATAACCATCAACGCCAACTTCAAGAGCAGTGTTGAAACGCTGCCCAGGCTCCCGGACTACCTGGATGCGCATGATTATGCCATGCTGGCCAACGAGGCCAGGGTGGTTAGAGGTGGTCTTCCCGTTTATTCAAGTGAGATATTCGACATCATCAAGTATGGAATGGATCCCGATCTCTATCCCGATGTAAACTGGCAGAAGGAGATCTTGCGGGAGAGCACCAACGCGTTGCAGGGCAACGTCAACATCTCCGGTGGCGGCAAGCTGGCAAGGTATTACATGAGCTTGTTCTACCGTACCAACGATGCCATCTACAAGCAGGAGGGGATGGATAAATATCACTCCGATGTACGCCGCAACCAGTATTCATTTCGCAGTAACATCGACGTGGATGTGACGAACAGTACCAAGGTCAGCTTGTTGCTTGCAGCCAAGCTGGTCGATCAAAACCGTCCCGGCATGGGTGATACGCACCAGATCTGGAACGCAGTATCGAATATCACGCCAATGACCGTCCCGGTCATGTACTCCAACGGCATGTTCCCCTCCTATGGGTCGGGTTACAGTACCTCTCCCACCGTGTTGCTGAACGAGACCGGTTACCGGTCGGATCGTACCAATGCGATTGAGACGTTGCTCACACTCGAGCAGGATTTAAGTGCTATGCTCGATGGGTTAAAAGCCACCGGAAGCATCTCGTTTGACAACGACAACAGCCATGTACAGTCCCGGTACAGGATGCCCGATCTATATATGGCTGTCGACCGCAACTGGCAGACGGGTGAGCTGCTCACTACCAAGACAGTCGTGGCCTCACCCATGACCTATGGCAGCTCTTCGTACGGCAGACGCACGATTTACCTGGAAGGGAAAATCAACTACGATCAGATCATCAACGAGCGGCACCGTGTAGGAGCCCTGCTGCTCTATCAGCAGAAAGATTACCAGCGAACGGATGTGTACGACGAGCTCTCTTCCATACCCAGGAGGAACCAGGGTATGGCAGGTAGGTTCACCTACTCGTTAGACGATATCTATTTCATAGAGACCAACTTTGGTTACAACGGCTCGGAAAACTTCCCGAAAGGGCAGCGGTTTGGCTTCTTCCCCTCGGTAGCCCTTGGGTATGTGGTATCCAACTACCGGTTCATGCAGGAGCACCTACCGGTGATCAACACGTTGAAATTCCGCTACTCCTTCGGGTTGGTCGGTAACGACAAGATTGAGCGGAATGGGGCCGAAGTGCGTTTCCCTTACCTGACCCGCGTCAACATGAGTGCAACCGGTTATTATTATGGTGATGTACCAGGCTACTACTTCGGTGTCACCGATTCCGAGCTGGGATCCACCGGGCTGGTGTGGGAGAGCGCCAAGAAGCATAACTGGGGTGTCGACCTCACTTTCCTGGACAACGCCTTCAACGTCACTGTTGACGCCTTTCTTGATAAGCGCGACAACATCTTCATGGCACGTAATACGCTACCCGGCACGCTTGGCATCGGGTCAACCGTCTGGGGGAACGTGGGAAGGATGAAGAGCTGGGGTACCGATGGTACCGCTTCATACACCAGGACATTCGGGGATTTCACCCTTGAGGCACGAGGGAATTTCACATTTACCCGCGACAAGATCATCGATTATGACGAGGTGATACCTCGTTACCCCTACCTGGCACAGAAAGGAAACTCCTATGGCATCACCCGTGGGTTGATTGCCCTGGGCCTGTTCAGTGATGAAGATGATGTGAAGAACAGTCCTACACAGTTTGGATCTGTATTGCCCGGTGACATCAAGTACCAGGATGTGAATGGTGATGGCATCATCAACAGCGATGATATCGTGCCGATTGGAAATGCCCGTATTCCCAAGATCCAGTATGGCTTTGCCGGATCAGCCAAGTGGAAGGGCATCGACTTCAACATCTTCTTCAGGGGATCCGGCAAGTCGGACTTCTTCTTTGGCGGAACGGGTTTCTATCCGTTTGCCGGTGAACGGCTGGGCAATGTGTTGTCGATTGTCAACGATCAGAAAAACAGGTGGACACCGGCATCCTACTCGGGTGATCCTGCCACGGAAAACCCCAACGCCCGTTTCCCCCGGTTGACATATGGGAACAACACGAACAACAACCGTGCCTCCACTTTCTGGATGGCGGATGCCAGCTACTTGCGGTTGAAGACCATTGAACTGGGTTATACATTACCGAAAAAAATGACAGAGAGAATGTCGATGAGCAACCTGCGTTTCTCACTGATTGGTGACAATCTATATGTCTGGGATAAGGTGAAATTCTGGGATCCGGAGCAGGCCAGCAACAATGGTGCAGTATATCCGCTCACCCGATCCTATACCCTGGTATTGCAAATGTCATTTTAAAGAATGGATTAAAAAATCACCATTATGTTACAAAAGAAATTATTGAATCGAATCACGATATTGTTCGCGAGTATCACCCTGACCATGGGATCGATATTTTACTCCTCCTGTACTTTTCTCGATATTGATCCCTATATCACCGATCTCTTCACGCTGGATTCGGTTTTCTCGAAGCAGGAATATGCCCAGCGATACCTTTACAATGTTTATGGCTACGTGGTTGACAACGGATCGTTTCGCGGTAACCCCGGCAGGAACAACATCACCATGCCCTGGACACCTATTTCCGACGAGACTGTGTCAGGGTACAAGCGCATGAACTACCACTCCTACGCTGTTTGGTCGAACAACGAGCTTACACCCGAGAACTTCTACGGTTTCACTGATCGGTTCAACCGGTTTTACGAGGGCATCCGCAGGGCCAACACCTTCCTGATGCGGATTGATGAGTGCAAGGAGGTGGGTCCCGTTCAGATATCAGAGTGGAAGGGGGAAGCCACCTTTGTCAAGGCGTTGTGCTATTTTGAACTGATGCTGGCATATGGCCCCATACCTATTGTTCCCGATCACCCGGTCGACTTCGACACGCCAATCAACGAGCTGATGATAGAGCGCAACACCTGGGATGAATGCAGTGAATACGTGGAAGGGTTGCTAAGGACATCGATTGAGTTGCTTCCTGAGTTCGTGATGGACAAATCGGACGTGGGCAAGGCTACCAAGAACGCGGCAAGGGCCGTGCTCTCTCGCCTGACGCTCTACACCGCCAGCCCTCTCTTCAACGGGCAGAACGGTGAGTTCTCAAGCTTCCGGAACAATGCGGGAGTTCCCCTGTTGAACCCGGAGAAAAGCATGGAGAAATGGGCGAAGGCAGCAGCTGCTGCCAGGGAGCTGGTGCAGTTGAAACCCAGTGACCTCTACACCGTCCCGGCGATGGAAAACACGCCCGATGTACCCGTTTCAGCGAGTGAGAAACAAAATTTCCCCAATGGCGTGGGTGGCATCGATCACTATCACTCCTACCTCGACATGTTCAACGGGGAGTGCGTGCAGGCATCTTCCAACAAGGAGCTGCTCTTCACCAAGCAGGGTTCCGATGCTTCTGAATATGGACGTTACATGGATCCCGGGATGATCGACGGATGGAGCGGCTTTTATTTCCCTCAAAGGATCGTCGATCAGTACTACATGGCTGACGGACGCAACATTGACAATTCCAGCGATCAATACCCCTATGAACAGACCGGTTACACCGATCGCGACTCCACCTTCTCGGGAGAGAGGATGACCAACGGGTTTACGCTGCTCTCGGGAACGCGCAAGTGGTACGCCAACAGGGAGATACGCTTCTATGCCACGGTAGCGTTCAACAACTCCTTCTACCCCTCTGTATCCACCCCGCCTGACAGGGTTGGAGCCGACGGCAAGGTGGCCCGCTTCTTCGCCAACAGTATCAGCGGCAAGGAAGCAGCTGCACAGAGACCCTCGGCACAGGGTGAAGAGTACGCCATGACTGGTTACCTCTGTCGCAAGTTCAACCACTACGAGGACTCCTGGTTACCCAACGGCAGGAGAAAGATGAAGTATGGTATTCTCTACCGTATGGCAGAGGTCTATCTCAATTACGTGGAAGCGATAAACGAGCTGGACAAGAGCTACACGGTAGGCGATATCACCGTCTCACGTGACCAGACCGAAATGAAACGCTATTTCAACCTTATCCGCCATAGGGTGGGACTGCCAGGGATCACCGATGCAGACGTGGCCAGTCAGCAGCGCATGCGGGAGCTCATTGCCCGTGAACGCCTGCTGGAGATGATGTGGGAAGGAAGGCGCTACTTTGATACCCGTCGCAACAAGACGGCTGTCATCCATGAAAACGAGCCGGTGATGGGGCTTGACGTGAGTGCCCGGACACAGGATCCCGAGCGGTTTTACAACGTGATCAAGGCGGTGGAAAGGCCATACCTCTACAAAGTGTTCACAACCCGTCAAACCTTCTGGCCGATACCGAAGAGCGAGATAGATAAGAACTACAATCTCATGCAGATGATCGGTTACAATTAACAATGAGAATGATGATTACTAAAAAGAATCGTATGAAGACAAATAGGATAAATGCAACGTGGCCGGGATCACTCATCGTTTTATTCCTGCTGGGAATAATGGGATCCTGTTCCAATGAGGTTGACTTCGGGGAACAATACAAGAAAACGGTCTATATTGTCAACAGCAACAACTTGTTGCACGTGGCGGAACACTCTTTCGAGACCACTGGGGATTCCATCTCTATCTCGGTCTACTGCGCGTCAACAGAGCCAATCACGAAAGACCTGCAGGTGCGCCTGAAGGTCGATCGTGGCGCGCTGGATTCGCTGAACGCGCTTCAGATGCTGGCGGACCCGGGATATGTGAACAGGGTGATGCTCCCGGAAGAGAGCTATCAGCTC